>Ga0306920_100009651_pt1 | contig 12888 bp, 12 predicted proteins | sample flu12Cox44000170_FD_204666 | JGI IMG/M metagenome (GOLD analysis project Ga0306920, IMG submission 204666) | Lab enrichment of tropical soil microbial communities from Luquillo Experimental Forest, Puerto Rico - flux4day.12C.oxic.44.000.170 (v2)... | ecosystem: Environmental > Terrestrial >...
GTCGAGTCGGCGAAGCGGTCGCAGACCACGATACCGCCGGCTGCCAGGGCCGGGGTGATCACGCGGCGGACGTGCTCGGCGCGGCTCGCCGCGAAGAGCAGGGCCTCGGTGACCGGGTCGAGGGGGGCCAGGGTCCCCAGGAGCCTCCGCACGGCCTGGCCCAGCGGGGTGCCATCGGGCTCGGAGGTGAGGACGACCGGGCGACCGGCTTCCTCGAGCCAGGCGGCCAACCGGCGCGCCTGTGTGGACTTCCCCGCCCCTTCGACTCCCTCGATCGTGACGAGCTTCCCGGTGAGGCCGGCGGACTCCCCCTCCATCCGACCCACGCTATCACATCGACCGGAGAGCGTCACGCGCCCCGCCGGCGAATCGATCGTCTCGGATCGCGCTCGCCGGCAGGCTCGATGGCCGGGACCCGACGGGCGGTGGCGCGCGTCGCGTGGGCGCGGCGCCGGCGGAGCCGACCCGGCGGCGCCATCCGGGTCAGGACGCGCCGAGAATCGGGAAGACCAGGCGGCGGAGGCTCGCCACCTGGCGCTCGGCGTACTCCCGGGCGGCCCGGGCCGTCTCGATCGGCAGCGGGCACGGCCTGTCCCCGAGGGTCGTTCGACCCTCGAGGTGCTCGCTCGCCTGGGCCACGAACGCCGGCGGAAGCTGATCCGGCACGGAACAGCCGTTCATCAGCCCCCAGGCCAAGGTCCAGGCCCGCGCGACGTTGGCGAGGTCGTAGCCGCCGCCCCCGAGGGCCACCAGCCGCGGCCCGAGGTCGAGGATCCGGCGCACCGCCTCGGCGAAGCCGTTCACCGTGAGCGCCAGATGCGTCAGGGGATCGGTGCGGTGACCGTCGATCCCGAGCTGGGCCACCACGACATCGGGGGCAAAGGCCCGAGCCACCGCCGGGACCACGGCCGCGAAGGCGTCGAGGTAGACGGCGTCGTCCGTGTAGGGGTTGAGGGGGACGTTCACGGCATACCCGCGACCCCGCCCCTCCCCGATCTCTTCGGCGAAACCCGTTCCGGGGAACAGGCGGTCGCCCCGCTCGTGGGTCGAGAGCGTGAGGACATCGGCGCTGGCGTAGAAGGCGGCCTGAACGCCGTCGCCGTGATGGGCGTCGATGTCGACATAGAGCACGCGGAGGCCGTGGCGCCGCAGCGTCTGGATCGCCAGCACCGCGTCGTTCAGGTAGCAGAACCCCGAGGCGCGGTCGGGCAGCGCATGGTGGAGCCCTCCGGCGAAGGCGAACGCGCGGTCGACCTCCCGGCGCGCGACGAGATCGGCCGCCAGGATGGAACCGCCGCAGGCGAGCGCGGAGGCCTCGTAGCAGCCGGGCCAGATGGGGTTGTCCCCGGGCCCGAGGCCGTGACGGTAGGCCGTGGGCACGGGCGCGCCGTGGCTCGCGGCGCGCAGGATGTCGAGGTAGTCAGTCCGGTGGAAGCCGGCGAGTGTCGCCTCGTCCGCCGGCCGGGGCTCGACCACGCGAGTCGTCGGGAGACGGGTGAGACCGTACGCCTCCATGAGGGCGAACGCGAGCCCCAGGCGCTCCATCCGCAGGGGGTGGCTCGGCCCGTAGTCGTAGCGCGCGTAGGCCGGGGAGTGGACGAGCGCCGTCTTCATCGCGAGCGCGCGGCGTCCGGGCGCGTCCAGTGCCCGGACCGGCCTCCCGTCTTCTCGACCAGGCAGACGTCGGTCAGCACCATGGCGCGGTCGATGGCCTTGACCATGTCGTACAGGGTGAGCCCGGCCGCCGCCGCTGCCGTCAGGGCCTCCATTTCGACGCCGGTGCGGTCGATCGTGCGGACCGCCGTCTGGACGTGAATGGCCGCCCGCCGGCGGTCGACCACGAACCGCACCTCGATCCCCGTCAGCCGCAGGGGGTGACAGAGGGGGATCCAGTCCGCCGTGCGCTTGGCAGCCATGATCCCGGCCAGCCGCGCCACCCCGAGCACGTCGCCCTTGGCGATGACGCCCCGCCGAACCGCGCGGAGCGTGGCGGGCTGCCTCCGGATCGTGGCGCGGGCCCGCGCTTCGCGCGCAGTCGCCGCCTTCTCCGTGACGTCGACCATGCGTGCCGTGCCCTCGGGGTCGAGGTGGCTCAAACCGCCGGGGCCCCGGATCGACGCGCGACCCCGCGGCGCGGGGGCTTGAGCCGCGGCCACGGCCGGCTCCGGCCGGCCATGGGCGGCCGTGCGGGGGGTCTCGCCACGGGGGAGCCCGGAACGGTTCCGGGGGACGGCGGCAAGTCTCCGACCGCCTCCCCCGGCCGGGCGGGGCATGGACGGAGGCGCCTGTCGGCTAGGCGGGCGCCTGGGCGGAGTGACTCTGCCGGATGAGCGTCTCCATCCGGTCCTTCGCGATCAGCTTCAGCTTCTTCAGCTCGTGAACCCGCCACTCCTGCTCGGCCGTCAGGAATGGCCGGGTCTGCAGGTTCGCCAACTCGCGATCGTGCGCCTGGTGCTCGTCCCGTAGGCGGCGGAACTCCTCGTTGAGCTCAGTCAGACGCTGGATGAGGACCTCTCGATCCGGCATGATCCCCTCCTCGGCGATGGTCGAAAAGCAAAACGGCCAGCGCCCCGCCAGGGGCCTGGCCATCTCGGTGATCGTCGTCCGGCTCGTCCTCGCCCCACTCGGCCTCTCGACTCCGTTCTGCCTCCGCTCGGGAGCCCGGTCCGTCCCCGTTCACGCTCTTGTAGCAAATCCGCCACCATGCTGTCAAGGCCGACGCCGCCGCCCGCTCGGGCGGCGCAGGCACTCCCTGGCGGATCTCGCGCTCCTCGGGCCCCTCGAGTGTACCAGGGCGGCGGCCGATCGCCGGCGCCAATCCGGTCAGGTCAGGCCGACCCGGCGAATCAGGTGGGCGGCGGTCGCCTTGAAGGTCGCGGTCACGGCCTGGCCGGGAGCCAGACCAAGCGCGGTCACCGCCGGGCGCGTGACGAGGGCGTTCAAGGCCCACCCGCAGTCCAGAGCGATCCTCTGCAACGGCCCCAAGGGCGTGACGGCCACGACCCGCCCCTCGAACCGATTCTGGGCGCTGGAGGGGCCGCCTCCCCCCGCGGGCTCCAACAGGACGTCCTCGGGACGGACCCCGACCAGCACCCGCTCGCCCGGCGCGGCCTCCCCCACGACCGTGACCGTCAGCGCGCTCACGGCGATGCGCACCAGTCCATCGCGCGTCTCCGCGACCGTCCCCGCGAGCACGTTCTCCATGCCGACGAGCCGGGCGACGGCCTCGTTGGCGGGCGCGCCGAATACGGTTTGCGGCAACCCCAGCTGGGCGAGGCGGCCGTCGAGCAGCACCGCGATCCGGTCCCCGAGCCTGAGCGCCTCGCTCCGGGCGTGGGTCACGAGCATCGTCGTCGTCCCCGACGCCCGCAGGAGCGGGCCGAGGTCGTCGAGGAGGCGGTCGCGCGTGGGCGGGTCCAGGGTGGCGAACGGCTCGTCGAGAAAGAGGACATCCGGTTCCGCCGCGAGCGCCCGCGCCAGGCTCGCGCGCTGCGCCTCCCCGCCGGACAGCGTGGCCACGGGACGGGCCGAGAGCTCGCCGATGCCGAGGCGCTCCAGCCATGGGCGGACGCGCCGGTCCGCCTCCCTCGGCCGGACGCCCCGAAAGGTGAGGGCGAGTCGCACGCTTCCCGCCACCGAGCCCCGCGCGAGCGACGGCGTCGAGAAGACCGCGGCCATGCGGCGCCGGGCCAGCAACCGCTCGCCCGGGCTTCCAGGGACCCGCCCCTTGAGCGCGACCGTCCCCCGAGTGGGCGGTTCCAAGAGGGCTGAGACCCGGAGCAGCGTCGACTTTCCGGCGCCGTTCGGCCCGATGACCGCCAGGATCTCGCCGGCCTCCAGGCTGAGCGCGGGGACGTCGAGCACGGTCCGGCCTCCTCGCTCGACGCGGACGCCGGCGAGCGCGAGGATCGGCGTCACGACATCGGGTCCGGCATCCCCTCACCGCCGCCGCGGCTGCTGGAGCCAGGTGAGCGCCCAGTTCACGCCGAAGCTCAGCGCGAGGAGGATCACGGAGAGCGCGAGGGCGCGGTCGAAGTTCCCCTTGCTCGTCTCCAGCACCGTCGCCGTGGTCAGGACCCGGGTGTGGCCGCGGATGTTGCCGCCCACCATCAGGGAGGCCCCCACCTCGGAGATCACCGCGCCAAAGCCCGCCATCACGGCGGCGAGGAGGGGGAGCCGCGCCTCCCGGATCAGGACGGCGACGAGCTGGACCCGCGAGGCTCCGAGAGCCTGCATCTGGAGGCGAAAGGCGTCAGGGATCGCCTGCACGGCGGCCAAGGTCAGGCCCGTGACCACCGGAGCGGCGATGAGGAACTGGGCGATCACGATCGCCGCGGGCGTGTAGAGGAGCTCCAGCGCCCCGAACGGGCCGGCGCGCCACAGGAGCATCGACACGAGGAGGCCCACGACGACGGGCGGGAGACCCATGCCCGTGTTCACGAGGGCGATCACAAGCCCTCGCCCCGGAAAGCGGGCCAGGGCCAGTGCCGTGCCGAGGGGGAGCCCGACGAGGAGCGCCAGGCACGTCGCCGCCCCCGTGACCCCCAGCGAGAGCAGTGTGATCCCGAAGACCTCGGCGTCGCGCGAGAGGACCAGCCTCGCGGCCTGCTCGAGCCCTTCCCAGAAGAGCGTCACCGCACCGTCAACCGGCTCCGGGCGGAGGCGGGCGTTACCACTCCGCCTCGCTCTGCCCCGCGATGGGGACGAACAGTGGCTGGCCGTAGCGGTCCACCCCGAAGGTCTTGATGAGGGCCTGGGTCCCGGGCGCCACCATGAAGTCGGCGAACGCCTTGCCCCCCTGGGGGTTGACCCGCGGGCCATTGGCAGGGTTCACCTCCAGCACCGCGTACACGTTCAGCAGGGGACGATCTCGCTCCACGAGGATGACGAGCGCGAGGCGCCTCTGGAACGCCAGGTACGTCCCGCGATCGGTGATCGTGTAGGCCCGCCGCTCGTCGGCGATCTGGAGCGTCTGCCCCATGCCCTGGCCCGATTCGACGTACCAGGAACGGGCCGGCTCGAGGCCGGCCTCCTTCCACAGGGCGCGCTCGAGGACGTGGGTCCCCGACTGGTCGCCCCGGGAGACGAACCCGGCCCCGACCCCCGCGACCTTCCGGAGCGCGTCGACGGCGCGGGGCGTCCCCCGGATCGCGGCCGGATCCGCGTCGGGGCCGACGATGACGAAGTCGTTGTACATCACCAGCCGACGGTTCAGCATCTTCCCCTCGGCCACGTACCGCTGCTCGAGGCGGGGCGCGTGGGCGAGCGTGACGTCGGCCTCGCCCCGGGCCGCCAAGGCCAGGGCCTGGCCCGTCCCCACCGCGATCGTCTTCACCGTGTAGCCTGTCTGGCGCTCGAAGAGCGGCACGAGGACCTCGAGCAGCCCGGAGTCCTGGGTGCTCGTGGTCGTCGACAGAATGACTGTCCGGGACCCGGGCTGGGGGGCGGCCGGCCGGCCGAGGAGGCCCGCGGCGAGCCCGGCCGTACCCAGCGTCAACGCGAGCCAGAGCCGGCGGCCCCGCGCGCGTCGACGCCCGGCCGACCGCGTTAGGAGCCGGGGGCCCGAGAAGCCAGGGGGGCGGCGGAGGATCAGGAGCCTACACACGAGACCGAGCGTGTCGCCCGGCTCCGGGCGCGTCGCCCCGGGGGCTAGGGCTTCGCCTCCTCGATCCGAATCGTCTTCATCCGGTCCCCGACCCGGATCTGGTCGACGACGGCCATCCCGGCCGTGACCTGGCCGAAGACCGTGTACTTCCCGTCGAGGGAGGGCTGGGGCCCGAGGCAGATGTAGAACTGGCTCCCCGCCGAATCGGGATCCTGGGCGCGGGCCATCGCGAGGGTGCCGCGGAGGTGCGGCTTCCCGTTGAACTCGGCCTTCAGCCGGTAGCCGGGACCGCCCGTCCCGTCCCCCTTGGGATCGCCCCCTTGCACGACGAACCCGGGCACCACGCGGTGGAAGGTCAAGCCGTCGTAGAAGCCCTTCTTCGCGAGCGTCACGAAACTGTCCACCGTCTTGGGCGCGTCCTCCGGGTAGAGCTCCACGCGGATCTCGCCGCCCTTCTGCAGCACGATGATCGCCGTCGGGTGCCTCGGCTGCGCCTCCGCGCGCCCCGCGTCAGCCACGACGGCGAGCGCAATCAGCGTCCACGTCAGTCCGTGCGTGATCGGCATGGCTCTCCTCCCGACGCGGGCCCGTGCTGACGGCCCCCCCCGGCCGCTCCCACCCTCGGGGGTCCGAGCAGCGGCGCTCATTCTACCGCAAGGGGCGTCTGCTAGACTGAGAGCGCATGCCGACGCGACCGGACCTCCGCAATCTCGCCATCATCGCTCACGTGGATCACGGCAAGACCACGCTGATCGACGCCATGCTGTGGCAGGGGGGCATCTTCCGCGCCCACGAGTCCGTACCCGAGCGGATCATGGACTCGATCGACCTCGAGCGGGAGAAGGGCATCACGATCATGGCGAAGAACACCGCGATCACCTATCGCGGCGTCAAGCTCAACATCGTGGACACCCCCGGCCACGCCGACTTCGGCGGCGAGGTCGAGCGGACCCTGACGCTGGTCGACGGCGTCCTCCTCCTGGTCGATGCCGCCGAGGGGCCCCTCCCCCAGACCCGCTTCGTCCTGAAGAAGGCGCTGGAGGCGGGTCTCCCGCCGGTCGTCGTCCTGAACAAGATCGACCGGGCCGACGCCCGGCCTGCTCAGGTCCTCGACGAGGTCTACGACCTCTTCATCGACCTCGACGCCGACGAGAGCCAGCTCGACTTCCCGGTCCTCTACTCGGACGCCCGGCGCGGCACCGCGACCCGGCGGCTCGACGAGCCCGGCCACAGCCTCGAACCGCTGTTCGAGACGCTCGTCCACACGATTCCGCCTCCGCGCTACGACGAGGCGGCCGGCCTCCAGCTGCGAGCGGCCAGCCTCGACTGGGACGACTACGTGGGACGACTCATCATCGGCCGGATGGTCAACGGCACCCTGCGCCCCCAGGACCGCGTGGTCGTCGTTCGCCGGAGTGGGGCGGTGGAGCCGGCGAAGGTGACGGTCGTCTACGCCTACGAGGGGCTCAAACGCGTGGAGGTGCGAGAAGCGGGGCCAGGCGAGCTGGTCGCGCTGGCGGGGGTGGAGGCCATGGAGATCGGGGAGACCCTGGCCGACCCAGAGCGTCCCGTGGCCTTGCCGCCGATCCGCATCGACGAACCGACGGTCGCCATGCGGTTCTCGGCGAACGTGTCGCCGTTCGCCGGTCGCGAGGGCACGTTCGTCACCTCGCGGCACCTCCACGAGCGGCTCGCCCAGGAGGCGCGGGGCAACGTGGGGATCCGCGTCGAGGAGACCGACGCGCCCGATGTCTTCCGCGTGGCCGGGCGGGGCGAGCTCCAGCTAGCCATCCTGATCGAGATGATGCGACGGGAGGGCTATGAGCTGGAGGTCGGGCAGCCGGAGGTCATCACCCAGGACGGGGCCGACGGGCGGCGGCTCGAGCCGATGGAGCACCTGGTCGTGGACTGCCCCGAGGAATTCATCGGGGTCGTCACCCAGAAGGTCGGGATCCGCCGCGGCCAGATGCTCAAGATGACGAATCACGGAACGGGCCGCGCGCGGCTCGAGTACCGGATCCCCGCGCGCGGGCTGATCGGGTACCGCTCGGAGTTCCTCACCGACACCCGGGGGACGGGACTCCTGAACCACCTCTTCGACGGCTGGGCGCCCTGGCAGGGCGAGATCCCCCGGCGGACTACGGGGGCCCTCGTCGCGGACCGGGATGGTCGCGCCACCGGCTATGCGATCGACCACCTGCAAGCGCGCGGCGAGTTCTTCATCCGACCCGGCGATCCCGTCTATGAGGGCCAGGTCGTGGGCGAGCACGTCCGCGACAACGACCTGGACGTGAACGTGACCAAGGAGAAGCGCCTCACCAACATGCGGGCGTCGACGGCCGACGAAGGGATTCGCCTCACGCCGCCGCGGGTCAGGAGTCTCGAGCAGTGTCTCGAATGGATTCGGGACGACGAGCTGCTCGAGGTGACCCCGCAGGCCCTCCGGCTCCGGAAGCGGAGCCTACGGGGCCGTCGTCGCTTTTAGCGTAGCATCGCCGGAGCTCCGGGTTGCCGGCCATCGAGGGCCAGGGGCGGTGTCAGCCCCGGCGCTCCAAGACCTCGTAGATGAAGACTGGTGCGTGGAGAAAACGACGTGACGGCCACTCCTCGCGCACCGTTAGCCCTTCGCGGTCGTAGTAGCGGCGCAACTGACGGGAGGTTTGGAACACAGTGTCACCCAGCCATCCTGGGAGCCGGTGACCGCTAAACCGGTATACGAACGTGTTCACGATCGTGCGCACGCCGTAGACAGCGTGCTTCCAGCTTGGCGGGCGGACGATGTAGCTGAGGAAGTAGCCCAAACCATGATGGCAGAACACAACGGTGCCTCGCGGCCGGACGACCCGGGCGATTTCCGCCACGCACCTTCGCTCGTCGGTGTACGGTGTGACCACCTTGCCGATCACGCCGTCGAAACTGGCGTCGGGAAACGGCAGGTGTTCGGCCACGCCCCGAATGATCCTCACGTTAGGTGACAGCGTGCGCTCGGCGTCCGTAAGAGCCGGATCCACGCCCACACCCGTGCACCCGTTCGCCTCAGCGAGCAGAAGCTGCTTGCCCGTTCCGCATCCAACGTCAAGCACGTGCGCGCCTGGCGGAAATCGCACAAACACGAAGTCACTGAGGATGTAGTCCCGCCAGTATTCCGAGCCGTGGCTCATCGAGGCGCTTCGCCGGATCCGCAGTGGCACCAACGCGTGGTATTGCAGGCGTTTCGTAGGCCATGCCGGGCGGGCCGCGGCAGACGCGACGCTGCCGCCGTCCGCCCAATGCCCCATCGATAGCCCGGCTCACCGCGGAGGGCGGAGCTGGGGACAGCCCTTACGATCGCCAACTCGTGTCAAGCGGCGCCGTCCGGCGCCGCCGCGGAGGGCGGTGTGCCGAACGAGCCCGGCTCCTGACCCCGGCGTCGCCGGCCGCTTCGACGGCGACGGCGCCTTGGGCGCCGATCGTCGCCGGTCGTGCCAACCTTGAATTCTTGGCCGGCCGCCCCGCGCTCTTCCCGGACTCCCTCGATTCCGCGCGCTGAGGCTGTTCCTAACTGAGTCGGGGGAGCGCACCGATCATCTCGCCGCGGTCCGCGCGCCCCATGACCGGTTCGCGGGCGGTCGCGCCGACCGGAGCCGTCCCGGCGGTCCCCGCGTCCGGCCAGCCGCGCCCGCCGCGCCGCCCGGGCCTCGGCGGCCTGGCGGCGTTCCTCGGCGGTGGGCTTGATCTCGGGCAGAAAGAGGTCGTCTTCCGCCCACTCGACCCGGATGCGCTGGCCGATGAACCGTTCGACCGCGTCAAGCGAGAAGGCGCTCGCCTCGTCGACCAGACTGATCGCCTTGCCGGCGGCGCCCGCGCGCGCCGTCCGGCCGATGCGGTGGACGTAGTCCTCCGGGTCCTGGGGGAGATCCCAGTTGTACACGTGGGTGACGTCGGGGATGTGGAGCCCGCGCGAGGCCACGTCCGTCGCCACCAGCACCGGCAGCTCGCCCGCCTTGAAGGCGGCCAGGGCCCGGAGGCGCTGGCGCTGGTCCAGGTCTCCGGTGAGGGCCTTCGCGGAGTGGCCGTTCCGGATCAGGCGCTCCACCAGCCGGTGGGCTTCCTCGCGCGTGTTGACGAAGAGCAGGACGCGCCGGCCCGCCTCCTGCTTGAGGAGTCCGAGGAGCAGACCGAACTTCTCGTGACGGCCGGCGTGGTAGAGCACCTGGTCCACCCGCTCGACGGTGACCTGCTCGGGCTGAACGGTGATCTGGACGGGGTTGTTCATGTACTCGTAGGTCAGCTCCAGGACCCGGAAGGAGAGCGTCGCTGAGAAGAGGAACGACTGGCGCGCCTCGGCCGGCGGCAGGCGCCGGAGGATCCACCGGATGTCGGCGATGAAGCCCATGTCGAACATACGGTCGGCCTCGTCGAGGACGAGGATCTCGACGGCCCCGGTCGACCACACGCGCTGCTTCAGGTAGTCGATCAGCCGCCCCGGTGTGCCGACGAGGAGATCGACCGGTCCGCGCAGAGCGTCCCGTTGCTTCGCGTAGTCGACGCCGCCGTAGACGACGAGGGTTCGGAGCCCGGTGAACTGGCCGAGGAGGCGCGCGTCGGCCTCGATCTGAACGACCAGCTCGCGGGTGGGGGCGATGATGAGGGCCCGGGGCGCCGTCTCCCGGTCAGCCGGCCGGGGGTTCCGGAGCAGCCGGGCGAAGGTCGCGATGAGGAACGCGGCCGTCTTGCCCGTCCCCGTCTGGGCTTGCCCGGCCACGTCCTTCCCCCGAAGGGCGACGGGCAGCGCCGCCTCCTGGATCGGCGTGGCGGTCACGAAGCCGGCGGCGCGGATCCCCGCGTGGACGGAGGCGGGCAGGTCGAGCTGGGCGAACTCCACGGGCCTGGCTCAGCCGGACGCCGGCCCCTGCCGAGTGAAGACGCGGGCCGCCACGATCCCCGCTTCGTAGAGGAGGCAGAGCGGAGCCGCCATCAGGATCTGATTGAAGGCATCGGGGGTCGGGGTAAGGATGGCCGCGATGACGAAGTTGATCAGGATCGCGTACTTCCGGTTCTTGGCGAGGAACTGGGGCGTCACCAGCCCGAGCTTGGCGGCCATGGTCATGGCCAGGGGCAGCTCGAAGACGAGGCCGAAGGCCAGGGTGAACTTGAGCACGAAGTCGACGTAGCGGGTCAGGGTGAACTGGACGAGCATGTTGCCGGTCTTGTAGCTGGCCAGGAACTGGACGGCGAAGGGAATGACGACCGCGAGGGCAAAGGTGGCGCCGAGGGCGAAGAGCCCCGTCGAGATGACCACGAAGGGCAGCGCGAACCGCCGCTCGTGGATGAGGAGCCCGGGGGCGATGAACGCCCACACCTCGTACAGCACGACGGGCAGCACGAGGAAGAGGCCCGCGATCATGGCCACCTTCATGTTGACCCAGAACGACTCGGTCACCTCGATCACCTGGAGCCGCTGGCCGCGCTCCTGTTCGATCTCGGCCACGGCCCGCGTGAGGGTCTTCAGGAACTGGCGCTGCTCCGCGGTGTAGGTCGCCCCCGGGAAGAGCGCCTCGACCCGCGCGTCCACCTCGGCCGCGGATGGCAGGCGCCGGCGGGGGTCCGGGGCGTCGGTGCGCTGGGCGCTCCGAAGCGGGCGCGCGAGCCAGTTGATGATCGGCTCCGAGAAGTTGAACGCCAGCACGAACCCGACGCCGACCGCGATCAGGCTCACCAGGATGCGCCGCCGCAGCTCGCCCAGGTGGGCGAGGAACGGCATCCGCCCCTCGTCGGGCTCCTCCGCGCCCGACCCGCCTCCAAGGAGCCCGTTCACCGCGCCGTCAGCCATCGGATGGGCGCCTCACCAGCGTTCGACGAAGTGCCGGAGGGAGCCGACCCCCCGGCCGAGGGCGAAGCCCTCGCGGATCGCCGCCGTGACGTAGCGCTTGGCGGCGCCGACGGCGTCCGGCACCGTCGCCCCCCGGGCCAGGCCGGCGGCGATGGCGGCCGCATAGGTGCACCCGGTCCCGTGGGTGTGAGGGGTGGGGATTCGCTCGGCGACGAGCCGGCGGACCTCGCGCCCGTCGAACAAGAGGTCGACCGCCGGGCCCTTGAGGTGCCCACCCTTCACGAGCACCCACGCGGGGCCGAAGGCGTGGATTCGGGCGGCGGCCGCCGCCATCTCGTCTTCGGTCCCCACGGGCATTCCCGCCAGCGCCGACGCCTCCAGGAGGTTCGGCGTGACCACGAGGGCGAGGGGCAGGATCCGCTCGATCAGGGCGGCGCGGGCCGCGGGCTCGAGGAGCGAATCCCCCGACTTCGCGACCATCACCGGATCGACGACCAGCCGGCGGACCCCGTGCGCCCGAAGGCCCTCGGCCACCGCGTCGATGATCGGCGCAGTCGAGAGCATCCCCGTCTTCGCCGCGTCGGCACCGATGTCGCCGAGGACGGCGTCGAGTTGGCGCGCGACGAACTCGGGGGGCAGGTTCACCACGCCGTGGACTCCTACCGAGTTCTGGGCGGTGACGGCCGTGAGGACGGACGCGCCGTAGACGTGGAGGGCGGTGAAGGTCTTGAGGTCGGCCTGGATGCCGGCCCCGCCACCGGAGTCCGACCCGGCGATGGTGAGGGCGCGGGCAACCGGCGGGGCGGTCATTGGGGGAGACTCTCGGTGTCCGCCCAGTCGGCTGAGGCGTCCACCTCGTCTCGGTCGCCGCCGGCGTCCACAGGCCGCGCGCCGTGGGGATTCACCACCAGGGTGACCTCGCCCCGGACACCGGTCTGCTCCACCAGGGCCCGCAGCGTGCCGGCCGTCCCCCGGCGAAACTCCTCGAACCGCTTGGTGACCTCGCGGGCCAAGACGACCTCGGCGTCGCCGAACACGGTCTGGATGGCCGCCAGGGTCCCCGCGAGCCGATGGGGCCCCTCGTACAGGACCACGGGACGGTCGAGGGCGCGCAGGGCCTCCAGACGGGCGAGCCGCCGTCCCGGCCGCGGCGGCAGGAACCCCTCGAAGACGAAGCGGTCGGCGGGGACCCCAGCCACGGAGAGCACCGCCGCCACGGCGGACGGGCCGGGGACCGGCACCACGGGGACGCCGGCCTCGCGGCAGGCCCGCACCAGGTGGAACCCCGGGTCCGAGATCCCCGGGGTCCCGGCGTCGGTGACGAGGGCCACGCGGGCCCCCGTCTGGAGGCGCCGCAGGAGCGCCGAGCCCTGGCGCGCCTGGTTGTGGGCGTGGTAGCTCACGAGCGGAGTGTCGAGGCCGTGCGCCTGCAGGAGGATCCGCGTCCGCCGGGTGTCCTCGGCGGCGATCA
>Ga0306920_100009654_pt1 | contig 12888 bp, 10 predicted proteins | sample flu12Cox44000170_FD_204666 | JGI IMG/M metagenome (GOLD analysis project Ga0306920, IMG submission 204666) | Lab enrichment of tropical soil microbial communities from Luquillo Experimental Forest, Puerto Rico - flux4day.12C.oxic.44.000.170 (v2)... | ecosystem: Environmental > Terrestrial >...
GGGACACGTCATCCGTCCTGTTTCGCCTCATCGCCACGATGCTGAGCAGCGGCGCTCGCGAAGCCGGTGGCCGGCCCGAAGCGGGCGACGAGGACATTGCGGAGGCGGCTACGGAGGCCGGCATCGCCTACGCCTATGCGGGCTTGATCGGCGCCTTCGCGCGCCATGCGGCGCGCGGCCAGCTCTATCTGCCGAGCGACATCCTGCGCCGGCACGGCGTGTCACGCGAGGCGGCGCTCGGGGGCGAGGCAACGCCGGCCTTGATCGCGGCTGTCGCCGATTGGCGCGCCGAGGCCCGCCGCCACGCGGCTGCGGCAAGCCTCGCGATCGAGCGGCTGCCCGCGACGCTGAAGCCCGCCTTTCGGCCGCTTGCGCTCGTCGAGCCCAGCCTGCGCCTGACTGAGCGGCGGGGCTATGATCCGTTCAACCCGCCGCCGGGGCTCCCGCAATGGCGGCGCCAATGGACCTTATGGCGCGGCTAGCTCGCGGCCTTTGCGCCAACCGACGCCGCCTTCAGCCCGCGCGGCTCCACTGCACCTCGCCCAGATCCTCGCGAAAGGCGAAGCGCTTCAGATGTTCGATCACGACGCGCTCGAGGCGAATGAGCGTCGCCTCGTCTTGCGCCTCGACTCGCAGAGTCAGATGGTCGGGATGCGCCTCGAGCATGCAGACCCGCTCGCCGTCAAAGGGGACGCGGCCATGCTCGGCTGTGAACTCGACCTCGAACTTATGGCTCCAATGCTTGCAGAGTTGTTGCAAGTAGCGGCTCGCGGCGGTCGTTGCGACCTTCGCTTGCGACACGGGCATGATCGGCATCCTTCGTTACGTCCGGCCCGCCGGCGGATGGCGGGTGGCTTCGGCGCTCCTTACCACGCCGGCCCGCCCCAGCGCAGCCTTCGCCGCGTGGGAGCGTCGCCCCTGTGAATAGCGCGCATCAGGAGGGCTCCGCCTCAGAAGAGTTCGTAGAGGTCGGCAAAGTAGCGCGCTTTTCGACGGTCCCAATGCGTCGCGCCATAAGAAGCCGCGAAGCTTGCGATCGCGGCCTCTCCCCAGCGCTCGCCGATCTCCTGCGCCACGACGCCGAGGTCGATATGGCGGTCGCCCCGTCCAGAATGGCCGCAATCGACGAAGCCGAGTGAACCGTTATCGGCGATGATCAGGTTCGATAGCGTGGCATTGCCATGCACGACGACGATGTCTTCGCGCGGGATCGCTGCCGCGAGCCTTGCATGGAGGATGTCCGGCTCGACCCCGCGATTGCGCTCCGCGAACGCGTCTACATCGACCACACCTTCGGCAATTGCGCGACTCGCGCGGGCGAGCCGCTCCCTCACGCTCTCGTCGAAGGGGCAGGCCGTGGCCGGTAGCCGATGCAGATTGGCAAGCCCCTGCCCGAGCGCTGCAAGCAGCACCAGCAACGGCAGTTGCTGTTCGTCGGCACGCTTGCCCTCGACCGCCTTTGAGAGGAACGCGACGAGATTGTCCGCATCATGCGTCCGCAGGATCTTCGGCACGCTCGCCCCGTTCGCGGCGAGCCAGGCCGTGCGTTCGATCTCGCGGCGCAGCGCTTGCGCGCCTTCGACCTCGGCGATCTTCACATAGAAGACATCGAGCGACGCCTTCAGGCGCCAGAGCCGCGCACCGCTCACTCCGCCGTGAACGAATGCGACGTCCTCGGCTTCGGGCAGGAAACCTCGGGGCAAGAGGTCTCGAGGCGGATGATCTTTCGGCAAGGCGGATCGGGACAAAGCGGCACTGGGCAAGTTGGGATCGAGCGCGCGCAAAGATGATGTCGAACGAGATCAAGCTTGACTGTTCGACGATCCCGCGTCGGATCGTATCAAATATTATTAATCCGCGTCGGATCTCAGGCACCGGCCGCCGGCTGGGCGTAGCGGCCGGATCAAGCTTGCGCGACGAGGCGGTGGCCTTGGCTCGCCGGCCTTTTGCGAATCGCTGCGTTCAGCGGCGCGCGGCGGTCTTCATCGAACGTTTCGCCTCCATATGGGCGAGCTCGAGGATATCGCCGAGCATGCTCAATGAGTGCCCGCGCGCAATCTTGGCGAGGTCCGCCGAGAGATCCGCCACATAGGCCGCGGCCTGCTCGATCTCGCTCTTGTTGCGTTGCGCCCGCGCCCGGTCGCTCGAAGCGTGCGACGAGGTCAATTTGGGGTCAATATCGAAATAAGGTTCACACTGTTCAGTAAATTCCGGTATTCTTCCGTGAACTTGCTGCATGATTCCCCTCCTTAACGACAGGTTTCTCACACGCAAAGTGTAGTTATCAGAGCACTAACGCAATCTTAATCATATTTTGTGGCCGACTTCTAGCCAGTTAAGGTCGTGCCACAAAACTTACGCTCACCCCCACGTAGCCGCTACCAGTCTCGCAAGAATTGACCCGGATCGGGCGAAACACGCAATTTTTGACCCGGGCGCCTCAAGTCTTGCTTTCGAAGCGGGTAGTGCCTGCGACAACATGCGTTTGAAATGTCTCAATTCGGGCTCACGCCGGGCTTTCCGCTCGGCGGGAACAGGAACTCGATACCGGCACTGCGCAGAGAGTTCTTAATCTCGATGGCGCTTTCCCGCGGGACCGGCGAGACGCCATCCGTCTCCTCGAGGCGCCTGATGGTCGAGGGCGACAGCGCGGTGGCTTCGGCGAGGTCGCGTACCGACCAGTTGAGGATGCCCCGTGCGGCGCGAATCTGCGCGCCGGTCAAAAACCCATCCTCGGAGCGCTTCGGCCACATCTTCTCGTCATGGATGTCGAGGGAGACGCCGACCCGCACCGTGACCGTGCCCTGGGACTTCTGCTGCGCCGCTGAGCGCGACCTGAACCAGCGATACTCGCCGTCTTTCATGCGAATACGATGCTCGATTTCGAAGGCTTGCGAGCGGTCGTTCGCGTCAGTCCAGCTCGTCAAGGTCTTGACGCGGTCCTCGGGATGGATGGCATCGAGCCAGCCGAAGCCCATCGCCTCGCCGAGGGTCTGGCCGGTGACCTCCTGCCACCCGAAGATGTCGATGAGGCCACCATCCTCGCGCGAGATCCACACCGGGTGGCTGCTCACCCGCACCAGGCCGTGGAAGCGCTGCTGATACTCGGCGAGCGCGTCTCTCGCCTGGTTGCGGGCCGAGACGTCGGTCCAGATGGCGATGCGCCGGATCGGCACGCCCTGCTCGTCGCGCAGAAGCTCGACACGCACATGCAGCCAGCGCATGATTCCGGTCGCATGGATGACGCGGAACTCCCTTTCGCGCGCCTCGTCCGTGTGCAGTGTAGCTTCGATCTCGCTCGGCGGTCGGCGATCTTCCGGATGGGTGAGGCTGTCGAGCAGCCCGAGGCTCGGCTCGACGCTGCCGGGCTCGAGGCCGAGCAGCCTGAAAGCGCCGGCCGACCATTTCATCGGGCGCGAATACAGCCCTTTTGACCAGTCGCCAGTGCGCGGATCGATATCGAGGACCGAAAGCCCGATGCCGAGCCTCTCTTCGACAAAGCGGAGTGTCCGCACCGCTGCGCTGTCGCCGTCGAATAGAACCAGCATCAGAGACTCCTCCCTGACCCGCGCCCCCTCGATCACTCAATTCGACGCACCGATAATTCAGTTAAATTTAAGGCACAGATAGACTGCGCTCACAAGGGGAAATTTGGTCACTGCTCACGAACAATTGTGCGCTTAGGAATTGCAGCGTCACGCTTTCGCGAGGGAAAGTGCAGTGCTCACGAAGATGTGGATACCCGGGCATCTCTCCGGAACGAACATCAAGCTCGGGCATGACGGCCGGGAGATCCCTGGCGCGCGCCGTGGCCGGGTTCGGCCCGGCGACATTCCTGTCTGTTTTACTTCAAACATCAATAGATGCCTGAATATTGCGCAGTTCACTACCTAGATTGCGAGCGGCTGGGTGAACCGGCCCTCGCACGCCGCCCCTCCACCCTGGCCAAGAACAGAATCGAGGCGGCAACGCGTTTTCGGCGGCCACTATTCATCTATTCTTATAGATCACAGTAATCGTTCAGTTCGCGCCTCCCCTATCCCGTAAACGGGAGAAGGGAGGATCCTTACTCCGCCGCGGCTTTTCTGAGATCTTGCGCTTTCGGGCGCTTGCGCTTCGCGGTGACGGGGCGGCGCTCCAGCACCTCCTTGAGGAAGTGCCCCGTGTAGCTCGCCTCGACCGCGATCACGTCCTCGGGCGTGCCGCTCGCCACGACCTTGCCGCCGCCGTCGCCGCCCTCGGGACCGAGATCGATGATGTGATCGGCGGTCTTGATCACCTCGAGATTGTGCTCGATCACCACCACCGTGTTGCCCTGATCGACGAGCTCGTGCAGCACCTCGAGGAGCTTCGCCACATCGTGGAAATGCAGCCCCGTGGTCGGCTCGTCGAGGATATAGAGCGTGCGTCCGGTGGCGCGCTTCGACAGCTCCTTCGAGAGCTTGACGCGCTGCGCCTCGCCGCCCGACAAGGTCGTCGCCTGCTGGCCGACATGCACGTAGTCGAGGCCAACCCGCGCAAGCGTCTTCATCTTCTCGCGAATGGCCGGAACCGCAGCGAAGAGCTCGCCCGCCTCCTCGACCGTCATGTCGAGCACATCGGCGATCGACTTGCCGCGATACTTCACTTCGAGCGTCTCGCGATCGTAGCGCTTGCCCTTGCACACATCGCAAGTGACGTAGACGTCGGGCAGGAAGTGCATCTCGATCTTGATGACGCCGTCCCCCTGGCAGGCCTCGCAGCGCCCGCCCTTGACGTTGAAGGAAAAGCGGCCCGGCTGATAGCCGCGCGCCTTGGCCTCGGGAAGCTGGGCGAACCAGTCGCGGATGGGCGTGAAGGCGCCCGTGTAGGTCGCAGGGTTCGAGCGCGGCGTGCGCCCGATCGGCGATTGATCGATATCGATCACCTTGTCGAGCTTCTCGAGCCCCTCGATCGAATCATGCGCGGCCGGCTGCTCATGCGCTCCGTTGAGACGCCGTGCGGCCGCCTTGTAGAGCGTGTCGATGGTGAGCGTCGACTTGCCGCCGCCCGAGACTCCGGTAACGCAGGTGAAGAGGCCGAGCGGGATCTCGACCGTCACATCCTTGAGGTTGTTGCCGCGCGCGCCCACGATCTTGAGCGCATGACCTTTGAGCGCTTTGCGCCGCCGTTCCGGCATCGGGATCGCGAGCTCGCCCGTGAGATAGCGGCCGGTGAGCGAATTCGGATTGGCCATCACCTCGGCCGGCGTCCCTTCGGCGACGACATGCCCGCCATGGATGCCGGCGCCCGGCCCCACATCGACCACATAATCCGCCTCGCGGATCGCATCCTCGTCATGCTCGACCACGATCACCGTATTGCCGAGATCGCGCAGCCGCCGCAGCGTCTCGAGCAGGCGCGTATTGTCACGCTGATGCAGGCCGATCGAGGGCTCGTCGAGCACATACAGCACGCCGGTCAGCCCCGAGCCGATCTGCGAGGCGAGGCGGATGCGCTGGCTCTCGCCGCCCGACAGCGTGCCTGAGGAGCGCGACAGCGTCAGATATTCGAGGCCGACATCGAGGAGGAAGCGCAGCCTGTCGTTGATCTCCTTCAGGATGCGATAGGCGATCTCGTTCTGCTTCTCGTTGAGCTTCTCCGGCAGGGCCTCGAACCAAGCCAGTGCCTCGCGCACCGAGCGCTGCGTCGCCGCGGCGATGTGGTCGCCGGCGATCTTCACGGCCAGAGCCTCGGGCTTCAGGCGAAAGCCCTTGCAGGCTTCGCAGGGCGTCTCCGACATGTAGCGCGAGATCTCCTCGCGCGCCCAATCGCTCTCGGTTTCCTTGTAGCGGCGCTCGAGATTGCTGATCACGCCCTCGAAGGGCTTGTTGATCTCATAGGCCCGCAGCCCGTCATCATAGGCCATGCGGATCTTCTCGTCGCCCGACCCGTAGAGGATGGCCTTCTTCGCGGCTTCCGGCAGCTCGCGCCAGCGCGCCTGCACCGAGAAGCGGTAATGCTTGGCAAGCGCCTCGAGCGTCTGCCCGTAATAAGGGCTCGTCGATTTCGCCCAAGGGGCGATAGCGCCGCGCTTCAAGGTCGCATTCTCGTCAGGCACCACGAGGCCCGGATCGATGCGCATCTCATGGCCGAGCCCGTCGCAGACAGGACAGGCGCCATAAGGGTTGTTGAAGGAGAACAGGCGCGGCTCAATCTCGGGAATGGTGAAGCCCGAGACCGGGCAGGCGAATTTCGAGGAGAAGGTGACGCGCTTCGGCTCGCCCTTCTGGTCCTTCTCGTCGGCAAACTCGATGACCGCGATGCCATCGGCGAGCTCGAGCGCCGTCTCGAGGCTCTCAGAAAGCCGCGCCGCGATGTCCTGGCGCACGATGAGCCGGTCGACCACGACGTCGATGTCGTGCTTGAACTTCTTGTCGAGGGCCGGCGCCTCGCCGATCTCGTAGAACTCCCCGTCCACCTTGACGCGCTGGAACCCCTTCTTCTGGAACTCCAGCATCTCCTTGCGGTACTCGCCCTTGCGCCCACGCACCACGGGGGCGAGAAGATAGAGCCGCGTCTTCTCGGGCAGCGCGAGCACCCTGTCGACCATTTGCGAGACTGTCTGGCTCTCGATCGGCTGCCCGGTCGCCGGCGAATAGGGCACGCCGGCGCGCGCCCAGAGCAGGCGCATATAGTCGTAAATCTCGGTGACGGTGCCGACGGTCGAGCGCGGATTCTTCGAGGTCGTCTTCTGCTCGATCGAGATCGCCGGCGACAGCCCTTCGATCAGGTCGACATCGGGCTTCTGCATCATCTCGAGGAATTGCCGCGCATAGGCCGAGAGGCTCTCGACATAGCGGCGCTGCCCCTCGGCATAGATGGTGTCGAAGGCGAGGGACGACTTGCCCGATCCCGAAAGCCCGGTGAAGACCACGAGCTTGTCGCGTGGAATTGTGAGGTCAACGCCTTTCAGGTTGTGCTCGCGCGCACCCCGGATCGAGATCACGCGTTGCGGCGAATCGAAGAGGCGTTCGACCGGAGCCGAGGCACGAGAAGCGGCTTTTGGAGCTGGCATGGAAGGTCGCGCGGCCATGAACGTTTCTAGAACACGCTCTATCTAGCGCGAGTTTCGCCGCATTGCACCCCGCGTCAGCGCATCGCCGCTATTTTTTCCACCGGCCCCTATTCAACGGCGATCAGCGCGGCGGCGACGCGGCGGTCCTCGGCGAGGAGGACGTTATAGGTGCGTGCCGCTGCGCCCGTCGGCATGGCGTCGAAACGGATGCCGGCTTCTGCGAGCGGCGCCCTGATCCTGTCCTCGATGAAGGCGGGGCCAGCGCCCGTGCCGATGAGCAGAATCTCGATCGCCGCGGCCTCGGCGAGGATCGGCGCGAGGCTTGCCCTATCGATCGCGGCGAGGCTCGCGACTGGCCAGGCCCTCATGCCTGAGGGCAGCGCCAGGATCGAGCCGCGATGGCTCATCCCGCCGAAGCGGAAGCCGCCATTGCCATAGGCCTCGATCTCGCGCCGCCCAGGAAGATGGCGCTCTCCCGCCTCTTCGGCCATCAGCGGGTGACCGCCCGGGATCGCCGGCTCAGCGCGTCGCTCCAGCGGTCGGCTTTGCGGCGCTCGGTTTCTCGGCGCTGGGTTTTGCGGCAGTCGTCTTTGCGGCCGCAGGCTTCTGCGCCACGGCCTTCGCGGCGGCGGCGTTGCCCTTCTCCTCCGCGGCGAGCTCGGCATCGGTCTTGCCGTGCACGCCGAGATAGATCAGCGAGGGCGAGGAGATGAAGATCGCCGAATAGGTCGCGACGATGACGCCGCACAGCATTACCTTGGCGAAATCCTCGATCGCCTGGCCGCCGAACACCACGAGCGCGAGGAGCGAGAGCGCCGCGGTCGTCGCCGTCATCGAGGTGCGCGCCAAGGTCGAGTTCACCGAGAGATCGAGGAGCTCGGCCATCGGCATGCGCCGGTAGCGGCGCAGAAGCTCGCGTGTGCGGTCGAAGACCACGACCGTCTCGTTCAAGGAATAGCCGACGATGGTCAGGATCGCCGCAATCGAGGTCATGTTGAACTCGGTGCGGGTGATCAGGAAGAAACCGATGGTCAAGACGATGTCGTGCATCGTGCCGATGATGGCGCCGATGGCGAACTGCATCTCGAAGCGGAACCACAGATAGACGAGCACCGCGAGGATCGCGAGCACGACGCCGATCGTTCCAGTCTGCACCAATTCGCCCGAGACACGCGGGCCGACAGTCTCGACGCGGCGGAACTCGTAGGTGCCGTCGAGCGCCTCATGCGCCTTCTTCACCGCATCGCTCTGCGCCTGCTCGCCGCCGGGCTGCGCCTGGTAGCGCAGGGACACACCCTCCCCGCCGCCGAATTCCTGCGCCTCGACCTCGCCGACCACGAAGCCCTGCAGCGTATGGCGCAGAGCCGCGACATCGGCCTTGCCGGTCTTCGCCTGCAACTCGATCAAAGTGCCGCCCTTGAAGTCGATGCCGAAATTGAGGCCGATCGTCAGGAACAGGACGACCGTGATCAACGAGCAGATGGCCGAGAACGGAAAGCTCACGCGCCTGAAGCGCACGAAACGGAATTTGGTGCCGTCTGGAACGATGCGAAGGAGTTTCACCTCTAAGGCTCCTTCAGAACGGCAAGGTCTGCGGGCGGCGCAGACGATACCAGAGGCTGATCATCATGCGGGTCATGGTGACGGCAGTGATGACCGTGGTCAGCACGCCGAACACCATCGTCAACGCGAAGCCCTTCACCGGCCCCGACCCCATCAGGAACAAGATGAAGGCCGCAATCAGCATCGTCGCGTTGGAGTCGATGATGGTCGCGAAGGCGCGCGTGAACCCCGCTTCCAGCGCCGAGACGAGGGCGCGCCCATTATGCACCTCCTCGCGGATGCGCTCATAGATCAGCACGTTCGAATCAACCGCGGTGCCGATGGTGAGTACGATGCCGGCGATGCCGGGCAGAGTGAGCGTCGCGCCGAAAGCCGACAGCAGCGCGAAGATGAACATCACGTGGATCAAGAGCGCGAGATTGGCGAAGACGCCGAAGACGCCATAGACCGCGAGCATGAAGATTGCGACGAAGGCCGAGGCCACATAGGTCGCGAGCTTGCCGGCGGCGATCGAATCGGCGCCGAGGCCTGGTCCGACGGTGCGCTCCTCGACGATGGTCATCGGGGCGGGGAGTGCGCCGGCGCGCAGCAGGATTGCGAGGTTGTTCGCGGATTCGACCGTGAAGCGGCCCGAGATCTGTCCCTGCCCTCCCGGAATCGGACTGTTGACGCGCGGCGCCGAGATCACCTTGCCGTCGAGGATGATGGCGAGGTTGCGCCCGACATTCTCGGCAGTCGCCTGGCCGAAACGCTGGCCGCCGCGGACATTGAAGCGGAAATCGACGATCGGCTCATTGGTGCGCTGATCAAAGCCTGTCTGCGCCGTGATGAGGTCGGCGCCATCGACGATGACGCGTTTCTCGACCGTGTCGAGCTGGCCCGTCTCCTGGTTCGGAAGCTGCTCGACATCCCCTGGCGCAGCGCCCGGATCGGCCTCGAAGCGGAATTCGAGATGCGCCGTCTGCCCAAGAATGTCCTTCAGCTTCTGCGGGTCCTGCAATCCGGGAACTTCGACGAGGACGCGGTCATTGCCCTCACGCTGGATGTTCGGCTCGGTCGCTCCCAGCGCGTCGACGCGCCGGCGGATGACCTCGATCGACTGGTCGACGGCGCGCTTCACCCTGTCGGCGATGCCCGCATCAGTCACGGTGAGGCGGATCAGCCCGTTATCGCCCTCGGTGAGATCGAGAGTGCGCGGGCCGCCGAGCCCGATCGGGCCCTGCGGCTGACCGAGCGCGCTGAGCGGGCCAATGACGCGGGCGCGCTCCGTCGCGTCCGGAACGCGCAGCTCGACACCGCGAGCGGTAACCGTGATGCCCCCTTGCAGCCCGACCTTCTGGTCGCGCAACACCCGCCGCACATCATCGCGGAGCTGGTTGATCTGGCCCTTGGTGATGGCGGCGGCGTCGACCTGCAGCAGCACGTGCGAACCGCCCTGCAGATCAAGGCCGAGCACGATCCCCTGATGCGGCAGAAGCCCGCTTGGCAGGAAGCCGAAGCCCGCTTTCAGCGCGTCGCGCGTCACGGGGCTGACGAAGTTCGGCATCACGAAGAGGAGGCCGAGCACCACAGTCAGCGCCACGCCGATGATCTTCGCTCTCGAATAACGTAGCACCGCTTCACCTTCTTCCTGGTCGCCGCGATCTCAACCGCCGCGATCTTGGCCGCCCTGACCGGCCGCTGCGGGCCGCCGCGACGTCTGCCCGGCGATTATTTCGCGGGCTTCGGCTGGTCGGCCTTCACGGGCTCGCCCTTCGCCCGCACATCCGCGATCATCGAGCGCACCACCCGCACGCGAACGCCATCGGCGATCTCGGCCTCGAGCTCATTGTCGTCGATGACCTTGGTCACCCGGCCGACGATGCCGCCATTGGAGACAATAGTGTCGCCGCGCCGCACATTGTTGATCATCGTCTTGTGCTCGGCCGCGCGCTTCTGCTGCGGACGGAAGAGTAGAACGTACATGATCACGAAGACGAGGACGAGCGGCGCGAACTGCAGGAGCATATCGGTCGACGTGCCGCCGCCGGCGGCCTGGGCATAGGCTGGGGTGATGAACAAAGGGGTAGCTCCTCGACGCGCGGGCCTCGTTCGCCGGGCGGAACGCGCATATTCCTCGAAAATTCGGCGCGGACTATAGCGACGGGTCAGCCGAAAGCAACCCGCGCGGCCCAAGGCTTGATCGGCCACCCCTCACGGAAATTGCGCAGGGCGGGCCGCCGCGGCAGGATCGGCGCCGGCACTGGGAGCGCGGCCGTCTCGGCCGCCCTTCTGACGAAGGTGCAAGGGAATTGCGACCGGGACGGTCGCGGTCCTGGGGCGCCGTTCGCGGACACAACATGATGAGCAATATGAGGGAGTTACTTATGTTTCGGGTCGGCTTCCTGCTCTTTCCGGAGCTCACCCAGCTCGACCTCACCGGTCCCTGGGAAGTCTTCAGCGGCATACCGGACGCGGAATGCCGCTTGATTTGGAAGAGCGCGGGGCCGGTCACGGCCGGCAAGGGCATGACCATGCTCGCCGATACAGGCTTCGCCGATTGCCCGCAGCTCGATCTGATCTGCGTGCCCGGTGGTCGCGGCATGAACGCCCTCCTCACGGACGGCGAGACGCTCGATTTCCTGCGGCGGCAGGCCGAGAAGGCGCAATTCGTCACCTCGGTCTGCACAGGCTCTCTGGTCCTCGGCGCGGCCGGTCTCTTGCGCGGCAAGCGGGCCGCGAGCCACTGGATGTCGCGCGATATGCTCGCAAGCTTGGGCGCGATTCCGGTCGCCGAGCGCGTGGTGGTAGACGGCAATATCATCACCGGCGGCGGCGTCACGGCGGGCATCGATTTCGCCTTGACGATCGTCGCGATGCTCAAAGGCGACGCCGTAGCGCAGGCTCTGCAGCTCGGCATCGAATACGCCCCCTCCCCGCCTTTCAACGCCGGAACCCCGGAAACGGCACCGAGAGAGGTGGTCGAGCGGACGTTGGCCGGGGCCCGCAGCATGCTGGCTGAACGCAGCGCCCAGGTCGCCAAGGCCGCGAAGGCTTTGCAGGCACAAGCACCTGGTTGAAGCTCGTCCGATTGAAGCTCGTCTGGTTGAAGCTTCTGCGTGCGGGAAGGGGCGGCGGCGACCAATAGCCGCCATGACGCTTTGCGGGTGCTCGCTGCCCCCATATCTGCGACACTTCTTCGACGGCATTGCCGATGGACGGCCCCCGAAGGACATTCGTTGTCAATTCCAACTTGCAGTAGTTAAGACTTAATCAGACAGACGGTGTCATAGCTGAGGCGGAAGCCGAGGCCGGGCGCGGAGCTGGTCGGGGTTGCGCAGCGCCCGGCCTCGGCGTTTCGATTAGGGACACCGACCATGACCAAGGACCAGAAGATCATTCGCGCCAAGGTGGGGCTCCTGGAGCTCGCCAAGCAGCTTGGCAACGTCAGCCAAGCCTGCAAGATGATGGGCTACTCGCGCGACAGCTTCTACCGCTTCAAGGAACTCTACGAGACCGGCGGGGAGCTTGCCCTGCAGGAGCTGACGCGCCGCAAGCCTCTGATGGCCAACCGCACGCCGGCGGAGGTCGAGGCGATCATCGTCGACTTGTCGCTCGAACAGCCCGCCTTCGGCCAGATCCGCATCGCCAACGAGGTGCGCAAGCGCGGTCATTCGATCTCGCCGGCCGGCGTGCGCGGGGTGTGGCAGCGCCACGATCTGGAGACGATGAAGAAGCGGCTCAAGGCGCTCGAGGCCAAGGTCGCCCAGGAAGGGCTGGTGCTCACCGAGAGCCAGCTCACGGCGCTCGAGAAGGCCAAAACCGAGAAGGAGGCGCATGGCGAGTTCGAAAGCGAGTGCCCCGGCTATTGCGGCGCGCAGGACACCTTTTACGTCGGCAACATGAAGGGTGTCGGGCGTATCTATCAGCAGACCTTCATCGACACCTATGCGAAGGTCGCCTTCGCCAAGCTCTATGACCGCAAGACGCCGATCACCGCCGCCGACCTGCTCAATGATCGGGTGGTGCCGTTCTACGATGCCCAGGAGGTGAAGCTCAGCCGGGTGCTGACCGATCGCGGCACCGAATATTGCGGCAACCCCGAGCACCACGAATACGAGCTCTACCTGGCGGTGGAGGATGTCGACCATTCCAGGACCAAGACCAAGAGTCCGCAGACGAACGGGATCGTCGAGCGCTTCCACAAGACGGTGCTGGACGAGTTCTACAGGGTGGCTTTCCGCAAGAAGGTTTATCGCTCGATCGGCGAACTGCAAGCCGATCTCGATGCCTGGATCAGAACCTACAAC
>Ga0306920_100009655_pt1 | contig 12888 bp, 14 predicted proteins | sample flu12Cox44000170_FD_204666 | JGI IMG/M metagenome (GOLD analysis project Ga0306920, IMG submission 204666) | Lab enrichment of tropical soil microbial communities from Luquillo Experimental Forest, Puerto Rico - flux4day.12C.oxic.44.000.170 (v2)... | ecosystem: Environmental > Terrestrial >...
TGCTCGAGTGGCTGATGTGGCAGATGGGCGGCTTCGGTCCGATCCCCGGGCAAGTGCATCATTTCTTGCAGGTGCCGGACGAGCAGGACCGGCGTTATGGTCTCGAACGATACTCAAAGGAGACGCGCCGCCTCTACGGCGTGCTCGATCGCCGGCTCGGCGAAGTCGAGTTCGTCGCCGGCGACATTTCCATCGCTGATTTCGCGATCCTCGGCTGGGCCTGGCGGCATGAACGCCACCAGATCGATCTGGCGGACTTCCCTAACGTAAAGCGCTGGTACGAGACGATGATGGCCCGCCCGGGGGTGCAGCGCGGCTTCGCCGTGGCCCTCAGCTGAGCGCAACCCGCGGCGTATTTCAAACGGCGACCCTCGCCAGGAAACGCGGTCGCCAGATGCCAAACATCCGACGCCATGCCCCGCTAAGCGAAGCCGGGAGGCGGTTTTTCGCCCACCTGTCGCTGATGCTTGCCTACATCGTGACCGGAAAGCTCGCGCTGCTGCTGGCAGTCCCGCCGGGCTATGCGTCACCGATCTTTCCCCCCGCTGGAATAGCGGTTGCGGCGACGCTAATCAGCGGGCCGGCGACCCTCCCATGGATCTCTCTCGGTTCGCTGCTGCTCAATGTATGGACCGGATATTCGGTCAGCCACCAACTCGATGAAACCGGGTGCGCCGCGGCTATCGTCATCGCCACAGCGTCGATGGGGCAAGCCTGGGTGGGCGGCTCGGTCTTGCGGCGTGCGATCGGCTATCCCTCTCCCCTCGACAACAATCGCGATCTATCACTCTTTTTGCTGCTCTCCCCGCTCTTTTGCCTGACGAGTGCGACCCTGTCGCTAGCCGGTCTGTCGGCGCTCGGTGTCGTGCAGCTGACCGATCTGGCGACGAGCTGGATTTCCTGGTGGATCGGGGACACGCTCGGCGTGCTTCTGGTGCTGCCGCTGATGCTCGTTCTCGCAGGAAAGCCGCGCGCGTTGTGGCGTGGCCGCGCCCGTCGGGTAGCATTGCCGATGCTTTTGTTCTTCGTGCTTTTCACAGCGATCTTCATCCGCGTCAGCAAGTGGGAGCATGAGGAGGCTCTGCTGGAATTCCGGCTTCTCTCCCAGCAGACCATCGACAGGATCCGGGCCGGGCTCGAAGAACAGGGGATATTTCTCGAGCAATTGGAGCGATCTTTCAGCGGGCCGGCGGCCCTGTCGCGCGCCGACTTTCAGCATCTGGTCCAGAGCCTGCTACAACGCCTTCCGATGATCCAGGCAGTCAAATGGGCGCCGCAAATCGAGTATCCGCTGCGGGCGACCTTCGAGGCGGCCCAACAGAGCGAACTACCGGGGTTTGAGATTCGCGAGGTTGATCCATCTGGGCGACGGCAGCGTGCCGGAGAGCGGGCGCGCTACTTTCCTGTGACCTATGTAGAGCCGCTAAAGGGCAACGAGCACATCGTGGGGTTCGATCTCGCCTCGGAGGCTGGCCGTCGTGCTGCAGTGGAGGTGACGCTCGATACCGGAACCATTACAGCAACCCCGCCAATTCGCCTCGTCCAGGAGCAGGGGGAGCAAGTCGGTATCCTGCTCGTCTACGCAGTCCATAACGGTCCCAACGGAACAGGCGTGGTCTCGGTTGCGCTTCGAATGGGCACGTTCATCACTGGATTGCTTACTCCTGTAGCTTCCGCGATCGGCATCCGGCTCGTCGATTTGGAACAGGGAAAAGTCCTTCATAGCGATTTTGCTTCGGCGTCGGCCGGCGGCTCCTTATACAGCGATATGTTCACCTTCGGCGGGCGTCGTTATCGTGTAGAGACTACGCCGACCGAATCCTACCTAGCGCAGCACCGGAGTTGGCAAAGCTGGGCTCTTCTTGTGATCGGTGTCTTCAGCACCGGCCTCTTGGGGGCGTTGCTGCTGCTCGGTACCGGATACACGCGGCGCATCGAGACGGTGGTGGACGAACGGACGCGCGATTTGGAGAACGTCAACCGGCGCCTCGAGTTTGAGATCCGCGAGCGCGAGCAGGCCGAAACGGCCTTACGCCAAGCTCAGAGGATGGAGGCTATCGGGCAGCTTACCGGCGGCATCGCGCACGACTTCAACAACCTTCTCACCGTGATCAGCGGCAATGCCGCGATGTTGAACGACACCGCGCAGAGCGACGGGATGCGCCGACGCGTTATTGGCATTATGCAGGCGGCCGAGCGCGGCGAGCGCTTGACACGTCAGCTTCTGGCCTTTTCGCGACGCCAGATGCTGCGGCCCGAGTCGGTCGACTTGCGGCGCCACGTCGACGAGATTGCCGACATGCTGTCACCAGCGCTACGGACCGACATCGAGGTGAAAATCGAGATGCCGAGGGAGCTGTGGTCCGTATTTGTCGATGTCGCCGAATTCCAGATGGCACTGCTCAATCTTGGAACGAACGCGCGCGACGCCATGCCGGAGAGCGGCCGGTTCCAGGTCGGAGCGCGCAATGTAACCTTTGATATCGGCGATCCCATGAGCGGCGGGTTAGTGGGCGATTTCGTTGCTGTAACATTGTCCGACACCGGCGGGGGCATGGCCCCGGAAGTGGTGGCGCGGGCTTTCGAGCCCTATTTCACGACAAAGGAGATCGGGCTGGGATCGGGGCTCGGCCTCTCCCAGGTCTATGGCTTCGCCCAGCAGAGCGGCGGCGCCGTATCGATCGCAAGCGCGATCGGCAAGGGTACATCGGTCACGCTCTTTCTGCCCCGGTCGGAGGAGGAGCGCCTTGTGGCTCCGTCCAATGTAACCACCGCCGCGCCCTTGAGGACGTCCGCCGCCATTCTGGTTGTCGAGGACGACGCCGAGGTCGCCCGGGTGACCATGGAGGTATTGCAGGAGATCGGCTATCAGGGCGTCGAGGCCAGAAACGGCCACGCTGCATTGGCCTTGATCGAACAGGATCCGACGATCGAGCTGGTGTTGTCCGACGTCGTGATGCCGGGTGGGATGAGCGGTCTCGAGCTGGCCCGGACCTTGCGGAAGCTCCGTCCAGGCTTACCGGTTGTGCTGGCGACGGGCTACACCCAGTGGGGAGCGCGCGTAATGGACGAGGATTTCACGTTTATCGCAAAACCTTACCGCCGAGAGACGCTAGTCGCCGCCCTTAGAACCGCCTTCGAACGCGAGAAAGCGCAACGGTCGATGCCGGCGGCTGCAACGAAGAAGCCGGTCACGACCTGACGCGACGAATGAATTTGGTGGAGCCGAGGGGGATCGAACCCCTGACCTTCGCATTGCGAACGCGACGCTCTCCCAGCTGAGCTACGGCCCCATTTCGCGTCTTGGGCGCTTCGCCCGGAGCGCGGCGGACTATGGGGATGGTGCCGCCCCCTGTCAAGCGCGGCTCCAGGGGCGCGGGCTTTCTCGCGCGAGTGCCGTTCGCGTTCTGCGCGACTTGCGGACCCCTGCGGCTGAGGCTACGGTCCTCGGCCAGTCGCCGCCGCCGGGCCCCGGTCTGATGTATGCGTTCCTCCACCTCGTCAACACCGTGATCACAATCTTTATCTGGCTGCTGATCGCCCAAGCGGTGTTGAGCTGGCTGCTCGCCTTCGGGGTGGTCAACCGCTACAACCGTGTCGTCGCCTCGGCCAGCGATTTTCTTTGGCGGATTACGGAACCGGCATTGCGGCCGATCCGATCCTTCCTCCCGAATCTGGGCGGGATCGACATTTCGCCGGTGATTCTGATCCTGTTGTTGTGGTTCCTACGCGATCTGATGTTCGAATATCTTGCTTGACGGCCCGATCACTCCGACGCGCGACGGCCTGCGCGTGGCAATCCGACTATCGCCGCGGGCGAGGTCGGATCGTCTGCTTGGAATCGTCACCAACGCGGAAGGCGAGCGCACGATCAAGGCCTCCGTGACAGCACCGGCATATGACGGGCAGGCCAACGAGGCCCTGTTGCAGCTCCTCGCGCGGACTTGGCGGCTGCCGCGGCGAGATCTGTCGATCGCTGTCGGCGCCGCGAGCCGGAACAAAATCGTGCGCGTCGGCGGCGAGCCGCACCGGCTGATCGCCAAGCTCTCTAGCGAAATCGCCAGCTTGCCCGGCGGGTGAGCCGCGGTTCCATGGACCAGGGATTTCTCTCCCTCTTCATCGCCGGGGTCGCCTTCTGCGGGAGCCATGTTCTATTGTCGAGCACGCGGTTGCGTGGCGCGCTGCGTGACCAGCTTGGCGAGCGCGGCTTTCTCGCAGTTTATTCGCTGACTTCATTAGTGATCTTCGCCTGGTTCGTAGCCGCCTATTCGGCCGCGCCGATGATCGCGCTATGGCCGCGGCAACGATGGAACGTACTCGTCCCGGTTTCGGTGATGCCGCTCGCCACGATCTTGCTGGTCGCCGGCTATTCGACGCGCAATCCTACGGCGGTCGGAATGGAGCGATCGGCCCGAGCAGATGACCCGGCGCCGGGTATTCTGCGCGTGACGCGTCACCCGGTGATGTGGGCGATCGGGTTGTGGGCGATCAGTCATCTGATCGCCAACGGCGACCTGAGTTCGGTGCTGTTTTTCGGCTCGCTCGCCGCCCTGGCGCTCGGGGGTACGGTGCTGATCGACCGCAAGAAGCAGTTGGCGCTCGGCAGCAACTGGCCGCGGCTCACCGAGGTCACCTCGAACCTGCCGTTTGCGGCACTCCTCGCCGGGCGCACTAAGCTGCGCTGGCGCGATATCGGCATCTTGCGGATCGCCGCCGGCCTGTTGCTCTACGCCGTCCTCTACCTCGCTCACCCGAAAATCACCGGACTGGTGATCATGATTCCGCAGTAAGCTCGGTAACAGAGTCTCGGATCCGGACGAAATGCCATGCTGTTGTCGGCCGCAGGACGGCGTCTCTACTACGATCTCGTTGGCCCCGAAAGCGGACCCGTCGTCTGCATCACGCATTCGCTGGCATCCGACAGCGGGATGTGGGCCGAGCAGATGCCGCCTCTCCTGCAAGCCGGGTTTCGGGTGTTGCGCGTCGACATGCGCGGGCATGGCGGCAGCGACCCGGTCGCCGGCGACTACACGATGAAGACGCTCGCGGGCGACGTGGCCCTGGTGCTCGATGCGCTCTCGCTCCCCTGCGTTCACTATGTCGGTCTGTCGATCGGCGGCATGATCGGCCAGGCCTTCGCGATCGACTATGGCGCCAAGCTGATTTCGGCGCTGTGGAGCGACACCCTACCGGCGAGCCCGAAGGGGGCGGCAGATCAATGGGCCCAGCGCATGAACACGGTGCGCCAGGCGAATTCGCTCGAGCCGCTCGCCAACCCGACCATGGAACGCTGGTTCACCGATGCCTTCAAACCAAGCAAACCCGGACGGTGGAAGCAGATCCGCGACACGGTCGCGGCGACGACGCCCGCCGGGTATCTCGGCTGCTCGGCGGCGATCATGAACTTCGATTTCACGGCCCAACTCGCCGCACTCCGTGTCCCGACCCTGGTGGTGTGCGGCGCCGACGATCCTGGCACACCGGCGAGCGAGAACCGGCGTCTTGCCGAATTGGTTCCTGGCGGCCGCTATGAGGAAGTCGCCAACGCCCGCCATTTCCCCAATGTCGAGCATCCCGAGGCGTTCAACCGGATCATGATGGGCTGGCTAGAAGCCCAGCGCAACACGCGCTGAGCTTCGGTCCCGAGCTCGACCGACGACCAAAGCTTCCGTTTTCACAGCTCTTACGAATTCTATTGTTTTTCGATTGATATGGCCGCTCAAATTCGTTGATCGGCGGCAAAATTCCATTGATCCGCTAAGTAACAAATTTTTCGGGCAAGTATTTGAAATAAAGAGCGATTATATCCGATCGCCGAGGGCATTTCATTGAAAAAAACGCGATTTTCGTTGTTTTCGCCCCCAAACGAATATGGGATAGGCCCTGCGAAACGCGCCTCGACGCGGTGCCGGTTGACCCCGGGCACGGTCGAGGATCTAGGCGAGGCCGAGCTCGAACTCCGCCGGCGGGAGGGGGCAGGCTAACCGCGATCACGTCGCGCGGCCAAGCGCAGGCGCAGCGCGTTCAGCCTGATGAAGCCGTCGGCGTCGCGCTGGTCGTAGACCGCGTCTTCCTCGAAGGTGACGTGGCCGAGGCTATAGAGGCTCTTTGGCGACCGCCTGGCGACGACGCGGGCCGAGCCTTTGTAGAGCTTGAGCCGCACCACCCCCGCGACGTTCTCCTGGCTCTTGTCGATCAGCGCCTGCAGCATCTCGCGCTCGGGCGAAAACCAGAAGCCGTTGTAGATCAGCTCGGCGAAGCGCGGCATCAGGTCGTCCTTCAGATGGGCAGCACCGCGGTCGAGGGTCAGGCTCTCGATCCCGCGGTGTGCCGCCTGCAAGATCGTGCCGCCCGGCGTCTCGTAGACGCCCCGCGATTTCATGCCGACAAAGCGGTTCTCGACGAGATCGAGTCGCCCGATCCCGTGTCGGCCGCCGATTTCGTTCAGCCGTGTCAGCAACGCTGCCGGGGATAGCGTCTCGCCATCGACCGCGACGGGGTCGCCATGCTCGAAGGAAACCTCGACATATTGCGCCGTATCGGGTGCGGCTTCGGGGGCGACGGTGCGGCTGTACACGACCTCTTCCGGCTCGATCCAGGGGTCTTCGAGCACTTTTCCCTCGGCCGAGATATGCAGCAGGTTAGCGTCGATCGAGAACGGCGCCTCGCCGCGTTTGTCCTTGGCGATCGGGATCTGGTGCTTCTCGGCATAGTCGAGCAGCCGGGTGCGCGAAGTGAGGTTCCACTCGCGCCAGGGTGCGATGACCCTGATGTCGGGATCGAGCGCGTAATAGCTGAGCTCGAAGCGGACTTGGTCGTTGCCCTTGCCGGTGGCGCCATGAGCGACGGCATCGGCGCCGACCTGCCGGGCGATCTCGATCTGGCGCTTGGCGATCAGCGGGCGGGCGATCGAGGTCCCGAGCAGATAGGCGCCTTCGTAGAGGGCGTTGGCACGAAACATCGGGAAGACAAAGTCGCGCACAAACTCTTCGCGTAGGTCTTCGACAAAAATCTCGCGCGCGCCAAGCAGCTCCGCCTTGCGGCGCGCCGGTTCGAGTTCCTCGCCCTGGCCCAAATCGGCGGTGAAGGTCACGACCTCGCAGCGATAAGTCTCCTGCAGCCACCGCAAGATGACCGAGGTGTCGAGCCCGCCCGAGTAGGCCAGCACGGCCTTCTTTATCGCGTCGGACATCGCCGTCTTTCCTTCCGATATTCGGTCCGTGAGGTATTATCCTCGGCTCGTAAAGTGGAAGAGAAGCATGTTTGGTCGGGCGAGAATACTTTTGACGATTGCGGCTTGCTGGTTGGCGACACCGGTCGCCGCGCAGGCTCCCGCAACCACGACGATGGCGTTCGACGGCACCTATACCGGCGTGTCAAGAACATTCGAGGAGGACTCGACACCGTTCAGGGCGGGCGCAACCTGGACGCATTACTGCCCACAGCCCTCTGGCCCGCCCAGAGCGTTGACGATCGTCAACGGCACCGCAAAAGCAGGCAAGTTCGAAGGGTCGGTAAGTGCGCAGGGCGTCCTAGTCATGCGAAACTCTTGGAGCGATTATTTTGACGGCCGGATTGATAGCCAAGGTACCGTAAGAGGGCGGACGACTTCGGGGTGCAGCTACCTGCTGACGTAGCAAAAGGTGCCCCCGCCGACGCTGCCGTTCGACGGCGACTATATCGGAGTATCAAGAGAATCAATCGGCTGGGGTCCCGAGTGCCCGGCGAACGGCGTTCCGGGTATGGTAACGATCAGGAACAGCGTCGTCCTGGGACGTTGGCAAGGGACCATCGACCCCCAGGGCGCCGTGGTGATGCAAAACCCAATATTCAGCCGAGTGGACGCCCAGATCGATCCGCAGGGCTTTCTCAAAGGGAAATACAGTGGTCGGGCGTGCACGACCACATTCGTGTGGCGCAAGCAGGCCGGCTGACACCTAGCCGCCGAGGTGGCGGTCGATAAAGGCGACCACGGCATCGAGGCTGCCGTAGCGGGCGAGGTCCTCGTGCCCGGCCTCGGGCGCGAACCAGCCTTCCTTCGGCTCGGGTGCAGCCTCTAACAGGGCGCGACCAAAGCGCACCGGGACGACGCGGTCGCGCTCGCCGTGCAGGACCAGGATCGGCGCCTTGACCCGGCCGATGCGCGACAGCGAGTCGAAGCGGTCGGTCACCATCCGGGCGGCCGGCACATAGGGAAAGTGGCACTGGGCGACCTCGGCGACGCTGGTCGGCGGAGCTTCGAGGATTAACGCTCCGATCTCGTGTTGCACGGCGAGCGCCACCGCGACGCCCGAGCCGAGCGACTCGCCGTAAAGGACGAGCCGGTTGGGTACCACCCCTTCGCGGTCGAGAAAACCGAGCGCCGCCCGGCCGTCAGCATAGAACCCGGTTTCGCTCGGGGTCCCCGGATTGCCGCCATAGCCCCGATATTCCGCCATCAGCACGCCATAGCCCTCCCGCGCAAAGCGCACCAGGCGCTCGGCGCGATAGCCGATATGGCCGCCGTTCCCATGAAAATAGGCGATGACCGGGCGACCGGGGCGCGCCGGCAGGTACCAGGATAGGAGCGATAGCCCGTCCTCGGTCTCCAGCATTGTCTCGCGCACGCCGAGCTGCTCGAGCCCGAAGAGTTCCGGATGGGCCCTATCCGGGAGATAGAGCAGCTGCCGCTGAAAGAGATAGAGCCCGCCGACCAGCGCCGCATAGGCGACCACGGCAAATCCGAGAAGAGGCAGCACGCGAGGGAGCCGGAAGGGGGTCAGGCGGCGGAGAGCGGTTCGGGTTCGTGCTTGCGTAGCTTCACGCTCGCCGATTTGAGCTGGCCGCAGGCGGCGAGGATGTCGCGGCCGCGAGGGGTTCGCACCGGAGCAGAATAGCCGGCGGCGAAGACGATGTCGGAGAATGCTGCGATCGCAGCCTCCGAGGAGCATTCATAAGGTGCACCCGGCCAGGGGTTGAACGGGATCAAATTGACCTTGGCGGGGATCCCCGCCAAGAGCCGCACCAGCGCGCGGGCATCGGCAGGGCTATCGTTGACGCCCTTAAGCATGACGTATTCGAAGGTGATGCGTCGCGCGTTGCTCGCTCCGGGATAACTCCGGCAGGCGTCGAGCAGCTCGGCGATCGGGTATTTGCGGTTGAGCGGAACCAGCCGGTCGCGGATGTCGTCGCGCACCGCATGCAGCGAGACGGCAAGGTTGACGGCGAGCTCGGCACCACAACGGCGGATCGCCGGCACCACACCTGCGGTCGACAGGGTGATCTTGCGCCGCGAGATCGACAGACCCTCCGGGTCCATGATGATCTTCAACGCCTCGGCGACGTTGTCGTAATTGAACAGCGGCTCGCCCATCCCCATCAGGACGATGTTGGTCACCTGCCGATCCGACCTCGGAGACGGCCACTCACCGAGGGCATCGCGCGCGATCATGATTTGGGCGACGATCTCCGCCGCGGTCAGGTTGCGGACCAGCCGTTGGGTCCCGGTATGGCAAAAGGTGCAGCTGAGCGTGCACCCGACCTGCGAGGAGACGCACAAGGTGCCGCGCTCCTCCTCGGGGATGTGGACAGTCTCGACCTCCTGCCCGTCGGGGAAGCGTAAGAGCCACTTGCAAGTGCCGTCGATCGAGGTCAGCGCACCGGAGACCGTCGGCCGGCACAGCACGTAATGCGCCGCGAGCGCTTCGCGGAACGTCTTGGACAGCGAGGTCATCGCGGTGAAATCGGTGGCACCGCGATGGTAGATCCAGTGCCAGAGCTGGCGAGCGCGGAACGGTTCGGCGCCGAACGCCGCCAACTCGGCGGCGAGTGCCGCTCGGCCGAGCCCCACGAGGTCGCGGCGCGGCATTTCGGACGGGGTCGGGGTCTGCATGGCCCGTTGTATATGGGGCGGTCCGGCGGCTACCGCTTGATGCCGCAAGCCTTGTCGATCATCGTCAAGGCCTGCGCGAAGCCCACAAGCGAGTAGGTGTCGGTCGTCGGCTTCCCGTTCTGTGGGGTGCCTTTGAGGATCGCCTGCTTCCCCTTGGCCATCGCCTCGACGATCGTCTTGTCGAGATCGGAGGTCGCCGCCCAGGCGCTGTCCCCTTTGGTGAAGAGATCGAATTTCGTGCCCCCGATATCGAGCGAGGCGGCACTGCCCTCCTTCAGTGGATACCCTTCGACAAAACTGACGACATTGGCGACCTTCTCGTCCGGACGGTGGGTGACCATGGCCGTCGGCGGCTTACGCTTGGCGTTCGCCGGCTCGCTCTTCTGCGACGCGCCCGCGAGATAGCAGACCTGACCCGATTTTTCCTTGTAGACATAGGCTGTCCACCCTTCGGCGCTCCCGAGCCGCTGTGATGCGGTCGGCGGCGAAGCCGCTGTGGCAGTGGCGGATTTTTTCGCAGCTGCCGACGCATTCGGGACCGGAGGCGGAATCACGGACAGAACCGACAGGATTAGACCGAGGCGCCGGTATCTCGTCATCGCCGTACCATAGCACTCCCCACAGCGAGTGAAACCGGGCAGAATGCGGGCCATGGGTCAGATCACGATCCGGGCGGCGCGACCGGCAGACGCGCGAGGCATCGCGAGGCTCGATATCGAGACTTGGCGCACGACCTATGCCGGCATGCTGTCCGACGCCTACCTGGTGGGGCTGTCGGAGCGGCGGCGCGAGCTCGGTTGGCGGAGCGTGATCCTGCGCGAGCCCCGCGACGTGCGCATCGCCGTCGAGGCTAGGGGTGCTATTCGCGGCTTCGGCAGCTGCGGACCCAACCGCGGCGATCGCTTCTTCTCCGGCGAGGTGTTCACGCTCTACGTCGCCCCGGATTGGCAGAACCAGGGCATCGGACGCCGCCTGTTGATCGCACTGTTCCGGCGTCTCGTCGCCGTCGGTCGCCGGTCTGCGATCATCTGGGTGCTGCGCGACAACCCGTCACGCTTCTTTTATGAGCGGCTCGGCGCGCATCAAGTGAGCCACAAGCCGCTCGTGGTCGGCGGCTCGGCGGTCGAAGCCGTCGCCTATGGCTGGCGCGACCTCCCGGGCTTTCTCGCCGCCGTATCCAGCGAGGACCGCGAACCCGAGCCATGAGCCGCGGCCAAGTCAACCCGGCTGACCGGCCGATGTCGCGATCCGGCCGATCAAGGGCAGGATCTTGCGTTCGACATCCTCGGCGGTCAGCGGACCGACTTGGCGATAGCGGATGTGGCCGCCGCCGTCCACGACATAAGTCTCGGGCACGCCGTATACCCCGAAATCGATTGCGGTGGTGCCGTTGCGATCGACGCCGACACGGCGAAAGGGGTTGCCGAGACCATCCAGGAAGCGGCGCGCATCCTCCGGCTTGTCCTTGTAAGCGACGCCTTCGAGAGTGACGCCGGGACGATGCGCCAGTGCCATCAGCTGCGCGTGCTCTTCGCGGCAAGGGGCGCACCATGATGCGAAGAAGTTGACCAAGGTGACCCGGCCGCCGAGGTCTTCGCGCGACAGCCCTTCGGCGGTGTCGTAGAGACCCGGCAAAGCAAAATCCGGAGCCGGGCGGTCGATCAGCGCCGACGGCAACAAGTGCGGATCGTGGGTCAGACCGATCGCGAACACGACGAGCAGAACCGCGAACAGCGCCGCCGGCAGAATAAAGGCGAGCTTGCGGGCCATCTGTTGCCCCGACAATCGTCATTCCCGCGATCCCCGGAACGGCCCGTCAGGGCCGGTCGTCCGGGGAGGGAATCCAGAGCTTGCCCCTGGCGAAAGCAGGGGGGCGGCCGGTTTTGCGGGGGTGCCCTGGAACCCCGCCTGCGCCGGGGTGACGGCAACAGAAGGCGCCCCACCTTCCTGCCAATGCCCGCTCTTCTTCAGCGCCTCGACGACCTCGCGCGGCATGTAGTTCTCGTCGTGCTTGGCGAGCACCGTTGTGGCGGCAAAAATACCGTCGGCGCGCAGCTTTCCCTCGGCGACGACACCCTGCCCTTCGCGGAACAAATCGGGCAGCAGGCCGTCATAGACGACGGCGAGATCGCTCGCACCGTCGGTAACGCGGAACGAGATCCTATGCCCGTCGGGACCGCGCGAGAGGCTCTCTTTCTCGACGAGGCCGCCGATCCGCACCCGACGATCGAGTGCCACCGCCTTCGCCTTGAGGTCGCTGGGGCTGTAAAAAAACACGAGGTTGTCGTTGAACGCGACGAGCACCAACGCGGTTGCTCCGCCGAGTGCCGCCATGCCGAGTGCCAAGAGGCCCAGCCTCTGCTGCTTACGGGTCATCGTCTCGCACGGAACTCACGTTGCAGCTTTTCGAGCGCGACCGTGCTCGCTCGATAACGCCGCCACGAGTGCCAGGCGAGACCGCCGAGAACAGCGAGCGCCATGCCGTAGGCGGGCCATACGAATGCCGCGTAGCCACCCATCGCCAAATAGCGGCCCACATCGCCGTTCACCGGTCGCCTCAACGGGTAGGCGATTGAGCGGGAACCGAGCCCTCCCGCCTCGCGGCGCGGTCCGGCACGGGCGCGCTATTGAGGCGCAACGCGAGCGCCTTGCGTTCGTTCAAAGCAGCCCGCATGCCGAGCAACAGCAGGGTCAGGAAGAGCAGTAGGAAGCCCACCGCCATGACCAGCAGCGGCACCAGCATCGAGGGGTCGATCCGCGGTCCGCCGAGCCGCATCACGCTCGCCGGCTGGTGCAACGTGTTCCACCAATCTACGGAGAATTTGATGATCGGCAGGTTGACCACCCCGACCAACGCCAACACCGACCCTGCTCTCGCACCGCGGCTCGGCTCGTCGAACGCGTTCACCAGCGCGATGTAACCGAGATACAAAAAGAACAGGACCAGCACCGAGGTCAGACGCGCGTCCCAGACCCACCAGGCACCCCACATCGGGCAACCCCACAACGAGCCGGTG
>Ga0306920_100009656_pt1 | contig 12888 bp, 10 predicted proteins | sample flu12Cox44000170_FD_204666 | JGI IMG/M metagenome (GOLD analysis project Ga0306920, IMG submission 204666) | Lab enrichment of tropical soil microbial communities from Luquillo Experimental Forest, Puerto Rico - flux4day.12C.oxic.44.000.170 (v2)... | ecosystem: Environmental > Terrestrial >...
CGACGCGAGGCGCGTCGCCGCATATGTGGCATGCAGATCGGGCCCGCGAGGCGCTCGGCGAGACCTCGGCCCGTTCTGCTTCAAAATGCGCCACCCAAAGCCCTCATTTTGCGGTGCGGGGGCGCCGCTTTTCGAGGCTGGACTGCCCAGGATCGCAGCAGAATCCCACCTGTGGAGTCTTGCTTTCCTCGGGGCCTGGCTGGTCCGAAAACTGCATCACATAACAAAACTTGTCACATGCCTATGATATATCATAGTGAGGCCTGGAAGACGCCTCTTTTCGGCGCTCTAACGCTCGCGGACGGATCGAATGGCGGGACGGATCAATGGTGGATCAATGGTGGAAGGAGTGAACATGCCGAGTGAACTGCGTGTGCTGGTGACCGGCGGCGCCGGATTTATCGGCTCGCATCTGTGCGAGCGCTTGCTGCAAGAGGGGCACGAGGTGCTCTGCGTCGACAATCTGTATACGGGCGCCCGTCGCAACGTGCACCGGCTATTGGCCAATCCGCGCTTCGAACTGATGCGCCACGACGTTTGCCTGCCGCTCTATGTGGAGGTGGACGAGATCTACAACCTCGCCTGTCCGGCTTCGCCGATCCATTATCAGTTCGATCCGGTGCAGACCACCAAGACCAGCGTGCACGGCGCGATCAACATGCTCGGCCTCGCCAAGCGCGTGAAGGCGAAGATCCTTCAGGCCTCGACCTCCGAAGTCTATGGTGATCCCGCGGTTCATCCGCAGACCGAAGGGTATTGGGGCAATGTGAACCCGATCGGCCCGCGCTCTTGCTATGACGAGGGCAAGCGCTGCGCCGAGACGCTGTTCTTCGATTATCATCGCCAGCACCAGATGCCGATCAAGGTGGCGCGAATCTTCAATACCTACGGTCCGCGCATGCATCCGAATGATGGGCGCGTCGTCTCGAACTTCATCGTCCAGGCGCTCGAGAACCGGGACATCACCATTTACGGGGACGGCACCCACACGCGCTCATTCTGCTACGTGTCGGACCTCGTCGAAGGGCTCATCGGCCTCATGGGCACTCCGGAGGAGGTCACCGGGCCCGTCAATCTGGGCAATCCCGGCGAATTCACCATCCGCGCCCTCGCCGAGGAGATCATCGACCTGACCGGCTCGGCGTCACGCATCGTCCATATGCCCCTTCCGGTCGACGACCCCAAGCAGAGGCGACCCGACATCAGCAAGGCCAATGAGCTGTTTGATTGGCAACCGACCGTGCAGCTTCGCGCAGGGCTGGAGATGACGATCGCCTATTTCGAAGGGGCGCTGCGCGAACAGCTGCTCACCGCTTAGCGCAAGCTTTTGCTGCACCGGCCTGCACCGCACGGCGGAGAGAGCAGGCGGTGGGAGGTTGCGTCGCAAGATCACGACGCCGCCGCGGATCGCGGCGGCTCGAAGCCCTGATCGCGCGGCGCGACATCGTCGCTCGCCGATCAGCCGGGCAATGGCTCGGCATGGCCTGGCGGGTGTCATCGCCCGACGGCCGAACGTGATGGCAATTTGCATGGATCTTGGAGGTTCGCGTGTCGAGCGAGGTCAGGGCGGAAAGGTCACATTCCTCGGATAGCTCCGCCACGATGCTCCGGTTGGCAGAGGCTTCGTTCAAGCCAGCCGGTCATTTAAGCCTGTCAGCCCTCCTCATGCGGGTCGCGACGGCCGAGTTCTTGGGAACAGCAGCGGTCGCCTACGCGACCAGTTTCATCTATAGCCAGGTCGTGCTGGAGAGCTGGCCCGCCGCGTCGATCTATGTGCCTTCGGCCTTGATCATCGCGCTCCTGGTGCTTTTGGTATCCGTCGGCTTTCGCCACTATGTGACGCTGCAGATCCAGCCGCTGCACCGATATCTGTGGAACGGCATCGGGGCGGTCGCGCTGGCATTCTCCTTTTTCCTGTCCGCGCTGTTCCTCCTGAAGATGACCGACGACTATTCGCGGGTGACCTTCTTCGCCCAGCTGGTGACGGTCGCCATCACGGTGCTCGGCGCGCGCGCCATAAGCCATGCCAGGATCCAGGCGGCTGTCGCCTCCGGCCGCATCGAAGCCCGGCGCGCGGTGCTGATCGGCGATGCCACCCGTCATGCGCGGATCACGAGACGCCTGAGGGACGCCGGAGTGCGGATCGTGCGAGCGTTACCCTTGCCGGATATCGCCGTGGACGCGGCGGGGACGGAGCGACATGATCCCGACCGGCGGCAGGCGCGTCGCCTGATCGAGATCTGCCGTCAGCAGAGGCCCGACGATATCGTCATCCTGGCGACTGCCGCCGATCTGCCGGTATCGACGTGGCTGGCCGAGACCTTCTCGGAGCTCCCGGTCTCCCTCCATGTGGTCTCGGTCGAGGCCGAGGATCTCCTTGGCTCGGCAAGGCTCGGCGAGCTTGGAGCGCTCGTCACGATCCAGCTCCTGCACCCGCCGCTATCGGTCTTTCATCGATGCGTGAAGCGCGCTTTCGATCTCGCCGCCGCCGGCATCGGACTCATCCTGCTTTCGCCGCTATTCGCCCTGGTCGCCATTGCGATCAAGCTCGATTCCGGCGGGCCCGTCTTCTTTCGCCAGACGCGTCACGGCTACAACAACGAATCCATGCGCGTCTTCAAGTTTCGCTCGATGACCACGGCCGAGGATGGCGACGCCTTCAGGCAAGTCCGCAAGGGCGATCCACGCGTGACCCGGATCGGGCAGCTCCTGAGGCGCACCAATATCGACGAGCTACCGCAGCTCATCAATGTGCTGAGCGGGGAGATGTCGATCGTCGGTCCGCGGCCGCATCCAATCGCCCTGAACAAGATGTTCGAGCAGCACATCGCGCCGCTCTCGCGGCGCCACAATGTGAAGCCCGGCATCACCGGTTGGGCGCAAGTCAATGGTTTTCGTGGCGAGACGGATACGCTCGAGAAGATGCAACGCCGCTTCGAGTGCGATCTCTACTATATCGACAACTGGTCTTTCCTTCTCGACTTAAAGATCATCCTGATGACCCTGTTCTCGAGGTCCGCCTATCTGAACGCGATGTGATCGCACTTGTCGTCGGGCGCCGGCGGCATTTGTGGGCGATGTGTGATCGCGCTGGCGCAGACGAGGAGCTGTGACGTGCCTGCTCAATCTCGATCCACGGATCAGCGGAGTTCCGATCTCGAGATCATTGCGCGCAATGCGGGGCCGCTTCGGCGGATCGCGGCGCGGCTGCCGACCTATCTCGCGGATCTGCGTGTGAACCCAGCCTGGCTGCCGATGTTCCTTTTTGCGCGTGCCATGCCTGTGCGCAGGGCGCACTGGCGAGGCGCAAAGCCCGTGCCGCCATCGACGATCGACCATGGCCGAACGATGTTCGACGGCGTCGAGCGGCGAGCGGTCGTGGACGAGCTGTGACGGGACGGCCTGTCGTCAGGTCTCGTCCTGCCGGCTTCGGTTCGAGACGAGATTTCGCGCTTTGCGCACGAGACGCGATGCTTCGGCAATTTCGATCGTCGCCTGGAATTCCTGCCGGCGGATCACCGGGATTCCGAGCGCCGCTTCGGTCGCTCGATCCTGAGCGGGCACTATTTCGAGCGTGTCAATGCGAGGCGGCTCTCGCCGTGCAGCGCGATCCGCTCCTCGGCGAAGTCGCCGCCCATTATCTCGGCGCCCAGGCGCGCTTGATCACTACGCGCATCTGGTGGAGCTTTCCCACGCGAAGCGCGACCGATGCCGATATGCGGCCCGCCTCGCAAGATAAGTATCATTTCGATCTCGATGACTGGCGCATGCTGAAATTCTTCTTCTATCTCACGTCGGTGGACGAAGGCAGCGGCCCGCATGTCTATGTCCGCGGCAGCCATGAGAGGCGGACCTTCAGACATCGGGTGACCTTGCTCGTCGGCCATTCCGCCGAAGAGGTGCTGCGGGCCTATGGGGCAGAGAATGCGGTGACGCTGACGGGTCCAGCCGGCCTCGGTTTCGTCGAGGACCCCTTCGGATTCCATATGGGGACCGTGGCCAAGTCCTCGCCGCGCCTGATGATGGAGGTCGGATTCGGCGTGTCTCCTCCGTCTCGCCGCCGCTTCCGTGGCGAACCGATTATTCGGTGACGCCACCAAGCAGCATGCAATGCTGCTTCGCTCACCAACCGTCCTGGGTCTGCGGCGCACCGCTTCGCGCTGCACCGCGCCCGGGATGGCCCCAAATTTCCAGATGGTCAGGGGGAGGGGGCGTTGGCGCGTTGAGCCGCGATCAGGCGATGCGCCTCGGCGGCGGCGCTGAGCCCCGCAAAATAGATGCGGCGCTCGATCCCCCGCCGCAGGCAGGCGTTCTTCAGCACCGACAGCAGGGCCCGCGGCCTGAAGGGGGACCATGGCTCGTGCCCCTTCCATTTATAGGACAGCATGTAGTTCGAGGCGATGATGCCCTGATAAAGTCTCAGGAGATAATCCTCGGAGACGCGCTCCTTCGGTATCAGATGGGTCAGCTCGAGCTCTGGGAAAACCCCCATGCCGAGGCCCGAGCTGCATGCCGCATAGCTGATGTCGACATCGCCGCCGCTGATCAAGGAGGCGCCGCGGCGATCCGAAATCTGCAGCATACGCCCTTCGGCTTCGAAATAGGCCTCGGCAACCCTCTTGCGCACGCATAGGCCGGCACCCCAGGGCGTCGCCTCGACGCAAGGGAAGAGATTGCTCCAGCGCCGCGCCGATGCCTGGCGCAGCGCGAGATTGGGCAGCAGCTTCTCGAGGTGCTTCTGCGGCTGGAGCTCGTATTCTGGGCGGATGGCCCCGCTCCCCCAGGTGCCGAGCCAAGGCCAGTCCCTGCCGATCCGAACCGCTTCCGACAGATAGTTCGCGGCGAGCACATTGTCGTCGTCGACGAACACCAGAAGCTCGGATGCGGCTTCCCGCATGCCGCGCAATCTCGCGCTGGTGAGACCGAGCTCCGGCTCGAGCACATGGCGGCCATAGCGGTGCCAGGAGAGATCGCAGCTTTGGGAGAGCGGCTGCGCGGACGCATTGTCGACGAGCAGCAGCTCCCAATTCTCCTGATCCAAATCCTGACGCCGCAAACCGTCCATCGTCCGTGCCAGATAGGCCGGACGCGGATTGTGGGAGCAAATGATCAGCGAGGCCGCGAACCGATGCCGGGCAGGCTCCGTGTCCGAATGCGCAGCGCCGCCGCTCATCTCGACGCGCCTTTCGGCATCCTGTCGCGGAACCATTCCCAGGCATGCCCCATCTGCTCATCGAGGCCGGGAAATCTCGGCTGCCAGTTCAAAAGCTCTCGCGCCTTGTTGGAATCGCTCACCAGCCTCGGCGGATCGCCTTCCCGCCGCGGCCAGATCTCCGATCGCACCTCGCGCCCGGCGATCCTCTCACCGGCGCGAACGACCTCGGCCACCGAGAACCCATGGCCGTTCCCGAGATTGAAGGTGTCGCTCGGCCCGCCTTTCGCCAGCCGATCGATGGCGCCGACATGCGCGTCGGCGAGATCGCTCACATGCACATAGTCACGGATGCAGGTCCCGTCGGGCGTCGCATAATCGTCGCCGAAGATCTTGATCGACGGCAAGCGCCCCATGGCGGCGAACAGGACGAGAGGCACGAGATGGGTTTCAGGCTCGTGCATCTCCCCGAGCTCGCCATCCGGATCGGCGCCGGCCGCGTTGAAATAGCGCAGCACCATGTGCCGGATCCCATGCGCGGCCTCGGCTTCCTTCAGCATGCGCTCGACCACGAGCTTCGTATATCCGTAAGGGTTGACCGGAGCTTGCGCATCGTCCTCCCTCAAGGGAAGGCGCTCGGGAATGCCGTAGGTCGCGCAGGAGCTCGAGAACACGATTTTGTCGCAACCGAAGGCGGCGCAAGCCTTCAGCAATTTCGCAGTGCCTCCGACATTGATGTCGTAGTATTTCGCGGGCTCCGCCGTCGACTCCCCGACATAGGCATAGGCTGCGAAATGCATGACGGCCGAAGGACGCCACGCCTCGAAGGCGCGCTGGAGGTCCTTCTCGTCCCTCAGATCTCCTCGTTCCAGCGGCCCCCATTTGACGGCCCATTCATGTCCGCGTTCGAGGTTGTCGAAAGTGATCGGCACATATCCTGCCCGCGCCAACGCCTTGCAGGCGTGGCTCCCGACAAAACCGGCGCCGCCGGTCACGAGCACGCGATTGATCATGAGAGCCCCGCACTGTGTTGGACGGCCTTCGGACCGACATCACCCCCGTGACCGCTACGAGCAGCGCCAGCGAGCTCGTCGATGATCTTGCGCGCCGCCCGGTCAGCGCGCATGTTCGAGAAATACGTCTCGCGCTCTATGCCCCTCAGCGTGGCGAAATTCTTCAGGATGGCGAGGTAACGCATCGGCAGCGAGCGCGTATTCGGCAGCGCCTTCTCCCATTTGTACAAGATCAGGCGTGTCGATATCGCGATGCCCTCATGCAGCCGCATCAGATAGTCGTGACTGAGGCGCTCCTTCGGGATCAGATGGGTCACCTTGAGCTCGGGAACGACCCCGATCCCGAGCCCCATGCCGCATGCCACATAGGAGAGCTCGACATCACCACCGCTCGTCAGCGCCGCACCCTTGCGATCCGAGATCGGCAAGTCCTCCTCGCGCGCCAGCACCCGATAGGCCTCGGCAACCGATCTGCGCAAGAAAATGCCCGCACCCCAGGGGCACGCGTCGATCTGGAAGACATTCGCCCATTTGGCGGTCTCGACCTCGCGGATGGCGAGCAGATAGAGAAGCCTGCGCAGCCGCTCGGCCGGCGGCACCTCGTATTCCGGGACGAGGGCGCCGCTGCCCCAGGTGCCGAGCTGCGGCCAGCCCTCGGCGATGCGCATGCCGACCGCAAGGTAACCCTCCGCGAGCTCGTTATCGTCATCGACGAAGAGCAGCGTGTCGCCGACTGCCTCCCGCATTCCGCGTCGGCGCGCGGCGGAGAGCCCGAGCTCGGATTCAAGGATGTGCCGGGCTCCCGGATGCCAGGACAGATCCCACTCCCCAGCCAAAGGCTGGCGCGACGCGTTGTCGACGAGAAGCAACTCCCATCGATCGACCGGCAGTGTCTGCCGGCGCAGCGCCTCGAGCACTCGGCGAAGATAATGGGGCCGAGGGTTATGGGCGCAGATGATGACGGAGATGCTGCTCATCGTCCCTGCCTCGCGACACCTTGCCGGCTAGAGCGCATGTTCCGACGTCCCGGGTGGTCGCGCGCGTGCGGCCTTGCGCGCGATCTTGCCGATCACCGCTTGCGGGATCATCTCGAGATACCAGGACATCGGCCGCATTCCGGCCTTCACATCGGCGACGGCATCGGCGCCCGATTGGTCTCGCATATCCTTGAGGATCAGCGGGTGGACCACACCCTTGATTCGCGCCTCCAGGCCGGCATGCGCGGGGTCTCGCCTGGCGACGAAGATATTCTGGCGATACCAATGCTCGATCCGCCCGTCCTCCCAGATCTGCCAGCGGACTGCGTCGTCGCAGACGAAGCCGTTGCCGTTGAAGTGCTCCTGCCAATAGCCGGGCCACTGGCAGTTGACGTGATGCTGGCCGGGCTGGCCGGGGCAGGCGGCGCTGAACAGGATCGTGTCACTATGGGCCACGAGCGAGCCGACGAGCACGGCTGCCGACTCCGCCGGCAGATGCTCGGCAACTTCGAGGCACAGCGCCACGTCGAAGCGCCGGCCCGCGAAGAAGGGCCGCGACAGATCCAATTCCCGGATGAGGTCGCGCGAGACATGGAGCCGTTCCTGCTCGAGCACGATGCCGTCGATCCCCGAGAGATCGGAAATCCCCAATTGGGCGGCCGCTCGCAACCATGTCCCGGTGCCGCAGCCGACATCGAGAAGGCTCTCCGGCCGCCAATCCCCGAGCAGGATTGACAAGGCGGTCTCGGCGCCACCGGTCGAATGCAGGTTGCGGGTGTGATCATAGTCGATGGCCATGGTTCCCCCTTCTGCAAATGGGCCTGCAAGCGGGTGGCTTATCGGCAGGCTTGCAGTCCCGCGGCGATGCGGATCGCTCATGCCGGTACATGCTGAGATTTGAGCTGCGTCACCGAGGCGCGCGACACCGGAACCATGAAGCCGTGATCCGCGGTGTACGGGTAGCTTCTCTCGGGGTTCGGGCTATCGACGATCTCGATCGCCAGAACCTGCCTGACATGGTCGACCGTCTGGGTGTTGTGCGTCCCGAGCCAGAAATCGAGACTGTAGATGCCGGGCACGAGCGGCGGCAGGTCGATGGAGAGATCGACGCGATATTTGCCGGGCGCGCCGCCGATGAATGGGCTGGTTCTCGGCTCCGCCTGCATGATCGCTGAGAGGCTGCGGTCGACGACATCGACGGCGATGTACACCTGGCCGCCGGCGCCTTGCGAAACGATGTCGCAGCTGCAGACGAGGCGAAGATTGGGCTGCGCGCCCTGAAGATGCACGCGGATGGTCTCGAACCAGGTCGCCGCCTTGTCGAGGCCCGCAGGCCGCGTCCAGGACGAGGACAGCGGCGTCTGATCCGTGGATGCATAATGCTCCAGCGCCGAGGCGACATCGAGCTTCGGCGTAGACCGTCCGGTGCTCAGCACGATGGCGTGGCTGCACAGGCTGCGCACCGCAGCGTGGTTGTGGCTCACGAACAGCACGGTGCGTTCCTCGCGCGAGGCGACATCGCGCATCTTGCCGAGGCATTTCTTCTGAAATTCCTGGTCGCCGACGGCGAGCACCTCGTCGACGATGAGGATTTCGGGTTCCAAATGAGCCGCGACCGCGAAGGCGAGCCGCACATACATGCCCGAGGAATAGCGCTTCACGGGCGTGTCCAGGAACTTCTCGACCTCGGCGAAGGCGACGATCTCGTCGAATTTCGCGCGGATCTCCTTTTGCGTCATGCCGAGGATTGCCCCGTTGAGGAAGATATTCTCCCGGCCCGTGAGCTCCTGGTGGAATCCGGTGCCGACCTCGAGGAGGCTTGCGACCCGCCCGCGCAGCAGCACGCGGCCCTTGCTCGGCTCCGTGATGCGGCTCAGGATCTTGAGGAGCGTGCTCTTGCCCGCCCCGTTACGGCCGATTATGCCAAGGACCTCGCCCTGGCGCACATCGAAGCTCACATCCTGCAGCGCCCAGAACTCCTCGATCTTGTCGCCCTGGATCACCTGCCGACCGCGCATCATGTCGGCGGTCTTGCGCGCGAAGCTGCGGGCGCCATGCGCGATGACGTCGCGCAAGGTGTGGCTGACACGCCCGCGATCCTCCGAGATATGCCCCACGAGGTAGCTCTTGGACAGGTTTTCGACAGTGATGACAGCTTCAGCCATATGGTTGCGATCGCCTTCAGATCAGGTCCGCGAAACTCTTCTCAGTCTTCCTGAAGCGGCGGATGCCGAGCCACAGGAAGAAGGCGGTAACGCCGGCGCTCATGGCGAGGCCCGGCAGATACAAGCCGCCCTGTCCGCCGAGGATGCACCAGCGGAATCCGTCGATCACGCCCACCATGGGATTGAGCGAATATAACAATCGCCATTGCTCGGGTACCACATTTGAGCTGAAGCCGACCGGCGAAACATAGAGGCCGAACTGGGCGATGAACGGAATGATGAAACGGAAATCGCGATATTTCACATTGAGCGCGGTGATCCACAGCGACGGACCGATGCTCGCGAGAAGTGCGAACAGCAGGAACACCGGCAAGAACAGCAGGCGCCAATCCGGAAGATATCGGTACCAGACCATCAGCCCGATCATGATCAGGAAGCTGATGAGGAAATCGACGAAGGCCACGACAACGGTCGCCGTCGGCACGATCAGCCGCGGAAAATAGATCTTGCTGATGAGGTTCGCGTTGTTGATCAGGCTGTTCGACGCCTCGCTCAGGCCGGTCGAGAACAGCGTCCAGGGCAGCATGCCGGCAAAGACCATCAGCGGGTAGGGTGCGCCGTCCGACGGCAGGCGGGCGATGCGTCCGAAAATGATGGTGAAGACCAGCATGGTGAGGAAGGGGCGGATCAAGGCCCATGCGAGCCCGATCGCGGTCTGCTTGTAGCGGACCGCCAGGTCGCGCCAGGCGAGCACACGGAAGAGCTCGCGATAGCGCCACAGGTCGAACCAGTAATTGCGCTCCTGGCGGCCAGGCTCGATGATGATGAGCTGCTGCATGACTTAGCCGGAGATTTGACCGGCGCGCTCCGCGCGCGCCCTGTGAAGCGGGACGGAAGCGGCGTTGTCGAAGATTGATCGCTTGGCCATTTGAGCGATCTTCATCAGCGTATGATAGACGAAGCGCATCGTGTAAGCGTCGTGATGCCTGGCGGAGAGCTTGAGCATATGCGTGAAGAGGCCGGGCCAATTCTTGTCAGTGAGGAGCAAATTCCAGGCATAGATCGAGTCCTTGAATGAAATGGCCGGAGGCTCGCCAAGCTCGATGAGCTTCGCGTTGAGATAGTCCTGATAGATCGCAAGGAAGGCATCGGATTTCGGCGGCTCCGCGCCGAACCAGTTGTTGCTGCCGTGGATGCGATATCCTGCCATAATCTCCTGGAGAGAATGAAGCTCGCCGAGCAGCGAGGCGCCGCCGATGACGAAATCATCGGCCGAGATCCGCACGCCCGCTTCGGGTATCGGGAAGATGCGATCGGCGAGCCGACGATTGACGCATAGCGCGCTGGTCGGCCCAGCCTCGTTCCATATGAACCGGTAGCGCTGCGCAAAGGCGCAAAGATTCAAGGGCGAAGCGTGCGTCCGGCCATGCGGTATGCCGTCAATCCCGGTGTCGGGGCTCATCAGCGCCATGAAATGGTGGACCATGGCCGGCTTCGCGCGCAAGCCGTCCTTCGAGAAAACCTCGGCGATGCGTGCGACCTTGTGCGCATGGAAGACGTCATCGGCGTCGAGGAAACAAAGGATCTCGCCGCTGCTCGCCGCTACTCCCGCATTAAAGGCCGAGCCTTGGCCGCCATTGGCCTTCAGGACCGGCACGATGCGGTCGCTATAGGCTGCGATCACCTCGCGGGACTCATCCGTCGAGCCGTCATCGACGACCACGATCTCGATCAGCGGATAGTCCTGCATCAACACGCTATCGATAGCGGCGCCGAGAAAGCGCGCATAATTGTAGTTGTTGATGAGAACGCTCACCAATGGTCTAGGCATTTTGCCTCGTCCGGCGCAGAGTGCGGCGCGAGAATCCTCTCATCCGCCCTCGCTCGATGTCGAGGGGCGCGCTGCGCCCACTGCGCCCTTCTGGGTCGCGAAAACTCATCTCGGATCCTGTCCTCTCATCGAAGGCGCGATATGTTATATGCATAACACAGCGCCGGCGCTTTTTGCAATGCAGCAGAGCTGCCCATTTTCGTGTAGAGACCCGTCTTTCCCTGCGCGAACGAAAGCTTGACGGCAAGTCGCGAAGCGCGTCATAAGGCGTCACGATGCATGACAAAAGGTTCACATTCATAACATAGGGAGTGCGAGCCAGGAGACCAGCGCGAGGTCGAATGCGGGCTCGAATCCGGGCTCGAGCTTTTGGCCGTTGCGGGACCAGGTCGGGATGCCGATGCCGGCGAGGACCGATGGTCAGAACGATGGAGGAGCAGCTAGGTGCACGTCGTGTCCACGGAGGCGGGGCAAGACTTCAAGCCGCGTCCGGTTCGAACGAGAACTGGCTCCTCGCGCGAGCCCAACACCATCGCTTGCGTGATCACGACCTTCAATCAGGCTCATTTTCTGGGCGACGCGCTTGCGAGCGTCAGGTCGCAGACGCGCGCCGCCGATGAAGTGGTCGTCGTCGATGACGGGTCGGCGGACGATCCGGCGTCGGTCGTCGAGAACCACCCGAATGTCCGGCTCATCCGGCAGGACAATGCTGGAGCATCGGCCGCGCGCAATACGGGCGCCCGGGCATGCTCGTCGAGCCATGTGTGCTTCCTCGATGCTGATGATTTCCTGTTGCCTCGCGCCTTCGAAACAGGGCTCGCGCTCGCCGGCGATCGGCCATCCTGCGCTCTGATCTATGGCGGCTATCGCTATGTGACCGTGAGCCGCGCCCCGATGGGGCCCGACAGCTTCACCGAGATCGATGGCGATCCGCATCTCGCCCTGATGCGGGAGAATGCAATCGGCATGCTCGCGGCTGCGCTCTTTCGTCGCGACTGCCTGATCGCGGTCGGGGGCTTCGACGAGACGCTACGCCGTTGCGAGGATTACGACCTCTATCTTCGCATTGCTCAGAAATATCGCATTGCGGGGCATGACGAAACCGTCGCGGAATATCGGTGGCATGGCGCGAACATTTCCGCCCGGCATGACGGGATGCTGCGCGCGGCGCTCGCCGTGCTCGATCGCCACGAGGCCAGGCTCGGTGCGGACGCCTCGGCGCGCGCCGCTCTCGATCGCGGCCGCAGGAAGTGGCGCGACCATTATGCGTGGCAGGCCTATGTGGCGGGCCTCGAGGCACGCGGCTGGTCCCCCAAGGCTCTCGCGTCGATGATCGGCGGGGTGACGCGCTCATTGCGCTGGTCGCCCGGGATCATAATCGATCATCTCTCGCGCGGCGCGGCCCGTCGCGTCGAGCGGACGCTTCCAAGGCGGATGGTCTCTCCAGTCCGCCGGTTGCTCGGCAAACCGGCCGCTGTGCCGTTCGGCGGAATGCGTTTTGGGGACTTGAACAGGCTGACGCCGGTCAGCCGTCATTTCGGCTATGACCGGGGCACGCCGGTCGATCGCTATTATGTGGAAGGCTTCCTTGCCCGCAATCGCGCGGATATTCGCGGGCGGGTGCTCGAGATCGGCGACAATGCCTACACGCTCCGATACGGGGGCGGAAAGGTTGTCAAGAGCGACGTGTTCCATGTGGATGCAGGCAATCGCCAGGCGACATTCGTCGGCGACCTTGCAGATTCAGGAA
>Ga0306920_100009657_pt1 | contig 12888 bp, 9 predicted proteins | sample flu12Cox44000170_FD_204666 | JGI IMG/M metagenome (GOLD analysis project Ga0306920, IMG submission 204666) | Lab enrichment of tropical soil microbial communities from Luquillo Experimental Forest, Puerto Rico - flux4day.12C.oxic.44.000.170 (v2)... | ecosystem: Environmental > Terrestrial >...
GGTCGGCCAGTCCTTGCTGACCTGAGCCGACTGCACCTGCCGGAGCTGAGCGACCCGGTGCGCGATCGCGCCGGTGTTCACCCGGATGAGCGGCTGCCCGCGGGTCACCCGGGCGGCGGCGAGCACCTGTCCGGCGGAGACCGCCTTGCCCGTGCCGGTGACCCGTACCGAGCGCACCACCAGCAGCGTCGAGCCGTACAGGGCCCAGGCCGTGGCCCCGGCGATCGCCACCGCGGTGACCCCGAAGAGCACCGCCTTCCAGTGCCGCCTGAGCAGGCGGCGCCGGCCCCGCCTGGCCCGCCCCGGAGGGCGGGGGGCGCGGCCCGGGCGCTGGCCCGGGCGGGCACCGTCCCCGGCGCCGGGACCCGGCCCGCGGGAGCCCCTGGGCGGCCCGGAAACCTTGCTAGCCATCGGGCGGCTCCCCCCGCTGCCGTAGTGCCGTCACAATCAGCGGGCCGAGTGCCGTAACGTCCCCGGCGCCCATGGTGAGGACGAGGTCCCCGGGCCGGGCGGCAGCCGCCACGGCGGCGGGCAGGTCCGCGCTGTCCGGGACGAAACGCGCCCGCCCGCCGGGCACCGCCTCGGCGATGAGCTGCCCGCTGACGCCCGGCTCCGGGTCCTCGCGGGCCGCGTACACATCCAGCACGAACGCCTCGTCGGCCAGGCCGAGCGCGGTACCGAACTCCGCGGCGAAGATCCTGGTCCGGCTGAACAGGTGCGGCTGGAAGGCGGCGAGGATCCGGCCCGACGGCCGGATGTGGCGGGCGGTGCGGAGGTCGGCCGCGAGTTCGGTGGGGTGATGCGCGTAACTGTCCAGCACCAGCACCCCGGCGGCCTCCCCCTTCGGTTCCATCCGGCGGTGCACGCCCCGGTAGGCGGCCAGCCCCGCGGCCGCCTGCCCCGGGGCCAGTCCCAGCTCCAGGGCGGCGGCGTAGGCGGCCGTGGCGTTCAGTGCGTTGTGACGGCCGGGGACGCCGACCTCCAGCGGGGCCGGTGACGCCGGGCCCGGGGCGGCCTCCGGCCCGGCCAGCACGCCGAAGCGCACGGTCATGCCGTCCGGGCGCACGCCGGTGAGCCGGTAATCGGCGCCGGGGTCCTCGCCGTAGCTGCGGACCCGCACCCCGGACCGCGCCGCCGCGGCGGCCAGCGCCCGGGCGCCGGGGTCGTCGGCGCACGCGACCAGCAGGCCGCCCGGGGTGATCTGCCGCGCGAACTCCGCGAATGCCGCCTGGATCTGGCCGAGGCCGGCGTAGTTGTCCAGGTGGTCGGCTTCCACGCTGGTGACGATGGCCAGCTCGGGGGCGAGCATCAGGAACGAGCCGTCGCTCTCATCGGCCTCGGCCACGAACATGGCCCCGCCGCCGTCGGCGGCGCCCGCGCCGGTCTCGGCGAGGATCCCGCCGATCACGTACCCGGGATCGGCGCCGCTATGCCGCAGGATCGTGGCGAGCATGGCGGTGGTGGTGGTCTTGCCGTGGGTGCCCGCCACCGCGATCCCGCGCCGGCCCAGCATCACGCTGGCCAGGGCGGCGGCCCGGTGCAGCACGCGGAGGCCGCGGCGGCGCGCCTCGGCCAGTTCCGGGTTGTCCGGGCGGATCGCGGTGGACACCACCAGGGTGTCCGCGCCGTCGATGTTTTCCGCCGCGTGCCCGACGTGCACGTCCGCGCCCGCGCGGGCCAGGGCGGTGAGCAGGTCGCTGGCCGCGGCGTCGCTGCCGGAGACCTTCACCCCGCGGGCGATCATGATCCGGGCGATGCCGGACATGCCCGCGCCGCCGATGCCGGTGAAGTGCACCCTGCCCAGTTCCGGCAGCGGCACCGGGGCCACCCGGGCGACGAGGCTTCCCACGTCAGCTCACCGCCCGCGGGCCGCGTGCCGGCGGGCGGGCCGGCCCGCGATGATGTTCATGACCACGGCGGCCAGCCGGTCGTCGGTACCGCGGCTGCCGAGCCGCGCCGCCGCCTCGGACATGCCCGCGACGAGCTGGGTGTCCAGCATGACCGGCAGCAGCACCTCGTCGATCCACTGCGGGCTCAGCGCCGCGTCGTCCACGATGAGCCCGCCGCCGGCCCGCTCGATGGGCAGCGCGTTCAGCCGCTGCTCCCCGTTGCCGTGCGGCAGCGGGACATACGCCGCGGGAAGCCCCACGGTGGTGAGCTCGGCACAGGTCAGGGCGCCGCTGCGGCACAGCGCGAAGTCGGCCGCGGCGTAGGCCAGGTCCATCCGGTCCACGTAGGGCAGCGTGACCCAGGGCGGCCCGGCCGGGGGCAGGTGGACCTCCAGGCCGCTGCGCGGGCCGAGCAGGTGGAGCACCTGGACGCCGGCCGCGCGGATGTCGGCGGCGGCGTCGAGCACCGCGAGGTTGAGCGACCTGGCGCCCTGCGACCCGCCGGTGACCAGCAGCACCGGCAGGTCCGGCCGCAGCCCGAAGTGCTCGCGTGCCTTGTCAGCCATGGCCAGCCGGTTCAGCCCGGAGATCTCCTTGCGGATGGGGATGCCCACGCAGGTGGCGTGCGGCAGCTTGGTTTGCGGGTGGGCGGTGAACACGTACCTGGTGAACAGCGCGCCGATGCGGTTCGCCAGGCCCGCCCGGACGTTCGCGTCGTGGACCACGATCGGCACGTGGCGGCGCCGTGCCGCCAGGTACGCGGGGGTGGCGACGTACCCGCCGAAACCGACGACCACCTGCGCCCGGGTGCGGTCCAGCACGTCCCCCGCGGTGCGCACCGCCTGGGCGAGCCGGCCGGGGACGCTCAGCAGTTCCGTGGTCGGCTTGCGGGGCAGCGGGACCGGCGGGATCAGCGCGAGGTCATAGCCGCGCGCCGGGACCAGCCGGGTTTCCAGGCCGCGCTCGGTGCCGAGGCAGGTGAGCGGGATGCGGGGATCCAGCCGGCGCAGTGCGTCGGCGACCGCCAGCGCGGGCTCGATATGGCCGGCGGTGCCGCCTCCGGCGAGTACCACGCTCATCGCCAGGCCTCCTGTTCGCCGCTGCCGTTCCCGGGGGTGCCCGGGGCGTCGTCCCACCGGACAATACTGCGGGCTTCGGCGATGGCGCCGGCACCGACCAGCCTTGGCCGCCCCGGCCCGGACCGGGGCGGCGGCGGCGCTCATTCCCGCCTGCGGTCCAGGCCCAGCCAGCTTAGGGTGCGGCGCGCCGGGCCGGGGCCGGCCTCGGCAAGCGCCTGGGCTGCGCCTGGTTCCCGCCGGGCGAACGACATCAGCATGCCGAGCGAGATCATCGTTATCACCAGCGACGACAGCCCGGCGGAGACCAGCGGCAGCGGGACACCGGTGATCGGGATCATCCCGATCACCGCGCCGATGTTCACCAGGGCCTGACCGACGATCCAGACCGTGGCACCGGCCGCGGCAAGGCGCACGAACGTGTCCTCGGCCCGCCGGGCGATCCGCAGGCCCGCGAACGCGAGGCCGCCGTAGAGCGCGGACACGCACAGCGTCCCGACCAGGCCGAGTTCCTCGCCGATGATGGCGAAGATGAAGTCGGTGGTGTCGTTGGGCACCCATCCCCACTTCTGCCTGCTGGCACCGAGCCCCACCCCGAACCAGCTGCCCGAGCCGACCGCCCACTTGCCCTGGATGGGCTGCATGTCCGGGCCGGTCGGGCCGCCCTGCGGGTTGAAGAACTCGCTGAGCCGCGCGGATCGGTACTTGGCCACCACCGCCAGCATCAGCAGCGCCAGCACGATCAGTCCCAGCATCCCGACGTACAGGCGCAGCGGGGTGCCGACCACCCACAGCAGCGCCAGGAAGATCAGCAGCAGGATGAACGTGGTGCCGAGGTCGTCGCCGAGCATGACCAGCATGCAGATGATGCCGGCCCCGGGCAGCAGCGGTATCAGCAGGTGCCGCCAGTCGTCCAGCTGAGAGAGCTTCTCCTTGCGGGCGAGCAGGTCCGCGCCCCATAGCAGGAAGGCCAGCTTGGCCAGCTCCGATGCCTGGAACGCGACCGGGCCGAACTGGATGTAGCGGGTGGCACCGGCGGACTTCACCCCGATCACCGCGGTCAGCAGCAGGCCCAGGATGGCGACGAACATCAGCGGGTAGGCCGCGGCCCGGAACACCGTGGGCGAGCACCGGGCCGCCAGCCACATGCACGGCAGGCCGAGGGCGACGCCGAGCAGCTGGTGCTCGAACCCGGAGTACGGCGACCCGCCCTGGCCCAGGTTCTGCACCGACGAGGTGGACAGCACCATGACCAGGCCCAGCGCCACCAGCAGCGTCGTGATGCCGAGCACCAGGTAATAGGAGGTGAGCGGCCGGTCGAGCAGCGCGGGCAGCATGCCGCGCCGCGAGGCTGGCACCGGTGACTCGGGCACGAGACCGGGCGGGTGGGTCACGGCCATCCCGCCCGGTTCGCGCGCACCCGGCCTGGAAGCCTCCCGGACTTGGTCCATCATCCCAGTCTCCGGGGTCAACGCCGGTATCAGCGGGAAATCCGCCCGCGTGTCGCGCAGCCGCGCCCCGGGATCGGGGCCCGGCTATCTCGGCATCCACTCCACGTAGAAAACGCCCAGGCCCAGCGCCACGAACAGGCCGCTGATCAGCCAGAACCTGATCACGATGGTGGTCTCCGCCCAGCCGAGCAGCTCGAAGTGATGCTGCAGCGGCGCCATGCGGAAGACCCGGCGCCCGGTCATCTTGAACGAGCCCACCTGGATGATCACGGACATCGCGATCACCACGAACAGCCCGCCGAGGATCGCCAGGAGCAGCTGGGTCTTGGTGCACACGGCCAGGCCGGCCAGCACCCCGCCCAGGGCGAGCGACCCGGTGTCTCCCATGAAGATGCGGGCCGGCGGGGCGTTCCACCACAAGAACCCGAAACAGGCGGCGAGCACGGCGGCGGCCACCACCGCCAGGTCCAGCGGATCGCGCACCGGGTAGCAGCGCGGGGCCAGGAAGCTCGTGCAGTCGTTGCGGAGCTGCCAGTTGCCGATCAGCACGTAGGCGGCGAGGACCAGGCAGGCGGACCCGGTCGCCAGGCCGTCCAGCCCGTCGGTGAGGTTCACCGCGTTGGAGGTGCCGGCGATCAGGAAGACGATCCACAGCACGAACGGCGCCAGGCCCAGCACCGGGCCGAAGTCCCGCAGGAACGACAGGTGCGCGTCGGCGGGGGTGATGTCGTACCCGTCGGCGAACCGCTGCTGCAGCACGAGCAGGGCGAACACCGCGCCCACCACCGCCTGGCCGGCGAGCTTGGCGCTGCTGCGCAGGCCCAGGCTCCGCTGCTTGTAGATCTTGATGAAATCGTCGATGAAGCCGACCAGGCCCAGGCCCGCCATCAGCATCATCACCAGCAGCCCGGACACCGAGGGGACCTGGCCGGTGACCACGTTGCCGACGAAGTACCCGGTCACCGACGCGATGACGATGACCGTCCCGCCCATGGTGGGCGTGCCGCGCTTGGTGACGTGCGCCGCCGGGCCCTCTTCCCGGATCAGCTGCCCGTAGCCGCGCCGGGAGAACACCTTGATCGCCAGCGGAGTGCCGAGGAGCGCGATCAGCAGCGAGACCGCGCCGGCCACCAGGATGGTCTTCACTGTGCAGCCTCCCCCGTCAGGGCAAGCGCCACGTGCTCCAGCCCCGCCGCCCGCGAGGCTTTGACCAGTACCACGTCTCCGGGGGCCAGGAGGTTCCCGAGCGCGGCCACGGCGCCGCCGGCGTCCGGCACGCCGATCAGCTCGCCGTGCCAGGACCGCTCGGCCCTGGCGCCGGACAGCATGGGCGCGGCATCCTCGCCCACCACGATCAGCCCCGCCACGCCGGCCCGTGCGGCGAGGCCGCCGGCCTGCTCGTGCCATTGCCGGGACTCGCCGCCCAGCTCGTTCATGGGGCCGAGGACCGCGAAGGCGCGCCGGCCCCGGGCCACGGCGGTGAGGGTTTCCAGCGCGGCCGCCACCGCCTCGGGGTTGGCGTTGTAGGCGTCGTTGATGACGGTAACCCCGTCGGGGCGCTCGGTGACCTCCATCCGCCATTTACTGCGCGGGGCGGCCGCGGACAGGCCGTCGGCCGCCGCCGTGACGCTCAGCCCGAGTTCACCCGCGAGCGCCGCCGCGGCGAGCGCGTTCACCACGTTGTGGGCGCCCAGCAGCCGCAGCCGCACCGGCGCGGACCCCCCCGGGGTGACCAGGGTGAAGCCCGCCCGGCCCCGGCCATCCAGCCGCACGCCCGCCGCCCGCACCGCCGCCCCCGCATGCCTGCCGAACGTCACCACCCGGGCCGCGGTCCGGTCCGCCATCGCCAGCACCAGCGGGTCGTCGGCGTTGAGCAGCGCGACCCCGTCGGGCGGCAGTGCGGCGGGCAGTTCCCCCTTGGCCCGGGCCACCGCCGCAAGCCCGCCGAACTCGCCGGTGTGGGCGTGCCCCACGCACAGCACCACGCCGAGCCGGGGCGGCGCGATCTGGCACAACTGGGCGATGTGCCCGGCCCCGCGGGCCGAAAGCTCCAGCACCAGGTACCGGGATTCCGCGGTGGCCCGCAGCACCGTCATCGGGTGGCCGATCTCGTTGTTGAACGATCCGTACGGCGCGACCGTCGGGCCCAGCCGCTCGATGAGCTGGGCGGCCAGGTCCTTGGTGGTGGTCTTGCCCACCGAGCCGGTGATGCCGGCGATGGTGAGGCCGGGCAGGGCGTCGGTGACCGCACGGGCCAGGGCGCCCAGCGCGGCAGGCACGTCGGCGCTGATCAGCGCGGGAACGCCGACGGGCCGGCTGGCAAGCACGGCCACCGCGCCCCGCCCGGCCGCGGCGGCCGCGAAATCGTGACCGTCCGCCCGCTCGCCGGGCAGGGCGGCGAACAGGGCACCGGGGCCGGCCTGCCGCGAATCGATGACGACCGAACGGGCGACCGCGGCCGTGTCGGTGCCCGGGGCCGGGCTCGCCCCGGTGATCTCTGCGATGGCGGCCAGGGACAGCGGGATCACGGCATCCCCCCACCCGGCCCGCCGGAGCGCCGCCGGGCCAGCGCGGCCGCGGCGGCCTCGCGATCGTCGAACGGGATCACCTGCTGCCCGATGTACTGCCCGCGCTCATGCCCCTTGCCCGCCACCACGATGACGTCTCCCTTGTCGGCCATGGCGATGGCCAAGCCGATCGCGGCGGCCCGGTCGGGCTCCACGATGATCCGCGCCCGCTCCGGCTCGCCGACGGTGAGCACCCCGCCCAGCATCTCCGCGAGTATTGCCAGGGGGTCCTCCGAGCGGGGGTTGTCGCTGGTCAGGATGGCCAGGTCGGCAAGGCGGGCGGCGGCGGCGCCCATCAATGGCCGCTTGGCGCTGTCCCGGTCACCGCCGCAGCCCAGCACGATGGTCAGGCGGCCGCCGGTTACCGGCCGCAGCGCGCACAGTACCGCTTCCACCGCTGCCGGCTTGTGAGAATAGTCAACGAGCACGGTGAAATCCTGGCCGGCGTCGACTCGCTCCAGCCGTCCCGGCACGCCGGGGCAGGCCGCGACCCCGGCCACCGCGGTGGCCGGATGCACGCCCGCCTCGACCAGTGCGACCACCGCCCCGAGCGCGTTGGCGACGTTGTACGGCCCGGGGAGGGCCACGCTGGCGTCGGCCTCGACCCCGCCGGGGCCGACGATGCGGAACGTGCTGCCGTCCGCCCCGCCGCGCACGTCGGCGGCCCGCCAGTCCGCGTCCGGGTCACCGCCGGCGGAGAAGGTGACGACGGGGATGCGCGCGCCGTCAGCGAGGCGCCTGCCATAGGCGTCGTCGATGTTCACCACCCCGACGCGCGCGTAGCCCGGCGAGAACAGGAGGGACTTCGCGGCGTAGTACTTCTCCAGGCTGCCGTGGAAGTCAAGGTGGTCCTGGGACAGGTTGGTGAAGATGGCCACCTCATAGGAGGTGCCCGACACCCGCCCGAGCGCGAGGGCGTGGCTGGACACCTCCATCGCCGCGGCGGTGACGCCGCGCTCGATCATGGTCGCGAACAGGGCCTGCAGGTCGGTCGCCTCCGGGGTGGTGAGCTGGCTCGCCGTGGTCTCCCCGGCCATCCGGGTCTCCACCCCGCCGATCAGGCCGGTCCGGTGACCGGCCCGGCGCAGCGCGGACTCCAGCAGGTAGGTGGTGGTGGTCTTGCCGCTGGTCCCGGTCACGCCGATCAGCAGCAGCCGGGCCGAGGGGTGGCGGTAGACCCAGGACGCCACCTCGCCGAGCCTGGCCCGGGGGTCGGCCACGACGAAGACGGGCACCCCGCAGGCCCGGGCGGCCTCCCGGCCGGCCGGGTCGGTGAGCACGGCGACCGCCCCGGCGGACACCGCCTGCGGGCAGAACTGGGCGCCGTGGTGATGCTCGCCGGGCAGCGCCGCGTACAGGTCGCCCGGGCCGGCCCGGCGCGAGTCGTGGGTCACCCCGCGGACCAGGAGCGGCCCCGCGGGGCCGGTGAACGGGTCCGCGCCGGGGCCGGCGTCGTGGGCCATGACGACCCCCAGCAGCGCGGCGAGGCCGGACAGGGGCCGCCCGTGCGTGCTGAGGGGACGCGGATCCGCAGGCACGCGCAGAGGCTACCGCTGTTCACCCTGTGGTGAGCGGCACGTCAGGGCGCTTGCCGTAATCCGGGGGGATCTTCAGCGACGCGAGCGCGAACTTCATCACCTGGTAGAAGGCCGGGCCGGCCACGTAGTTGCCGTAGTAGTCGCCCCGCTTGGGGTTCTGGATGTTCACCGCGACCACCAGCTTCGGGTTGCTCGCCGGTGCCATGCCGATGTAGCTCGACCCGTACTGGCACAGGCAGCCGGCCTTGGCGTCCCAGACCTGGGCGGTACCGGTCTTGGACGCCACCGAGTACCCCGGGATCTCCCCCCACGGCTGGTAGGCCAGAGTGGCATCGAGGTAGGGGACCTGCTGCAGGATGCTGATCAGTTCGGACGCGGTGGCGGCCCGGAGCACCCGCTGGCCGTGCGGGCGGGGCGCCGGGATGTACTGCCCGCTGGGCCCCGTGGTGCCCGCCACGATGCTCGGCGGCACCCGGACGCCGTGGTTGGCGATGGTCGCGTAGACCCCGGCCATCTGCACGGCGGTCACCGCGACGCCCTGGCCGAACGCCAGGGTGTACCGCTCGTTCCCCCACCACTTGGACACCGGCGGGAGCTGCCCCTGGCTGGTGTCGGGCAGCGGCAGGCCGGTCGGCACCCCGATGCCGAAATTGCGATAGTAGTCGTACTGCACTTGCGGGTTGACGTGCTGCGCCACCTGCACCATGCCGACGTTGCTTGAATGAGCCACGATCCCCGCCAGGGTCAGCCGCTCGGTGGGGTGCCATTCGGCGTCGTGGAAGGTGTAACCGCCGACCGTGACCTGCACGGGCACCCGGTAGGGGGTCAACGGGGTCTCGCCGTGCTCCAGTGCTGCGGCCGCGGTGATCACTTTTGCGGTGCTGCCCGGCGGGAAGATCCCGGCGACCGGCAGGTCCACCGTGGACGCGAGGCTGGTCACGTTGGCGGGCTGGTAGGTCGGGTACTGGGCCAGGGCGAGGATCTTGCCGGTCGCGGGCTGCATGACCACGATCGTGCAGGAGTCCGCTCGGGTCACCTTGATGCGCTCGGCGCAGGCCTGCTGCGCCTCCCACTGCAGGCTGGCGAGGATGGTCAGGCGCACATCGGCGCCGGACACCAGGGTGCGGACGTTCTCCGAGGTGCCCGGGATGGGCTGCCCGGAGGTGCCGGTTTCGACCCGCTGCAGGCCGTCGCGGCCGGCCAGAAGCGAGTTGAAAGACTGCTCGATGCCCGCCTCGCCCTTCAGGTCGCCGTTCACGGTGTTGGTAAAGCCCACGAGGTTGGCGGCCAGATCCCCGTTGGGATAGGAGCGGACGTAGGTGGGCTGCAGGTAGATGCCGGCCAGGCCGCGGGCGGCCAGCAGGGCGGCTATGTGGTTGCCGACCATGGTCGGCACGGCCTGGGCCAGCACCACGTAGTTCGGGGAGACGTGGTGGTAGAGCTTGTAGACGATCGCGGCCTCGGTCATGTGCAGCGGGCCGGCCAGCAGGCCGGCGGCCCGCTGGCGCAACCCCGCGGTGGCCGCCGGCGTGGTCCCGGTGAGCTGAAACGGCGCGGCGATCACGCTGTCGTCCTGCACGGTCAACGCCAGCTTCGTGCCGTCCGCCGTCGTGATGGCGCCCCGCTCGGCCGGGATGTGATTGGCCTTCAAGCGGTAGTTGGCGGCCTGCTCGCTGAAGCTGGTACCTTCCACCCCTTGCAGCTGGACGAGCCTGCCCGCGATCAGGGAGAGCGCGAACCCCACGCACAACAGGCTGGCATGCAGCCGCCGCGCCGGGCTGGCCCGCCGCAGCGTCGCCCGCCGCACGCCGGAGCCGCGCGGCCCGCGGCTCCCGCCCGCGCGGCGGTTAATCCCGCCGCGCTCGCCACTCCGGCCGGGGGCTGGCTGGCCGGGGCCGGCCGGGGGCTGCCCGGTCCGTGGCCTGCCGTTCGGGCCGGTGGCCCGCCCGCCCGGCGATGGCCCCGGGGCGCGCTGGCCGTCGCCACCCGGATCGCCGGGCCGGTTCCCGCCGCCGGCCTCACGGGCCCGGGCCGGGCGGCGCGATCCGGGCCCCCCGGGCGGCCCCGGGCGGCGCGATCCGGGCCCCCCGGGCGGCCCCGGGCGGCGCGATCCGGGCCCCCCGGGCGGCCCCGGGTGGCGCGATCCGGGCCCTCCGGGCGGCCGGCCGGGCCCGCGCGGGCGGTTCCGGCCATCCTTGCCGCCCGGTGTGGTCACGGCGTGTACCCGGGAACCGTGGGGATCCCCGGCATCTGGGCGGGCTGGCTGTCCAGGCGCCCGGTGGTGAGGTTGAGGAACCGCAACCGGGGCTGGATCACCATGCCCAGCGCCGCCGCCCGCTGCGCCAGTGCGGCGGGCGATTCCTCGGCGGCGACCTGGGCCTGGCGGGACTGGACTCGCTCGGCGAGGGACACGTTGCCCTGCTGGAGCGCGGTGATCCGGAAGGCCCCCGTGGCGAGGATCGTGTTGATGACCAGCAGGCACAGCAGCCCGCCGCCGAGCAGCCCCACCACAAGGAACACGAAGCGGGTGCGCGACTCCGGTGCCGGCCGGGGACGGGGCAGCGGGCGGGCGACGCCGGCCGGCGATCCCTGGCGGCCGGTGCGCGGCACCGGCGGCGTGGCGGGCGGGCGGAGGGTCGCCGGGCGCGCGGTGGCTGGACGCGCCCCAGTGGCCGGGCGCCGCGGGCCCGGCGCTGCCCGGCGCGGGGCGGTCGTGCCGCGCGGCGGGCCGTCCGGCGGCTGCCGTCGTTCCGTCACTTCCGTGCGCCCGTTCACCGCGTTTCCCCTGCGCTCATCGGTCGTTGCCCCCCATCCCCCGCTCATGCGGCTTCCCTTATTCGCATCGCGGCCCGCAGCCGCGCGGCGGCGGCCCGCGGATTGGCTGCCACCTCGGCAGCGGAAGGGCGCTCCGCGCCCCTGGTGAGCAGCCGGAGCTGTGGCCCGGCCGCCGCCAGCGTCACCGGGAGGCCGCGCGGCGTGCTGTCCGCCGCGCGGTCCGCCAGGGTCCGCTTGGCCAGCCGGTCCTCCAGCGAGTGGTAGGCCAGCACGACGATGCGGCCGCCCAGGGCGAGGGCGTCCACCGCCGCGGGCAGGGCCCGCTCCAGCGCGTCAAGTTCCCCGTTGACCTCGATCCGCAGCGCCTGGAAGGTGCGCTTGGCCGGGTTGCCGCCGGTGCGGCGGGCCGGTGCGGGGATCGAGGCCCGGATGATGTCGGTCAGCTGCGCCGTGGAGGTGAGCGGCTCCCGGGACCGGGCCCGCACCACGGCGTCCGCGATCTGGCGCGCGAACTTCTCCTCGCCGTAGTCACGCAGCACCTGGCGCAGCCGGCCCGCCGGGTAGGTGTTCAGCACCTCGGCGGCGGTCAGCGCCTGGCTCTGGTCCATCCGCATGTCCAGCGGCGCGTCGTAGGAATAGGCGAACCCCCGCTCCGGCTCGTCGAGCTGCGGCGAGGACACGCCCAGGTCGAACAGGAACCCGTCCGCGGTGGTCCGGCCCCGGCTGTTCAGCACGGCCGTCGCCTGGTCGTAGACGGCGCGGGTGATGGTGACCCGGTCCCCGTACCTGGCCAGCAGGCGCCCGGACTCCTCAACCGCTGCCGCGTCGGTGTCCAGCCCGATCAGCATCAGCCCCGGATGGGCGTCCAGCAGCGCCTGGGCATGTCCGGCCCGGCCGAGGGTGGCGTCCACCAGCACGGCGCCGGCCCGGTTCAGGGCCGGCGCGAGGAGCGTGAGCACGCGCTCGAGGAGGACCGGCCGGTGGCCGCCTCCCGGTGTACTCATCGAAGCCCCTCTCTCGGATCCTGCGAGCCGGCGTGCCCGGCCAGGTCTCCATCCGCGCGACGGTGAGGCGGCCCCGGCACCGCCTGGCGCCGGGGAAGTGACGCCAGCCGGCAGGCCGCCCTGCCGCGGGTGGAGACCTCGCCGTGCACGACCGGTGCCGCCGCGGCGCGGTCACAAGACGCCGGGCAGCACCTCCTCCGACGCAGCGGAGAACGCGTCTTCCTGGTTCGCCAGGTACGCGGTCCACGCTGCGTTGTCCCAGATCTCCAGCCTGGTGTTGGCACCGATCACGACGCATTCCCGCGCCAGCCCCGCGTAGTCGCGCAGCCCCTGCGGGATGGTCACCCGTCCCTGCTTGTCCGGGATCTCGTCCGAGGCGCTGGCGAAGAGCACCCGGCTGTAGTCCCGCACCGCCTTGGCCGTAACGGGAGCGGTGCGCAGTGCCTCGGTGATCCGGGCGAACTCCGCCGCAGGGAACACGTAGAGGCAGCGCTCCTGGCCCTTGGTGATTACGACCCCCTCCGCGAGGTCCTCGCGATACTTGGCCGGCAGGAACATCCGTCCCTTGTCGTCCAGGCGGGGCGAGTG
>Ga0306920_100009658_pt1 | contig 12888 bp, 14 predicted proteins | sample flu12Cox44000170_FD_204666 | JGI IMG/M metagenome (GOLD analysis project Ga0306920, IMG submission 204666) | Lab enrichment of tropical soil microbial communities from Luquillo Experimental Forest, Puerto Rico - flux4day.12C.oxic.44.000.170 (v2)... | ecosystem: Environmental > Terrestrial >...
CACCCTCATTCCTATCGCTGACGCCGTGATCGTGTTGCACCAAGGCAGTAACAGGAACGTCGCGTTAGGCGTACACGGTGGCACGGCAGTTGCGATGCTGATTATCAGTGGATTGCTGTTAATTGATTGATGGAATTTGAAGTGCGGCGCGGGTTTAGACGACCCATTGGCGCATACACGCCAGAAAAAACTCAAATGCGCTCGATGGCGACAGTAGAAACGTTCGTCCAAGTTCTCGCTAGCTGGGCAAATTTTCCCTGGCGAATCCGATTTTAGTTGACCTGAGGAAAATCATTCTCGCGACTTCTCAATTTTTCACGTTTTCACACAGCCTAGGTCAAAATCGGAAGTCACGGCCCGTCATGATGAGGCCCCCAGAGTTTTGCCGCGAGCTTCTGGATGACATTGAACTTAGCCGACTACTGCTGGACAAGCGCAGACACTCATCTAAGCGATTCCTTATCGCAACGGAGAGCGCTAACTTGTGACCGAGTCGCAATGGCACAGCAAGGCTGCACTGATACGCTGCGCTCGAAATTTCCCCGTACACTTCCCGGCTCGGACGATCGGGAAGAAAATTCAACGTTATCGTTAGTTTATAAATGACTTAACTGTGTGAGGCTTCCTCATGCCACGCCAGAAGGCGGCGGCGGCGGATGAGCGCCATCACCTTGATCAGCGCATAGCCGACGATCGCAATCTCGACGATTCCGGCGAAGACGCCGCGGGAATCGGCAAACCGCGATGCGCTCATCATGGCGCCGCCGAGCCCATAGCCGCCCATCGCCATCTCGGCGATGATCGCGACAATGAGCGCAATCGGCAGCGCAACCTGCAAGCCGGTCAGGATTTGCGGCAGCGCCGCCGGCAATGCGATTTGCCACATCAATTCACGCTCGCTGGCGCCCATGTTTCGGCCCGACCAGATAAGCTCTTTGTCGACGCTGGCGATGCCGGCAAGCGTCGCCGTCACCACGGGGAAGATGGCGTCGAACACGACGATGCAGATTTTGGAGACGTCATAGAGTCCGAGCCAGAGAATGATGATCGGCAGGAACGCGATCTTTGGCATGGGAAATCCGGCCGAGATGATCGGATCGAAGAACCAGCGCACGATCCTGTTGCGCGCCATCGCGGCGCCGAGGGCGATGCCGCCGGCTGCGGCGATGAAGAATCCGGTCATGGCGCGGAACATCGTGACGCTGAGATTGCGCCACAGTTCGCCGGAGATCGCGTCGGCATAAATGCGCTCGGCGACCGCCGAAAACGGCGGCAGCATGAAAGCCGTTACCTTGCCGCAGCGGGCAAACAGCTCCCAGGCGATCAAAAGAACCAGGATGGAGAAAATAGCGGCGCCGCCGCGAAAGGCGACATCGAAACGTCGCGCCGCGCCCTGCGTTATTTCGGCTTCGGCAGCGGCGAGGGAGGCGGTGTCTTCTACTCGCGCCATCGCAGCACCCATTGCATGAACAGTTGATAGAGCCGGTCGGCGGCGAAGCCGAGGAAGGCGACAGTCAAAACAACCGCGTACATGCCTTCGTAGGATCCGGTCGATCCCAGATAGCCGATGAGGTAGCCGAAGCCCTTCTGCGAAACGATCAGCTCCGAGCTCACCAGCAGGATGAAGGCCAGAGCGAGCGCGGTGCGCACGCCGTTAAGCAGTTCCGGCAGCGCGCTCGGCATAATCACATCGAGCATCATGCGCAGCCGGTTCGCGCCCATGCTGCGCGCCGACCACACCAATGCAGGGTCGCTGCCGCGGGCGCCGTTATAAGCGCCGATCGTGACCGGGATCATGCAGCCGAGAAAGATCAGCAGGATCTTGGAGCCGTCGCCGAAGCCGAGCCACAGCACGGTGACCGGGATGAGCGCCGACTTCGGCAGGGGATAGAACAATTCCACCAGCGGATTGACGAAGATATCGAGTAGACGCCATCGCGCCATGCACAGGCCGAGCCCGCCGCCCACCGCAATGGCGAGGAGGAGGCCGACCGATCCGCGGTAGAGCGAAGAGGCTCCATTGTCGATCAGCTCCCCGTCGCGCACGAGATCGACCCATGCGGTCGCGACCTTGCTCAGCGGCGGCAGCTCGGAACTATCGACGAGATTGAGGCGCGCGACGGCTTGCCACGCCAGCGCCAGAAGCACCAGTGGCAGATAACGGAAACCGGCTTGCGTAATGGCTTGCATGGGCGTTATCGGACTTTCAGGGCCGCGTCCTCGCAGCCTGTTTGTTACTTTTCGTCCTGGCTGCTCTCCTGCTTCGGCTCCGTGTTCGGCCCTTGGCTTGCTTTTTGGCTCTTCTCTTGAGCCTTGATCGCCTCTTCGCGCACCAGATTCCAAATCTCGTCGGATTTTTCCACGAATTCCTTGCTGCGAACGATCCCGGGATTGCGGTCGCCGAACTTGGTCTCGACAATTGCCTTGATATGGCCCGGCCGCGCGGACATCACGACGACGCGCTCGGCGAGGTAAACCGCTTCCTGCACATCGTGGGTGACAAAGATCACGGTCTTCGGGGTGCGCTTCCAGATATTGAGCAGTTCGGTTTGCATCAGCACGCGCGTCTGCGCGTCGAGTGCGCCGAACGGCTCGTCCATCAAGAGGATGCTGGGATCGAAGGCGAGTGTGCGGGCGATCGCGGTACGCTGCTTCATGCCGCCGGACAATTGCGAAGGATAGCTGTCCTCGAATCCACGCAATCCCACGATATCGACGAAGGCTTGGGCGCGTTTTTCGCGCTCGTTGCGCGGCATGCCCTGCCGCTCGAGGCCGTAGAGGATATTCGCGCGCACGGTCTTCCACGGGAACAGCGCGAAATGCTGGAACACGATGCCGCGATCGGGTCCCGGCGCCGACACCGGCTTTCCTTCCACCAGGATACGGCCCGATTCGGACGGGAGAAATCCGCCGACAAGATAAAGCAGCGTGGATTTCCCGCAGCCCGAAGGACCAAGAAGCGCCAGAAATTCGCGCGGGCGCACTTCAAGCGACACGTCCGACAAAGCGAGCACGGCCCGGCCCCGCGGCGGGCGATAGGTGTGGTTCACCCGCTCGATGATGATTTGACCTTGGCCGTCCATCCACGCCTGCGCAATTTATGAAGTTTGTCCGCCGTTACCAGCACCCTAGCCGGAGCCAAAGACAAGACCAAGCACAAGACCAAGCGCAACCGCAGGCCCTCGCGCTTTTGCTGCGGTTCGGCAAAAGCCGCTATTGCGGCCGAAAGGCAAGCCCCGGAAAACAGAGAATGGAACGTTCCTTCAAGAAAAAAGACGTCGATGCGCTGCGGCTTGGCGCCGGCACATTCCGGGGTGAAGGCGTCCTCGCCGTCACCAAGGCGCTCCTGCAGTCGGGCGTAAGTTACGTCGGCGGCTATCGCGGATTCTGGCACAATGGAATGATCACTGGCGTCGCCTCGAACATGTTCAACAAAGGTGACGGCCTTCTCATCATCATGCAGAACGGCCGCGCGTCCGCGACCGGCCAGCAATATCTGCCGTCGAGCAGCGCCAACCGCTCGGGAACGTCGACCGGTATCAGTATCGAGAAAACGCTGCGTTCGCTCGGCGTCAATTGGCTGCGAACGGTCCGCACCTACTGCGTCGCCAAGATGGTGGCGACGCTAAAGGAAGCGATGCGCACCGCCGAGCAGGGGCTCAAAGTCATTATCGGGGATGGCGAATGCATGCTGGCGCGCCATCGCCGCGCAAGTGATCGCGCCAGCGCTCACCGGCGCTATCCCGGTGCGCCAGGCGATCGATGCCGTCGCCAGCGCGCGAACGGCGGCGTCGCTCGATCCAGAAGTCGAAGCCTTGGTGAAATGCCTCGCCGGCCCGCCGGTCCACGCCATCGCCGCCGAGTAGGCCGCGCCGGAACAAAGACGCGGCGCTGTCATTGATTTTGGTGTTCACTTGGCGTTGAGACCGCGGCCATGACTCGAGCCCACGAGCGGAAACCCGCGCGGCCCAGGACCGCAGGGCAGAAGACTGCAAGGCACAAGACTGCAGAACGCAAAACCGCAAGACCTAAAACCACGCACCGCGGCGCGGGGGGCCGCTGGTCGGCGCGCGTTACGCGCGAGAGCGACGCGCTCGATCTCGAACAGGGCGTCTTCACCCGCGGCGATCCGAAAGAGATCGCGGCGTCGCTGAAACGCTCGGCGGTTGCGAGCCGGCGCAAAACCGATCCCTACCGTTCGGCGCTGTCGATGCTTGTCTTCTACATCAATCGCGCCGGCAAGAACCTGCCGGCGAGCCGGCGCAAAATCCTGCAGCGGGCCAAGGGCGAATTGCGCAAGCAGTTCGGGCGGGATTAAGCAACCGATCTTTGGCTTGCGGCTTGCTGCTGGCGGCTCGCCTTCGCTATGCTGAGGGCGAGCGCGGGCGTAGTTCAGTGGTAGAACGACAGCTTCCCAAGCTGTATGTCGAGGGTTCGATTCCCTTCGCCCGCTCCAATGTTTGCCAGTCCCGTTTCCGGGATTTTTCCCTAAAGGCGCGGCGGGAGGTTCTTATGGAAGTGACCGACGTCCGCGCCGTCATCGCCATCGGGCTGCGCGGCCAGTTCGGCCTGCGCGGCCGTCTGCCTTGGGAGGGCAGTCGCGGCCGCGAATATGTCGCCGATGTCGAGCGCTTCTTCGAACTGACGCGCGGGCACGTGCTGATCATGGGCCACCGCACCTTCATCTCGGTGCCGCACTTTGCCTTCAAGGATCGCGACATCGTCGAGATTCATGCTTCCGAGCGGCCGCAGCACGTGCTGGCGCGCTTTCCTGGCCGCGTCGTCTTCATCGGCGGCGGCCCGCCCGTCTATGCCGCCTATGCACCCCTCATCCGCCATTGGGACATCAACCGGCTGCCCTATGACGGCGAGGCCGACCGCTGGTTCGATCCGGCTTGGCTGGTCGCGGGTGGCCATCAGGTTTAGGGCCGTTTCCCTTTGGGTTTTCGACGTGATCGAAAGGCTCGTCCGCGACGAGCCGGACGGCTGCGCCGGCGTGCTAGAATGCGCCGCCATGCGATACCGTTTGACGCTCCGCAGCGCCGCCGCGATAGCGGCGGCCGCCATGCTCGCCGTCGCGATCGGCGAGAGCGCCGGTGCGCAGACGCTTGTCAATCCGAATCCGCCGGCGGCGCGGGCGCAACCGCCGCCCGCGCCCAAGCCGCGCACGAGCGAGCGTGCGAAGCCGTGCGGCGCGTACGGCGCCGGCTTCGTCAATATTCCCGGCACCGGGGCCTGCGTCAAAATTGGCGGCTCGGTGTCGGTCGATAGTTCGGTCAATCGCAGCCGCTGAGTGGCCGCGCGCCGCCATGGCGGCAAGACCAAGGCGGCAAGACCCGCCGCGCCGCATCGACTCGGCGAAATGCGAAAGCGCTTTAATTCGTTTTGTTTGCGGCGCGTACGAAAGCGGCAAGTTCGCCATTGAAACTCGGCGGGTCCTCGTAGAGCGGCGCTTACTGTCGCTGAATTTGGCTGTGGGCTGTGAACGCGGATTCGCCGATCAAATCTATCGGCGGCTTATGCGGAAAAAACTCGCCGAATGCAAACATCGAACGCGAGCAGCTTTGCGCGTGGGGGACGACCCGAGCCGGGGAATCCTACGTAATCGCCCTTAAGGACTACATCCGGATATTCGAGGCGGCGTCAGCTCTGTAATCATGGGGGTGGATGGTTTGGGAGAGGGGGATTTCCATGCACAAATTATTTGTGGCGACCGCAGCAGCCCTTTCGCTCGGACTTTTAGGAGCAAGTTGGGCTGCCGCCGAAGACCTCGGCCCGGACCAGGCTCGCGCGTTCGTGGTGGGCAAGCTGTTCTCCTATACTTGCTTCGAAGGCACATCGGGTGCGGGTCGCATTTTCCCCGATGGCTCCGTCGTGGGCACCATTCGCATTCGCGGCGTGGGCGAGACGCGCTTTGCGACGCTGCCGCCCGGCACGATCCGCGCCGACGGCACGCAGATGTGCGCGCACCTGTCGGGCCTGCCGATCACGCCGTGCTTCCATGTGCAAAGGATCGACGATCGCAGCTTCCGCGGCTCAATCGCCGGGCTCGATTTTGCCTATTGCAACTTCAGCCAGAGCGGCGGCCCGCGGCCGCGCCTTGTCGGCAGCCCGACCGCATCGTCGGCGGCGACCCCGATATCGAGCGACTAATTCAGCCTCAGCGAGCGACAAGGGAGGCCCCAATGGCAGTCAAGTTCAGCAATCTCAGAAATTGGAGACCGAAAATGCGCGGTCTTGGAATATCCGGTGCGTCGCGGCGCGCGCTTGCATTCGTGACCGTCAGCCTCATGCTTGGCGGTTGCATGCAGACGACGCTTTCGCCCACGACCGATGCCAGCTGGAACTCACGCGACAAGGCTTTGATGTCCAATCTGCCCTACAGACAGGCGGCGATTCCGGAGGAGTATCGGCGGCACCTCGTCGACTATCCGGGCAAGGAAGCCCCCGGCACCATCGTTGTCGATACCGACAACAAGTTTCTCTATTACATTCTGTCGAAGGGCGAGGCGATCCGCTACGGCGTGACCGTCGGAGAAGAATCCCAGGCCTGGAGCGGCGTGGCCACGATCGGCCGCATGGAAGAATGGCCGGCATGGCGGCCGACCGCCGGCGAACAAGCCCGCCTTGGACCTTTGCCGGCCTTCGTGACCGGCGGGCCGCAAAATCCGATGGGCGCGCGCGGGATGTATCTGTACGCAGGCGGGAAGGATACGCAGTACCGCATCCACGGCACCAACCAGCCTGAATATATCGGCCGCGCCATCTCGTCGGGCTGCATCCGTATGACCAACGAGGACGTGATCGACCTCTACAATCGCGTCAAGATCGGCACGACCGTCGAGGTCCTCGGACCGGCGAAGCAACACTACTCCTCGTTCGGCGCCCGCGGTCCCGGCGGCCCCGCCTAGTCGGCCACAACCGAACCGGGCGAGACGCAGCAAATTACGGGTGTGCTTGGCGTGCCCCGCCTTTTGTTGGGGCACACCTTGTTCGGGCGCATCGCGCGATCGCGTTCGGTGCCACTGACGAAGCGAACATGCGGAGAGCACAGCGTTTTACGCGGGATAACGCTGCACTGCGGCATCTAAACCGGTTTAATTGGCGCCATGCAGCCGCTATTGTGCACATCCAAGAGCGCTCAACAGCTCACATCAAAAGTTCCTAGGGACGGACAATCGAGGTGGCGCCATGAGTGTGCAAAACACCGGTCGTGAAGCCGAACGCACAGGCTGGAGCTGGTGGTATCTGCTATTTGTGATCCAATTCGTCGCGGTGCTGTGGCCGCCGTTCTACAATTCGATCGAACCGACCTGGGCGGGCGTTCCGTTCTTCTATTGGTATCAACTCCTGTGGGTCATCATAGGAGCGATCCTGACCGCGATCGTGTATTTCGCGACAGAGAAGTAGCAGGGCGCTTTCACCGAACGATGCCGGCGCCGCTTGCCAATTCAGAACGTAAATAAAAGACAGAAAGACCGGGGAGACGTGCTGTGGCTGAGGTCAACTGGACTGCGCTGATCATCTTTGTGCTGCTGTTTGCCTTCATCACCTGGTTGGGTTTTGCCGCGGCCCGTTGGCGCAAGGGCGACCTCGATCTGTTGCACGAATGGGGATTGGGCGGCCGGCGTTTCGGCACCATCATCACCTGGTTCCTGATCGGCGGCGATCTCTACACCGCCTACACTTTCATCGCCGTTCCCGCGCTCGCCTTCGGCGCCGGCGCCATCGCATTTTTCGCGGTGCCATATACGATCGTGATCTATCCCATTTTGTTTTTAGCCTTCCCGCGGCTCTGGTACGTCTGCCACAAGCATCAATACATCACCGCGGCCGACTTCGTACGCGGCCGCTTCGGCAATCGCTGGCTCGCCCTTGCAGTGACGATCACCGGCATCGTCGCTACCATGCCCTATATCGCGCTGCAGCTGGTCGGCTTGCAGGTCGTCATCGGCGCGATGGGTGTGTCCGGCACGGGCTATTCCGGCGATCTGCCGCTCGTGATCGCCTTCATCATCCTTGCGGCCTTCACCTATTCGAGCGGCCTTCGCGCGCCGGCCTCGATCGCGGTCGTCAAGGACATCCTGATCTATATCACCGCCTTTGCCGCGGTGATCGTCGTCCCGATCCAGCTCGGCGGCTTCGGCAAGATCTTCTCCGCCGTTCCGCCCGCCAAGTTGCTGCTGGCCACGCCCGGCCCCAATACCACGGGCGCCTACGGCATCTACGCCACCTTGGCGCTTGGATCGGCGCTGGCGCTCTTCCTCTATCCGCATTCGTTGACCGGAATTCTCAGCGCTTCCAGCGGGCACGCCATCCGGCGCAACGCCGCGATGCTGCCTGGCTACTCGTTCATGCTCGGCCTGCTGGCGCTGGTCGGCTTCTTCGCGATTGCCGCCGGCGTCGGCAGCCTTCCGGAATACGCCTCGGGCTTCAAACAGTTCGGCAACAATTTCGCGGTGCCGGCGCTGTTCTTGCATAGCTTCCCGTCGTGGTTTGTCGGCGTTGCGTTCGCCGCGGTGGGCATCGGCGCGCTCGTGCCGGCCGCGATCATGTCGATCGCGGCCGCGAACCTTTACACGCGCAATATCCATCGCGAGTTCATTAACAAGAATCCGACCGACAAAGAGGAGGCGCAGATGGCGAAGTGGGTGTCGCTGATCGTCAAGTTCGGCGCGCTTGTCTTCATCGTCTTCGTGCCGGCGCAATACGCCATCTACATGCAGCTACTTGGCGGCATCCTGATCATCCAGACGCTGCCCTCGGTGCTGCTCGGCGTTTACACGCGATGGTTCAACGATTGGGCGCTGCTAGTCGGCTGGGCGGCCGGCACGTTCGCCGGTACCTGGATGTTCGTCGCCGCCAATCTGACGCCGAATTTCCCGCTTGCGATCGGCGGCTTCACATTCCCGGGCTACACGGCACTTTACACCGTGGTGCTCAATCTGATCGTCGCAATCGTGGTGACGCCGGTGTTCAACGCGATGGGAAGCAGGCACGCCGACGCGACCGTCGCGGCGGACTACCACGCGTAGACCGATCGTTGCCGAGACTCCCTTGATCGTGGCACAGTGCCGCAACCGCGCGGTCGTTTTCGCGCGGCGACTCGCCGGAATTGAGCTTTTGCCGCCTCACCGAGATTTCCGGCACGGGCGCGATGCCGCAGACGACGTCGATCTGGTAGCCGTTGGGCTCCTTCAAGCGCACGCGCTTGCCGCCGCCGGGCTCAACGATGTTTTCGATGCCCCAGGCGCCTGGCGCCTTCGTCAGCCGCTTCAGACCGTCCTCGCTCTCCACGCAACCGCCGGGCTCAACGATGTTTTCGATGCCCCAGGCGCCTGGCGCCTTCGTCAGCCGCTTCAGACCGTCCTCGCTCTCCACGCAATAGGCGAGCCCGACGAATTTCGGATCGCCCTTTTCGGTAACGTGTATAGAAGGCGTTCGCCGCCCGCTCGGAGCGATGCATGCCGAAGCGCGTGAGAAATTCCTCCATGACGTCGAGATCGGGCGCTCGCAAACGCCCATAGGCGATATCCGTCACCTTGACCCAGGCCATTTGCTTGTCCCTCACGCGGCGGTCGGCGTGGGGCGAGGCGCCGCCGGATAAATTCATCAACCACGCCAGCGCCTAGACAAGGCCCCAGAGCGTGGTCGCCTCAAACCGGTCGCGCGAAAACCGTCGCGCGCCATCGCGACGATGAAGCAATTTTGGCTTAAGCGATCTTGACCTACATTTGCGTGACGCGCGCGTGCAGAAGCGCGGCCCGGCCGCCGCGGACTTCCTTGACGCAGCGCGCCAGCGCCGCGGGCACATCGGCGGGATCGCTCACCTCTTCGGCATAAGCGTCGAACGCTTCGCCAACCTTGGCGAAATGCACATTGGGCGCCAGGTTGGCCTCGAAAGTGTTGGCGGATTTGGCTTCGCCTTGCGGGAACACGCGAAGCGTCGATTCTTTCACGGCTTTCCAGCCGGTATTGTCAATGACGATGGTGAGGATTGGCAATTTGTATTGCTGCGCAACAGCAAACACCGAGGTCGGATTGCCGAAATAGAATCCGCCGTCGCCGCAAATCTGTACCGCGAGCCGGTTGGGCGCGGCGAGCTTGGCGCCAAGCGCGGTACCTCCCGACCAGCCCAATCCGCCGCCGCCGGCGCGAACGGTCGTGTTGGGGACACGGCGGGGAATCTGCATGAGCACGGCCGGCGCGTTGGTCACGCCCTCGTTGAAAATCATGTCTGCGTCGTCGAGGAGCTTGGCGAGTTCCGCTGCGAGATAATGCGGATTGATCGCGCCCGGCTTGCCCTTGTCCGCGGCGAGCTGAGCGGCGCGTGAAATGCGCTTGTCGCGCGCCGCCTTGATGCGCTTGAGCCGCGCCGACGCCGCTTCCTTAAAGCGCGGCGTCGCCTTTGCCTTCAGTTCCTCGAGCAGCTGATCGAGAATGCGCCCGCTGTCGCCCTGCATGCGCATGTTGCCGGGGAAAGTCCACATCGGCGAGCCCGGTTTGAGCGTATCGATGTCGATGTGCGCCCAGAACGCATCCGGCTTCGGCTGCACGTCGCTCGGGAACCACGGCACGTCGACGTCGACGAGCAGTCCGACGTCCGTTTCCGGCACCGCTTCGTCCGCGGTGAAGCCGACGAAACACGGGGTATCATGCGAGATATTGTTGGTTACGTTCGCTTCGTACACGGCGATGCCGGCGAATCGCGCCAGTGCATCGATCGCGCGCGAGCCACGCTCGCTACGGCCGGCATAGCCGGTGATCAGGATCGGATTCTCAGCCCTGAGAAGCCGGTCGGCGAGCGCGGCGATCAGCTGCGGATCGGCGCCGCCGCCGGAAGTGGCGGCGAATTGGTCCGCGGTATAGCGCCGGATTTCGTCGGCATTCCAATGCTGCGTCAGCGTCTCACGCTGCATCATGAGATAGACCGGCCCGCGGGGCTCGCTTTGCATGATCGAATGGGCGCGCCGCAACGCCTCCTTGACGACGACGCCCGACGGCAATGTCCATTCCCATTTCAGATAGGGTCGCACCAGGCTTGCTTGATCGAACGGTTCCTGCACGAAATGCACATAAGTGTCGCGCGAGCCGACAAGTTCGTCGTTGACCGTATAGGGCGCTTTGCCCGCCATCAGCAGCACCGGCAAACGGCTGCGGAACAAATTGTGCATGCCGTTTGCGGTATTTGCAGTGCCGACATCCACATGCACCAAGACGCCTTGGCCGCGGCCGGTGACGAGCGAATAGCCTGCCGCCATGTGCGCCGCCGTGTTTTCGTGCGGGCAGCGGACGACTCCCGGCATTGGCTCGCCGCGTTTACGGCGGTGGGCCATCTCGTCGATGATCGGGACGTGGTCGGTTCCAAAATTGCAGAATAGGTAATCGACGCCGATCTCAGTGAGGCCTTCGAGCAGGTAATAGGCCGTTGCGAAATCGGGAACATTCGTCTTGCGTGCAACCGACGTATCCATTGGGCGACTCACCGCGTAACCTGACCGCGATTGGCATCGTGAGGCCGGACTTATAGCACCGTTCCGACGCGCCGGGGGCAATGATCATTTAAAGACCGGGAATCCTCGAACTCTTGCCACAATGCCGGACGATACCGCATTCTATTGAGCGGGAGAGGGTGTCCAATGAAATGGCAGGCTATCCTGGCCGGCGCTTTGTCGTCGGTCCTTATGACGTGCGTGGCGCAAGCCGACGTCCGAATCGTCAGCGACCCGGGGGGAGAGGTCGCCTCATACGTCCAGAAATTCCGTCAAATCCGGACTTCCGGCCAGCGCGTGATCATCGACGGGCCTTGCCTCTCGGCCTGTACCTTGCTGACCGGGATCGTCCCGAAAGATCGTGTTTGCATCACCCGCCGCGCGGCTCTGGGCTTCCACGCCGCTTCTTATTACGACGACGCTTCGCGCACGCTGGTGCCGACCCACCAGGGCAGCGAACTGGTCATGCGGCTCTATCCGCCGGAAATCCGCTCCTGGATCAATAAGCACGGCGGGTTGAAGCCGCACCTCATCATGCTGCGCGGGCGTGAACTGAGCGCGCTCTATCCCACCTGTCAGTAGGCGCTTTGCGTTAAAGCGCACGCAGCGGCGCGCCGCCGCCCGCGGCGCTTTTGGCCGTTGTCGTCAGGGTTATTCGGGCCTATGTACCCGAGGAGCAGGAATACCTACCGGGAAACACGCCGGGAAACGTGCGATGACTGCGCTGCCAAGCCGCCGCCGTGCCTGAGATCGTAGCGCGACCCCGTCTGTCCCGGCCCTTATTGACCGCCGGGGTCGTTGTTGTGCTGGCGCTCGCCGGCACGGTCTTGCTCTGGGCGCATTACGGGACAACCGTCTTTTTCGAAACGATACGTGCCGGTTTTTCGGCGTGCTTTGGCTAGTGGGAAGCGAGTCGTGAAGGCAAATGCGTCCCGTGTCGTTCCGTTGCTCGCCGCGTTTCTCGGCGGGCTGCTTTTGTGCTTTGGCGCGATCATTTTTATTTCCGGTCGTGTTCCCTCGCCCATCGGGCAGGCCGCTGCCGCCGTCGGCGGCCCGTTCCACCTTCAAGATCAAAACGGAAAGCCGGTCAGCGACGTGGACATGAAAGGGCGCCCGTTCCTTGTCTTCTTCGGGTTCACGCACTGCCCCGATATCTGCCCAACGACCCTATTTGAAATGTCGCAGATCATGCGTGCGCTCGGACCCGATGCGGATCGGGCCGGAGCGCTGTTCATCACGGTGGACCCCGAGCGTGACACGCCGGCCGTAATGAAGGCCTACCTGTCCAACTTCGACCCGCATTTGCGCGGCCTCACCGGCGATCAAGCCTCGATCGACGCGGCCATCAAAGCCTACCGGGTCTATGCCAAGAAAGTACCGCTGGAGAACGGCGATT
>Ga0306920_100009659_pt1 | contig 12888 bp, 11 predicted proteins | sample flu12Cox44000170_FD_204666 | JGI IMG/M metagenome (GOLD analysis project Ga0306920, IMG submission 204666) | Lab enrichment of tropical soil microbial communities from Luquillo Experimental Forest, Puerto Rico - flux4day.12C.oxic.44.000.170 (v2)... | ecosystem: Environmental > Terrestrial >...
GCCCGGCGTGCAGGCCGCCGCCGCGGCCGCCGCCCGGCAGGCATTCACCGACGGGCTGTCCGCAGGCTCAATCGTGGCCGCCGCAGCCGCCGCGGCCGCCGCCGTCGGCGCGGTGCTGTTCCTGCCCGCCCGCGCCAGCCAGCCCCGCCCCACCAGCCCGCCGGTCCCGGCCGCCGACCCGGCCCGCACCCCCGCCCCGCGCCTCCCGGCACCCGCACCCCCAGGCCAGACACTTCATTGACCAGGCAGAGCCTGGCTTCGGGGCGAAGGACACCGCACATGGCCACCCTTCCCCTGGACCGCCCCCGGCCCCGCCACCTGGTCAGGGCCCCGTTACCGTCATGGCCTCCCGGCTGGAACTGCGCCGACTACGCGACGTCCCGTCGTCTCACCGCCGCCCTGCGGATCAGGTACCAGATGCTGAGCTCACCGGCGCACTCGGCCTATCCCTGGTCGCCAGGCCGGCGTACCGGACGGTCTGGACCCTGTCGGCCTGGCAGGACCCGGCAGCACTGCAGGCCGCGACCGGTCGCCAGCCGCACGCAGACCATGACGCGATTCCGGCCGCGCATCGCTGGCTCCAGCTTCGTCACCTGGACAGCCCCGGCCACGGCCCTGCCCATCGCATGGGACGAGGCGCTGCGCCGCCTGCATGAGCCGGACACCGTCCAGCACCGCCGAGCGCCTGCGCCCTATAACCGTGCCACACGCCGACAAGCAGCCTCCCGTACCCCGGCAGGCATGAGGAAGAGAGAATTATCGGCCTCGACCTCACTGCCCAGGGTGTGATCAACGCGCTCCACAGCTTCTACTGCCACAACGTCGTAATAGACGCTAGGGACCAGCTCGCTACCATTGCGTGGGGGTTGCGGCGGTCGGTGACCGAGATCGCCGCGGGAGTCGGCGGCGAGGTTGCGCGCCTGCCGCGAGCAGGGTGAAGCGAGGAACGTGATCTTGCCGTCTTCGATCCCTGCCCAGACGGGACGGTATGCGGGCCGCCGCCGGGCAGGACATTGGCCCGAGGGCCGAGGTCGGTGAGGTGCCGGGCGCGACACGACCGGCCAGTGCCGAACATCCACTTCTGCGCCGCCTTGGGCCGTTACCGGGACGCCTCCTTCGGTGGCCATATCGGCGGCGATGCGCGCGCCCTAAGCCACGTCGGCAGTCACGCTATGTGATCAGGTCGCCTGCGATCCTCGCAGAGCTGTGCCGAATCGTCCACAGATAATTCAGCCGCTGGATGTTCAAAAAGCGACGTCGAACACCTGGTCAGGTTGTGAACGTCGCGGGCGCTGCTGCTGGCCTAGGTATCAGCGGACCCGCAGCAGCGCCTCCTGCTGCGTGGCGGGCAGCGGGCGACCGTTGAACTGGTAGGCATTGCGGCAGACCGGGTAATTGGAGCAGCCCAGGATCCGGCCGGCCCCGTGCTGCCATATGAACTGCAGTTGCCCGTTACCGAATGGGCATCGGGCGCCCACATGGAGCCCCGGCTGCTGCGCGGCCGGGTGACCCCACGAAGCCGGGGCACGCCGACGGTTCAGCCAGATCGTTGCCGCCGTCATCAGGCCGGCAAGCACCAGCGCCCCGGCCGCCGCCGCGAGAATCACGATGCCCATGCTGGGCCTCCTTCACCGAGCTCGCCTGCGGCGATCCCCGCGCTGGCGAGCATGCCCAGGTCAACCGCCCACTCCCGCTGGCTGCGCTCATCCCACACCCGGAACGCCTCGGCGACGTGAGCCCGGGCCTGGCCGACGTCCATGCCGGTCACCGCCATCAGGTGCGCGAGCGCGCTGTCCTCGGCCTGCGGCCCGCCAAGCGACGTGCGGCCGAAATGGGTAACCTGATGGCAGCGCGAGCACAGACAGATCAGCCGCCGCAGCACCTGGGCGCCGCTGGCCGCCCCGACCCCGATCTGGTAGGCGAACCGCTCGTGCGCCTCCATGAAGATCCCGGCCGCCTTGTCAGCCCCGGCTCCGCAAGCCTCGCAGCGCTGCCCGGCCCGCCGGTACACCATGTGCCGGATCCGGTACCAGTCCCGCTCGCTGACCGCCGAGCGCACGTTGTCGAACCAGCTCGTCGCCGGGATCAGGTCCACGAACAGGCCCTGGCCGAACGCGCGGTCCTCGCCCGGCAGGACCTCCGGCAGCCGGGCCCACGCCGCCAGCCCCGCCATGCTCGGCCGTGGCGCGTACCACGACTTGCGCACCGGGTCCCAGATCGCGCCCCGTGCCTTCGCGGCCTCTTTCTCGTCGTAGGACACGTCCAGCCAGACCCGGTCCCGTTCCGGCACTGCGTGTGCCGGCGGCGCCGGCTGAGCTGGCACGCGGCCGACAGGCTTCACGGGGTGCGGCGGTACGTACCGCGCCGGCACGCGCCCGGCGACCGGCTGCCGCGCCAAGGCCAGCACGCCGTCCATCCAGCTGTCGGCGGCCTGCGGAGCTGGCGCGGTTGGTGCCTCCGGGAGCGCGCGCAGGGTGTCATCGCGGTTACCCTCGGCGCGCGCGTCATCGCCGAGCAGCCGGTCCAGGTAGCCCGGCAGCTCGCCTGCCGTGATCGCCGTGATCGTCAGGCCCTCGTCGTCGTCGCACTCGTCGCACATCGCGCACACCTCCTAGTACACGCGCTCCACCGGGCACGGTAACACCACCCGTCGACAAACCAGCCAGATCGCGCCGCGGGCCCCGGCAGATGTCACCGCTCGGCTTCGGCGCCGATACCCGGATCGGCCTCCGGCACGTACTTGCCCGGCTGCCAGGTGGCCGTGAGTTCCTGCTCGTACTGGTCTTCCCAGTCCTCGCGGTCCCACGGGTCGCGCTCGGCTTCCTCGGCCTCACGCTCGGCGGCGATGCGCTCGCGGGCCAGCCGGGCCAGGTCGGCCAGCTCCTCGTCGGTATGCGACGGCTGCCGCGGCTCAGGCTGCTGCGGCGGCTCGGGCTGGCCGGTGTCCGGCGGCGCCTGCGCCTTCACCTTGACCTTCGCCTGCGCCTTCTCGCGGCGGGTCAGCTCGAGCGCCGCCTCGTTGGCCTTCGCCTGGGCGGGGGCAGTGTGCTGCGCCCACTCCTGGCGGGCGGCGTGGATCTCCTCCAGCAGGGCCCGCCTCGCATCCAGCTCCTCGGCCTGAGCCTGGGCGCGCTCGGCGCGCAGCCGGTCCCGGTCCAGTCCCGACCGGCTCGCTTCGACCGCAACGATCCGCGCAGTGGCCCGGGTGTTCTGCGCCGCGACTGACGTTCGCTCCAGCCGGTCGGCGACATACTCCGGAGCCCAGCCCAGCACCCGCTCATAAGCCTGTACGAGCCCCTCCAGCTGGCCCGTGCTCGCCGTCCGGACGTCAGCCTCCTCCTGGCGCATCTCCAGCGCCCGCGCCGCCGCAGCCCAGGCCTCCCGCATCTCGGCAGACCCGGTCGGAGGCAGCACGCCGATCGCCTCGACCGGGTCGTCCATCTCGCACAGCGCCCGGTACCCGGCCGCCACCCCGGCCCGGCGCACCCAGTCCTCGCGCAGCGCCCCGGGCTCGCGAGGCGGCAGCCCGAGGTACCTGACCGCCCAGACTGGCGGCCGGGCTGCTACCTGCTCGCCCAGCCGCGCCTGGCTGGCGTCCATCGCCTCCGCGGTCACCTGCGCGATCCGGGCCCGGTCCGGGTCGGCGATCTCCGGCGTGCGCTCGGCGTACGTGCTGGTCTGGCCGAACGCCGGCAGGTGCAGCCGCTCGATACGACCGTGGATCACCGCGGCAATGCTCTGCGCCCCCGTCATCCCCCGGCGGGTCACCCGCTCCAGCAGCGCGCCGACATCGGCCCCCGCCAGCTCGGCTCGCCGTAGCTGGTGGTGCAGCGTCAGCCGCTGGTCTTCCTTGACGTAGCGGGCATACTCATCCGCCGTCAGGCGATCCCTCAGCGCCCTGTCGTACGCCGGGAAGCACGAGTCCCGGGTGACCATCTGCCACAGCTTGTGCAGGTGCGGCATGGACGTCGGGAAGGCCCGCGAGTCGCGTAGCACCTCGGTGGCGGTCAGCTCACCCGGCTCCCGGGCCAGGATTCCCTCCAGCACGCTCTCGGCCGTGACCGGGGCGTCATGCTGCTCCCGGATCAGTTCCGGCGCCGGGCGGTCCCCGCCGATGTGCCGTCCCGAGGGCTCGGAGGTCACCACGTAGGAGGTGTTGCGCTGCCGGCCCCGAGTCGCGCCGACCAGATGACGGGCCCGGTTCATGCGCGGGGTTACCAGCTCGTGGGCGGTGTCGACGGTCCGGCCCTCGGACACATCGACGTTGCCCGCGTAGGCCAGCTCGCAGTGCTCGCGGATGTAGTCCTCGGGCACGGCGAAACGGCTGCTCCACCCGCCGCCGGGCAGCTGTCGGCGCATCAGGGCCTGGCGGTGCAGGCCGGCGGTCCACCAGTCCTCCAGCCTGATCACGTCACGGTTTTCCAGCGGCTTGCCGCCGGCGTCCATCTTGGTGTTCTGCCGGGCCCGGAGCAGGTCCCCGGTGCTGGCGTCGTTGCCGTCGTGCTCTAGGACGACATCCCCGGAGTTGCGGACCTCGCCGAGGCGGATCAGCTGGCGGCGGGCCAGCCCGGACAGCTCGGCGGCTTCCTCGTTCGACCCCGCCAGCAGCAGCGTGTCCAGCCCCGCCAGGTGGTCGGCCAGCCAGTTGCGAACCGCCCGGTTCTGCATGTCGTCGCGGCGGCCCTCGTGGATCCGGCCGTGCTGCTTGTACTCGGCGATCACGCTCACGTCGCCCTGGCGCAACCGCAGCGAAGCAGCCCGCTCCCACTGCTCGGCGAAGCGGCGCACCTCGCGGATCTGGATGTAACCATGCTCGGCCGCGATCAGCCGCATCATCCCGCCCGCCTCCGGCGAGGGCAGCTGCTCGGTGTCGCCGGCCTGGACGATCCACGCTCCTGCTTCGTTCGCGATGCTCTGAAGCTGCACAAGCGAGTCAGTCGGCACCTGGCTCGACTCGTCGACGATCACGATGTCCCCGGCGCCGATCACGATGTGCCCGCGGCTGCCGCCGCCCTTCAGCTGGCCGAGGAAATCAGCGATCGTGTACGCCTCCTCGATTCCCTCGCCCTGCAGCACCCGCACCGCGTTCTTCGCCAGGGCCAGGCCGATCACCCGGCGCCCGGTCGCCTCGGTGTAGGCCCTCGACACCGCGCCCAGGGTGTAGGACTTGCCCGTGCCGGCCGCGCCGACGAACACCACTGTGGAACGGTCGGTCGACAGCACCATCGCCGCCGCCGACATCTGCTCGTCGCTGAGCCCGTAGCCGGCCAGCACGCCGAACGCCTCGTCGCTGGTCATCTTCGGCCGCCGTCGCCAGCCCGCGGCCTTCAGCAGGTACTGCTCATCGTCGAGGTGGTCAAGAGTGCAGTACCGCGGCGGGCCCGGGTCCCGGTACACCGACTGGCCGTCGCTGACCCGCACGCCCAGCACCGACAGGTCGGTGATGTCCGGCGGCTTGCCCAGCCAGACGATCTCCGCGCCCTCGACCTCGTTGCCCAGGGCCTCGCGCAGGCACAGCTCCATCAGGGCCGTCGAGTCCGCGTCCGGGTGCAGCGCCGGGAGGGCCGCCTGGATCTCCCACATCAGGTCACTGGCGAACCACGACGAGTTCTGCTTCTGCACCTCGGTCACGGCGATCCGGATCGCGCGGTGCCGGCCTGCTTCGCCGAGCACGGTGCCGTCTGCTCGGAGCACGGCGCCCGGTTCTGCTCCGAGCAGCGCCTGGCCGGGTGCTCGGAGCGCTGCTCGGTTCTGCGCGTAGAGCGCGACCGCGGCCGGGATCGAAGCAAGCGCCGCGACATCATGCTCGGCCGCGCGCTGCTCCCACAGGTCGAGCAGCTGCGCCTGCGACAGGCCCTCTTCGCTCTTGGGCGGCCGTCCGCTGCGAAACGCCTGTTCGTGCAGCTGCCACACCTTGGCGCGCGACGGGGCCCGGCCGTGCTTGGCGGCGTAGGCCTCGATGAGCGCCTCCATGCCGGGCGCCAGGTGCCAGCCGCACCTGGCGTGCCCGCAGCCCCCGCAGAACTCGCCCCGGTCACACGGGCAGCCGCAGCCCCGCAGTCGCTTCTTCCCGTCGTGGGTCCACACGCCCTGGGTGACCGCCGTCTTGCGCGAGCTGAACGCGTCAATCTGCTCCTGGGCGACGCCGCCGACCTCGAAGCCGTCGCTGTCGGCACGCTGCACGAGCGGGATGCCCAGCTTTTCGAGCTTGCTCGCCAGCCGCCGCTTGGCGATCGCGTCGAGGTGGCCGCGGGTCCGCAGCAGCGGGCGGCCGTACAGCGTGCGGTAGGCGTCGTCCCCGCCGTCTGCTCGCTGCACCAGGTTCGCGATCACCGTGTGAACGTGCAGGTGAGGGTCGTTATCGCGGTTGGTGCTCTGCAGGAACGCAGCGCCGATCACGCCGGCCCCGTCCCGGTAGGCCCCGTCGCCGCCCGCCCCGTGGAAGCCGCCGGTCCTGGTGAAACACGCCGTGGCCTCGAAGCGCGCCACGATCTCGGCCGCGGTCTCCCGGATCGCGTCCAGGATCTGGTTGGCCTGGCGCTGGCAGCGCTCAGCCGTCGCGGTATCGCCCCGGTTCCGGGCCTCCGCCACCTCCGCCAGCAGCCCGGCATGCGTCAGGGAGATTGACTTGGCCACTGACCAGGTGAAATCCCAGGCGATCACGGCGTGCTTGACCTTCGCCAGCTCGGCCCGGGTGATCTCCTCCTGCCGCTGGTCGGTGATGTAGGGCCCCTTGGCCGCGATCTCGTCAGCGATCGCCGCAGCAATGCGTTCCCGCAGCTCATCGGTCTTTCCGGCGTTGCCGACATACACCGGCCGCTTGCGTCCGATCTGCCGGCCGTCCGGCGCGACCCCGCGCTCGTACAGGGCCTTCATCACATCCGGGTTGACCAGGCCAGACAGGCCCAGGACCCGAGCCCCAGCTCCCACCCACACCCCGGGCGGCTCGTACCCCTCCGACGCCGGGGTCAGGTAGTAGTGCATCGCCCCGCCGGCCTTCGACAGGTAGTAGTCGATGTCGTGAACGTCGATGATCTTCAGCCGCCCGGTCATGGTCACCTTCCTCCCCAGCCGGCTGCGGCGGCTACTGAACGGACCATGATCATCGGTGATGGATTGGTCCGGGTCCTTGGTTATTCCCCGGCCACCATAAGGCCCCCGCGGCCCCTCCGGCAAATGCGATCGTGGCAATTTCGGCGTGCATTGCGGTAATAGCGGTGCGGCTGGTTACCTGGTCACCCTGGAATGGCATTCACCGCTGGACGTGCGGTCATGATCGCCGGTCGCTTCGCGCGGCCAGGCGGGGACGCCACCTGCGGTGTCACCGCCGCAAGCCATAGGGCCTCACCGGGATGAAAACCCCGTGAATTGCGGCTAGCATGGGCCAAGGAATAGCGCATTAGTGCTGGCCCCAGAAACCGCGGCGCCGGGCGACGTCAATTACCAGGGCAACCGGGTAACCAAAGTGACCGGGAATCACGCGGTTACGTGGTATGGCGACGAAAGGATGCATCCCTGTCGTGTCAACGCGAACCTACCGCGGTGCTGCGCTGGCCAGTGGGCGCCCCGCGAACGGCAAGATCCTGGAGCACCAGATCGGGCGCAGCACGCACCTGATCGAGCCCGGGCTGCACCTGCTGCACCACCTGGCGGTCAGCCGGTGGTGGCCATATCTGCTCGCCGTGGCGATCGCAGCAGCGGTGTGCGGTGCCCTCAGCGGGCGGGGAGGCCGGCATGAGCGCTAAGGCGGCTGGTCACGGGCAGCATTCATGACCGGCCGCGGCAAGGACGCGGACACCCGGGCGCGAGGTCGTCGAGGCCGTCCAGGCCGAGGTCCTCGCCGCGGTCCAGGCCAGGTTCGGCAACGGCGCGACAGTCAGCCTCAAGCGGTGAGCAGGAAGGACGCGCGATGAACCTCTCCGAGCACGGACAGCGCGCGTACGCCGGGGCCCGCGGCGCGGGCTGGAACCCAACCGACGCCTACCGGTTCGCGGTCGCCGACGAGCACCTGGGCCGGGCCGAGTTCAACGACGAGATCGAGTTCGGCTGGGGCCCGGACGAGAACTTCGAGATCGAGGGCTTCTCCAGCCTGCCCGGCGCTGAGGCGGAGCTGCGCGAGCACCTCGCCGACGGTAACTGGCAGGTCGAGAGCTGCGCCGCCCGCGTCCCGGATGGCGAACGCCTCGGCTCAGTTGGCGGCGTGATCACCCATGTCGACGACTGGCTGCAGCACCGCTGGATCGAGCAGACCCTCGCCTGGGAGGCGGGCGTCCTACCGCCCGAGCTGCAGGCGCCGTTCACGCGCGAGGTCGAGCACGCCACCGAACGTGCCGCCGACCCCGGCGCCGCTGGTCACGAGGCAGGGTAGGTACCCGGTGAAGATCCGTCTCATGGGCACCGACGATGAGTGTCGCGAGGCTGCCCGCCTGCTGGAGGAGATCTTCACCGTCATCTCTGCCGACGGGCCGAAGCCTGGCCGAGCTGGCGGCCTGCTGCGGTTCAGCTACCTGGACGTCCGCCTCACCCCGCCCGGAGACCGCGATGCCGGCTGACGTCGCCATGACCTCGGCCGAGCTATGCGCTGGCGGCGGCGGCGCCGCCCTTGGCCTGGAGCGGGCCGGGTTCAGCCACGTGCTGCTCGCCGAGATCGACCCGGACGCGTGCACGACGCTGCAGGCCAACCGCCCCGGCTGGAAGGTTGACCAGGGCGACATCCGCCAGCTCGACGGCCGCCAGCTCGACGGGGTCGACCTGCTGTCCGGGGGTGTGCCTTGCCAGCCATTCTCAGTCGGTGGCTGGCAACTCGGCGAGGCCGACCCTCGCGACCTGTTCCCCGAGGCGCTGCGGCTGATCGCCGTGGCCCGCCCCCGCGCGATCCTCCTGGAGAACGTGCCTGGGCTGCTGGCCAGCAAGTTCGCCGCCTACCGGCAGCTGATCACCGCCCGGCTCGAAGCCCTCGCCTACGCCTGGGACTGGCGGATCCTGCAGGCAAGCGACTACGGTGTGCCCCAGCTGCGACCCCGGGCCGTGCTCGTCGCCGCCGCCCCGGCCGTCATGGCACGGTTCCGCTGGCCGGCCCGCCTCGCAGTCCAGTCATCAGTCGGCGAGGTCCTCGGCGCCTCGATGGCCTCGCGCGGCTGGGAGGGCGCCGCCGCGTGGGCAGCTGCCGCCACCGGTATCGCCCCCACCCTGGCCGGCGGGTCCCGCCTGCACGGCGGCCCGGATCTCGGCCCGACCAGGGCCAAGCGCGAGTGGCGCGGCCGGCTCGGCGTCAACGGGTTCGGCCTCGCCGGCCAAGTCCCCGGGCCAGGCGAGTTTGACCGGCCGCCGACTCCGGCCGAGCTCCACCAGGGCACCGGGGGCATGCCAAAACTGACCGTGGCCCAGGCCGCGCTGCTGCAGGGCTTCCCCGGCGACTGGGTGTTCAGCGGCGGCAAGACGGCGGCCTGGCGCCAGGTGGGCAACGCGTTCCCGCCGCCTGTCGCCGAGGCCGTCGGCCGCTCGATCGTCGCAGCGTTGAAGGAGGCAGAGCATGGCGGATAGCAGGTACCGCCAGCTGACCGAGGCCGAGCTGGCAGCCGTCGACCTCGGCGAGCTGACCGGCGGGCACGCCCCGTGAAGGCGTCATCATCCGGGACAGTGCCGCTGGCCGGCCCGTACTGCTGGGACGTGTCCAGGCCCTCGTGCTGCACGTACGGCAGATCACCGGCCTCGTCCTGGTGCTCGCCGCGGCGTTCTGGTCCCGCTGGTAGCAACACGATCAACCCCCGGAGGCTCCCATGGCCACCCAGCCTGAGCAAGGCGCCGCAGCCAGCCATCCGTTTATCCGGCCCGGGCAGGTTGCGCCGGACCATCCCGCCCCCGATGCCTGCATGCAGTGCGGCGAGCCGTTCGCCGAGCACGCGCTGGCGGCCGTACTGGAGGCCCTCGACATCCCGCACGCGGCCACGATGGGGGACGAGGAGGTCCGCGACGCCATCCTAATGATGCGGGTGATGCACGCCGTGGTCTTCCTGCAGGGGTTGGCCAGGGACCGGGCGGCCGACCTTCCCCCGGAGTACAGCCTGAACTGGCTCCGGGACAAGCTCGCCGAGCACCCCGCCGTCGGCTACCGCACCTGGGACGAGGCGGTCGCCGAGCGGCAGGCGAGGGAGACCGGGCAGGAGGCCGGGCAGTGACCGAGCACAGCGATCGCAAGCCGGCCGCAGCAACTGGTAATCAGGCCGCCTGGATCCTGCCGGGGCTGCGCGAGCTGCTCGGCCTGCTGGGCAAGCTCGCCGAACCGCTGCCGTACCCGGCCGACGTCGCGGACTATCCCGGCAGACGCGACCTGGAGGACCGCCGTCACGTGCTGCTGCAGGCCAGGATGATCAGTCTCGCTGACCAGCTGGCCGTCTCCGACAGGTACCCCAAGGTGGCCGCCGAGTGCCTTGCGCGGCACTGCGAGAACGCGGCCGGCGCTGTCCGCGAGCAGCTGGCCGTCCCGCTCGGCTACGAGCCCGAGGCCGAATCGCCCGAGGCCGGGCAGTGAGCGGGGGCGACGACCCGGACCCGGAGCGGATCCGGCTGCACGGGCTCATGGCGATCGGCGCCGCGGAGGCTTTTGTCGCCGAAGTCCGGAAGGCCGACCTCGTGGCTGCGCAGAACGCAGCCCGGGCGCCGTTACATCGCCGCGAAAGGTCAGCTCGCCCGGGCCTGCAGGCATGGCAGCGCGGAGAAGATCGCCGCCGCTGAGGAGCGCGAACGGCATGCCTATGCCGAGTTCGCGCGTGTCAGCGACGTCAGCATCGAAGAGATGGTGATCATCAATGCCGCAGGCCTGGAGCGTATCGCCGAGCTGCTCAGCCAGATGGAGCGCGCCTGGCACGCGGATCCGTGACAGGCCCGGGACCAGTGCGCCCCCAGCTGTTTCACAGCCTGGCGGCCGTCCGCTGGGTGACCCGCATCTCGTGCTGGATCGCCCGCGCACCGGAGACTGGCCCGCCTGTAGCTCGGACTCGAAGTGCTTCCTCACGTACCCGACGGTGACCGGCACCGCGCGGTAGTTGCCGTTCGCCGTGCCGTTGACCGACCGCAGGGCGGTGAGGTCCTGGTCCGGTGCCGCCCGCTGGCGAAGCGCCGCATCGAGTGCTGCCCGGGGCGAGGTGTTGCCATCGCGCACGGCAAGCGACCAGGCCCGCCAGCTCGGCCCGGAGCGCAACCAGGGCTGCGACCAGCGACACGCCGTCGAGCGTGATCGGCACGCCCCAGGCGGCTGGTCCGGTGATCCCGATCAGGTTGGCGAACCCGGTCAAGCCGGGCCAGGATTCGGCCACGATCACCGCCTCGACGGCCAGGAGGACGACGGCCAGCGCGGCAGCGGTCCAGCGCTTGTGGCCGGTGTCTGCGTGACCCTGCTCGTCGCTCACCTGGCAGTTGCCACGTGGCCCGTCGGCCAGCGCATCGGAGTCAGGCCGGAATGGCCCGCAGGTCGTCACCCAGCTGCTCGGGCTGAGACCGGCGCCGACGGCGGCCACGCCCAGGTCCTGGCTGGCGCTTCTCGGCCTCGGCGCGCGCCTCGTCGATGAGCTGCTGCTTCCACTGGTCGAGCAGGTGCTGCGGGTAGAAGATCCGCCCGTTCGGCATCCTGACCGGTACTGGCCCGGTCCCGAGGCGCCGCCACTTGCGCAGCGTCTCCTGCGGCGTCCGGATGTAGCCGGCTGCCTCGGCCTCGGTCAGGTAGCCGCTACAGTCCCACGGGGACTGGGCGAGCGGCTGAGCCATGATAAACCTCTTCTGCCTGGACAGGTGTATCAGCGACCATCCTAGACTCAGTTGCGGCCAGTAGCTACCACCAGCGACCACTTCTGCCAGATAGTGTGCGATGATGAACCTGCGCCAGGTCCGTTCTGCCGACCGAGGAGTTGCTGGTCATGGGCTACACGCGCGACCGGTGGTACAGGAAGATCCGACAGCCGGACGGCTCGTTCAAGCGCGAGCCCACCAGCCTCTGCGGTAAAGGGAAGCGCTGGCAGTCGGTTTGGCGCGATGAGGACGGCTTGGAGGTTGCGAGGGCCTTCGCCTCGAAGGAGGCGGCCGATCGTAACTGGCGGACGATGGAGACCGACGTCGACCGGGGCGACTACATCGACCCGCGAGCTGCGAAGACGCCCCTCAGGGCGATCGCCCAGATGTGGCTCGATACCCGCAACGTCGACCCGTCCAGTGCGATCCGCTACGAGTCGCTATGGCGGCTGCACGTCGGGCCCGAGTTCGGCCGCCGTAGCGTCGGCAGTATCCGGCCCAGCCAGATAGAGGCCTTCCTCACCCGGCTGAGCCGGGAGTACGGAAAGTCGACGGCTGCCGGCGCCTACCTGGTGCTGCAGGGCATCCTCGGCTATGCCGTGGCCGACGGCCTGATCAAGGTCTCGCCGGCGAAAGCTGGCACGGTCACCAAGCCGCGGAGCGACACCGGCCCCAAGCTCGTCGCCTGGAGCGACGACCAGGCCGAGGCGGTTATCGCCGCTCATCCGGCCGACCAGCGGCTGATTGCCGTCCTCATGGCAGCGACTGGCCTGCGGATCGGTGAGGTCCTTGCCCTAGCGGTCGACGACTTCGACTTCGAGCAGCACGTGCTGCATGTGCGCCGCCAGCTGAAGAAGCTCGGGCCTGATCATGTGTGGGCGCTGCCGAAGAACGACCGCGAGCGCCAGGTGCCGCTCGGCACCTGGGCGGAAGACGCCACCCTGGCTTACATCTCGCAGTACCCGCCCCGGCCGCTCGCGCTGCCATGGGAATCGCTGACTGGTCCGATGCAGCCGGTCAAGATCCTCTTCCGCTGGCCGACCGACGATTCGTTCGTGCGCTACCGCCTCTACTCCGAGCAGACCTGGAAGCCGGCGCTGACAG
>Ga0306920_100009660_pt1 | contig 12887 bp, 13 predicted proteins | sample flu12Cox44000170_FD_204666 | JGI IMG/M metagenome (GOLD analysis project Ga0306920, IMG submission 204666) | Lab enrichment of tropical soil microbial communities from Luquillo Experimental Forest, Puerto Rico - flux4day.12C.oxic.44.000.170 (v2)... | ecosystem: Environmental > Terrestrial >...
TGGCCTTCGACGGTGCTGGTTTCGTTGAGGCCTTTACGGAATGCGGCGACATTGCGCGCGTTGGCATCGGCCGACCCGTCTCGGATAAACCCGATCACCGGCATCGCCGGCTGCTGCGCTCTTGCCGCGAGCGGCCAAGCGGCAGCGGCGCCGCCGAGAAGCGTGATGAACTCGCGACGTTTCATTCGATCACCTCGTCGGCGCGGGCGAGCAGCGTCGGCGGCACTTCGAGGCCGAGCGCCTTCGCGGTCTTGCGGTTGATCACAAGCTCGAGCTTGGTCGGCTGCTCGATGGGCAAGTCGCCAGGCTTGGCGCCCTTGAGAATTTTGTCGACGTACGTTGTTGCGCGGCGATACAGGTCTGGATAGCTCACTCCGTACGTGATCAATCCCCCGGCATCGACGAACTCACGGGATGCATATATCGCCGGCAGCCGATGCCTCATCGCAAGGTCGATAATGCGTTGTCGACTTGCCTGGGTAACAGCATCTATCACTACGACGAGTGCGTCGACGCGCTGCGCGCTGGCATCATCGAATGCGGACCCAATTACTTCAGACTTGCGTACGTCGAGGAGATAAGCCTTGACACCCAGCGCCCGTGCAGCCGTCTCGATCTCACCCCAGTCAAATCGAACCGAGTCGTTACTCATATTCGCGAGGACTGCGATCCGCAGGGTTCCAGGGACCATTTCCTTGATGAGCTCGATCCGTTTTGCTGCTAAATCGGAAACAATTGCGCTAAGCCCGGTGATATTCCCGCCAGGATGCGCGAGGCCGGCGACGACACCGGTCTGAACAGGCGAGCCGATCGCTGCCATCACTACCGGAACCGTCGAGGTGACATTTTTGGCGGCTTGCGCCGCTGGCGTTCCTCTTGTGACGATGACTTCGACCTTCAGGGCAACCAGCTCACGCGCTAATTCCGGGAAGCGCTCGGCGCGGCCCTCGGCCGAGCGATATTCGATGGTTAAGTTGTGGCCCTCGACGTAGCCAAGTTGCCGCAGACCTTGTCGAAATGCGGCGAGATTGGCGGCGTTCTGTGCCGCAGATGTGGTCTCCAGCATGCCGATGCGATAGACCTTGGCCATCTGCTGCGCGCGGGCCGCGAGCGGCCACGTAGCCGCCGCGCCGCCGAGCAGCGTGATGAACTCGCGCCGGTTCACTCGATCACCTGGTCGGCCCGGGCGAGCAGCATCGGCGGAATCTCGAGACCCATCGCTTTCGCGGTTGCGAGGTTGATGATCAGATCAAACTTGCTGGCCAGCTCGACCGGCAGGTCGCCCGCCTTCTCGCCCTTGAGAATGCGCCCAACATAACCAGCGGCGCGGCGATAGGCATCCGTCTGGCTCGGGCCGTAGCTCATCAGGCCGCCGGCCTCGGGGTATTGGCGCGACACGTGGATTGCGGGAAGCCCGTGGCGGGACACCAGGGCGACAATCTGGCGACGATGGCTGTTGAAGAAGGGACCGCCGCCGACAGACAGCGCGCCGGCCCCCGCCTGCAAGATCGTCGCGAAAGCGGAATTGAATTCGCCTTCACGGGCGGCTTTGACGACCACGACTTGCGGGCTGATGGCACGCTGCGCCTTCTCCACGCCCCGCAGCTCGGTCGGGGTTCCGGGAGCGTTCGGGTCGAGCAACACCGCGATGACGGCGGCCTTGGGAACGAGCTCATGCAACAGCCCCAGCCGCTTGGTCGCCAAGTCAGCGGTGGTAAAGACCACCCCCGTGATGTTGCTGCCGGGGCGGTTGAGACTCGCGACCAGACCGGCGCCGACCGGATCGGAGCCGGACACGAAGACGATCGGCGTCGTCGTGGATTCAGCCTTAGCTGCCTGCGCCGCTGTGGTGTTCGCGACGATCACGGCCACCTGCCGGCGAACTAGATCGGCCACCAGTCCCGGCAGCCGATCACGCTGGTCGTCCGCCCAGCGATACTCGACGCCGACGTTTTGGCCCTCGACGAATCCGGCCTCGCTCAGGCTGTGCCGAAACGCGCTGACAATGTGCGCCGAGCCAGTCGATGTCGTGCTCCGCAGGAAGCCGATCACCGGCATCGCTGTCTGCTGTGCACTTGCCGCGAGCGGCCACGCGGCCGCCGCGCCGCCGAGTGCGGCCAGCAATTCCCGCCGTCCGATGCTGCTTGTCATACGCCCCTCCCGCGCGAGGTGCGATAAAGGGAACGATACCACGCCACAACGGTGCAGTCTTCACATCGTGCTTCGCCAGCCACCGTGTGGCGGCATCTTTGCCGAGGCGCGGACCGCCATGCTTGGGCGCGCGGCCAGTTTATTTGGCGGCTCATGTGCGAGTGGCGGAGCTGGTTTCGCGCGGCTATAGTTTTTAGCTATGCTGCATTAGTTAGTTTGCAGCGTGCCCTCCCGACCGGATTCATTACGTTCTGTCGAACAGTTGACGGTTCGGCGCCCAATGACATGCGAACATCACTCCACATATGTGCAGTGCCGGTGTATCATGCCCGAGTGGACGATGCCGAATTCCTGAGCTTGAACGGCAGGGGCTGACGGCATGAGCCGCAATCTCATTCGCAAAATCACGCTTTAAGCAATCTACTGCGGCGGTAGATCGCGCGCGCCCGGAGGTACCCATGAAGCGGAAGTGTCTGATACTTATCGCTGGCATCACCGCAGCGCTGAGCTGCAGCGCCTTCGGCCAGCAGGACGAGAAGCTCGGCAAGCTGAGTTTCCCTACCTCCTGCGATCCCAAGGTTCAGGCCGAGTTCGAGCGCGGCGTCGCGATGATCCATTCGTATTGGTTCATCTACGCGCGCAGGACGTTCGAGGGAGTCCTGCAACAGGACCCGAGTTGCGCGATCGCGTATTGGGGCATCGCGCTCGATTATCTCGGCAATACACTCGCCACCACGCCAACACGGGTCGAGGCCGAAGCCGGTTGGGCTGCGCTTGAAAAGGCCCACGCGATCGGCGCCAAAACTCAGCGCGAGCGCGACTGGATCGACGCGCTGAGCGCCTACTACCGCGACCACGACAAAACTCCGGTCAACGCCCGACTCGCCGCCTATAACAAGGCGATGGAGCAGGTGGCGCAACGCTATCCCGACGATTACGAGGCACAGGTTTTTTATGCGCTCACGTTACAGGCGTCGGCGGCCCCGGCCGATACGACCTATGCCAACCAGCGCAAGTCGGCAGCAATGCTGGAAAAGCTGTACGACCAGAACCCGCAGCATCCAGGAGTGACCCATTTCCTCATTCATGCTTACGATTATCACCCGCTCGCGCAAGAGGGGATCCCTGCTGCCCGGCGCTATGCGGGTATCGCGCCAGCCGTGCCGCACGCGCGACACATGCCATCGCACATCTACTCGATGGTCGGGCTATGGGAGGAATCGATTGCGTCGAATGCGTCGGCGATGGAGATCCAGCCCGACTATTATCACGCGGCGGATTTCTCGGTCTACGCGCATTTGCAGCTCGCGCAGGATGCTAAGGCCAAGGCGCTGGCCGAGAAGTCGATCGCAACGGCGGACCGTGGCGATCGACCCATCAACTTCGTGAACTTCACGGCGAAGAACGCCATGTCGGCACGATATGTGCTGGAACGCGCTGATTGGGCCGGCGCTGCAGCGCTCCCATTCACTCCGACTCAGTATCCACAGCCTGATTCCTTGATCCGTTTCACGCGCGGTCTCGGGATGGCGCGCAGCGGCGATCTCGCCGGCGCGAGAGCTGAGATTGAGGCGATCAAGGCGCTTCGCGCCGCGCTCGAAAAGTCCAACCAGTCCTATTGGGCTGACCGGTCGGAAGAGCAAATTCTTGCCATTTCCGCCTGGATCGCCCTCAAGGAAGGCGGGCACGATCAGGCCGTGAAATTTATGCGCGCGGCCGCCGATGGGGAGGATGGCAGCGTCAAACACGTTGCAATGGAGAACAGGCTGTATCCGCTGCGCGAACTCTATGCCGAACTACTGTTGGAAACGGGCCAACCGGCTGCCGCCTTGCACGAGTTCGAGACGTCACTCGAGCAGACGCCAAACCGCTACCGCACGTTCTTGGGCATTGCCCGTGCCGCGAATGCGGCGGGCGATCGCCACAAGGCATCTGAGTACTACAGCAAGCTCGTGAACCTGGCGAAGAATGCCGATACCGAGCGGCCTGAAACGCTGGAAGCCAAGGCATTCCTCGCCGGCAAGCAATAACGTCGAGGCGCTTTTGAATGAGGATCGGCTGCAAAGCCTGAAAGTTTCGTAGCCGACGATTCTCCCGAAATGATCCGGTCGATCGCCTTGGCAGCAACCCTGGGTGCGCTAGTCGCAGCAGGTGTGCTTTACTCAGCCATCGAGCCAGACTGGCGCAAGACGATTGCGATCTGGCTCGGAGCATCCGCGCCGGCGCCTGCGGCGAAGCTCGTGACCGAAGACTGGCCGATCTGTACCACCATGGGATCGATGATCGGATCGGAAGCCGACTGGGCACAGCTCGACCCCGATTTCGCGGCGGGCAAAAAGGCGTTGGTGGCCGAGGATTGGAATAGAGCGATCGCGGCGCTCAAGCTCGCGGCGCTGCGTGACCCCCGCAACGCCGACATCCAGAATTACATCGGCTATGCCTATCGTCGGCTGCGCCAACTGGGCCCGGCGATGCAGCATTATCAGGAAGCCATATTGCTCAATCGGCGCCACCGCAGCGCCCACGAGCACCTCGGAGAACTTTATCTGGTGCTCGGGGACCCCGGCAAAGCGGGGCAGCAGCTCGCGACTTTGGAAGAAATTTGCCTGATCCACTGTGTGGAAACCGACGACCTAAAGCGTGCGATCGCAGCGTATAAGACGTTAGTGATGCGCTGAGGTTTGGACGGTTGCTTAGCGCGCGCCATCAATCCGATGATCGGCATCGCCGCCTGCTGCGCGCGCAGCGAGTGGCCACGCAACCGCCGCGCCGCCGAGCAGCGTGATGAGCTCGCGACGCTTCATTCGCGGACCTCGTTGGCCCGAGCGATGAACACATCCGACAAAGAAACACCGAGAAATGCCGCCGTTTTGAGATTGATCGCCATGTAAAAGCGCGGCGATTGCTCGATCGGCATGTCGGACGGCTTGGCACCCCCTGCAAGCCGCTGGACATAGCTCGCGATGTCGTAGAACAGCCCCATGAGGTCGAAGCCGTAGCTGATCAGCGCGCCAGCCTCCATGTTCTCCCGGAATGCCGCGATCGACGGAATGCGGCGCTGGAGCAATGCTTGCGCGATGGCCTCACGGTCACGGAAGAACATCGGGCTTGCCGGCAAAATGATCGGTTGGCCGCGGGCGTCGTCCATTGCGCTAAATGCGCCCCCGTAATCCTGTTTGCCTTTCACCTCGATCATGCGCGGCTCAAGCCCCAGCTTGCGGGCCGCCTCGGCCGCCGCATCGCGTTGCTCGCGCGAAATCGTGTCGAAAGCGATTCCGAGCAAAGTCGCGCGCGGGAACGCCTCGCGCGCGATCTCGACGCGTTTGGCGGCAAGCTCGAGCTGGCGCACGAAAATGCCGGTTACACTGCCCCCGGGACGCGAGAGACTCGCCACGTACCCCGACGTCACAGGGTCGAAATCGATGGCCAGCAATACGATCGGCTTGCCTTCCGCAGCCAACAGCGCGGCCCGTAGCGCCCGCTCGGTGCCGACCGCCAGGAACACGTCAACCTTGTGCGCCGCGAGCTCGCGATAGTTTCTCTCGTAGCCTTCGACATCCGGCGTTTGGATGTAGTCGAATGTGAAGTTACGGCCTTCTTGATAACCCAGTTCGGCCATTCGCTTGAGAAAATTGGTATAGGCAGGCGCCTCCCGGGGTTGAATGCCGACAAACCCGAGACGCAGCATCTTAGGCTGCTGCGCGCTTGCCGCGAGCGGCCACGCCGCCGCGCCGCCGATCAGCGTGATGAGCTCGCGGCGATTCATTCGATCACCTCGTCGCGCCGTCCGAGCAGCGTCGGCCTCTTTCATTCAATCACCGGCCTTGTTTCCTCTGCTCTTGGTTGTTTGGTCTTGGTGATCTGAAGATGCGAGATATCGTCAAGGGGGCTTACCAAAAATGCTTCCAGCACGCGGCCTTCCTTGGTCTCGACCTTTTGTGGGCCGTCGAAGCGATACTCGCTTCCCAATGCCTTCACCGTTGCCGCGGATGCGAGTACGCGATTGGGCTCGCTTGCCGCCTCCATGCGCGCGGCGATGTTGACCGCATCGCCCCAGACGTCATAGGCGAACTTGCGCGTTCCGATCACGCCGGCCAAGACTGGACCGGAGTGCAGGCCCACGCGGATCATGAAGGGCACCGGCAAGCGTGATCGCAATCGCGCTGTAGCTGCAACAATGTCGAGGGCGAATTTCGCTGCCAAACGGGCGTGATTGGGACGCGGGGTAGGCACGCCAGATACCGCCATGTAGTTGTCGCCGATCGTCTTGATCTTTTCGATCCCGGCATCTTCGGCGAGCTTGTCGAACTCGCTGAACAATTGATTGAGGCAAGCGACGATTTCGAAGGCCTTCATGCGCGCCGTGATCTTGCCGAAGCCGACGACGTCGGCAAAGATGACGGTGGCATCCTCGAAATGGTCGGCGATGTTGGTTTCCCCGTTGCGCAGGCGCGTTACGATTTCAGTCGGCAGAATGTTGCGCAGCAGGTTTTCGGAATGGCGCTTCTCGCTCTCGACCTTGCCGAGGTACTGATTTTCCAGCGCCCGTAATGAGTGTCGCCGCAGCGCTGCGCCGATCCGTGCGCGCAGGATCGTCGGATTGAACGGCTTGGGCAGATAGTCGTCGGCGCCGAGCTCGATGCATTGGGCGACCTTCTCGGCGTCGGTATCGGCGCTGATCATGACCACCGGGATATCGCGCTTTTCCGGATCGCTCTTGATCAGCCTGAGCACCTCGTCGCCGTTGAGGTCCGGCATCATCAGATCGAGCAGCACGAGGCTGAATTTTTGTTTCTCTAGCAGCGCGATCGCCTCGTTGCCGCTGGCGGCGCTGGCGATCCGCTCGTAATCGTCGCTTTCGAGCAGCAATTGCAGCGTGTAGCGATTGTCCTCATTGTCGTCGACGATGAGGATACCGGGCACATCCGTTGCCATGAGCACCTCGAGCTCCCGACTCACCGGTATGGCGCCGTTGATGGGTCGACCTTGCCGTCAAACGCGGAATTAGTCCTTGGGACGGATCTTAATTGTTCTGAATCGCTGGGCTGCCCACACCAGAAACGATGTCCATCCCCTTGAAACCACCGAAGTATTCGACTGGCTGGTGGGAGCAATCCGGGTGTGACATGCCGCGGCAGGCCTCGCATCAAAGCGTTATTTGCGGTTGGCGAGAATGCGGCGAACGGTTGCGACCAGCCGATCGAATTCGATTGGTTTGGTGTCGAACTCGTTGCATCCCGCTGCGAGCGCCTTTTCCCGCTCACCGGCCAATGCATGCGCGGACAGCGCGATGATGGGGATGTCGCGGGTTTGCGGATTGCCCTTGAGCCTTCGCGAGGCTTCCCAGCCATCGACGATAGGCATTTCGAGGTCCATCAGGATGATATCGGGACGCTCGCTGATTGCAATGGCGCAGCCCTTCTCGCCATCCTCCGCCGTCAGCACCTCGAAATCGCCAAGCAGCTCAAGCCGCATCTTGAGCATAAAGACGTTGTCGTCGTTGTCTTCGACGTAAAGTACTTTAGTCACGATGCTGCTTCCATCCCACTGCTGACCGCTGGCTTCGTCTGCACGAGCCGACGGACGCGCTCGACCAGGTCGGCGGGTCGGAACCTTTCTTTGACGAGCACGGATTGTACGCCAGAATTCAACCGCTCACGATCTTTGGCGTCGAGGTCCCGCGCCGTGATGACGATGACTGGGATGTCCTGCCAATGCGCCTCCTTCTGCAACGCGGCGACGACCGCAAACCCGTCGGTTTCCGGCATCATCAGGTCGAGCAGGATCACATCCGGCTTGTTCTCTTGGATACGTTTGAGCGCCTCGCGACCGTTCTCGGCCTCTCGCACAATCCATTGTGGACCCTCAAGCCATCCGCGCATCCGCTCGCGTTGAACCGCGTCATCCTCCACCACCAGGACGCGCGTGGGCGGCACCTCTGCCCGAAACTGGCTAACCAGCCGGTGCAGGCGCTCGCGGTCGATCGGCTTGGTGAGATAGCCAGCGGCACCAAGCGCGACGCCGCGGCGCTGCTCATCCACGATCGTGATCATGATGACCGGGATCTCGGCAAGCTCAGGGTCCTTGCGCAGAGCGGCCAAGACTGACCAGCCGTCGAGGTCGGGCATCATCACGTCAAGCGTAATCGCGGTCGGCCGCAAGTCCTTGGCAAGCTTGAGCCCCTCCACTCCACCCGCCGCGGTCGCAACGGAAAATCCTTCGGCCTTGAGGTGATCCGCGATGAGCTCGCGCGCGGTGGCATCGTCGTCGATGACGAGAACGCAACCGGCAGTGGGCGAGCGGTGGGCGTCTGATGCACCCGTCGAGGTCCTCGCCTGCGCGTCCGCGCCGGCGGGCAGGCGGACAGTAAAGACCGAGCCCTTACCTGGCTCGCTCGTCACCGTCACGTCGCCCCCCATCATGCGCGCGAGCTTGCGCGTGATGGCGAGGCCGAGCCCAGTTCCGCCATACTGCCGTGCGGTCGAGGAATCGGCTTGGGTGAATTCCTCGAACAGCTTGGCCTGCTGCTCGGGTGTCATGCCGATGCCGGTGTCGGCTACCGCGATCTCGATCCAGTTGCGCCCATCGACCACCTTTTTGACGCGCAGCTTGACTTCGCCTTGCTTTGTAAACTTGCATGCATTGCTCAACAGGTTGAGCAGGATCTGCCGTAGCCGCATAGGATCGACGGTCAGCTGTCCTAGGTTTTCTGGGGCTTCGAGGAGGAGCCGGTTCTTGTTCTGCTCCGCCAGCTGGCGCGCCGTGCCAATGACATCCTCTAGGAGCGGGGCCAGATTTACTGCCTCCGGGCTGAGCTCGAGCTTCCCGGCCTCGATCTTGGAGAGGTCAAGCACTTGGTTGATGAGGCCCAGAAGATGAGTACCGGCTCGGTGAACCCGGCGCAGCGGCTCCGCCGCCTTTTCCGTACCGAAGCGCTGCGCATTGCTCACCATCATCTCGGTCAGCCCGATGATGGCATTGAGCGGGGTGCGCAGCTCGTGGCTCATGCTGGCGACGAATTGCGACTTATGCTGGCTCGCCATTTCGAGCTGGCGGCTCTTCTCCTCTACTTCCGTGAACAGATTGGCGTTCTGGATGGCCAGCACAGATTGCGCCGCGAAGGTCTGCAGCAGATCGAGGGTGTGCTGGGGAAACGCGCCGGGCGCTTTGCGCCGCACCACCAGCATACCGATGAGGCCTTCCGGACCAAGCAGTGGCACAATCAGCGCCGCTCGGAATCCGGCGCGCAGCAAGATGTCGAGCACCGGTGACGGCGCCGCGTCCTTGAGATCGGGGGTCTGCACAGGGGCTTTTTGCGCCGCCGCCTCCGCGATCGTCTTTTCGCTGAGATCGACCCCTTGTCGGTTGAGCTCAGCGATCAACTCCTCGCTCATGCCGTGCGAAGCACGCAGATGGAGCAGCTGAGTGGCTGGGTCGACGACGTAGATGGATCCTGCCTCAGTGCCCGACAGTTCCACGGCCTTGGCGACGATGGTGGACAGCACGGTGGCGAGTTCGAGCGTGGAGTTCACCGCCTGCGTCACTTCGCCAAGTGCTCGCAGCTCCCCCACCGACTGCGCAAGCTCACGACTGCGCGTTTCGAGCTCGTGCGTGCGCTCCTCAACCTTTCTTTCCAGACCGGTATAGGATTCCTGCAGCTGGCCTGCCATCGCATTAAACTGATCGGCGAGCGCCTCGAGCTCGTCACCAGTCTTGACAGCGATGCGCTGGCTAAGGTCGCCGCTGCCGAGCCGTGCGGCACCCAGCCGCAACGCCTGAATCGGGCCGACCATGCGGCCGGCGAGAAACATTCCGGCGAACACAGCAATGAAAAGCGCCGCCAGCAGCACGAAGCCCAGGCGCTTGAGAGCCGCGTAGAGCGGCGCGTAGGCCTCCTCGGCCGGCAGCTCGACGAACATCAACCAGCCAAGCGGCGCCACTCGCGCATGAGCGGTAAGCACGTCGCGCCCCTCGATATTCTTCGCTTCCTGCACCGCCTCCGCTGGAGTGTCGCTCGTGTCGATGTTACCGGATGCACTGGCGCGCGCGGCCCGCACCTGTTCGAGTTTCGACATGTCGGTGTTGCGCAGCACGAGACTGATGTCGGGGTGCGCGATCAGCCGCCCTTGCGCATCGACCACGTAGGCGTGGCCGCGCTCGCCGACCTTGATCTGCGACACCACGTCCCAGATGAGCTTGAGATTGACCTCAGCGACGCTCACGCCGGCGTCGCGCCGCGTGCCCGCGATAGCGAGGGTCATGTACGGCTCGGACTCGCGGCGGAAATAGACCGGACCGTAATAGACCTTGCGCGCGACTGCTTCCGCGAATTTGGGATCGTTGGAGAGGTCGGCACCGCTCGCGACCACATCCATGGCGAGTCGCGACACGCGCAGCCGCTCCTTCCCGGAGGCATCGAGCTGCGCCAATTCGGTGATCGCCGGGACTTGGCGCAACAGCCGCAAGGCGTCGAAGCGGCGCTGCTCGATGGATCCCGCCGACCACGGTAGTTGCGTGGTCCAACCGAGCTGGCTCTCGATCTCCTTGATGAACTGGCCGATCTTGGCGGCGGCGGCTTCTGCCTGCTCGCGCTGGATGCGGATGAGCGAGGCCTTGTGCTCCTGATAATAGAAGAAGACGTCGAAAACGCCGTTGGATACCAGGGCAATACACACCACTGCGACGAACAGTCCGACGTACTTGGTGAATAGTCGCCGGCGCGTTTTTGCGACAGGGGCTTCAGCGGACCCGTGCTGCGGCGTGTCGGCACTTGCGTGCTGATCCGCGTGCTTTCGACTCACGAGTGGCTCATTTGCGGCCATCCAGTACCCGCCTGACGGTGGCGACGAGGCGATCAAATTCGATGGGTTTTGTATCGAACTCCTCGCACCCCGCGGCAATCGCCTTCTCACGCTCGCCAGCCAGCGCGTGTGCGGACAAGGCAATGATTGGAATGTCCTGGGTTTGCCGGTTGCTTTTCAGACGCCGGGCCGCTTCCCAGCCGTCAACGACGGGCATTTCAAGGTCCATCAGGATGACATCAGGCTGCTCGGCTACCGCCACCTTGGACCCTTTCTCGCCGTCCTCGGCCGTGAGAACCTCAAAATTCCCAAGAAGCTCAAGCCGCATTTTGAGCATATACACGTCGTCGTCATTGTCTTCGATATAAAGCACTTTGAGCACGGTGATTCTATTCCCGTTGCGGTCTGCTGGCTCGGTGGGGGGCCTTTTGCCTCGCCACCAGCATGGCCGTACTCACGTTGAGCGTAGAAGCGTCGATTTGGAACAAAAAAGATTGAGCTATTTTGTCCTGGGCGGAGGTCGGCGGAAGGAAACCATGATTTTGCATGCATTAATGTGAAGTAGCTCACATTCTATGTGCCGAGTGGGATGCAGGAGCCCGCCTACGCCGCCAGGATATTGGCCTGCGCGGTTGATAGGTCCGTTTGGTCTCACATTCTCGAACGTGGGCCAGATTATTCGATCACCTCGTCGGCGCGGCCGACGAGCGGGAGCGGCACCGTGATGCCAAGCGCGTTAGCGGTCTTCAGATTGATAATCAACTCGACCTTCGTGGCCTGAACGACCGGTAGGTCAGCCGGCTTCTTGCCCTTGAGAATACGGCCGGCGTAGACACCGGCGAGGCGGTAGGAATCGGTAAAGCTGCTTCCATAGCTCATCAGGCCGCCGGCCGCGGCAAACTCACGAAACTGGTAAATCGCGGGCACTCTTCTCTTTGAACAATTCGCCAGCGAGGAAGGGCGTCGAGGCCCCGCCGGCGGCCACGACCATGTTATTCTTACCCGGATTGGCTTTGGCATACGCGATGAATTCGGGAACGGTCTTCGCCGGAAACGATGGGTTCACCAACATGACATTGGCATCGCGTGTCAGGGCCGCGACGGGTGCGATGTCACGGCCTTCGTCTGCGCATTTTTTAATCTCCAGCACGAGTATAGGGTTGCAGAGCCGGGCGCTGCGCTTGAAGCCTTGATCGCGGGCTCGTCGCCGCCAATCCATGCACCCATGGCGGTCGACTCTATCGCGGCTCGCGCGCCGAGAAGATTTGGACCGACGCCGACGAGGCCGCGTTCCTCGAACGCGCGCCCGCGCATCTGCATCTGCCCCTGCTGCTGGCGCTATGGACCGGCCAGCGCCAAGGCGACCTCCTGCGCCTGCCGTGGTCGGCCTATGACGGCACGCACATCAAGTTGCGCCAATCGAAGACCGGCAGGCGCGTGCAGATTCGCGGCGGCGCGCCGCTCAAAGCTGCGCTCGATCTGGCGACCAAGCGCTCGACCATCATGCTCACCAACAGCGACGGCAAGCCGTGGACATCGGACGGCTTCCGCGCGTCCTGGCGCAAGGCGTGCGCAGCGGCGGGCGTGGTCGGCGTCACGTTCAACGACACGAGAGGCACCGCCGTGACGCGGCTCGCGCTCGCGGGAGCCACCGAAGCCGAGATCGCCACCATCACCGGGCACTCGTTGCGCGACGTGCGCTCGATCATGGACGCGCACTATCTCGCTCGCGATCCCGCGCTCGGCGACAGCGCCATCACCAAGCTCGAACGGCGGAAGTGAGAACGCGCTGGCAACAGATTTGTCAAACCGGCTCTCAAACTGCTCTGCGATGGTCTGATGCGAAGGGGCGAAAACGGTAACGGGATCAATGGTGGGCGCACCAGGACTCGAACCTGGGACCCGCTGATTAAGAGTCCACCATTCACCCTTTGA
>Ga0306920_100009661_pt1 | contig 12887 bp, 12 predicted proteins | sample flu12Cox44000170_FD_204666 | JGI IMG/M metagenome (GOLD analysis project Ga0306920, IMG submission 204666) | Lab enrichment of tropical soil microbial communities from Luquillo Experimental Forest, Puerto Rico - flux4day.12C.oxic.44.000.170 (v2)... | ecosystem: Environmental > Terrestrial >...
ATCTCCCGTGGGATGAAGCGAGCGCCGAGGAACCCGGAACCAGCCAAACGATGGCTTACATTTCTGCGTAACCATCGAGAAGCCATCGCAGCGATGGACTTCTTCACGGTCCCCACGGTGACCTTCCACATGCTGTACTGCTTCTTCATCATCGCTCATGATCGCCGCCGCATCCTGCACTGCAACGTGACACGCCATCCGACCAGCGGTTGGATGATTCAACAGTTGCGGGAGGCCTTCCCCTATGGGTCGGCTCCGAGATTCCTGATCTTCGATCGCGATGGCAAGTACGGCCTCGACGTCCTTGCCGCGATTCGATCGCTGAGAGTCAGTCCCATCCGAACATCGTTGGAAAGTCCTTGGCAGAATGGCGTTGCGGAGCGATGGATTGAGAGTTGCCGAAGGGACTTGTTGGATCACGTCATCGCCGTCAACGAACGCCATCTGAAGCGGCTGCTCTCGGAATACATCCACTACTACCATGAGGACCGCACACACCTTGGACTAGGAAAGGGAACTCCGAACTGGCGCAGCCGTTCCCACACCTCCGGTCGTATCGTGTCTCAGGTCCGGCTCGGCGGAATGCACCATCGCTACGACCGAGCCGCTTAGAAATGAACTCATCCTTATATATACGTACGGACGTTTGTTCCGGTGTTCCGGGCGCGCGCAGACTTCCGTTCATGGACACCGTTGCACTTCAGAGAGCAACTCGTCGCCCGGATTGGGCTCCAGTCCACGCAGCGACGAGCATTTCTGGCCGGATGGAATTATGGCGAGAGACAACGGAAAATGGCGCGTTGGTCATGCAGGTGCTCAGCTATTGGGAGAACGCCTGCGCGCTTCTCAATTATGGACTGCTTCACGAAGACCTCTTTTTCGAGACGAGCGGCGAGTTTTACGGGGTCTGGGAGCGAGTTAAGACGGTTACGCCGCAATATCGCAGGCTCTTCGCGAGTCCTTTGGTTTTCGCCCACCTGGAAAAAGCGGCAGAGCGCTTCGAGAAGTGGAGCGAGAGCAAGGCTCCTGGCTCTATTGAAGCGATGCGCCACATGATGAAGCAGATGCAATCTCAGTCCACGGCCAAAGCGACGGCAAAGGCCTAGTTTGAGGTTTTGGTTAGGAGAGTGTAAGCCAGCGCAAACCTTCAGGACACTCCTCGAACTAGCGACCCGCGGCTACGATTTCGCCGACTGGCTCGTGACCGAGGATTCGGGGGAATGTGCTGGAGTGTGTTCGAGTGTTTCGAGCCTCGGTATAGCGAATGCCGCTAGCACTTGAATGCGATTCGATGTGAGTGACTGTATGTTCGGTCCATGATTTTCCGTCCCCGACCGACAATCGCACACACAATTTGAGTTTGGGCGGTTCTTCTACTTGTGCCGAGTGGCGGTTTCATCTCCCGCGTCCCGCTGCGGAATCAGCATGCGGGGGAAGCGTGCCCGTGGCCATCGACGCTTCAATGTACACGTCCATTTGCTGTCCCACGTAGAGAGGAGCGCCCTGGTCATTCACCCGATAAATGACCTGCAAAACGCGTGTATCCACACGCTCTGTGCTATCACCGGTCAAGGACTTTTTGGGAATCACATATGGTTCAAAGCGAACGAACTGCAACGGAATCCTCAAAGAGCCGTTCCCTCGCGGGGACCCATCTGCCGCAGCGCCTTCCCTTACTCGCCAGGCCTCGTGTTCATCTACGTCGACACGAACGTGAAAAGGGGTAACGCCTCCGAGGATCATCAGCGGTTCATCGAGCGGGCCACATTGTGCGTATTGGCCTAGCCGGACCTTGTCTTGGAGAATGTTTCCCTCTACGAGGGCTCGGGTCGTCAGGCGTTCGATGTTCACCTGGTCTTGGTGAACGGCCGCCTCCGCCTGCGCGACCTGCGTGCGGGCTATCTCCAGGTCTGGCCTCCAGGCCCCGGCCTTCGCCAGATCTAAGTCTTTCTCCGCTTGGGCAACGCGGGCCTTCGCAGCCTCATAGTTGTTGCGCCGGTGAAGTAATTCCTCTTTTGAGATGGCGCGGCGGTCCGTTATGCTCTCAACGATCCCGAGTTGCATCTCAGCGTCCGCCATGAGGGCTTGTGCCTCCGCCACTTTTGCTTCCAGAGGGGGCAATTCTTCGACGCGTGGCTGTGCAATAAGCTTAGCCAGATAGGCCCGGGCATTTTCATGCATCGTGAGCTTTAGAGCTAAATCGGCTTGCAGATCGCGGTCATCGAGTGAAAAGAGCTTCTCTCCTTGTTGGACATGGTCGCCCGCTCTGACATATATCTGTGTGACCATGCCCGAGACTGCACAACTTACATTGATGTTCTCAGTGTTGGCTTCGACTAGGCCAACGGCCCCGACCGCGTTTTGAAACTTGGCTGTCGGAGGGGGAGATGGTGGTGGTTCCGTATGGCGCGCGGGCCTCATCGCAAGCACTGCACCCACGGCAAAAAGAAACGCGAAAGCAGCGATCAAAGGCATAGTTTTTTTCATGGTCATAGTCTCCTGTCATTAGGAAGGTGTCAGGCCCGGCAGGGCGGACGGGAACACTGCAGAAACGGGAGCAAGACTATTCCGTAAAGCCCCGTTCTTTCTGTTTTCCTCTATGGAAGTGATCTGGCCATCATCCATGTGGGCAATCTGGTCGGCGAAATCGAAAATGCGGGCATCGTGCGTGACAATGATGACGGCGCGGTCGGGCCGGACTGCTGTCGCGCTTAACAGCTCCATCACAGCGTGTCCGGTCCGCCCGTCAAGGGCAGAGGTCGGTTCGTCACACACGATCAATTTAGGGTCGTGAACGAGGGCCCTCGCCAGTGCGACCCTCTGTTGCTCACCACCTGAGAGCTCCGAAGGCAGCGCGTGGGCCCGATGGGCCATGCCCAAGGTGATCAGGAACTCTTCACCACGCGCGACAGCCTCCTGTCGCTTGACCCCTCCCGCCAGCAAGGGGACAGCGACGTTCTCCGCGGCTGTCAAAGCAGGTATCAGATTGAACTGTTGAAAAACAAAGCCCAGATTGATGCGGCGAAAGTGAATGAGCTCTTCCTGAGACAATTTTGCAGGCCGCTGATCTAGAACGACGAGTTCGCCAGATGTGGCGTCGAGCAAACCTGTGATCACGCTGAGCAAAGTTGTCTTTCCGCTGCCGCTCGGTCCGACCAACATCGTTAGCTCACCAAATCGGATATTCAGGTCGACTCCGCGCAGGGCGTGAACCCGCGTGTCTCTACGCCCAAAAACCTTCGTCAACCCGCGAGAAAAAACGGCAATCCCGTCTGCACCCATGGGCTCAACCCCGGAAAACCACCGCTGGTTCGAGCACGAGAACGCGGCGGATGCTAATCAAACTTGCGAATCCGACGACCAAAAGCACGACCACTCCGATGCTGACCATAACTTGCCAAGGGAATACGATCCCTCGCGTCGGTAGGTATTTTAGAGTCCTTTCAAAGAAGGCCGCAGAAATACCCATGCCAAGGGCGTAGCCAGTGCCGCCAACAACGACGGCTTGCAGCAAAATCATTCCGACGATCCGCCGGTTGCTGACACCAATTGCTTTCAGTGCCCCAAACTGCCTCAGGTTCTCAACTGTAAAAATATAGAAAGTCTGTCCGGGTATGACCGTGCCAACGATGAGAGCGATCATCACCGTAATGCCAAAGTTCACCGGAATCCCTGTGTTGCGCAAATAGAAAAGAAATGCGTCCAGAGAAAACTGCGCCGTGGTCCTTGCTCTCAAACCCGTGGCCTCCTCGATCTGCTCGCAAACCTTTTTGGGGGACCCGCCCGCCGAAGGCTTTGCGAGAACGAAGGAGAGTAGATTCCGCTCGCGTCCAACAAATCCGAGCGCCTGACTGTAGCGCGTGTGAAGGACAGGAAAGCTTTGGAAGGGAGCCGACGCGTCACTGATTCCGACGATCAACACCCGCTTTTCATTCATCTGCAGCGTCTTACCTGCCTGAAGAGGCTCACCCGGAAAGAAGTAGAGAAAACCAGCTTTATCAATAATGGCTGCATCCGGTTGGTTTAGCTCGTAAATCGAACCCACCAGCATCTTTCGAGGCGCCCCGACAAGCGTCGCATCGTCAATACCCATCAGAATGACAGTGCGGAACCTTCCGTCCGGCCCCTTCGCCCTCCCCGTTCCTTTGTAGAGCGGCACAGCCCACTCGACGCCGGGCACACTGCGAATCCGGTACAGATCGTAATCACGCAGAGCGTAGACCTCGTCGCTATAAAGCGTTTGCGGATCCATCACCCAAATGTCTGCGTCTACAACGTCCTGGATTTGGCTCGATGGCCGCGTCATGATGCCAATGAAAATGGAAACCTGATTAGCAAGCAGGAACGAGGCGAACGCGATGGCGAAGATCAAGCTGAAATACTTTGCCCGATCAGCCATCAGCATCTTTAGAGCCACGAAGTTCATAAGATCCGTCCTTTAATTATAAGATTACCTACGTAATCTTATTGATGCAAAAAAAAGGCTCATTTCTGGGCGGCTTTGAAATAGAACACTTTCGCCTCCTCTAAGAACTGGCGTCGCTGCTCATCATCGACGATCACCCGCGCTAGGTTCAGCGTCCCCGCCATACCAGAAAAGAGGACCCGCGCCTTCCGTTCGCGCTCTTCTTCCGTCGCTCCGGGGATGTATTTCGCAACTTGTGCTATGTGGTTTTTCAGAATTCGCAAGAACGTAGCGCGTGCCTTAGGTGGACGCCGCGCAATCTCAGTTGCTAGGGCCGCAACCGGGCAGCCACCCGCGATGTCGTTCGTGTGGTCAATGTTCAGATATTGGCTGACAAGCGCCTTCAGCGTCCCACCCGGCGGCGCTTGCTCAATGCTTGACTGGACTCTGCGACGCAGCTCCTTCAGGCTCTCCTCGAAGGCCTCGATAAAGAGTTCCTCCTTGCTTCCAAAGTGCCGATAAAACCCACCATGAGTGAGTCGGAGGTCGCGCATTAACTTACTGATGGCAGCCCCTTCGCTCCCCCCGCTACGGAACCGTCGTGCGGCTGCTCTGACGATTCGTCCCCTTGTGTGCTGCTTATGTTCAGCCGGATATCGCACCGTCGGCCTCTATCAGATTATATACATCATCCAATGAGCTCCTGTCAACCCCAGACCTTCTGGGGGCTAGCCAGCCTCCTATCCCCGGACTCAGTTCCTGCGAAATGGATTGACGAATCAGCAGCAGGAGGCAGATGGGCAAAAAAGAGACTGGAAATTTTGGCATGGCATAGGATTATGCCACTTCACCTTAAGTCGGACGAAGGCTTCGCCGTAGCGCAATTCACTCCGCCACGGAGTCACTCCCGGTTGGTCGGCAAAACCGGAGATTGAGCCGTTTCGCCCTGATTGGTGTTATGTCGCGTTATCACAGTTAATCCGGCGATTCGAGAATCCCTTCAGCGTCATTCCGTAAGAGATTGATTCTTCGTGGATCCTTAAGGCAGGCTGGACCGATCCGAAATCACATCGTTTCTGCCACACCTGTGGCCAAAGGAAGCGAGATGGCCGTTCATCGGGAACAACCGGCTGTCGGAGGAGTCTTTAGGTGTTGAGGAATTGAGGCGCGTAACAGTCCTGAAGGTCAGGGTACATCGCTACGTTCCGGTTGAAATATACGCAGGGATTTGAGCGAATAGAAGAATGACGCGCTTTCTCTCCCGCGCATTGGCCAGTCTCGAAGGTGGGGGAGTCAACGAAGAAACGGATCGTCTCTTCGCCTACCACCACGCGACCAAGCACACCTTTCACTCCGTTCGGACGAACGCGCATTTTCTCGATTGGCACAATCAGCCCGATCCCTTTCGTACGTACGAAGGTGCCCCTTTGATCACTCTTCCGGCCGATCCTGGCTTCCCCACCGTCGGCGCGTTCGCCACAATGGCAGCGTTGGCGGAAGGCCAGAGAACAGCCCAGGGGAGCAAGTCCGAATCCCACGGCGCAGTTCAGCTCGATCTGACCTGGCTCAGCCGGCTGCTCTGGCATTCCATGGCAATTAGTGCCTGGAAGAGAATTTCTAGGACAGGCTATCGCTACAGCCTGCGTGTGAATCCTTCGTCGGGAAACCTCCACCCCACAGAAGTTCATTTGGCGCTGCTCGGGTTCAGGGGAGTGGACGACGGTTTGTATCACTACCGCGCGGATCGGCACGCACTCGAGCTTCGGAGCAGTGGCAACTGGACGGAGAGGATCGCGCGTGACCTCGCGCTCCCCTGGGCAGCGGGATCGCCCTTGATCGTCGGACTGACCTCGGCCTTCTGGCGCGAAGCGTGGAAGTACCGCGATCGGGCCTATCGCTACTGCTGCCACGATCTTGGGCACGCTATGATAGGTTTGCTCCTAGCGGCGCAGGCACTGGGACTGCCTACCGGTGTAGTGGCTCACTTCGACGATGCTCGCCTGACCCACACCCTGGGCCTTGCCGGAAGCGATGAAGCGCCTATGGCCTTCTTGGTTTCTCCGCCGCAAGACGCGCCGACGTCCGGGCGACTCTCTGCCCCGCCGCAGCAAGGGCCTGTGGGTGTCCCCAACGAGTTGTCCTCGGAAGAAGTTCCCTATGACCTGCTTCTCGGGATGCACCGCTCGACGATTCTTTCCGATCCCATGGGGCAGGTGCCGCGCGTCTCGTCGGCGAAGGCCGGCAGCGCCCACGACCCTCCGTCCCTGCCTGGCCCGGCGCGTGATGCCCCCATGGAAGCAACAGTGCGGCGACGGCGTTCTGCACTTGATTTCGATCCTCGCACTCCGCCCATGAAGCGCGACGATGTGGAACAACTGCTGGATTTCGCGACGAGGGATTGGCCCGCGGATTGGCGCGGAAATTTCAGCGGTGAGAGGACATCAGCCGAAAGAGGTGCTGATTTCGTGACGCTTTACTTCTACTTTCACCGCGTGCGAGGCTGCGAACAAGGCATCTACCGCTGGGATAAGTCCGGCCGAAGGCTGGAACAGCTCCATCGCGGGAATGTGGAGCGTGTGGCGGCTTATCTAAGCCTTGAACAGGCCCTCGCGGGAAACGCCTGCTTCGCCGCTTCGATGATTGCGGATCTGGCTCAGGCCGCACGCGTCTACGGCAACCGCGGCTACCGCTATGTGCATTTCGAAGCCGGGGCAATCGGGCAAAGGCTCTACGTCGGGGCGGAAGCACTGGGCTGGAACGCCACCGGCATGGGTGCGTTCTACGACGACGACGTGCATCGCTATCTGGGCATTCTTGAAGAGGGAGAGGAGCCCATGGGCGTGTCGCTCCACGAGGCAGAGAATGCAGCGCTCGTCATGCTCGGCTCGCCCTCAAGCCGTGCGGCGGAGCTAGATGAGTACAACCGCGATTCCGCTCCGGTCATTTCTGAGTCCGGTGAGGAGCATCTTTCCGGCCTTCGTCAATTCCCAGAGAATGAAGAGGAAGCCGCGCCGCGCAAAGATCCTCGCACGCTTCCGCGACAAGTGATTTATCATTTCGCAGTGGGCCGGGCCATTCCCGATCCGCGGCTCGAGGCTTGAGTTCCTCACGGAGCATTTTGGGAGAAATTGATTGAAGTCAGGCTAGCGACGAACGGTCATGGTCATGACGTCCGGCTCATAGCCTTCGTCCTCGACGGTTTTCTGGGCAGACGAGCGGAGGGTCTGGTCGTCGGCATCCTTCGGCAAATCGAAATGGCGGCGAATTACCTCTTCGCCAGATCCGATTCGAACAAGCCACTTGGATTTGACAGCATCCCATGAAACTTCCACACGATCCGGGCGCATGGCCTCCTCCGCCTGCAATCTACACGACATTGTAGTGCGGTGTACAGCTCTAGAAAACAAAAGCCGCATAACCGGATAAGTTCAACATTTTCGCGCTGGCTCGAAACGATTCCCTTCCGTCCCGATTGTGGCGCCAGGTCACCACAATGACCAGCTCACGAGGCTGACAACCCACGTACCGACCTGATTTCGCAATATCCACAAATGGCTTCCGAGGGATTGTCTGGGGTTCGGATCTTCCCTGAAGGAAAAGGTAGTCTTGAAGTTCGCGGTCAAGTAAGCAATCTCGTTTGAACCTCGAACACGACGTTCAGTAATCTCAATGCTGTGAATTCTCGTGGTCCCGCGGGCCATCCAGGCTGAAACTGTCGCTCGTCCAAGCAGAGGCTGCGCGTCCGGTGGCCAGAACTCGATGTCATCAGCGCACAACTCCATCAAGCTGTGATCCTGTCCAGCGACTTCGAGCTCGATCCACCTTGAATGGAGCTGTTCAATCTCTCGGACGGCATCTTCAGGGAGTCCTTTCATACCTTGGACATCGTTAGCAGATGCGCCCATCAACTTGCAACGAGATGCCGCACGGCTGACTGGCCGCTGGCCCGATGCATACCAGACTTGGATCTTACGCCTGCAAAGTCAGCTTCTTGGAAATTGGTACAAAATTATTCTTTTTCGACGCGACTTGGGGCGTTGGGCAACCTATGAATTCAAAACGTAGGAAAATCGTGACGGGGTGAGAAACGTGGTGCGGCCTGACACCGTTCGCCTTCGGCCGAACCCAGGACAGAGAAAACGGTGAAAACCTGTGCCGTCCTCACCCCAAGACTAGGGCAAAGCTTAGACCCACACATGGCCCGGTTTCAAGGGCGATCAAATTCGAAGCCTGCGAATTGCGCCCAAACCATTTCATTTCGAACCATTTCCGCGTAGGACGGTTGGAAGAGCTATCCCCATTGTCCGTGAAGTGTTTCGCTGGGCAGACGCTAGCCTATTCGAAAACCCTGCAGACGCTTTCGGCACATGTGCCTATGTCTTTGGGATGTCGGCGGGCGCGCGAGGTCAAAGATTGAAGATAAGCAAACGAATGTGCGTCAACGTGCCACCCGTGCCGCGAAGAAATGCTTAAACGTCGACGCACTTCCGTTCTTAATGCTGCCTCTTGCTGCCTCGTGGATTTCGTAAGCTCTGTCGAGTCAGAAAGAAAGCTGGTAGGGGCGGTGGGGATCGAACCCACGCCCTTGAGTCAGAAAATGTGCAGTGAACATGCAATGATAAGGGATTAAGCCTCAAGAGTGCAGGGCGCAAGCTCAACTGCCCAAAAGAGTTAGATGGTGGGCCTGGGGAGAGTCGAACTCCCGACCAACGGTTTAGGAATTGGGTGTTTATTCTTCAAGTTGTTTGTCCTCAGTGGCCGATTCTTGGTTTTGGTTGGGCTCATCTGGGCTGGTTCGGGAACATAATGTGCAACGCAACATGCAATGAGATGTTTCGAAGGGGCCGGATCTCGCGACTCTACCAGGCCTGGTTTCGTCAACTTTAGGCTTTTGGCTCCCGCAAACCGCGATGAATAGGGATTTGATTGCATAACAATGTTGCCTCACTCGGCCCGAGTAGGCATCGGTTGATAGGCTGAGGCAGGCGCCGCAATTCCGCCAGGAGCTAATCCAGCCGGACGTGCAATCTTTTCCCCGGTCGATTCACTGCATTGCGGAGCTGAAGATGAAATCGTGCTGCCAGTCCTGTTTATAACCGGCGAGCCGCAGAGCGGTAGCGAGTTGCGCCCAATGCCGTGTCCCGTGCAGGAACGCGTGCGTAAAACATTTGCGGCGGCTGGCCTTCATGTTTTCCGTGGGCGCCGGAAAGGACATCATCTCGTCCCATTTTTCGTCGTGCGTCTTCTCGAGAACTTTTCGCCATTTCAGTAGCGCAGAGTCCGCGGCGGAGAAAATGGCATCGGGGGAGGTCTTGTCAATGCTGTCGGTGAATCGGGCTGGATCAATTTTGGCGGCAGGCGTGATCGATTTGCCCAGCAACCATTCGGCAAAGAGCATATCGACGAAGACGATATGCGAAAGCAAGTCGCGGACTGTCGCCGAGCCGGCGATGTCGATTTTGACGTCGAGCGCTTGGGAGTGCTGGCTGAACCAGTCGTGCCAGCGGTGCGACTCTTGCTGCGCGTGGTCGAGGAGTTCTGAGAAGCCCACGGAATTTCTTGAGGTGGTCGTCGTCATTGTTGGTGCTCCGAGTGGTTCTCATTGTTCCATCTTGAAGGCGGCTGATCCAGACACAAATGCAATCCTCCACGTGACCTGCTGAATTCAAGGCAGCGGCTCAGTTTGCAGCGTCGCCGAAGTACTTGCTGTCGGCCTACTTGGCAAAATTTGGTTCCGAGCGCCGAACACCGTACAAATTTTCAAGAAGCTGCGAATAGCGAGGGGCGAGGCTATCCTGCAGGCGCGATCGCTCACTGCGGCTTTTGCTGCACCGCCGCCGTTTCTTTCACTTCCTCAGCCTTCTCCCACGTCGAGTCGGGATCGTACTTCTTCATCGTTATCCCTTTGACAAGAGTTTTCTTGCCAAGGTCTTTCTGATAGACCACACCGTCGCTCCCCACAATAAAAGTCATCACACCCGACGACCGGTACTCCGCCGGATACGCCACAAAAGCGAATCCCTCGCTCATCTTCCCGTTCACCAAGTACGACTTCGCTCCGCCGCTCGCGGGTTTTCCCTGCGACGTCAACGTGTGGTACAAGTAGCCGCGATACGGTCTCGACGCACCACCATTCTCCGGTCGGTATCCTTCGGTCACCGCCATTGCGACCAGCGGCCCAATGGGGCTCTGCTGCTGGCCATCACCTGCCTTCCAGTACAGACCGTTCTTCTGTCCCTCGTCGCTGAATATTTGCTGCGCGTACTCGTGCTGCTCCGCATAGTATTCCTTCTGCGCCGCCACGAGTTCCTGGCAAACTCGAATCGTGGATATCTCATTCCGTCCCACGCGCCGGTAGAGAACTTCCTTTTTCCCCATTTTCGAGTCGAAGTACCAGACGTTGCCCTTGTTCACGAGCGGTATCGGCGTTGGCCAGTTCAGCGTGCCGATATAGAGCGTCGTCGTCCCGTCGGGCTCCTTCACCAGCCGATGCATTTCTTCGAATCGGCGCGCGAAATTCATGTGGCTCTCTCGGTCCTGCACCTCATCTCCCGACGACACGATTTCTTTCCCGTCCGGCCCCAGCACGGCCAGCATCGCCTTTTCGTCATTCGCCTGCGCCGCCGCCACCAGCGCCCGGCTCGCCTCTTCCGCCGACGAAAACGTTTGCTGCCCTTTTTGTTGGGCCATCGCCCGGCCCGGCACTCCACCACTCAAAATCACGACCAACACGGCAAATGGAATGAGACTGCCCCTGCGACCATCATTCGCTTCGATCTTCGTCTGCTGCATCGCTCTATTCTCCATTTCTAGAACTCTTACCTCGTTAATATCCCGGTCATTCGATTACCGGTGTCCGCCGCCGTGAGAACCCCCGCCGCCGCCAAATCCCCCGCCGCCATGTCCACCGCCGGAGCCGCCTCCGCCAAAGCTGCTGCTACCGCGCGACGAATATCCTCGGCTCTCTCCGCCGTGATCGTAGTCGCTGAACGCCCCGCTATGAGTTCCACTTGCACCGTGCGGCTCGGCATATCCTCGCGCCGCCTGGGTGTTTCCTTCGAACGGGTGGTTCGTCCCGCCGCCGGGATGATTGTAAACGTCGCCGGGCGCTCGCTTACTTGCACCCCGGTTCGCCTCGCCCGCGCGACCGTTGTTCTGTTGACCGCTATAACCATCGTGCGACTCGTTTCCTCCGCTGTGCACATTCGCTTGGACGCCGCGGTCCCCGCCGTTCCGATAATAAGCATTGCGGTTGTAGAACGTCCGGCTGCTCGAGTAATACGTGTTGTGGTTGTACACGACGTAGTGGTTATGCCAATTGGTTCCCCAATTGTTCCAGCCCCACCCGTATCCTCCGTACCACCCGATCGGGTATCCAAAGCCAAATGACAAGTACGGCCCGCCGTACCAAATCCCCGGATACGGATACCAGCCCGGCCATGCCACAATCGGCCCGCCGTATACGATCCACGGATTGTAGGCCGGCACATAGACGACCTGCGGATCGGCCGGCTGAATCACGATCGTCGAACCCTGCGACTGCACCGTCTGCTGAGGCGTCGTCTTCAAGTTCCCCGAATCCTGCGCCTTCTGACGCATTACCTGAATCGCATCGATCACGTCTTGCTGCTGGTTGTAATAAGCGTCGCCGAGTGAAGACGTCCACGAGATATTCTTATCCATGTTCCCCAGCACGCTCGGAAACCCGATCAGCGCTTTCACGCTCGGATCCCACGGCTGCTGGTCAACCGCCTCGGCCAAATCGTCGCTCTTCAAATCCGCGTGCGCTTGCACCCACCGGTCGGCTTCCACCACTTCCGCCGGAAACGTAGATGCCGCCAACACCTGCGCCACAAGCGAATCTGGATACAACGCAATCGGCGCTACGAGTTGCTGTAATTGCTCGGGCGTCTGCGTCGTATACGCCTGCCCCTGCCCTTGTTGCTGGTCAGCTTGTTGACCAGATGGTTGACCCGGCTGTACCTGCTGTGACGCATCCTGCTGCGCGTCCTGGAACGCTCCGAGGTTCCGAGGCATCACGCCCAACGCCAGCGCGAACAAAATCATCGCCACTGGCAATCGCAGCCTCTCCGACCCCGTCGCACCCTCAAAATTTCCCGCGCTATAAAATTTACTTGGCACCTTCATAGCTGGATGCCTCCCATACCTAGATGTGCCGAACACTACTACGGTTTCACTTATCCGCATCAAGTCCCGGTACCACAGCCCGCACTTCCGAGAACAAAACCACACGAAAAGGTCCCTGCGACAAGAATCAACGCACCGAGCGTGAAACCCGGCGCATACGAACTGGTGCGGGCAATCAGCGCGAGAATCAGCTTATCGAGTTATCTGGTTCTTGTTGAGAAACGTTTCGATGAGACTCGCGATTTCCTCGCCGTGGGTTTCCAGTGCGAAATGTCCGGTGTCGAGGAGGTGCGTTTCAAGGTTTTTGAGATCACGACTGTAGGGAGCAGCTCCT
>Ga0306920_100009662_pt1 | contig 12887 bp, 7 predicted proteins | sample flu12Cox44000170_FD_204666 | JGI IMG/M metagenome (GOLD analysis project Ga0306920, IMG submission 204666) | Lab enrichment of tropical soil microbial communities from Luquillo Experimental Forest, Puerto Rico - flux4day.12C.oxic.44.000.170 (v2)... | ecosystem: Environmental > Terrestrial >...
TGAAAATGCGGGTAAAAACTCGCGACGCTGTGAATCTGGTAGAGCGGAGTATGCGTGCGCTGGGAAAGCGCTTCCAGTTCCGCCTGGGGAAGAAAGCCGTAGCGAAGCTGGATGGCCCGAAGGTCGTCGAAGATCACGTCTCTCCGTCTCGCGCACAAATCGCCGCGCAAGCTTCGCGGAATACGCGGCGCAAGTTGGGTTGCTGAGTCTCGTGCATACTACTGAGCGTAAAGCAGGCTGTGAGCAGCGCCCCGTTTGCTTTTCGCGACGCGTCGCCAAAAAGGCAACGCAATCCGTTGACTTCGCCGCGCGGCAAACGATATAAGCGAACAGATTCCTCCGGCATGAGCGAATGCGGAAGACGAAGAATTCATTCCTACTGCGATTCATGATCTGCCTGCCTTTCCTAACCCCCGCCGTGCTGGTCGGGCAGGAAAAGGGGCCCGTCAAATACATTGGCCCGGGATCGTGCGCCGCGACGAGCTGCCACGGAAGCGTTAAGCCAATCGCGGGAAGCCGCATCCTGCAAAATGAGTATTCGACCTGGATCCTTCAGGACAAGCACAGCCGCGCCTACCAGGCGCTCCGGGGAGAGGTCGGCGAACGCATGGCGCGTACCCTCAAATTGGGCGCGAAGGCTGAGGAATCCCCCAAATGCCTCGCTTGCCACGCGCTTTACACCACGGCGGACGAGCGCGGTCGGGCCTTCGAAATCTCCGAAGGCGTATCCTGCGAAAACTGCCACGGACCGGCATCGGCCTGGCTGGGTCCTCACACGACACGCTCCTGGTCCCATGAAAAATCGCTGGCGCTGGGAATGACCGACACGCGCAACGTGATGCATCGCACGGAGAAATGCCTGGAATGCCATCTCGGGACAAAAAACAAGTTTGTCGATCACGAAATGATCGCGGCCGGACATCCGGATTTGTATTTCGAGCTGGATTCTTTCTCGGCGGTGATGCCGCGCCACTGGAAAGTTCCTCGCGAGTCGGAGCCGGGAAAGCCGGCAGAAGATGCCGTCTGGGTGGGCGTACGCGAATGGAGCGTTGGCCAGGCGGTGCAACTTGCCGCGGCCATGGAGCGTCTGGCCTGGCGCGCGAAGAGCGAGCGTTTCGACAAAAAAGATATCTGGCCCGAATACTCGGAGCTTTCCTGTTTCGCCTGTCACCATGCCCTAGGCCCCGCCAAAGACAGTTGGCGGCAGGAACATGGTTACGCGGGGCGACGTCCAGGCGACCCGGCGTGGAATGCTTCGCGCTACGCCGTGTTTCGATTGCTTGCGAAGCAGGTTGACTCCGCAAACGCGCAAGAGCTCGACCGGCAAATGCTCCTGCTCTCCGATGAGATGAGCAAGTTCAATCCCGACCGCAACGTCGTGGCGGCTGCGGCTTCCCAGGCAGCGCCCTCGGCCCAGCGTATCGGGGAGCGGCTCGCCGCCATGCCGTACGATCAGGCCATGGTGTTGCGCATGCTCGAGCGCATTCCCGACGACGCCGAAACGATTGCGCTCGCCGATGAGCGCGCTGCGGAGCAAGCCACGATGGCCATGGATTCGCTCTACATCGCTTACAGCCGAGCCACGAAGCCAGCCAATGCCGCCGAAGTCCGCAACGCCATCAACGGCCTGTTCCAGCAGCTCGAGAATCCCTCCGCGTATAATGCGGACCAATTTGCCGCCGCGCTCCGGCGACTTCGCTCTTTGTTACAATGATGCAATTGCTATGGTCGGGTGCCTAAGCGAGGAATTGCAGGAGCGTTTGACTTCCATTCTCGAAAATCAATCTTTTTGGCCAGGAGATCGACGAATCGGAAAAAATAACCGCCTGCTGTTCCCCGGAGCCGAGCAATTTCATTTCGCAAATGCGAAATCTCATCGCGGCAGCTAATCGAGAAGGCCACGGCATGGTGTTCTGACTTTTCGCTAGGCAATGAACTCTTTCGAAAAATGGTATTGCGGTTCAGCGCTGTGGGGTTATCTCACGCGAAGGCAGTTGCTGCCGTGGATGCTTCGCGACTCCCGGTTGGGTGACCATCTATTGGAGATTGGCGCGGGCCCGGGAGCCGCGACTGTCGAGTTGGCCCGTCGTGCGCCTCGTGTCACCAGCCTCGAATACGACCACGCCCTCGCGGTGAAGCTTCGTCGAAGGGTGAATCTTTCGAACGTCACCATCATTCAGGGCGATGCGGCAGCTCTCTCTTTCCCGGACGGCACATTCTCCTCCGCGATCTGCATCCTTATGCTGCATCATCTGAAATCCATCGAGTTGCAGGACCGCACGTTTGCGGAAGTAAGGCGTGTGCTTCGGCCTGGCGGCATTTTCTTGGCCTTGGATATTCCGGACGCCTGGATTCATCGGGTCGGCCACATCAAAAGTACGTTTGTGCCTGTCGACCCATCGACCGCGCCCCAAAGGCTGCACCGCGCCGGACTTTCCGAGGTCACGATGGAATTCCGGAGCGGCGCCTTCCTGCTTCGCGCGGTCCTCCCGAGCTGCCGCATTCGCCCGCATTGACCCCCGGGAAGCCCACGGCTTAGCATGTTCGTATGTGGCCGCGCCGCGACAAATTCCCCCCCGGACCCTACGGAGGGCTCAAAGGCTGGTCGTTCCGCGCGTTGAACGAAAGCCCGCTCGAAATGTTCAGCGAATTGGCGCGCTACGGAGACATCGTCGGCATCCGCGTGGTCAATTTACGCAATATTTTTGTCAATCACCCCGACCTCATCGAGGAAGTTTTGATCGGTCATCCCCGCCGCTACGTCAAAGGCCGCGTTTTGCGGGCGAACCGGCACGTCTTTGGCGAAGGACTGCTCACGAGCGAAGGCGATTTCTGGCTGCGGCAACGGCGGTTAGTGCAGCCGGCGTTCCATCGCGCGCAAATCGACGCTTATGCGGAAACCATGGTGCAATACGCGCAGCGCATGCTGGAAGGCTGGCGCAGTGGAGAAGAACGCGACGTGCACCAGGAAATGATGCGGCTCACCCTCGAGATCGTGGTCAAAACCTTGTTTGGTGCCGATGTCGCCCGCGACGCGCAAGACGTCGGAAACTCTCTTGCGCTGCTGCTGGAACTCGGCGCCAACTTCCGGCGGACCCTTTTTGTTCCCCACTGGATGCCCACGCCCACCAACCTTCGCATCAAGCGCGAAATCGCTTTCATCGAGAGCATTCTCTACCGCATCATCGGCGAGCGCCGCGCTGCGGGCCGCGATACCGATGATCTTCTCTCCATGCTTCTTCATGTGCAGGACGAAGACGGCTCGCGCATGACCGACAAACAACTCCGCGATGAAACGATCACGCTCTTTCTCGCCGGGCATGAGACCACCGCTAGCTCGCTCTCCTGGACCTGGTGGCTCCTGGCGCGCAACCCGGCGGTGGAAGCGAAACTGCACGCCGAACTCGACGAAGTTCTCCTCGGCCGACCGCCTTCTCTCGAGGATCTCGCGCGCCTCCCTTACACCGGCAATGTGGTCACCGAATCACTGCGGCTTTATCCCCCCGCGTGGGGCTTGGCGCGCGTGGCCGTCGAAAACCACGAAATCGCTGGCTATCCGGTGAAGAAGGGCATGGGCATTGCTATGGCCCAGTGGGTCGTGCACCGCGACACCCGCTGGTTTGAGGCACCGGAAGAATTTCGTCCGGAGCGCTGGGAAGGAGATTTGCTAAAACGCATCCCGCGATTCGCGTATTTCCCGTTTGGCGGCGGCCCGCGCCAATGCATCGGGAACTCCTTTGCTTTGATGGAAACGACGCTGATTTTGGCGACCGTCGCGCAAAAGTACCGGTTGCGCCTGGTTCCGGATCATCCTGTCGTGCCGCTGGCATCCATTACGCTGCGGCCCCGTTACGGTGTGCGGGTAATGCTGGAATTGCGCCAGCGCTCGGCCCCCAAGAGTCTTTCGCAAGCGATCCTACCCACCACCCAGGCCATGACCGCCGACTAAGCGCTTTCTCCGCGCCAGTTGTCATCCTCGGCAAAGTACACCCTCCCGTCCGACTGAACACCGCTGTTTGGGTTGCGCGACGGGTGCTATTTGGCGGAAAGCTGCGAAGCCAGCTCGGAATGCGTTTGCATCACGCGCAAAATCGAGTCGCGCGTGACGATTCCCACGATCTGCGGCGCTTCGTCCGCCGCGCCGCTTACCACCGGCATCTGGTTGATGTCCGCGGTCAGCAGCCGCTCGAGGAGCTTCAGCAGCGGCTCATCCGGTGAGGTCCACTGAATTTTGTCGCGCGGAATCATCGCCGACTGGACCGAGTTATTTGCCCATTGCTCCCGCGGCACGGCATTCAACGTGTGGACGTTCATCATGCCCACCAGCCGATCACCTGAGAGCACCAGGTGGCAGCGCCGTCCGGTCCGCAGCACCTCCGCACCATATTCCTCTAGCGTGATGTGCCCCTCGATTGTGGGAACTTCGTGGCTCATCACGTCCGATGCATGCAGACCCGCAAGAGCGTCGCGGATGGTCATTTGCGCGATGCTTTGTTGCGCGGCGTTCAATAGGTAAAGCCCGATCACTCCCAGCCACAGGCCCGAGTACCAATCATTCTTGTAGAAAGCCTCATACCCGCCGATTCCCATCAGTGCGTAGGCAACGACCCTGCCGCTCGAGCCCGCGATCAGCGTGGCGCGGGAGAAATCTTTGGTGATTCCCCAGACGATGGCGCGAAAGATTCTTCCGCCGTCCAGCGGAAATCCCGGCGCCAGATTGAAGACTGCAAGAATGAAGTTGCTCCCACCAAGAATCTTGGCAAGCGCCCCTACCATTTGCGCCGAAGGGAAGAGCAAGGTCATCCCCCCGAATACGCCGGCAAGCAAGAAGCTGGCAAGGGGCCCGGCGACGGCGATGTTGAATTCCTGAATGGGCTTCGCGGGCTCCCTCCCAATGCGAGCTATGCCGCCAAACAAGAACAGCGTGATGGAGTGAACGGGAATCTTGTAATGGAGCGCCACCACGCTATGCGCCAGCTCGTGAAAAAGCACGGAGCCGAAAAAAAGGAGACTGGTCAGGATTCCTAAAGACCAGTGCTCGGCGGGAGCCCACTGGGGATGCAGCTGCCGGAAGTTCATGGCCAGCGTGTAGGTAATCAGGCCAAAAATGAGCAGCCACGTGGCATCCAGATAAATCGGAATGCCCAGGATTTTAGCGACTCGAAAACCGGCCGTTCGAATGGGCATTAGCCAATGTTCCCCAAGGAGCAGGCAGATCCTGACCTCGCGACGGACCCGCCAAACTCACTATCTACACTAGCGCGAATTCCCACACTAGCAAAACGGTAGGCCCGAAGAATTTCGCGTCCCTCCCGACACAACGTGTTCTGAAATCCACGCCGGCGGGTTGTTTCGATCTAAGTAACGTCTTTGCTTTCAACGCATGGAGATTGGCCGGCGAGCTGCCTCCGCTAAGTTCGTGCTCGAGGAGGAACGCCATGCTGGCCATAGTGAACTTCACCATACTCGCCGTCGCCACGATGTTCGCCGTCGTTGCCGCCGCCGCTCTCTCCTGGATCTGCCTCCGCATCGCCTTCGCGCTGATCGATCCGGCAAGGGCCTGGCACGCTCCGAACCGCACCGGGCTAGCGCAGGGCACAGCGCGACTGGCCCGGGCCTTCTCGACCAATCGTTGAGCTCGCGCGTATGGACAGGGAGGGGAGTAACACCATGGTTGCATTGAGATACGTGCTGATGATTCTTGGGCTCGGACTTTTTGGCAGTGCCAGCGCCCTGGCTGCCTACGACATCTTTCTTGCGACGCAGCTTCGACGGTTACTCCGCCGGACGTCGCCGCGCCCTCACGCGTGGGCGGTGACCTGCAAGGTTGGATTTCCCGGTTCCACCGCCGGACCAGGGCTCCGCTAGCCAACACCCCTGCAGGTGGCACGGCACGCAACTCCGGAAAGGAGCAGCCATGAAAGGAAAGGCAAGCACCGCCGCGCTTCGCCCAATCCTTCAGAGCCGCTCTTACTTTCCTAAGTGCTCACCGTGCCACCCGGCTAGCGGTCATTTATGGCGCGACGGTGAGTCTTCTCGCCCCGCGGCATCCTCTGCTGGTGGCAGCGTCACGCCACAATTCGTGTTTCTACTGCTTGACCGACGGGTATCTCGGGCGCGGGGGAATCCCCTGGTAGTTTTTCAAGGCGTCTTTCGCCAGCTCGATGCCCTTTTCCAGCTGCGGATCGTGCCCGCTCACCACCAGGTCCGGCCGCTCCGCCACAACATAGTCGGGGTCGACGCCATGCTGTTCGACTACCCATTCACCGCCATTGTCCGTGCTCCAGAAGCCGAAGCCCGGCGCGGTGACGAATCCGCCGTCGCGCAGCGGCAGGACGTTGCCGATGCCGACCAATCCTCCCCAGGTGCGTGTCCCCACGATGGGTCCGATTTTTTCGCGGCGGAAGAACCACGGAAAGGCGTCGCCGCCTGAGCCGGCAAGCTCATTCACGATCATGATCTTGGGCCCGTAAATCGCCACCGGCGGCCAGGGAATGTCTGCGGTATCGCGCGGCGCCACAACGGCCAGCAACTCCCGCTTCAATTTTTCCGTGTAAAAGTCGGGAATCTGTCCGCCGGAATTGTCGCGCTCGTCGACGATCATGCCGTCCTTGTCGAGCTGTGCGCTGAACTGCTTGTCGAAGGCGATGATGCCGGCAAAGCTGGTATCCGGCACGTGCATGTAGCCCACGCGCCCGCCGGTAGCCTCCTCGACTTTCCGGCGATTGGTCTGGATCCAGTCGAGATAGCGTACGCCTGCCTCGTTGTTGGTCGGGTTGACGGTAATTTCCCAGGCCCCTTCTGGCATCGGCTTGTTGTTGATTTTCAGCGTGACCAGTTTCCCCGCAAGGTCCTGGAAATACGCATAGACGTCGCGGTCGGAGCGCGCTTCCTGGCCATTCACGGCAATCAGGTAGTCGCCGGTTTTTACGCGCAAACCGGGCTCGCTGAGCGGCGAGCACGTGGACTCGTTCCAGTTTTCGCCGGGATAAATCCTGGTGATGCGGTAGTAGCCGCCGTCCGGTTCGAAATCCGCTCCCAGCATCCCCACGTTGACGCGCGTCGACTGCGGCTGGTCGCCCCCGCCGACGTACGTGTGCGAGGTGCTTAACTCCGAAATCATTTCGCCAATCAAGTAATTCAAATCGCTGCGGTCCACGACCCACGGAAGCAGCACTTCGTAACGCGCCCCGATCTTTTTCCAATCGTGACCAGTCATGGCCGGGTCCCAGTAGAAATCGCGCTCGATGCGCCAGGCTTCCTGGAAAACCTGCCGCCATTCTTCGCGCGGGTCTACCTTCACCTGCATTTCGCCGAGATTCAGTTTGCCGTCACCGACCTTGGCCTTACCGGGCGTCGCGTCCACGATGCCGTAAACCTGCCCTGCCTTGTAGAGCACCTTCTTGCCGTCCCGGTCGAGGTCGTAGCCGTCAATCCCATCCAGCAGAACTTTGTCCTCGCGCTTGGTCATATCAAACAAGCGAAGGGCGTTGGTCGGCCGTGGAGGGGTGTTGGGTATAAACTGGCGCGCCTCTTGCGGGGTGTCCAGGTAGAAGAGCTGGTCCTTGCGCGCCTCGAGGCCGCTCAAAATCCCGGGATGCATGGGCACGGCAACGACCCGCGAGCTGATGCCCTCCAGATCGATCCGCACGGGCTTGACCGGTTCTTCCTTCTTTGCCTCTTTTTTCTCCTCTTTCTTTTCTTCGGGCTTTTGTTCGCCGCTCTTAGCGTCAGCCGATTTCTTTTCTTCCGCCTTCTCTTCATCGCTCTCCGGCTTGAAAGGAGAAGTTTCATCCACCTTCAGGGTGACCGCGAAAATGCCATCGGTGCTGTAGTAGTTGTACCGCTGGTCCAGCTGTCCGAGGCTCGGATAAAAATACCGTGTGGAAAGAAAGAACAGATATTTCCCCGTGGGATCGAAGACCGGGTTGCTATCGTTGTAGAAGCCTTCGGACACTTTCGTGATTTTCTTGGTGCCGAGCGAGTAAAGAAATACATCATTGCTGCCGCGCCGGTGCGGTTTCGAATACGTGAGCCACACACTGTCCGGCGACCAGCTTGCGTCTGAAATGTCCGCGTACTCGGCTTTGTCCACCAGCACCGGCTTCTTTTCTTCGATTCCCACGTACCACAGTTGATGCAATTTGTCCCAATACGCGAGTTTCTTGCTGTCCGGAGACCAGGTGGGCCCATAGCGATAGACTCCGCCGTCGGTGGTGATGCGCACCTCCTCGCCGCCCATTTGGGGACGGGTGTAGACCTCATATTCTCCGGACTTGTCGGAGAGGTAGGCAATCCACTTGCCGTCGGGTGACCAGGCCGGATTCAGCTCGTGAATGCTCGAATGTTCGTTGGTCATCGTGCGAATGCTGCCGTGCTCTGCGGGAACGGTGAAAATGTTTCCGCGTGCGCCCATCACCGCGCGCGCCGCCGAAGGCGAAAGCGCGAAGCTCCCGATATTCTGCGAAACATTCTTGAACTCCGGCCGTGCTTGGATATCCTCCGCACGCACCACGATGGGAATCTCGCGCGCTTTGTTGCTTGCCAGGTTGTATTCGTAAAGCATTCCCCCGTTTTCATAGACGATGGCGTCCGGTCCCAGGCTCGGCCACTTGATGTCATATTCTTTGTAATCGGTGAGCTTCTTGGTTTGCTTCGAGCCAAGGTCGTAGCCATAAAGATTCATCACGCCATCGCGGTCGCTGATGAAATAAATCGTGTTGCCGTGCCACATGGGGAACATGTCCATGCCGCTAGATTTGGGCAGCTCTTCGTAGGTGTTGTTCTTCAGGTCATAGACCGCAATGGGCAGGTTCCAGCCGCCGTGATAACGTTTCCAGGTGCGGAATTCCTGTGATGTTGCGATGTAAGCGATCTTCGTGCCGTCCGGCGAAAACGAAGTCAGGTCGCCTCGCGGAACCGGCAACATCTTGGGCATTCCCCCTTGCGGTGACACCAGAAAAAGTCTGGTGAAGCGTCCCGGCGGCGCGCTGTAGCGGTCCGAACGGAAAAGAATGCTCTTGCCGTCCGGTGTCCATCCGAGCACGATGTCGTTCGAAGGATGAAAGGTCAGCCGCTTTGGCTCGCCACCTTCCGAGGAAATGAGATAAACGTCGTGGTTGCCGTCGTACTCGCCTGTGAAGGCGATCCACTTGCCGTCCGGCGAGAACTTCGGGTAAAGCTCATCGCCAACATAAGAAGTCAACCGGCGCGCCGCGCCACCTTCGCGCGAGGCAATCCACAGGTCGCCCCCGTAAGCGAAAACCACGCGGTCCTTGGAAATATCGGCGTACCGCAGAAGCTTGGTTGGCCCCGGAGGAACCTCATCGGCGGGTTTGGCCGGTGCTTTTTCGGGAGCGGCTGTCAGCCAAAGCGCCGCGGCGACACCTACCCACAACAAGGCGCTCTTTCCCTGGGGCATGGGCTTCATCGGAACTCTCCTGAAGATTAGTTTTTTCTGTGGGGCGCCGAACCTCTTAGATGGACAAGCGAGCGACCAAAAAAGTCTCCATGTTGCTGCCGATCCGGCATGTTCTTCTGGCAGAAAAAATTTGAAATTCGCGGGCTTCGTGCCGGGCCTGCAATCCAACTCTTCCAGCCGTGGTATCATCTCACTCAGGTTGCTGTGTTCGCCACAGAAAAACGCCCCCTTCGCGTTCCGCAAACGGCCGTTTTGCGCGTTTCGTTCGGAGGTGACGGCCAGTCTATTGCTATAAAGGCAAGTGGGCGCGCAACGGCCCCTTTTCGGCAGTAGCCCTTCGGGATATGCTTTCCTTTTGACCATGGACACTTCGATCCATCGAGCGAAAATAGCCCGGGAAACGCTCCCTCGGAACACCGAGGAGGGAACGCTGAACCTTCAGCCCAGGGATACCGCCCGGCGGCCTCTGTTTTTTCCTGGAGCGAAACGATGAGCTTCCGTACGAAATTGCTGCTCATCGTCTTGCTGACCATCTTTGCGTCCGTGTCCGTGGTGGCTTACGCCGTGATGTATTACTCACGCTCGGAGTTCGAAGCCATGGATGCGGAGCGCACCGAAGCGCTGGTGGCGCAGTTCAGAAAAGAATTCGTACAGAGTGGAAGCGAACTCTCGCATCAAGTGAAGAACATCGCCGATGCGGGTGTTACCGACCGCATGGCCATTGACTTGTCGCATCCCGATGCGGACGCTTCCTTGTACATCCATGATGCCTTCGGCGCAGCCCAAGAGCACGGATTGAACTATGTCGAGATGGTGAGTTCCGACGGCACTCTTATCTCTTCGGTTCAGAATCCGGCGCGTGTTGGATACAAGGTCGACTGGGTGACCGCGGTCAAGGACTGGAACGACACCGACGCTTTCTTAAGAAAAGAAGAGCTGTCCGACGGCGTGTCACTTTCCCTCACCGTCGTTCGCGAAAATGACACGGTTGCCAGCAAGAGCTTGTACATCATCGGCGGGCAGCGCATCGATCAAAGCTTCCTGGCTTCGCTGGTTCTTCCTACCGGGATGCGCGCGCTCATCTACACCAATCTCGATCCGGCCTTCCAGGCCTCCTCGCTGCTCGGAGAAAAAATTGATTCGGACCAGGCGGAACGCTTTGCTCCGATCGTCGAGCAATTGCAAAAGCAGCCGCAACCGCAACCCCTGGTTCGCACCATTGACTGGTCCAGCAACCCGGCGGATGCCGAAACCTTTCACGCCATCCCCTTGACGGGGCGAAACAACGAACTCCTGGGCATTTTCTTCGTCGGCAGCTCGAGAAAAGGGCTGGTGCTGCTGACCCAGCGAATCCTGAAAAGCGCTGCGGCGGTCGCCGCTGCCGCTCTTTTTGTCGGACTCCTCGTCAGTTTCTGGATTTCCGCGCGCATCACCAAGCCCGTCGAGGAACTTGCCGAAGGCGCCCGCGAAGTGGCTACCGGCAGGTGGGACACGCGGATTGAAGTCCGCGGAAGCGATGAAGTCGGCCAGTTGGCCATCGCGTTTAACGACATGACGCGAACACTGGCCTCGCAGAAAGAGCGCTTGCTGCAAACCGAGCGGGTGGCCGCCTGGCGCGAGCTCGCGCGCCGCCTCGCCCATGAACTGCGCAATCCCCTCTTCCCCATGCAAATCACCGTCGAGAATCTGCAGAAAGCCCGCCGGCTGGAAGCCAAGCAGTTCCTCGAAGTGTTCAACGAGTCCACCGCCACGTTGAAGGCGGAGCTCGCCAACTTGAACACCATCGTCGGCCGCTTTAGCGATTTCTCCAAAATGCCTGCGCCGAAATTCGTGCCCGTGAACGTGAACGAGGTTCTCCGTAAGGCTGTGCGCCTGTTCGAGCCGCAATTCACAGCCGTCGGCAAACCCACGATCACCCAGGAACCGTTCCTTACCGATCCCCTTCCGGAGATTGACGCAGATCCCGATCTGCTCCATCGCGCCTTTCAGAATCTGGTGCTGAATGCCATGGACGCCATGCCTGCGGGCGGGACGCTGACGCTGCGCACTTCCGAGCACGCCGGTAACGTGCGCATTGAGGTTGCGGACACCGGCAAAGGCCTGACCCCGGAAGAATGTTCGCGGTTGTTCACCCCCTATTACACGACAAAACAAATGGGGACCGGCTTGGGCTTGGCAATCATTCAGTCGGTGGTCAGCGATCACCACGGGACGATTTCCGTGACCAGCGAGGAAGGCCGGGGCACTACATTTCGCATAGAGCTTCCCCAGCGCCAAGCCGGCCCGAAGGCGAAGCCTCGCGAACCGGCGGCCGAACCAAAAAAAGACACACCTCCCACCCTGGCTGCCGCTTCCGACTAGTCGACGCAAAAGGACCGACGCTTGCCCCGCAAAGCTCACCTGCTGCTGGTTGACGATGATCCGAACACCCTGGCATCGCTTTCGCGGGCATTCCGCCTGGCCGGGCACGAAGCCACGGTCTGCGACAACGCGAACCGCGCCGTCGAGCTTCTTCGCGTCGAAAATTTCGACTTGATCCTTTCCGATGTCGTCATGCCGGGCAAGAGCGGGATGGAATTGCTCGACGAGTTGAGAAAAGCCGGCGTGAAGACGCCCGTCGTTTTGATCTCCGGGCAAGCCAATATCGAAATGGCCGTGAAAGCCACGCGGCTTGGCGCGCTGGACTTTCTCGAGAAGCCGCTTTCTACTGACAAGTTGCTCGTCACCGTCGAAAATGCCTTGCGCTTGACGCGGCTCGAAGATGAAAACCGCGAGCTGCGCCAGCGCCTCGGCAAACACGAATTGGTCGGTTCAGGCCCCGCAATGAAAAAGTTGCTGGCGCAAATCGAGCGGGTGGCGGCCAGCGAAACGCGCGTTTGCATCTTGGGCGAGACCGGCACCGGGAAGGAACTGGTCGCGCGCGCCATTCACGAAAAATCGCCGCGCCGCGAGCACCCGTTCATCACGCTGAATTGCGCGGCGGTTCCCGCGGAGCTGATTGAGTCCGAGCTTTTCGGCCACGAAAAGGGCTCCTTTACCGGAGCGGCTTCCCGCCATCTCGGCAAATTCGAACAAGCCGAAGCGGGCACACTCTTCCTGGACGAAATCGGCGACATGCCCCTGGCCATGCAGGCGAAATTGTTGCGCGTGCTCGAGGAAGGCGAAGTCGAGCGGGTGGGCGGCGACAACCCGATCAGGGTCAACGTGCGCGTGCTGGTGGCCACGCATCGCCACCTCGAGGAATTGGTCAAGCAGAATGCCTTTCGCAACGATCTGTTCCACCGCGTCTATGTCTTTCCCCTGACGCTTCCTCCGCTGCGCGAGAGGCCCGAGGATTTTGCGGAGCTGGTCGGGCATTTCGCGCGGCAAGTGGCCGCGCAGAACGGCTGGAAGGAGAAAGGCTTCGCTCCCGACGCCATCGCGGAATTGCGAAAATACGCGTGGCCGGGAAATGTGCGCGAATTGC
>Ga0306920_100009664_pt1 | contig 12885 bp, 9 predicted proteins | sample flu12Cox44000170_FD_204666 | JGI IMG/M metagenome (GOLD analysis project Ga0306920, IMG submission 204666) | Lab enrichment of tropical soil microbial communities from Luquillo Experimental Forest, Puerto Rico - flux4day.12C.oxic.44.000.170 (v2)... | ecosystem: Environmental > Terrestrial >...
GCCACGACGTCGCACCCGCTGAACTAGCCAGTTACTGCCTGCACGCCCTCACCGCGGCCAGCGGCCTAACGACTAAGGCCGCGGTCCGCCGCCTGGTTGCTGTCACCATGGCCGGGCTCCGCCCCATGCAGTGACCTGCCGATACGTCTCATACATTTCTGCAGAATTACGTGCTAGCGTGAGCTTAAACGGGGACTGGGTGCCCATCTAGGGCAACCAAAGCGGGGGGATCGTTATGTTTATCAGGAAATCAGCGAGTTCACTTACTGGCGCCGAGCAGACGGCATTCGTATCCGCCGTCCTTGAGCTCAAATCCAGTCCAAGTTTGATGCATCCCGGCGATCAGACGCGGCACCGTTATGACGATTTCGTGGAAGTCCATCTGAATGCGATGGCTGTCATGGAGTCGACACCACCCGGCCAGAGCTGGGGACATATGGCCTCAGCGTTCGGGCCGTGGCACCGCGTGCTCCTGCACCACTTCGAGGCCGAGCTTCAGCAGATCAACCCTGCGGTTACGCTGCCCTACTGGGACTGGACCGTCGACCACGACCCGACCTCCCCCATCTGGAACCCCAGCTTCCTCGGCGGGAACGGGCAGCACAACGGGCTCGTCCCAGACGGCCCATTCGCTCAGGCACACGGCGCGTGGCCGCTAGTAGTCCTGGACGATCCAGCGAACGACGTGCCCTTCCTCACCCGCTTCATGGGCCAGGCCCAAGACGCGCGGTCCTTGCCCACCACGGGCATGGTCACGTCCGCGCGCGGGACGACGCCCTACGACTCCTCTCCGTGGGAAGACATGATGCGCGACCAGAACGACCCCACCCAGTGGACGGGCTTCCGCATCCAGCTCGAGGTCGTCCTGCACAACCTGGTCCACCGGTGGGTGGGCGGCACGATGGGCGCCATGTCATCACCCAACGACCCGGTGTTCTGGCTGCACCACGGCAACATTGACCGGTTGTGGTCTGATTGGATCCGGCAGCACCAGGACCAGTCTCCCTACCTGCCGCTCACCGGCGGCCCGCAGGGTCACAACCTCTACGACCCCATGATCTTCCACGCAGATGGTGCGCCCGCGCCGTGGCAAGGCGATTCCCGGCCGGTCGACGTGCTCGACCACCACAGCCTGGGCTACAGCTACGACACCGATCCTCCCGGTGAGGTCAAGCTGCCCATGGGACCCGTCCCAGCCCAAGCCGAACTCCCTGTTGCCGCCGGAGAGCCGGTCATGGCGGCGATGGAGACGGCCGCACGCCGGGCCCTGCCAAGGTTTGTCCTGGCGCGTGAGATCGCCGGACTTCGTGATAGCCCAACCGAAAGCCAGAGCACGCAAGGACCCAGGTAGCAGGTTGCTGTGCCGCCTGGCCGAGGGCACCAACAATGACGTGCATGCGGCCAGCAGAGCGGTGATGGGCACGCTGAAAACCACGACGCGACCGCGGAGTGATTTCACGTTCTCCGGCAGACCGATCTTCAGAGTCTTTAACGGTCACCGGGCTACGGGGGTCGTGCTGCGCGGCGATCGGGTCGCCAGCCTAGCCTAGCGATCTTGTTCGATTGTGGCCTTGACCTGGTGGGCGGTAAAAGATTTGAACTTGTGACCTCTTCCGTGTCAGGGTGTCGATGCGGCGGTCCAGGCAGCCATTTTGACCCTGTGACCTGGCCTTCACCCGGTGATTCCCTGCCCTAGGGCGACAAGCATCTGATCCGTAGCAAGATCAACGCCGTCCAGGGCTGATGCGACGCTGTCGCTGCCGCAGCGGACCGGCGACAGTTAGCGAAGCGCGTTCAGCTCGTCGAGGGCGCGATGGCCGCGCTTGACCACCCCTGCAACGACATCGTGGCGCCCGAGACGGATGGCCAACTCGAGCTGCAGGAGGATCTGTGTCGCTGTGAGCACGGCCGCCCCCTCCCAGCCGACCAGGTCGAGGATTCTCGTCGACAGCCGCCTTCGGACACCGTCCAGCAGCGGATCCTGGAAGGTGTACCACACGAGGGTGGTGAGATCAGTCGCCCGCGTGCCGCTACCTGCGTTCCCGATATCCACGACTGCCACCACCGCTCCGTTACGGACCAGGACATTGCTGGGGGTTGAGAGATCGGCATGGACCATGTCCGGTGCCTCTCGTGGTGGCGGGACGTCGGCACACACGAGCCGCAGGCGCTCGACCAAGGCCGACACCACGGAGGAATACCCCGAGAGCCTGGCCACGGACTGGCGGAGACGGGACTGCTCGGGCGTCTCGTTGAAATCTAGCCCGGCGACAGCCGATTCCTGACCGGTGGCGACCCGCCAGGCGTACGACCAGTGGTCGTAGGGCTCGGAGGCTTGGCCAGCCTGGAGTTCGATGATCTCCATCAGCTGCTCAACGAGGGACGGGGTCAGCTCTGGCACGGGAGCCGCGTCAACGAAGTCCATCAGATGCCAGACATGAGTGGCTGTGGCCCCCACTCCGAGCCAGGCCGGGGTGGGATAGCCGCGCCTGCGCATGTGCCCGGCCACTCTCTGGGCTCGCAACGTCTCGTCCAGGTGGTTGGGGTGTGCCCGGGGCACTGCTTTGAGCACTGCATTTGCCCTTCCGGCCAACTGGACGAGCATGGCGCCCCCATTGACGCCTCCGGGTAGGCGACTGAGAACAGTGACCTCTGCCCCGACCACGCTGGCCACGTCGTCCAGGACCTCGGCCGGCAGCTCTTCGGGATGGGCGCCCTGGTTCATGCTGTCCTCCCAGATCCAGCCTGTCAGCGTATGCGAGCTGCCGGTCTTGTCGTCAGTTGAGGCCAGCCGGATCTGCGCGCAATCCGTCGAGCCCTTGCCTAGGGCTATACCGCCGCCCACCCGGACGGGATCATCAGCTACACCGCGCACGAGCTACGCCACGTCTGCGCGTCCCTGCTCATCACCTCCGGGGCATCCGACGTGCAGGTAGCCCGTCAGATGGGGCATGCCAAGATCGAGACCACTAAGAACATCTACGGCCACCTGTTCGCCCAGGGCCAGGCCGCCATCCTGGACGCGCTGAACGAGGCGGTCAGCCGCCTGCACGCGTACGAGGAGGCCGGTGACCGGCGATGAGGAGGTCACATGACCTCTCCGGCCCTACGGACCGTAGGGCCAACGGGCCATCCGACCTAGGGGCAAACCCCCTGTGACCTGCGGTGGGCGGTACAAGATTTGAACTTGTGACCTCTTCCGTGTCAGGGAGATCCGCTGGCTGCCTGGGGGAGTCCCTGAATGCCCGAGAGAGCACATCACCTGGCCGAATCCTGCCTCAAGATGCCCGGGGATGCCTCCAGGACTGCGGAGAATGGCTCCCGCTTTGGCTCCCGCCCTGGCCTTGGCTCCCTCGCGGCGGCACAGTCGATGCCCGGATGCCGCCGCTCGGTCATGGTACGACGTCCATCACGGCCACCGCGGCTCGATCAGGCTGGCCCAAGAATCCTCGGGTGTGGCGGCGTGCCAGCAACGGGAGGACACAACCCTTCAGCGATCCCAACCTGTAGGCGACGATCAGCATCTTGCCCGGCGACGGGCCGAGGCCAAGCAGTATGCCATCACAGAGTGATCGGATGCATGACGGCAGCGCCGTGTCAACGGCGAGCCGCGAGTCCGCTGCCGACTACCGAGACGGCGACGATCAGCCTGTCCCGCCGGGCTGGTCGCCCTGCTGGGCTACCAGCGTGTTCAACAGGCCGGTGATCTGTTCGAGGCCTGCAGCCGCGCCGTCTAGTTGTCCGCGCACCTCGGTGAATCCGGTGCGCATCTCGGTCTGCAAATCGGTTAGATCGGAGCGCATCGCGTTGAAGCTGGCGACGGCAGCCTGCCGGAAGTCGCGTATCTCGCTGCGAAGCCCGGCCACGTCCCGGTCGTTCGCGGCGGCCAGATGCCGGGCAGCGGCGGCATCCTCACGAGCGGCCTGAGCCTCCCCGGCGAGTTCGCCCACGCGAGCTTCCAGCGCGGCCACGCGGGCTTCAAGGTCGGAAGGCTGAGCCATGACGGTAGCGTACCGACGTAGCCCGCCACAGGGGACCGCGCTCACATAGCGGCGGCACACAGCGCCGCGCTGGGCCGTCTCGGGAGGGGCTGGTCGGCAGGAGCTTGTTGCCGCTTGAGATTCGCGGGATCCGGGCATCGACGCGAGAACCGATGGCAGCAAGCGGGTTCGTGGCCGCGGCAGCGAGTGTTGCCGGCCTGATTATCTGGCCACGAATCAATGATCAACGGCGACGCTCATTGCTGACGAGGCGGTCAGGAGCTGCTTTCACGGCCAGCCAGCTTGCCACAGAGCGTGATTGGCTCGGCTGGCCTGGCCGTAGGCGATTCCATGCTGCCGAATAGGAATGCCTACTGAAGCAAGAGGCAGCTGTGAGCCACGCTCACAGAACGTCCGTTCGGGCACGCGGTGGCGTGGCGGATGGCGGGCCAGCCGACGGGCTCACAGCGCCTTGTCCCCGGTAACCAGCCGTTGCGGTCACGTCGAGTTCCGGGCCGGATTCGGTAGGTAACGCCGGTGCGTACGCCAGCGGGGCTGCGCCTTACTTTCCGGGAGTGTGACCGGTCACGATCGGGCGGCATTCGCAGGCCATGGTTTAACGGTAGTTTGTTGGATCAAGGTTGATGGCGGGCAGGGTGCTGGCGTGGGGTTCCCCGGTGAGATTGGGGGCCGGTGATGACCAGGCCGCAATCATGTCCGCCCGCTCCGGGTCCGTTAGAGGGGTATGCGGCCCGGTTCGATGACCTGTTCACGCATGTGGCGCAGCGGCGGGGGTTCCGGGAGTACATGGGCTGGTTGCTGGCGCCGCGGGACCGGAACAAGACGCTGACCGCGCTGGCCGGGGCCGAGCCGGTGACCGGTGCGCAGCATCCGGCGGTGCAGCGGCTGCAGTTCTTCTTGTCGGAGTCGCGGTGGGACCCCGAGCAGGTGAATGCCCGCAGGTTAGAGCTGCTGGCCGCGGATCCGGCGACCGCGCCGCATGGCGGCGGGGTGCTGGTGATCGATGACAGCGGGGACTGCAAGGACGGCACGAAGACGGCGCACGTGGGCCATCAGTGGCTGGGCCGGTATGGCAAGACTGACAGCGGGGTGGTCACCGTGACCACGGTGTGGGCTGATGAGCGGCTGTATTACCCGGTGCACGCGTTGCCGTACACCCCGGCGAGGCATTTGGCGAAGGGGAAGAATGACCCGGCGTTCCGTACCAAGCTGGCGATCGCCGCGGATCTGGCGGTCCGGGCCCGGGACGCGGGGTTCGCGTTCCGGGCGGTGTGCGCGGACTGCGCCTACGGCGACCAGGACGGGTTCCGCGGCGAGCTGTCTGGCGCCGGGCTGCCATTCGTGATGGCCCTCAAGCCGCGCCGCGGAACCTGGGCCTACGGCCCGGACGCGCACACCCCGGTGGACGCCGCCCGCGTCCTGGCCTGGGACGGGCCGGGCGATCCCGGGGAATGGCACCCGGTGGTGCGCACCTTCCGCGACGGCCACGCCGAGACCTGGTGGGCCGCCGACGCGACGCTGGGCTGGTGGGGACCCGACGGCGCCCGGCGCCTGCTCGTGGCCACCGCCGGCCCGGTCATCCTGCCCGCCAAGGCCACCTGGTACCTGGTCACCAGCCTGCCCCGGCCCGCCGGACCGCGCGAGGCAGACAGCCCCCACCCGGCCGCCGGCCTGGCCGAGATCGTGCGGATCTACGGCATCCGCCACCGGATCGAGCAAAGCTGCAAACAGGTCAAAGACCCGCTGGGCTGGGCCGACTTCCAGGTGCGCTCCGACATCGCGATCCGCCGCCACCAGGCCCTGGTCAACTGCGCCTTCTCATTCTGCTGGGCCGCCTGGTTCGCCGATCACCCGCCACAGGATGCGGCTGCACCGCGGCCGGCACCCGGCCGCGGAGAGAGGGGGCCCCACGCCGGCTTACCCCCGCCCGTGCCAGCCTGGCCCCGGGCGCTGCGCGCGGTCCGCGCCTGGCTTTCCCCCTAGATCGCCCTGCAGCGCTGGTGGCAGGCATGGTCCAAGGCGCCCCCGCCACCGCAGCGGCAAGCCCTGATCACCTCGGTCGCGGCAGGCCGCGGCCTGCACCTCTACCTCCCGAATTAACAAACTACCGTTAATCCCTTCTTTCTATGTGATCGCTGCGTTCGGATACGCCGGTGGCGGGTTGGTCATGGCCGGCTGGATGCGGGCCGGGCCCCGGGTCTGGCCAGGGTTTCGGATCAGCGAAGCGATCGCGCACAGGTCGGCCAGATCTGCGCCAGCGCGGACGGAACCGTCACGGCCAGGCAGCCGCGCAGATCGGCGGCTGCGCACACGGTAGTCACGACCATCCCGCGCAGCGGTCAGCTGCCGATGGGCCGGGCCGCGGCCGCGCCTTCGAGCATCGTCTCGGCGACAAGGTTGTAGGCGAGGGTCCATGCCTCGCGTGTGGGGGCGTCGAAGCTGTCGCCTAGGACGGCCGCGAGCGCGACGAGGAGGACGTTGCCGAGGGTCTGGTAGTCGGCCGCTCGTACCCCGTAGGCGACGTGCCGGGCGCCGAGAGCGCGGGTGTGGATGAGAAGTTCATCGAGGCGGGGCATGGCCCGCACGATCTCGGTGAGCTTCTCGGCGAACCTGACTTCCTGCTCGGCCAGGGGCGTGGTGAACAGCGGGCGCAGGCCAGGGTCGCGGGCGAACAGTTCCTGGTAGAAGCGGGTCGCCATGGTCGGCAGTTGCGGGCCGAGCCGCTCGAACGACGACTGCACCAAGGTGATCTGCTCTGGCGTCATGAGGTGCTCCCCAGGGCTTGGGCCAGGTCGGCGCGACTGCTGACTCCGAGCTTGGTGTAAGCGTGCTGCAGGTGATTGTTCACCGTCCGTACCGATAGGTAGAGGCGGTCGGCGATGTCTTTGCTCGCGATGCCCGCGGCGGCGAGCATCACGACCTCGCGTTCGCGGCCCGACAGCGGGGCCGCCGCGGCGGCACGGACCGTGGCCGCCCGGAACAGTCCCGGTGTGGCGGCACCTTCGCAGGCGGCGGCGAGCTCGATCGAGCGGCGCACCGCCGCCGTTGCCGCGCGCCGGTCACCGGCCCGGGTGAAGGCCTCGGCCGCGCCCGCCGCGGCCTCGGCCGCTAGCAGCATCGCGCCCAGGGCCTCGAAGTCGTCGGCGGCGCCGGCCAGCTCCCCGGCGTCGCGGGCCCGCGCGGCGGCGCCATGGCGCGCCCGGGCAAAAACTAGCGGCGAGTCGGTTGCGTCAGCCAGGTCGCGCAGCCGGGCGGAGGTGTCCTGCCCGCTGGTGCGCATCAGGTCGTGCAGCAGCCACGACTCGGCGGTCCGGTGCCCGGTGGAAGCAGCGTGCGCGGCGGCGTCTCGCAACCGCTGCGCCGCCTCGGCGGGCCGTCGCGACGCCACGGCGGTCCACGCGTCGGCGAGCTGCTGTTCGGGTCCGCGGAAGCCGAAGGCCGGTCCGGTGGCGCGGTCGGCCAGCGCCCGGGCGGCGGCGTCGGCGTCGCCGAGCATGGCATGCGCCAGAGCCAGGCCCGACAGGGCGACGCGCTGCGGACCGGCGAAGTGGCTGGCCTGGGCCAGCCCGGCCGCCTCGGCGTAGTAACGGCGAGCAGTGGCCAACCGGCCCTGCAAGGTGGCCACCCGCCCGAGGTTGAGCGCGAAGAATATCTGGGCGATGGGTACTCGCTGCGAGGCGACGATCTCGGTACCGGCCCGGGCTAGCTGCTCGGCCTCGGCGAGTCGGCCTGCCTCGGTCAAGGCGAATACCTGGTTGACGATGTGCATGGCCGGGTGGGCGATGGCCAGCTCGTCGCCGAGCGCGACGTGGTCGGTGTAGCCGGCCTCGGCCACCCTCACCGCTTCGGCGGTCCGGCCGGTCATCGCCAGCGCCGGCGCCCCGGCGATGGCCCGGACGACTCGGGTCCGCTGGTCACCGCCGGTGATGCGCTCGAGGACGGCCAGTGCCCGGCCCGGGTGGCCGGAGAACGTCAGTACCGAGGCCTCGTCGGCCACGAGCTCCTCGGCCAGCGGAGATGAGGTTATGGCCGCCGCGGCGGCGGCGTTGATGGCGAGCGCCGCCTCGGGCTGGCACAGGCCCCACTGGGCGTTCTTGGCCCTGGTGACCGCCAGCCGCAGGGCGACGTGCTCGCTGCTGGGCAGCTGCTGCCCGCACGCCAGGATCAGCTCGGCGGCGTCGAAGACGCCGAGCTCGTACCGCGCCTCGCCCAGCAGCAGCGCCCCGACCGCATCGAGCTGCTCGCCGGGCACCGCCTCGATCAGGCGCCGCACGACGCGGAAGTCGTGCGCGTACCGGGCCAGGTGCGCGCCGCGGATCAGGACCGCCGGGTCGGGCCGCCCGCCGGCATCGAGCCGCCACATCGCGATCCGAAGCGCCGCCGAACCGGGAACAGGAGCCGCGGCCTCCAGCAGGTCGGCCTGGGCCAGCAAGATGGCCCGCGCCCGCGACCTGGGTATGGCGGTGTGGATCACCCTGCCGTACATGGGGTGGGCCAGGCGCACCTCCTGGCAGTCGACGGCGATCGTCACCAGCCCGGCCCGTTCCAGCGACTCCAGCACTGCGACCGGGGTGGTGGCCTCGAGATAGCCGAGCTCCAGTGGCTGGCACAGGGCCAGCAGCTCCACGACGGAACGGGCCTCGGCGGACAGCTGCCCGATCCGCTGCCCGACCAGATCGAGCAGCCGGGTGGTGCTCGGCAGCCGGTCCTCCAGGTGCCACACCCCGGACCGCTCGACCAGCGCCCCGGATTCGAGACCGCCCAGCACGAGCTCGCGCACGTACAGGGGGTTGCCTCTAGTAACTTCCCAGAACTCCCGTCCCGCGCCGGCCTCCATCGGGCCACCCAGCGCCAGGTGCAAGAGCGTATCGAGATGAGCACGGCTGAGGTCCTCCAGGTCGATCCGCTCCAGCCGGCCGTCCCGCCACAATCCGGTCACCAGGTCCGGGACCGGCTCGCCGGTGCGCACGGTGGCGACCAAGAAGATCGTCCCCTGCGCGGCCAGATACCCGACAAGCGCGAGCGAGGGGGCGTCGAGCAGCGACACGTCGTCGGCGACAGTCACCAGCCGGCGCTCCCCGTGGCGCCCGTGCAGCGCCCGGCGGGTCTGCTCGAACAGCGCCACCGTGTCGACCTGCCCGTCGGGGCGGGGGTGGCCCAGCCCATCGGCCAGGAGCGCGGCCACGGCGCCCAGCGGCACCAGTGCGGTGGTCCGGCTGCCCGCCACCCGTTCGGTCGGGTAACCGGCAGCCACCGCCTGCTGTCGGCACTCGTCGGCTAGCCGGGTCTTCCCGACTCCCGCCCGGCCGTAGATCACCAGGCCCGCGAGCTCGCCCGAGCCCAGGGCTCGCTCGAACACCTCGAGCTCCGGCCGGCGGCCGATGATCGGCCACCGCGGCAATGTGGTCGCCACAGCAGCCAGCATGTCAGCCCGGACCTGGGCAGACAATTGCCGACAGCGGTCATCCGGTGAGTTGCCAAAGGTCAGGCGGTCACGACGGCCGGCCTGAGCCCGGCTACTGTCCCGACGATGCGCTCAGCCAGGTCACGGGGAACGCACAGCTCGTCCAAGGTGGCGCCGAGGTGGGCGGCGGCACGGTCAAAATGGGCGTCGCCTATGGCGAGGCCACGGTGAGCGCCGGCGATGTCGGGTCCCCGGTAGCGCTCGCGGCCGCCCAGCGCCTCGCCGAGGATCGTCACGACGTAGGCCCGGTGCCGGGCACCCACGCCACGGGGGAAGAGCGGGCCCAGCGCCGGGTCGGCCAGCAGCCGTCCGTAGAAGCGGTCGACGGCGGCGGTAAGAGCGGCCCGGCCGCCGATCGCGTCGTAGACGCTGATCGCCTCGGTCACGGCGGGGGAGCGGGTGGTCATGGTCATGGCAGCTCTCCTTGGTCTGAGGTCATGTACCACGACACTCCTCGGGCCAGACAGCCCGTGCCTGAGCAATGACTACTCATTACGCGCCGGCGCGCGGTCGGCCAGAGCAATGGCTCGGGCCGGGTCCCTCATGGCTGACGAGGGACAAGCTCGGGTCTCCCAGCGCCGCACCCAGGATCGTAGCGAGGCACGTCCGAGCAGTGACTGCTCGTTATGTGCCGCCGCGCCCGGCAACTGAGCACCGCTGCGGCTGAGAGATGAGCAACCGTTGCTCAAGCCGTGGCCAGCCGCGCCGCCTACAACTGGAGGAGAACGGGCTGACCAGCGGCCCGCCAGCTCAGAAAGCGACGATCCATGTTCGTACCGCCGCAGCATCAGAACAACTCCCGTGCGCCGGCCCGGGGAGCGGCAGTTTCCCGCCCGGCCAATGTTCCCGCCTACTACCTGGCGCGGCCCGCCAGCCTATGGCTCAACATCACCGGGTCGGCGCGGCAGGCGCGGCGCACCCAGGCAGCCGGCCGATGACATTACCCGTAGTCGTAACGAACGCTATCCATGCCGGGGGACCTGCGCTTAGCGCTAAGTAGCGTTCCGCACCACCCCCCGACGGTAAGAGAACAAGGAGCAATGATGGAACACGATCAGGGCGTCAAGGCGGCGATTGTCATCGCCTGCCGCGACGCCGCTGTCCGTGAGGTCCTCGAGCAGGAGCTGCGCAAGCGGTACGGCGCGGATTACCACATCGTGGTAAGCGACCATCCCGCGGAGCTCGAAATCCGGGTCAAGGAAGTGCTGGCCGCCGGCACGCCAGTCGCGCTGGTCATCGGCGAGGTCGGTGCGCAAGACCCAGACGACATCGAGGTGCTTGCCGCGATCCGCGCCATCGACCCGACGGCATCACGCGTAGCGGCCGTTCGCTGGGGGGAGTTTGAGGCTGCGCGCCCCCTCTTCGACGCCGTCACCGTGGGCAAGATCGATCACTGGGTGGTACAGCCTGTGCAGGCCCGCGACGAGGGCTTCCACCGCGCGATCACCGGGTTCCTGAGCGAATGGGACAGCCGGCACGGCGGCGGCTTTGAGGCGGTGTGGGTGATCGGCGAGCGATGGTCCGCACGGTCTCAGGAACTGCGGGATACCTTCTCCAGGAACGGGATCCCGATCGGGTTTTATGACGCCGCCGCCAAGCGCGGCCGGCAGATGCTCGGCGAGCTCGGCCTGGTGTCACCCGAACTGCCGGTCGTCGTCCTCCGCTTCGGGGAGAAGCGGTCAGCGCTGGTCAACCCGTCCAACCTGGAGATCGCCGACGCATTCGGGATCATGACACCGATCCCCGCCGACGAGGTGTTCGACGTGGCGGTGCTCGGCGCGGGCCCAGCGGGACTCGCCGCCGCGGTCTACGCGTCCTCGGAAGGCCTGCGGACCGTGGTCGTAGAGCAGGAAGCTATTGGCGGCCAGGCGGGGACCAGCTCGATGATCCGAAACTTCCCCGGGTTCTCCCAGGGCGTCAGCGGCTCCACGCTGGCGTGGGAGGCCTGGCAGCAGGCGTGGCTGTTCGGTACCACATTCGTGTACATGCGCCAGGCCGCTAGCCTGTCGAACGAGGACGGCCACTATCGGCTGCGGCTGTCCGACGGTGCCGTGCTGACGGCGCGGACGCTCGTCATTACGACAGGCGCCAGCTACCGGCGGCTCGATGTCCCTGCCCTGGAGAAGCTGCAGGGCCGTGGGGTCTTCTACGGGGCCGGTGTCAGCGAGGCACCGGCGATGCGCGGGCGGAAGGTGTTCGTCGTCGGCGGCGGCAACTCCGCCGGGCAGGCCGCGATGCACCTGGCCAGATGGGCTGATCAGGTGACGGTCCTGGTGCGTGGCGAGTCGCTGACCGACAGCATGTCCGACTACCTCATCCGCGAGATCAACGCCGCTCCGAACGTAGATGTGAGCTACGGCGTCGAGGTCGTTGACGGCATAGGCGCCGATCATCTTGAAACGCTGGTCCTGGAGGAAAGAACATATGGGACGCGGCGGAACGTCCCCGCCGACGCCTTGTTCGTCCTTATCGGCTCGCAGCCACGGTCGGAATGGCTCGGGGGCAGCATCGCGCGTGACCGGTGGGGCTTCATCCTCACTGGACCGGACGTGCTTGGCGGCGGTGGCCGCTGGCGCCTCGACCGCCCGCCGCTGCCGCTTGAGACCAGCCTGCCCGGGGTGTTCGCGGCGGGCGATGTACGAGGGGGATCGATCAAACGGGTCGCCTCGGCGGTGGGAGAGGGCGCGGCCACCATCCCGCTCGTGCACCGCTACCTGGAAGCCATGACGGCGGCAAGAGCCGCGTAAGGAGGTAATCCATGTACGGGAGCACCGCTCTGCGCACTGGACCGGATCAGCGACGGGAGTTTCGGGACGCAGAAGCGCCGGACGCACCGGCCGCCGTGAAACCGCTCGCGCCGGGAGTGCGCTGGCTGCTGTTCGTGGCAGCCGTCCTGGTACTGCTGGCCGGGATTCAGCTATCCGTGTTCACCGAGCAGACAGGAACCCACTTCGCCTGGACGATCATCAACCCGATGGCAGCGGCGTTCCTGGGCGCTAGTTACTGGGCCAGCGTCGCGATCGAGGCGCTGGCCGGCCGGCAGGTGGCCTGGGCGAACGCGCGTATCGCGGTGCCCGCCGTGCTCGTCTTCACCGTGCTCACGCTGGTTGCCACGTTGCAGCACCTGGACAAGCTCCATCTCGGCGGTTCGTTCGCGATCGGAACGCAGATCGTCACCTGGGGGTGGATTGCAATCTACGCGCTGGTCCCCTTGCTGATGCTGATCGTGCTGGCCATCCAGCTGCGCATTCCGGGAGGGGACCCGCAGCGCTCGGCCGCCCTCCCAGCCTGGGTATACGGTGTACTGGCCGGGCAAGCTGTCGTCCTGCTGGGCCTCGGCGTGGCCCTCTTCGCCGCCCCCGCGCAAACCGCGCCGCTGTGGCCGTGGAAGCTGACGCCGCTTCTCGCCCAGGCGACCGG
>Ga0306920_100009666_pt1 | contig 12884 bp, 8 predicted proteins | sample flu12Cox44000170_FD_204666 | JGI IMG/M metagenome (GOLD analysis project Ga0306920, IMG submission 204666) | Lab enrichment of tropical soil microbial communities from Luquillo Experimental Forest, Puerto Rico - flux4day.12C.oxic.44.000.170 (v2)... | ecosystem: Environmental > Terrestrial >...
GCACATGACGGTCGATAAGGTTCGGGCTTACATCCAGTCTGTGGACCTGGATAAACTCTCTGGTCCCAAACGCGCCAAAGCCATTCGCCAGCTCGCTGATATGCTTAACGCTCTTTCGCTGGAAGAGCGGCAAAAGGCACGATTTGAGCGTCTGACATGGAACTGGTTGGCTAAAATGAACGAGGAGGAAAAAGGCACCTTTATTGAGGCCACAATGCCAACCGGATTCAAGCAAATGCTCACCTCCTTTGAGCAATTGCCTGAGGAAAAACGACGCAAAACAATCGACGATACGCTGCGGCGGGTACGACAAACTCAGGCACGCCTTCAGACTTCAGGCGAAGAAGACGGTCAATTCGACACGAATGCTCCTCCCCTCATTAGCGAAGAGCTACAGGCAAAAATCCGAACCATTGGACTAAAGACCTTTTATAGCGAGAGTTCTGCGCAAACCAAGGCCGAGTTGGCACCTGTCCTGGAAGAGTTGCAGCGTTCGATGGAGAGCGGTCGTCCTTTCCGCGGGCAATAAACAGAACGACACTGGCAAATGCAGCTGCGAGCTCCCAAGGCATTCACGTTGATTGAACTGCTGGTCGTTTGCGCGCTCTTCGCAGTTTTGGCTGCGTTACTTCTGCCAGTTTTAGGCCGGGCAAAGGAATCAGGCCGTGGCGCGGCTTGCCTCAGCAACCTTCATCAAATCGGGATCGCCCTCCAAATTTACGTTCAGGACAACAATAATCGTTTGCCATACATGCGCGATAAGAGCCTTACGAGCACAAATTCGCTGCCTTCCCCGGACATGGTTTTGTCCAATTACCTTGGTAATGTGCGAGTCCTTCGGTGCCCCTCTGATTTTCAAAACATTTTCGAGTCCACGGGGAGCAGTTATTCCTGGAATAGCTTGCTCAATGGAGAGGACGCCGACCATCTTAGCGCCTTAGGAATGCAGTTCGACCCCCATCAAATACCGCTCATGTTTGACAAGCAAGGTTTCCACAAACGACGCGGCCCTAAAAAAGAGGCGAACTATCTGTACGCAGACGGGCACATCAAAAGCCTGCTTACCATTGAAGGCACGGTTCAACCCAGTCAGTGATCCAGCTTAGAAATGTTTATAAGCAGTTTGGCGACCGGCTTGCCGTCGAGGATCTTACGCTGACGGTCCCGGCCGGTGAGATTTATGGGTTACTGGGCCACAATGGCGCGGGCAAGAGCACGGCCATTGGCATGATGCTCGGGCAGGTTTGGCCTACCAGCGGCATGGTGCGGGTTTGCGGCCATGAAGTGACTTCGCACCGCAGCCAGGCGTTAAGCAAAGTGGGCGCTATTTTTGAGGCTCCCGCCTTTTATGATTATCTGAGCGGCGCGCGTAACCTGCAAATCCTGAGCTCTTACACCGCACGCACTCCTCGCGGCCGGATCCAGGAAGTCGTCGAATGGGTAGGACTAGCGGGCAGAGAAAACTCAAAGGTAAAGACCTATTCGCATGGAATGCGCGCCCGGCTGGCGTTGGCGCAAGCTCTCTTGCCCCACCCCGAACTGTTGATTCTCGATGAGCCGGGCAGCGGCCTCGACCCTGAAGGCATTCACGAAATGCGCCAAACCATCCTGCGGCTTCACCAGCAATTGGGTCTGACTATACTGCTTTCGTCTCATCTTCTGCATGAAGTCGAGCAGCTCTGCACTCGCATCGCCGTCCTTAATCAAGGCCGAATGGTATTTGAGGGCGATTTATCCGCAACTCGTCAGCGCGTCCAGTGGGTGAGGCTTAAAGTCTCAGACTTCAGCACTGCTGTAACTACCCTGCGCGAAGCGCGGCTTATTTCGGATCACCGCGATGGATGCCTCGTTGCGCTATCGGAGGGTGCCTCCAGCCACCAACTCGTGAATCTCTTGGTGCACACCGGGATTTCCGTGCATGAAGTCGCGCACGAGCAACATAGCCTCGAAAACTTCTACCTTGAGCTAATGGGCGGCAAAAGGGCGAAAAACTGATGTTCTGGCTGCACCTCAGAAACGAACTCTGGAAGCTTTTCGGCAAGAAACGCACCTATATCGGATTTGGGGCATTCATTCTTGCCCAAAACGGCATGTTGCTGATGTTTCGCTTCACGCGATGGCAGAAGAATTGGGAACGTGTTCTCGCCGGTAATGGCTATCTCGCTCAGGACTACCTCTCGGCCCTTACCGTTGCCCTGGTCATGTTGATCCCTCAAATCCTTCTGCTCATGCCGCTTTACACTGCTCTCGTTGGTGGCGATCTGGTTGCCAAGGAGGCGGAGGATGGCACGCTACGCATGATCCTTTCACGGCCCATCGCCCGATTTCGCCTGCTTCTGGTCAAATGGCTTGCCGGCATCGTTTTTGCTGGGACCCTGGTGCTCGCTCTTGGTTGTACCGCTCTCGGGTTTGCTCGACTCTGGTTTCCCTGGCGAGGAATGTTCGTCTATTCGCTTTGGCCAGAGCACATCTTCAACCTCTTGACTCCGGGTCACGCGACCCAGCTCTACGTTTGCGCCCATTTGTTGATGACTCTTAATGCCAGCGCGATCGTAGGCCTGGCCTTTATGTTCTCCTGTTTCAATATGAAACCGGCCGCAGCCACGATCCTGGCCCTTTCCTTCCTCTTCATCAACGTTGTCCTCGAGCACTTGCCTTTCTTTGAGCCTTATCAGGAATGGTTTCTTCTTTATCATTTTCGCGTTTGGCTTTTGATTTTCGCCGACCCCATTCCCTGGGACCGAATCATGGGTTCGTTGTTAGTTCTGGTTGCCTTCAATCTGACCACATTTTTAGTGGGTGCCGCGGCGTTTCAGGCCCGCGATATCAAGTCCTGAAAGGTTGCCTTTTAAGGCTAAACGGGTTAAGTTAAGTAAGTTAGGTCGGGACTGGTGATAGCCCCACAGATTGTTCGTCGCCCAAACCAGCACCACAATGGGTGGTGGTTTATGCCCGCCTTGGCTCTTAATTTAGAGTTGTGTCTGGCACCCATCTTTTCTACTATTATGTGACCGATTGCGGATGGCAAAAACTGCCTTTTCCGTACCGTTTTTATGCCTGAGGAACACGTGCTCGAAGCCGAACAAAACCTTAAACCAGTCCCCGATGCGCCGGAGAAGTATGATGCGTCGAAGATCGACAAATTGGAGGGACTGGAGGCGGTTCGCAAGCGGCCGGGAATGTATATAGGTGACCCGGACGAACGCGGGTTGCACCATTGCGTGTTCGAAGTGTTGGACAATTCCATCGACGAACATTTGGCGGGCTATTGCAGCAAAATAGAGGTTACCGTCCATGTCGATGGCTCAGTATCGATTCGTGATAATGGTCGCGGCATCCCGGTAGATATCCATCCGAAGTGGAACATGCCTGCTGTGGAATTGGTTCTGACCAACCTTCACGCGGGAGGCAAGTTTGGCCAGGGCGCCTACAAATACTCTGGCGGTCTGCACGGCGTCGGCGCCAAGTGCGTCAATGCCCTCTCCGACTGGTTCAAGGTCGAGGTTTCGCGTGACGGCAAAGTCTACGCGATGCAGTTTGCCCGGGGGGTAACAACTGAGAAGCTCCAGGTAATCGGAAAATCCAAAGGTACCGGCACTTTGATCACCTTCAAGCCGGACGCCACGATTTTCACCATCACTATCGAGTTTAACTTCGAGATCCTGGCTAACAGGCTCCGCGAGTTGGCCTTTCTAAACCCAGGCATTGAGATCGTCCTCACCGATGACCGAACCGAGAAGTCCGAGCGGTTTTACTATAAGGATGGAATTGAAGAGTTTGTCAAACAGCTGGGTCGCAGCAAACAGGTGCTTCATCCCAAGCCGATCGACATTACCCGTCAGAAAGATGAGGTCTTTGTCGATTGCGTCATGCAATACACCGACAGTTATAACGACCAGATTCTCTGCTTTGCTAATTCAATTCCCAACCCGGATGGTGGCACTCATTTGACCGGCTTCCGATCTGCCCTGACCCGCGCCATCAACCAATACGCCAAGCAGAACAATATCCTTAAGGAAAAGGACCCAACTATCTCCGGTGATGATGTTCGGGAGGGGCTGGTTTGCGTGCTGAGCGTTAAACTGCCCAATCCGCGCTTTGAATCGCAAACCAAGGTCAAGCTGGTGAACACCGAAATCGACGGCATTGTCTCGTCGGTGATTTACGATGGGTTGATGACTCATTTCGACGCGCATCCACCCGTGGCAAAAAAGGTGATTGAAAAAGGTTTGCTGGCCGCTCGCGCCCGCGAAGCGGCGCGCAAAGCGCGCGAGACTGTTCGAAAAGGCGCGCTCACTGGCGGCGGCCTTCCTGGCAAGCTGGCCGACTGCTCAGACCGCGACCCCGCCAATACGGAGTTATACATCGTCGAGGGTGATTCCGCCGGTGGTTCCGCCAAACAAGGCCGTGACCGTAAGTTTCAGGCCATCCTGCCGATTCGAGGCAAACTGATTAACGTCGAAAAGGCACGCCTGGATAAGGTCCTGCAGAACAACGAAATCCGTACCATGATCACCGCTGTCGGCACCGGCATTGGCGATGGCGACAGCGAAGGAGCCTTTAACATCGGAAAGCTACGCTATCACAAGATCATCGTTATGACCGATGCGGATGTCGACGGTTCACATATCCGCACTTTGTTGCTGACGTTCTTTTACAGGCAAATGCCCGAATTGGTGAAGCGCGGGTTCGTTTATATTGCCCAGCCGCCGCTCTACCAGATCGCGCGGAAGAAAAGGGTGGAATACGTGGATGATGACGCGCAATTGAATCGAATTCTAATTCAACTGGGCACGGAGGAGGTTACGCTTCGCAATGTGACCGACGACCAAGAGGTGTCCGAGAAGAATCTTAGCGAAATTCTAGAGTTGCTCGAAGCTCTCGACAAGTATGCCAACGGTTTGCGTCGAAAAGGCGGAGACTTTGCCATCTATCTGGAACATCGGAATTCCAAAACGCACGAATGGCCTCAGCACTTGGTCAAGATTCGCCAGGGCAATGAGGAAACGGTCCATTACTTTCAAGGCAACGAAGAGCTGGCCCGCTTCGCCGAAGAAAATCCCGATCTGGATTTGGGATTATCCGGCGACGAGGAGACCGATACCTCGATGATCGAACGAAACAAGAATGGCCCGACCCGCCGAGCTCGTCATGAGGAGCTCTACGAACGTCACGCCATCAAGGACTTGATCGAAAAACTCGCCCAAAAGGGGTTCCAAATGGAACATTACTCCGCCCAGGATAAGCCTTTGTTTGAGGTCATTGAAGGCGAGGGCGAGAAACAGCAGGTTAGGCCATTGTTCTCCATCCCGGAGATTCTTTCTGCAGTTAAAGAGGTCGGTCGCCGCGGCTTATCCGTCAAACGCTTTAAAGGCTTGGGTGAGATGAACCCCAAGGAGCTGTTTGAAACGACCATGAATCCCGCGCGCCGCAAACTCCTGCGCGTTGACCTGACCGACGCAGTCGAGGCTGAAGAAATGTTTACCAAGCTGATGGGCGAAGAGGTCGAGCCTCGCCGCCAATTCATCGAAGATAATGCGCTGAACGTGCGCAACCTGGATATTTGAAGAACCCGATTCCTTGTGGCTTACGCTGAGCTTGTCGTTGCTCGCGCAGGCTGACGAGCTGCGTTCCCGGGAGTTGAACCGTCACCAATGCTTTTTTAGTGAATTTTCATTATGCCTGAACCCGATGAGCCAAATGAGACGCCGTCGAGCGGCACACCGCTGTTCGCCGCCAACGAGAAGATAGCCAAGATCAACGTGGCCGATGAGATCAAGAACTCGTTTCTCGATTACTCGATGTCCGTCATCATTTCCCGCGCCTTGCCGGACGTTCGGGACGGGTTGAAGCCTTCCCAACGTCGCATCCTGTATGCGATGCATGAGCTGGGTCTCTACCCGCCAAAGAAGCACATGAAGTGTGCGAAAATCTGCGGCGATACTTCAGGAAACTATCATCCCCATGGCGAAGCTGTGATTTACCCAACCCTGGTCCACATGGCCCAGCCCTGGGCCATGAGAGAGCTCCTGGTGGACCCGCAGGGAAATTTCGGATCGGTCGAAGGGGACCCGCCCGCGGCTATGCGTTACACCGAGGCTCGTTTGACGCCCCTCGGCGGTACGCTGATGGCCGACATGGACAAGGATACAGTCGATTTCGTCCCTAACTACGACGAGCGCCTCACTGAACCAACTGTTTTTCCTGCTGCGTTCCCCAATCTCCTGGTTAATGGCGGTACCGGCATTGCCGTCGGCATGGCGACCAACATTCCGCCTCACAACCTTGGCGAAATCATCGATGGCATTTGTGCCCAAATCGACGATCCCCACATTCAGCTCAGAGACTTGATGAAGCTCGTCAAAGGTCCTGATTTCCCCACCGGTTGCATGGTCTGCGGCTTGGAAGGCATCAAGAATTACTTCACTGCCGGCCGGGGGAGTCTCAAAGTGCGAGGAAAGGTGGGCCTCGAAGAGCTCAAGGGCGGCCGTGAGCAAATCGTCATTACCGAGATTCCTTACAACGTCAATCGGGCGGTGCTGGTCGAGCGAATAGCCGAACTGGTCAACGAAAAGATCCTTACTGATATCACGGCTGTTCGGGACGAGTCAGATGAAAACACCCGGGTGGTTATTGAAGTCAAACGCGATGCCATCCCCAAGGTCGTTATCAATAATCTTTACAAGCATACCGCATTGGAGAGCAGTTTTGCCGTTAACGCGCTTGCAATCGACCACGGCCGTCCGAAGACACTGGGCCTCAAAGAACTCATTAACTGTTACATCGAGCATCGCCGCGAAGTTATTATTCGCCGCACCAAGTTCGAGTTGCGCAAGGCCGAGGAACGCGCAGAAACGCTCGAGGGTTACCTCATCGCCCTATCCAATCTCGATGAATTCATTCGCATCATTCGCAGTTCGGCTACGCGCGATGAAGCCAAAATCAAGCTGCTTGCGTTCGACTTCACTCGCGCTCAGGTTGAGGCCATCGGCATCAATATCCGCAGCGAGGCTCGCCTGACCAGCGGCCGCTATTCCTTCAGTGAAACCCAGGCCAATGCGATTCTGGATCTGCGGCTGTACCAACTGACAGGGCTGGAAATCGACAAAGTTCGATCTGAATACCGGGCCCTTTTGGAGAGCATCAAGGACCTGCTGGATATCCTGGCAAAGGAAGCACGCGTGCTGGCCATCATCAAAAACGAATTGCTTGCCATTAAAGAAAAGTACGCCACCCCTCGTCTGACCGAATTGGTTCCTGACGAAGGTGAAATTGCGATCGAAGACCTCATCGCAAACGAAGGCGTTATCATCACATTGACCCATAGCGGCCTGATCAAACGGACCAACGTCAGCTCGTATCGGGCTCAGCGCCGCGGGGGCAAGGGGGTCATCGGAATGGTGACGCGCGAGGGGGAGACAGAGGCGGACCAGGATTTCATCGAGCATTTGTTTACCGCCAGCACACACGATTACCTCATGTTTTTCACCAATACCGGTCGAGCATACGTCGAGCGTGTTCACGAAATCCCCGACATGGGGCGCGCCTCCAAGGGGCGCAGTATTGCCAATCTCCTGGAGCTCAAAGCCGGCGAGGGTATTACCGCTTTAATCCGCATTGTTTCAAAAACCGGTCCAAACAAGGAGGACACAACCTGGCAGCAAGAGGGTTTCCTGTTTTTCGCCACGCGGCATGGAACAGTTAAGAAAACGGCGATTTCCGAATTCGCCAACGTCCGCAAGGGTGGAATTATCGCGATCGGTATCGAATCCAACGACACACTTATCGATGTCAAACTCACTTCCGGGCAGGACCAGGTCGTGCTTATCACGCGCGAGGGGATGAGCATCCGGTTTTCGGAAGAGGACGTTCGTTCGATGGGCCGGCCTGCCGGCGGCGTCAAAGGCATCAGCTTGGAACCAAACGATTCGCTGGTTGCTCTGGCAGTGGTCGTTCGCGATGCAACTTTGTTAGTGGCCGGCGAGAACGGCATCGGCAAACGTACCCCCTTCGATATGGTGCTGGAAACTGGAGTGGTCGAACCTGTTTACCGGCTTCAATCGAGAGGTGGTAAGGGTATCATTACCATGAAAGCCAATGAGCGCACGGGGGGTGTGGTTGGCGCTCTCACAGTTCGCGAGACCGACGAGATCATGCTAATTACCTCCGCTGGGCAAATGGTTCGCACCTTCGTAAAAGACATCCGCGAAGCAGGACGCAATACGCAAGGCGTCAAGTTGATCGAATTGCAGTCGGGCGACAAGCTACAGGCGATTGCTCCGGTAATCAGCGAACAACAAGAAGAAGCCGCAGCGGGACCCGAGGGCAAATAGTCCTACGGCTTGCAGAGGCTTTAAAGTGATCGCAACGGAAACGGAGATTGGTTGAGAATCGCTCCTAACACGTTTGTCACGCAGGTAGCCCTCAGATTATACGACTCCACTGAGTCCTCATTCGATCCACGGGGTAAGCTTTGCGGAACCGCCGTGAGATAATCCATCCCGCTTTCGTGAGCGAGCCTTCTCAAATAAAGCTGAGTTACTGTTGTCTGAGCAGTAGCTGCTCTTCCAGTCAATCCCACTAAGAACCCTTCTCGTTCACTCCGGTACCGTATGGCCTGTTCTAACCACCGCCGAGCATGCAACGGGATCTTCCCTTGCCGAGCGGTCGAAAGAATTATGAGCTGCGCTTCGATGGCCTTGTGGTCTGCATCCTTGGCCGCAGCTTCATCTTCCAGTTCCGCGAAATCAAACCAACTCAGTTCGAAACTGAACTCAGGCCAGAATTTCTGTACTAAACAATCGCAGAACCGCATCGCGCGGTCCCGTGCTTCCGTCCCTTCATAGACGGCCATGATCGGCCACTTCGAGTTCATCTGTTTTCTCTCCTACTAAAACCATCGGCCCCTTGCCGTAGAATGCAAGCGCAATTTTGGTAAAACTCCCCATCGACCGAATTCAAGGGCAGAGTCTCTCGATCAACCAGCTGCCGTCAGGCTGACGTGTGTAACGGAAGCGGTCGTGAAGCCGGTTTGGCCGGCCTTGCCAAAACTCTATCCTTGTGGGCCGTAATACATATCCGCCCCAATGTGCAGGGCAGGGTACATCTTTGCCGGGGTACCGTTTCTCAATCTCGTCCCACTTGTGCTCTAGTTCCGCCCGATCCTGGACAACGGCACTTTGGTCCGAGGCCCACGCCCCGACCTGGCTACCGCGCGGGCGTGTCCCAAAATACGCTTCCGATTCTGCAGTGGGCACTTTGCTAACCCGGCCGGCCACACAGACCTGCCGTTCCTGTTCAGGCCAGTAAAACACCAGGGCTGCCTCCGGATTTTCCTCAAGCTCGTGGCCCTTGCGGCTATTATAATTTGTGAAGAAAATAAACCCACGCTCATCCAGGCCTTTGAGCAATACGGTGCGCGCCGACGGACGGCCTTCTTGATCGGCTGTAGCCAAAGTCATCGCATTTAAATCTACGAGTTCAGCCGCCTCCATCAGAAACACAGATTTGTACACCTTGATTAAGAACTTCCTGATTCGGCCGCTGGCTCGTGCCCCCGTGGCCTGGTCGAACCATTTCCGAAACTGCGCGACGGCATCGCTCTCCAAATCCCGGCGTCGCAGGCCCGCAAAGTTGTATTCTCTTCTGAGATCCGCAATCGACATAGTGTGAACTGTATAAGGATTTGCGGGTTGAGTCTATTGCTCTGAGTCTCTCCTCATTCTCGTCCTCTTTTTCTCGTCCTCGAACTCCCAATTTGAATTCGAGGACGAGCAGAAAGACGACCAAGAACGGCGCCATTGACACCGCCAAATCCCCCGCCAATCCTTACCGCATGACCGAACTGATTTATCCTCGCAGCCCGCGTGAGACAATGTGTGGGTGGATGCATTTGCCACGGTTCATCGACAAGATCCGGTTGCATCTGGCCGGCAAGCTCCACCCCGATTACCAGGCTAACTTTTGCAAAGGTTTCGACAGCTTATGGTTGGAGCGCGCGGGCGTGCAGGCACCAGAGTTTATTGAAGTTGTGCGCAACTCAGTCACGGACGGCCAGATCTGCGATTGGGTGCGACAGCACGTCAAAAAATCTGAGGTTGATATCGCCGCGCATCGCGACCGGATGCTCAACTACCCAAAGAAGGATGACGCTGAAATGCAGGCGCGACTCAAAATGCGCAAAGAGAATGCCGGGCTGTCCCACCGCGAGGACATTCAGAGCTTTGTTGATTTCATCGACGCCGATGAGAAGCGGATTTAGGGGGGATCTGCAAGGCCCGCCACAATAGGTGCAGAAATTGTCGTCTCATCTCGCGCTCAACTCCGATTTCTCTGAATCTTCGGCTGCGGTGATTTCTTCCCAGGACGGCGCGCGCCAGGCTTGCCAGGGCGGGCCGGCGAGAATGACACCGCCATCGGGGTTCCAGGCGGCGTACAACAACAGTGAACCCGCGCCGCTCAAGGTTAGGAGCTCTTGATGGGTCTCGACATCCCAGAGTTTGATGGACTCACGGCCGCCGGACGCCGAGATGAGCCGCCGTCCGTCCGGGGAGAAAGCAAGACCGAACGCCGCATTGAGGTGGCCATGGACGGATGCAAGCAATTCGCCTTTTTGCGGATCAAACCAACGAACCAATCCGGAAGTGGTGGAAGCGGCGACGAGCGAACCGTCAGGCGACGCTGCCACGGTGAACGACTCTCCCCGGCCGGAAACCACCCGAGGCGCGCGATCGGGCTGAGCCAAATCACAGAACCAGAGCTTATGGTCGATGCCTTGCGCGACCGACACGACCAAAATCCGACCGTGTGCAGCAAAGGTGGCATCACGGATTACGCCGTCAACTGACGCTACGATTTTCCCGGATTTGATGTTCCAGGCGCGCAAAGTATCCCAGGCCCGCAGAGTATCCGGTTTGCGTGCGGCGGCTGCGAGGTAGTTTCCATCCTGACTGAAGCCAAGGGGAATGAGCCCGGGCGCGTCGCTCTTGAGCTCGATACGACGGGCTGAAGCATCCAGGCTCGTAACCCAGACCGACCCTGAATCGGGGCCCTGGGTCCAGGCGAAGAGCGGAGTTGACGGAAGGCAGGCAACTGCGGGACGCGTTGAGGAATCCAACGATACGGCTCCGCGTTGCACAAATCGACTCCCCGCCAGTTCATCGATCAGGATTTGGTGTCCATCCCACCGACAAAGCAGGTTGGTGCCGAAAAAGCCCAGCACGTCTGCAGAGGAAGAGATTGCGAGCGGGGAGGTTGCCGGGAACCGTTCTTTCAGATCAAGGTACTCGGGAGGCTTGCCTGAGGGCAACAACAGTACGCTCGAGTGGCTCAGCGGCACGAGTTGATCGGCCCGGAGATTTTCCGGCAGACGTTTGTACCCCTCCACATCACTGGCTCCATCTTCCTTCCAAAGGACGAGTTTGCCGTCTTTGCTGGTGCTGGCAATCAGTTGCGCCGATTGAGAGAGAGAGGCGGCATAGACTTCGTCGGCGTGGCCGTGCAACACTTTTGTTTCAGTCCAGGAACGTGTATCCCAAAGCCGGATGGTTTGATCGGCAGCGGTGGAGATTAGGGTTTGCCCGTCGCACGAAAACTCCACATGGCAAACCCAGGCCGTGTGTCCGTCGAGCCGAACCAGCATGCGTCCTGTTTTGGCATCCCAGATTCGGATCGCGGGGTCTTCAAAGCCCGATCCGGAGGCTATTACCCGTCCGTCAGGAGAAACGGCTAACGTTGTCAGGCCGTAGTCATGTTGCGGGTCGGTGTGCCAAAGTTCCTGCCCGGTGGTTAGCTCGAGGCATTGGATACTGTATCGGTAATTCAAACTATCCCCCTGCGCCAGGTAGAGACGCTGGGTGTCGGGTGATAAACGCGCGCCACCAAAATGGAAAGTAGTGCTGTAGCCGGCCGGGTACTGTTTTTCTACGACTCTCGAACTGACATTCACGATCCAAACCGCGTCGGCGTCATTGGTGTCCCGTTGGGCAGAGACACTGGAAGGGAAGCCGGCAAAGATGACCGCTTTGGACCCATCCTGGGAAAAGGCCAGGTCGCGAACGATGCTGGGACCCTGATCCAGGGCGCGCCAAAGTACCGATTCCTGGCCGGAATCAAGATCATACAAAGTGACTGTTTTAGGTTCGGATGTTGCGGCCAGCAGATGGCCGACCGGAGAGAAGGCCACTCGACCCTGGTGGGAGTAGGCTCGATCGGTGAGGGCTCGCAAGAGGCGTCGACCCGGGACATCCCACAAATCAACACGTCCATTGAACCAGCCTATAGCCAACTGTTTGCCATCCGGCGAGAAGCTCAGCGAGAAACCGGGCGACGGCTGGTTCGTCAGTGTGAGCAATGCGCTACTGCGGGTTAATTGCCAAAGATAACGCCACTCCCATCCGCGGAGATCTTCCTCGCCGGGCTGTGGACGGTGGCGGTCCAATAGCCGCCGGGCTTTGCCTAAATTGTTTAGGCGGAGCGCCTCTTGGGCCAGGTTCATGTCCGAAATGTATAGCAGCCGCCTCGCCCGCTGCTCGCTCTCGGAGGCCTTGCGAGCCTGTTCGTCGGCACGCTTTTGTTCGGCCTGTGCTCGTTCTCGTTGCACTTCCGCCTCAGCCTGCTTTTGCTGCGCTTCACGGCGGTGAACGGCTTCCAAAGCCGCGTTGTTCTCTGCCCGCCGCCATTGCCAGAAGATCCCGGCTACTCCCAAAGCGCCGACGATGTTGACCAGGGCGAGGAGCAAGGCCAATGCAGGTTTGCGCCGGCACCAGCGCCACACGCGCTCGGGACCGGAAACCGGCCGGGCCTGTATGGGTTCCTGCCGAATAAAGCGACCCAACTCGTCGGCCAGAGCTTGAGCGGTGGGATAACGCTTGGACGGTTCTTTC
>Ga0306920_100009667_pt1 | contig 12884 bp, 8 predicted proteins | sample flu12Cox44000170_FD_204666 | JGI IMG/M metagenome (GOLD analysis project Ga0306920, IMG submission 204666) | Lab enrichment of tropical soil microbial communities from Luquillo Experimental Forest, Puerto Rico - flux4day.12C.oxic.44.000.170 (v2)... | ecosystem: Environmental > Terrestrial >...
GCCAGCGCCGCGTCCGCAGCGGCACCTGCACCTCCGGCCGGCAACGCGGCGATGGCGTCGATAAGGAGGCGCCGGTGGCCGATTGCGGCGACGCCGAGCTCTTTCAGATCCTCGGCGGTCAGCTTCGGCAATACCCGCAGGTCGATCTCGTTCTCGCGAAACGCCTGTTCGTATCGCTCAAGCCCGAGCTCGCCCAGCCAGCCCCCTATGTCCATCGTGTTCGTTCCGGCGCTCGTCTTCGACGCATAGTACGCACGAAAGATAACGCGTGGGAGCCTATGATGCGACCGAAGTAGGCGTCGAACGAATGTCGCAAAGGTGCTTCATAGGCCGTCGCCGCTGATCGCAACGAGTGACCGCAAAGGGGCACTTTGACCCGTTCCCGCCGCCGAGGCTGAACGGCCGGTGTCCGTTCAGTTAGCCGACCTCCGCCGGAACGAGCGGGAACGGAAAGGATGCGCCGAGAGCGGACATGAGCCTGGCACTACCGCGCTGCCGCTGTCGGCCCTGCGCGGATCTTACGTTCGTCGCAACAACCCCTGGGCCGAACCGATACACGGGAAAGTCTCACATCCCCTTAATGCCCGAGCGCTGCGGGCAACACGAATGAGTTGAGCGCCGTGTCGCCGGCAAGGCTTTCCGGAGCGGGCGAGCCGCCATTCGCTTTATAGAGGCCGGCCGTGACAGCCACGACCAGGTTCAGCGTCGGCACCGCATAAAGGCGCTGCCCGCCGCGGCCAAGCGCGCCAACCCACTCGATGTCGTGGTCACCGACCAGCGACTGACCCTGCCACCACAGATAGCCGTAGGAGCGGGCGAAGCCAAACCACCAGCCGCGGGGGCTTTGCGGAGCAATCATCTGCTTGATCCAGCCGGCCGAGACGATCCGCCGACCATGCCAAACCCCACCGTCGAGCACGAGCTGACCGAGTTTAGCCAAATCTCGCGGTCGCAACCGCAATCCGTTGGACGTTCCCGCGTCGCCGTTTGAGAAGCGGCCCCACATCTCATCCTGTATCCCGAGAGGCTCGAGAAGCGCCTCTTTGGCGAACTCTTCAATTGGCTGTTTCGAGACCTTCCTCAATATCAGGCCGAGCAGCCACACGCCGCCGCTGTTGTAATTCCACGCAGTCCCCGGCGTTATTTCGACCGGACGCGCCAACACGAAACGGTACGGATCGGAAGCGCTCCACCCCTGCCGCACGACGTTTGCCCAATCATCGAGGGAAATGGCGCGCTCGGGCCAATCCAGTCCCGAGGTCATCGCCAAAAGATGACGCAGGGTAATCCGATCTTTCTCCGGCGTGCGCAGATCGGCGTATTCGGGAAAGAACGAGACTACCGGGGCATCGAGGTCGCTGAGCAAACCACGGTCGAAGGCGATGCCGATCAGCAGTGCGACGACGCCCTTGGTGATGGACGCGATGTCGTGCAGCGTGTTCGCATTACGCGGCACGCGGTACATGTCTTCGAAGTACTGCTCGTAAACAAGCGCGCCATGCCGGACGACGACGACGCCGTGGGGAACAGCTTCCGTTCGTTTGGCAAGACCCGGTCCTGTAGCGCAGATCAGCTCCGGGTCGAGCCCCTGTTGCGCTGGCGGGGAAACCGGCCAGTCATCCGACATGGCCGCCGGGGCGCCGCATTCCGCCGGTGTCCCGGCTTTGGCAACCGCCGCAACGAGCACCACGCAAAGCGCAGCTGCCGCGATCAAGAGCATCCCTCACCCTCCTCGGGCGGACGCTGACGGCGGGGAGTATGGCATAAAGTCTGCCGGTCGGATGTCACGATATTTGATGACGTGCAAGTCGGGGTTACCGTTTGGCAAATGGCGGGAATGGGGCACTTTGACCCGTTCCCGCCGCCTAGGCTGAACGGCCGGTGTCCCTTCGGTTAGCCGACCTCCGCCGGAGCGAGCGGGAATGGGAAGGATGCGCCGATACCCGTCATTCGCCGAGACGGCGACACGCCAGGCGGGCAGCTAGTTTCACGGCCCAGCGAGCGATACGGTCGAGGGTTGGGGCCACGGTTGCGCCGCTGCGTAGTTGCGCAAGGCGCTTTCGACCGGTAACCATCCGGCGAGGGCTGTTGCCGCTGAAGATTAGAACGCTGCAGCCCGTGAGACGTGCGAACCGACATACCGGCTAATCGCATAGCCTCCGATAATTAAGGTTTAAGGGGTCGCGGTGCCGGAGCCCGACACTATGGGCAAGTCGGGGGCTTGCCGCGATTACCAGATGTCCACACGCGGTCGTCACAGCAATTACCCCTGCTACGAGCAGGCCGCACTGACTCCATCGTCGCACATGACTTGAAGATGATCCCTCGCTTGCGAATAGCCCCCTTCAGCGGCCTTTTTGAACCACATTATCGCCTGATTTTCGTCTTTGACCGCAGTCCCGCCGCTCTCATAAATCAGTCCAACATTATATTGCGCAGAGGCATAACCCTGCTCAGCTGCCCTGCGGAACCACTGCAGCGCCAGCCCATCGTCTTTCGGCAATGCTCTACCTGCTGATACATCGTTCCGAGGTTGTTCTGAGCAGCAGCGGACCCGAGGTTCGCCGCCTTGCGGAACCATTCAACCGCCACAGCATCATCCCGGGCGGTGCCACGGCCGAGCGCGTAGCCGATGCCGAGATTGTTCTGCGCATCCGCATAACCCTGCTCGGCCGCTTTGCGGAACCACTGCAGCGCCAGCCCATCGTCTTTCGGCAATGCTCTACCCTGCTGATACATCATTCCGAGGTTGTTCTGAGCAGCAGCGTACCCGAGGTTCGCCGCCTTGCGGAACCATTCAACCGCCACAGCATCATCCCGGGCGGTGCCACGGCCAAGCGCGTAGCCGATACCGAGATTGTTCTGCGCTGTTGCGTTGCCCTGCTCCGCTGCCCTGCGGAACCATTCCAAAGCCAGGGCGTCGTCTTTAGACACCCCCCGACCCGACGCGTACATATTTGCCAGGGCATTTTCTGCATCCGCATAACCCTGCTCGGCCGCTTTGCGGAACCACTGCAGTGCCCTGCTGTCGTCTTGAGTAACGCCTCGGCCCATGAAGTACATATCCGCAAGGTTGTATTCAGCTTCGGCATGGCCCTGCTCGGCCGCCTTGCGCCACCAGAACACGGCTTGAACATCGTCTTGAGCGACTAGTTGCCCGCGGGCGTACATGTCGCGAGCTTGTTTTGCGTGTCTCTGTCGCCGCGCTCGGCGGATGCGCGGTATGCGTTCACCTCCTGCATCCACAGCACTTCTTGACAGATTCTGGCTGCCACCCCGATCCCGACGACAATACACAGTGTTGCCATACAGCCCTTCGAAAATACGGACCATGCGGAATGCGCTCGCTGCGCCTTTCGGCTGGGGACGCTCAACACCGCGTCGAAAAGGGGCCGTGGAATTGTGCTTGTACGGATTCGCCAAAATCGTACTCGGCGCCACATACTCCGTGCTCCACTGAATCCACATGAGTAGCGGCAAGTAACTTTCCCGATCCATGCCGCCAGTATAACCGTTGGCAATGTGGCTACTGCGCCCTGACCCATGATCCCGACACTGGTTAAGGCTACCTCCGAGACCCGAAATTGGGGATCAATACCGAAAAAGATGTAATTACCGATGATAATGATGCAGCCGGCGACAGATCCAGCAAACAAACCACACACAGCGCTCAGCCGCCTTGAGCGTCCGGTTGAGATCGCCGCAGCAATGGCCTGAAAGGCCATGGCCGAGCCCGCCAGCAAGAAATTCTTGTCGCCGAATATTTGTGCCGTCCAGGTAAAAAGCGGGGAAAACACCGAATTGATCGCGTCGGCGATCCCGATCGGAAAATGATTGCGAAACAAGTATGACTCCCACAGGAGCCAAAAGACCAGCCCTACGACAATGCCGGTTGTCAAAGCACGCCGGGGCCGCAACGCCTCTTGATTTGGAAGTTCAGGCGGGGAGCCTTCGAGGAACACCCAGGGTGCCAACCCCCCCGGTATAACCTTCTTTCGCCTCCACAGGGCGGCCAATGGAAAGGCCCAGACCGCCACCGACGCAAGTATGACGGGACCTCCCATAAAGATGTCGTAGCCATAAATCCAGTCTATTCCTATTATTTCCTGCCATTGCCAAGGCTTGAATACTACGGACAGAGTAACGAAGAACCACCCTACAGCGAACGTTCCGATCACCAGGATTAAAGCCATTGCGACGGTGAGAACGAGGATCAACCGCGGTGACCGACTCTGCAAGACGACTTCCAGCCACGCGGAAGCGGCATCGGCAATCCATCGAAAAATAAGGAAACATGCCACCAGCAAGACAATGTATGTCACCACGTTCAATTGTACGGTAACCAATACTTGCGAAAACGGTATGGGTTGTGCCTGGGTTACTGCCCCTCCTAGGATGTGGATGAGCCCTGGGAGACAGCCTGCCACCAATGCGGCGCCTAACCATCCTGCCCCTTTGGACGGGGGATCGCCCTTTAGTATTGACGCAAAGGCACCTCGCCAAACGCCGATTCCGATAACGCCGACAGCAAACACAAAGACGACAGCCGGGATACCAACCTTGATTGACCAGAAAAAGACAAGCGAGGCCCATTTGCCCTGCGGCCAAAAAGGCGTTGCCATAAACGATAGGACTTCGACAATGGACCAGGCCGCGATTCCAACCCCGAAAGCATCGGCGAAACTCAATCTAAACAGTCCGGACGGATCGCCGACAATTCGACGGCGTTCCCCCGCCCCCGGGTGGAACCGAAAATAGCCGCGCCAGCCTTCGTCGATACGTGCAGGCAGTGTAGCCAGCGCACGATCTATCTGAGATGTTTGATCCCAAGCAGAAGCTCGTATATCGGCGTAATATTCACGAGCACGCAAGACCGCCAAACCCGAAAGCATGACAACCCCTGTCCAAAAAATACTGTCGAGAAGTGTTGTAGCAGCATAGAACCAGCGGTCGCTCATCAAGAACCAGAACGAAACTAGTATAGATGGGGTTAGAGTGGTTATAAGAAATGCAAGCCAAAGTGATATCGTGAAATATGTTTTGGAAACGTCGCCGTTGCGGATATGCGCCAATTCGTGCAGCATAATTGCGCGAAAGGTAGTCTTGTCGCCCTGGAAATGCTGAGCGATAAATGAGCCGCTTAGGGCCAAATAGTATTTGCCGTGGCATCCGAAAGCGACGGGCAGGCCGGCGGCAAGCGGATTCCACACGAAGCGCGCAGGAACTCGAAGCTGAGCTGTCTCAGCAATGTCTCGTAATTCTTGTTCTACCTCCGGTAGCTCAGATGAGGTAATGCGCTCCAAGTGTCCAGTCTTGAGTTTCCAAATTGGATAGAGCCAATAAACAGCCGCAGCGGCCGCGAGGGTCAGAAAAATTCCGCCTATGTTCCACACAAGCCCAGGCCGGAACAAAGCAGCACAATGCGCAACTAATGGAAGTACATCTCTTTCGATGATGGCCGCGTTGCGATCAGCGTCTGCCGACGTTGACATGTTGAGGTCGGAAACTTCTGACCAGGCTCTCGACGCGCACTCGCCGGCCGCCTGGTCTGTTGGGACATCGATGTGAAACTCCCCGTACAACCGCCCACTACCGCAGACAACGAAGATCACCAGCAGAAAGAAGCGCAGCGTCGTATCCGACGGGAAGGCAAACGGGTTGAGACGCGGGCTGCGAACAGGCGATCTCGTCGATTCGGACATGCGTCCTCACTTCGGCAGGACGAGTTGAGCCGTGACGGTGTTGGCAAGTGATCGGGCCTTGTCGGCTGGAAGGCGTAGCTTTTTCGCCGCCAGGAGAATGTTTCCGTGGATTAAGGCGATTTGTTCCTTGGTCAGAACAGAACCTATGCTGGGTTCCGATGAATGGAATTTTTTGAACATTGCCTTAACAATCTCCGGGATCTCCTTCTCCAGGCCAGCTTCTATCGTCTTTTTGGCAATGTCCGTCAGGAATTCGAAAACCTCGGATAAGATGTACAGAACCGCAGGGGTGAGGAAAACGGCCAGCGGATCCATCCCGAAGCCGAGCACATAGTCCTTGGAACGAAATTGTTTGAGCGCGGCATCTCGATTGGCGAAATAAGCTCTGCTCGCGGCAGGAAAGATTGGCATCTCCTGCGGCGCAAGCTCCGCCAAAACATCACGCGCAATCTCAGAAATGAGTGTTGCGTTGGCAGAATTTCTCATGTTTCGACCTCCTTCACGAGATTCCATCACCATCCCGCGTTCTGTCGTGGACTTCCGATTGAGGCGAAAAGCCCGTGACGGACAACCGGCGGCAAAGCGGCGGGAATTTGACAATTGCTGCGCCCGCAGGCCCAGCGAAACTGAGAGAAACTCTGGGTTTTGAGGGTACCATCCGTTGCATTCTGACCACTGGAGTCCTACGCGTCTCCGCTGCCATGCTCGCCGTGCCGGTCACCGCGTTGACGAGAAATTCGTCGTCTAGGGTGCGTCTTTTGCTGGTCCGCGGGCGTCTGTTCGGCTGCGGCGAGGACACCCTCGGGGCAGCCCTCGTCCGCCGCCCTGTCCGCAATTGCGGCCTTTCGCACGCATCCATGGGCTCGGCCTCCCTCCCTACGCCTGGCTCGCAGATCGGCGGTCGGCAGTCTCTCCCTTAACTTACTTTGTTTACCATCCACCTGGCCTCGGAGGTGTGAATTTGCTCACACTCGATATTTTTTGGCTGTCCTAGTCCGTCCCGGATGCGTCCGAGTGGTCGTAGGCGGACACAGGAGCAGCCGGCCGGGTCGCTCTTGGTCTCGATCCGACCGGCGGCCTATGCACTGCCCCGAATGACGGCTGTGGGGCATGAAGAGCGGTTCCCGTCGACAAGGCTGAGTGCCGGCTGTGGGTTCAGAAAGGAGACGATCGCGGAATGCGCTGCAACGCGCGAGACGCGCCGAAAGCCGTTTGTGTGACGACGCCCGTTCGGCCCAACCCGACCTTGCTGGAACGCTACCGACCGGTTAAGACCGCTCCCGTGCGGACATTTGCACTCGACTTTTGCACACACTGACATCAGCTGTGATGAACCGCGAAGATGATCTCCGTGCCAGCACGCATCTGCTTTTTCGGCGACAGCATGGTCAACGGCACGGGCGACGATGCGTGCCTCGGGTGGGTTGGTCGAATCTGCGCGTCAGCACGCCACAGCGGTCGCGACCTAACGTTCTACAACCTTGGTATTCGCCGTGACACGAGTGCGGATGTACTGGCGCGTTGGCAGCGCGAGGCCGAGGCGAGGTTGCCACCAGAGCACGACGGCCGCCTCGTCTTCTCGTTCGGCGCAAATGATTGCTGCCCGGGCGAAGATATCGGCGGGGTGCGCGTGGCGCCCGGTCGAGCAGTGGCAAACGCCGAGACTATTTTAACCGCGGCAGTCGTTTGGTGCCCGACGTTGATGGTTGGCCCGCTGCCGATCTATGACGCCGCGGTCGATAGAAGGATCCGTCATTTGTCGGATGACTTTGCTTCGCTCTGTGCTCAATTGGGGGTTGCGTACCTTGATGTGTTTGATCTCGCGGTTGCATCTGACATCTGAGCGCGCGAGATCGCGGCGGGTGATGGCGTACATCCGAATGAGGGTGGCTATAGTGTGATCGCCGATGCCGTCGAGAACTGGGCAGGCTGGCGCGCATGGATGCGCTGACGCCGAATACATTGTGACGGCGATGGGGTGGGTGGCGCGACTCACGGCACGAAGTCGTCCGCAAGGTGAAAGAGACAATCGCCCCGCTCGACGCGACCGGGGACGCGCTTGCAGATAACAGTGCCGGCGCGGCCAAAGGCAGCAATGGGGGGCTCGCGCCACGGTGTGTCATGCGGATGGATGATTGCGGCCAGAGTGCCTGCGGTTACCTCTTCACCCAATTCGACGAGGGGCTCGAATAACCCGGGGTCTGGGGCATAAACGTAATAATCCTGGCCGCGCACTTGCATGATCCGGGTCGCGGCCGCGGCCGGCAGCGGCTCGCCGTTCAGCGCCCCGACCTTGGCTAGGACGCGCCGGATGCCGATTTCCATGATGCGCAGCGCGACGGGCGTTACTTGGCCGCCGCCAGCTATTTCGGTGCTCATGTGCCGCACCCCGGTGCGCGCCGCCGCCGCGGTCAGCGTGTGGTCCCCCAAGGCGGCATCGACGAGGTAGCCGACCGGCGCACCAAAGGTGCGCAGCATCTCGATGCCCTGCGCTAGCGTCTCTGGAGTCTGCGGTCGGCGCATCAGCGCGCTAGGCACATAGCTCAGCGAGCTGCCGCCCGAGTGGAAATCGAATACAAAATCGCACTGCGGCAGCAGCACGGTCTCTATGTAGTCGGCGATCTGCGCGGTGGGGCTGCCGTAGGGGTCGCCCGGAAAGCTGCGGTTGAGGTTGCCGTCGTCGAGTGGCGAGGTGCGCATTCCGGCCATCGCCGCCGGGAAGTTCGCCGACGGCAAAATGATGATGCGGCCGCGCACCTCCTCCGCTTTGAGGCTGCGGATCAGCTTGCCAAGCGCGACCTGGCCCTCGTATTCGTCGCCGTGATTGCCGGCGATCAACAGGACTCGGGGTCCATCGCCGTTTTTGATGCAGGCGACAGGGATCGGAATCCAGCCATAGGCTGAGCGATGCACCGAATGGGGCAGCCGGATAAAGCCGTGCTGCTTACCGGCGCGGTCGAAGTCGATTTCGGCGGTGAGACGGCTCCGAGAGCGGGCCATCAAGGGCTCCAGTACATGAGGCGAAGCGCGCCACTTGATAGCATGAATGCGCTGTGCTCAGCCCAGCATTCGCCCGGCAGTTTGGTCAACGGCGGAAAACCACTCGATTCGGCGGTCCGCCGGGGTGGTCGCGAATGACGCATTTGGGGCAATTCAGAGCATTCGCCGATCGCCCGATTAACGGCAGGAAGGCGCGTCGAAAACGGTCGTTTAAGCCAATTGTTTGCTGCTTCTCGGACAAGCTCCAGGCGATCAAATTCGTTTCCCGAGCCCGGAACGAGCCGGGCGCTGAGGCGATAATCCCGGTTCCGGGGACGCGCGCCAGCTCAAGGCCCTGTTCGCGCCCCTACCCGTCGGATGAGATGACATGGTGGCCGGTCAGCACGCGGGAAGGTAACCATCAGGTTGCCCTGATCGCCGGAAGTTCAGCAAATCTGCGGCTTGAGCAACCCCGTACGGAGTCCAAATGGGAGTCCATTAACTATGCGGGTTGCGAAGATGGGGTATGCTCACCGAGTTACCAAAAAAGACGAAAACGGCCGCATCATTTCGTCCTGGACACGGGTAAGAAAAGTTGTCCCGGAGGGGCTCGCCCCTTCACTGTCACCGCCCCACACCGGCAAGAAGACCCTGACGAAAAAGGTCAGCACCGAGCGCGAGCACGCAGAGTGGACCGCGAAGTTCTTGGCGATCATCGATCAGGCGGCGGGGCGCACCAGCGTCCTTCGGGAACTCACCGGGCTCGATGGTCTGAGCACGCCGGATCTTCTGCGGCAATGCCCCTCAGTCATCGCAAGGTTTGACAACCTGATCGGTCTAGCCGTCCCAGTAGTCAAACCATCGGAGCCGGTCATTTTCGCGTCGATGATCGCCAAGTGGGCCAAGCTGACAAATGCCCCGAAGAAGGGCCTCCGAGATATGGAAACGAAGTCTGGCCGATTCGCCGCTTGGCTTGGTCACGATGATATGGCGAGGGTGACATTCGAGAACTGTCGTGATTACAGGGACTTTCTGATCGAGGAAGGCGAGCTATCGGGGACAACTATCTTGAATCATCTCAAGGCGCTGAAGCGGCTGTTCGGCTATGGCTACGAAAACATTTACCTCCCCGCCAATCATTGGCAACGCGTCAAATACAAAGCTGGCGATGGTGAGGAACGCGAGGATTTCACCCCGGAGGAACGCCGCTTGATACTGACCGCCGTCCGCGATGCCGGGCCGGTAATCAAGTGGTGTAATTGGCTGTCATCGTTTCAAGCTCCACGGCTATCTGAAATCCTCGACGCACACACGCGTGACGTCGTGGTTGAGGAGGGCGTTCCAGTGATGAAGATCCGCCGGAAATACCGCTCGCCAGATCAGCGGCTCAAGACCAAGGTGTCGACTCGCACGGTGCCGTTGCACTCGGCAGTCTTGGCAGAAGGTTTTCTGGATTACGTCGGCTCAGTCGGTGATGGGCCGCTGTTTCCACAACTCGCACTCGACACATACGGCCGGAGGGCGGGTAAGGTGACCAGCCCGATCTCTAAGTGGCTGCGCAATGTCGTCGGCATCACCGACCCGAACAAGCCCTTTTACAGCCATCGCCATACGGCGGTCAGTTATCTGCGCAATACCCTTACTCCGGAAGGCCATCCTGCCGTCAAAGAAGATATAGAGCGGTATTTGACAGGCCACGCGGGGAAGGACGTGCATGCCCGCTATGGCGATCAATGGATTAAAACGCTGAAAGCAGCGATCGAAGTCATCCCCAACCCGCTTTAGGCGCTAATTCGTCCCTGAAATGGAAAGAGGTCACCCCTCCCGAACACTGCAACACTGCAACACCCGATTCTGCGGCGAGGATGCGCTACGGCCTCCATTCTGCGGCAGAGCCTCGAAAGGGGAGGCCAAGAAAGCCGCCGAAACCCTGCCATGGCGAGGTCGTGGGAGAATTCCTCAGACTCGTTCTGTTTGCTGACGAGCCCTGACCAGGCCGGTGCGATGGCGATCAACCAGCGTCAGCCTCGTTTTTGAGTACGGTGTACCATTCGTTCCTGACGGACAGCTACCCGCTGCAAAGGTCTGCTATCGAAGGGTAACCGGTGGATTATGCTCATTCCGAGCTTTACTACCTCTTTCGTGGCCGGGCAGATCGACGAGCTTTGCGGAACCGGAGTGTTCGGCTTAGAGGGAGCCCGTCACAAAGAAGGGCGCCCAGTGGTGAGGATGTTCGAACGGACGGAGCGTCGGGTCTTGAAGGACGAACCTGCGCCATAGCGCAGACACCTGCTCGTCATCGAGGATGCGCTCCGCGGATGGCCGGCGGCGTTCCGCGACGAGACGGGCGACAATGACTTCATTTGTTGCATTCCGCAGGTAACTCTGCGCGCGTCGGAGCGCCTCGCCAACGGCCAACCCTTGGTCAAGGCTTGCGTAGAACTCGTCCATGAGCAACATTGTGGACATGTCGTTCACTGGCCAAAGGCTGAGCACGAGCTGCTGGACACCGGCATAGAGAAAGCCACGCGCGAGGCCGGCGAGGCTGTTGCCAACGCTGACCATCTGTTGCCCCGTACTACAGGCGCTAAGCACAAGAAGCCGGAGGCGAAGTCTTTGGCTCATTGCGTCGCGGGCATTGAAAACGGTATTGCCGGCGAGCAAAATACCGGACGCTAGCGGATCACCCCAGTCGAACCAGGCATGCGCCGCAATGTGCGCCGCATCGGCTCTGGCCAATTCGGCGCTAACCCGCGGCGCCGATGCGGCATCGCCGATGAGCGGCGAGCAGGAAAAGCGGCGCGCAATTGAGGTTGCCTCAAGATCGGCGAATGGAAGATCCCCGGTGGGATTGCCGACTGTGACCAGATTGCTGGCGCGAAGCCCCGGCCAAGGCCCTTCTTTTCTTCGAATGGCTACGGCAGCGCTTGGCGCGTAGTGCACGACGACACTCTCCGCGAGTGGTCCGCTCTGGTAAGCCAGCGCATGAAGCGGAACGTGGTGCAGGAGCCCCTGAGGTATAAAGCACACGACCGGTATGTCGGAAAGATGTGCTGCCAAGGGAACGAGAAGGCGATTGGCCAATTCTGCTGCCGCCGAGCCAGCAACCTCGCGGCCTTCACTGAGGGCGGTCGTGTAGTTCGTTACGAGTTCGAGAAGCAGCGGCTCGGGGAGATCAAGTTCAACAACACGGGGCTCGGCGTCGCCTGTCGTCACGACGAGGGCAATCCAACGCGTCCCCAGATCAAGAAACTCTACGAAGGCCGAGGGTTGGGGTTGTTCGGAAAACCAGCCTTGCAGCTGATCCCATCCCAGGCGTTCGCCGCGTCGTAACTGCAAGTACGGCGCGGCCTCAGGGTGGCTTTCCATTTCTTGCCAGATCGCAGAGATCCGCTCCTGGACTGTACGAAATTCGTTTATGAGTTGGGCACGCCCGTCTGTGTCATCGGTAGCCCGCAGAGTTAGGTCGATCACCCGCAGCCTTTCGAGCAAAGCCGATTCTTCTGCAACCAACGGCTTTGGCAAGCCAGGTGCTGGCAGCGATACCCGCGCGAGCTCATCCCGGAGCGATCGGGAGCTGCCTTCTTCTGCGCGAAGGAATGCCTCACGCAGTCGGGAAGTTTGCACACAGGCTTCGATCAATCTTTGATAAAAGAACCAATTGGAATCCGCTGTCCTCTCCTTACCTTCCTCGGTTACGGCCCCTGCGTAAGCGCGGTCCAGCTGCTCACCAAGCAACTTAAGGCGGCAGCGATCCTTAATGAGGAGGCGAAAAAGAACCCGAACCATCCGGGTATCGCCCACTACTTGATCCACAGCTATGATTTCGCGCCGCTGGCCGCGATGTGCGTCGAGACCGCGCGGCGCTACGACAAGATCGCACCGGAGGCGCCGCACGCGCTGCACATGCCCTCGCACATCTACTCGATTCTCGGCATGTGGGAGGATTCGGTGCATTCCAACGTCGCTGCCAGGAAGGCCGCCGAGGATTACTGGGCCAACAATTCGCCGGGCAAGACTGCGCCTGCGCTGCCCCACCTCTTCGATTTCATGGTCACCGCCGATCTGCAGATGGCCAAGGACGGCGAAGCTAAGCAGCTCGTCGACGCGTCCACCGCTCTCTCCAACTTCCCCTACCCCTCGCTCGGCATCGACACGGGTCTGGCGGCGATCCCGGCGCGTTACGCGCTCGACCGCGGCCAA
>Ga0306920_100009668_pt1 | contig 12884 bp, 12 predicted proteins | sample flu12Cox44000170_FD_204666 | JGI IMG/M metagenome (GOLD analysis project Ga0306920, IMG submission 204666) | Lab enrichment of tropical soil microbial communities from Luquillo Experimental Forest, Puerto Rico - flux4day.12C.oxic.44.000.170 (v2)... | ecosystem: Environmental > Terrestrial >...
GGATCTTTTTCAAGCAGCATCTCAATTAGAACGACGACCGGTTGTGGAACACCGTCGAGCTGTTCGAACGGCGGCGGCGCCTGCTGATGCTGGTACATCAGCTCGGCAGGGGAACCGCTGAACACCGCATGGCCGGTCATCATTTCCCAGAGGACCACGCCCAGCGAGTACAGGTCCGAGCGAATGTCGACCTGGATTCCTGCGAACTGCTCCGGACTAGCGAACTCCGGTGTACCGGCAAAGATCCCAGGGATCGAAATCGAAGTTTGAGAACCTGTTTCGCCGACCGCCTTGGCCAAGCCGAGGTCGATGATTTTTGCTGTGATACTGCCGTCATCCTTCAGACGGACCATGATGTTACTCGGTTTGATGTCCCGGTGAACCAGGTTCTGTTCGTTCACCGCAGCAAGTCCGGCGGCGACCTGCGCCACAATTTCCAGCGCCAGCTTCACTTCGACCCCTCCCGAACGTCTGATGAAGTGCTCAAGAGTTTCTCCCTCCACGAATTCCATTGCGTAGAAGTAACTCTCCCCAGTTCTGCCCAGGTGTAACACCGAGGCGACGTTCGAATGGCGCACCTTTGCCGCCGCCCGGGCCTCGCGCAAGAAACGAAGCTGAGCTGATTCGTCACCAAGGTACCGTTCGTTAATGACCTTCAGGGTCACCGGACAACGCAGATCAACGTCGAGCGCCTTGTAGGTGATGCCCATAGCGCCGCGACCCAGCTCAATCGGCTTACCAGCGTCATCCGAGATCACCTCATAGTGCTCGAATCGCCGAATCTGCGGCGTACCTGCTGAATCCCCGGGACTGCCTGCCGACTCAGATGCTGAACCCGATTCCCCGGTCGCTGTAGCAACAGCTCCGTGCAGGATACAAACTGGACAGAACTCCCGATCGGCGGTGGCGAAGAACTTCGTGCCGCAGATCCGGCAGGTGCGTGTCTCCGGCTGCCCTGTTCCCGGGCTTAGGTCGGGTTCCTGCACAGGCTCTCCGGATTCCGTATTCACGACCTCAGCCGTCCCTTGGCGCGGCTAGCGCACAGTTCTCCGCCTCAATCCTGGCAACTTGGTCCGCCTCACTTCCCATTGAGATGTGGCTCGCTCTCATCGATAACCCGCCTATATAGGCAAATACTAGTAGACCAAGCCTTATGGCGTGCAGTCAATAGGTATTCCTACCTATATCTCTAAAGCCACAATTGTGCTATGCAGCCCGTTCAAGGAAGGGCGGGTGCTCTGTTCGCGGAGCCATTGGAGGGACCGAACCGAGCACTCGCTCGGGTCAACCAAGTAACTTGTACTTGCATGAACCGCTCTCTCGATTACATGCGGCTGCTGGGCCATGCAGGCGAACCGCAAATGCGCGCGGAGGGGCGCTCCCGGAAAAACTAACCCAAGTGGCTGACACTGCAACCATCCGACTGATTTGGAGGCACTCATGATCCTGGTTGTTGGTGCGACTGGCTTGCTCGGAGCACGTATTTGCGAACGATTGAGGGCTGAGGGGCAACCCGTTAGAGCGCTTGTTCGGAGAACGTCTAATCCTGACAAGGTCAACGTATTGAAATCGCTTGGCTGCGAACTGGCCATCGGGGACCTGAAAGAGCCTGCTCAGATTGAGGCGGGCTGCCAGGGGATAACAGCCGTGATTTCGACCGCGTCCTCGACGCTTTCGCGCCAGCCTGGTGACTCGATTGAGAGCGTCGATTTGCAGGGACAGCTCACGCTGGTGAATGCCGCGAGAAACGCGATGGTCAGGCGATTTGTTTTCGTTTCCTTTCTGGACGATCTCGCTGTGCAATACCCTTTAACTCAAGCGAAGCGCTCTGTGGAGCGCGCAATGGCGAATCTCGACTTCACCTCAATCCAGGCGAGTTTCTTTATGGAAGTGTGGCTATCGCCCGCACTTGGTTTCGACTACATTCAGGGTAAGGCACGCATTTACGGTGATGGATCAAAACCGATCAGTTGGGTATCCTATCGGGACGTGGCAGAGTTCTGCATCGCGCCGGTTCTTCGGTCTGTCGCAAGTCGGTCTGTACTCGAAGTGGGTGGTCCCGAAGCTCTAACGCCTCTTGAAGTACTGAAAATCTTCAAGGAAGAAAGCGGCCGGCGTTTCGAGACCGAAATAGTCCCTGAAGCCAAGCTGCGGGAACAGTTGGATTCCGGGGCTGATTCTTTGGAAAAGTCATTCGCTGGAATAATGCTGAAGTACGCCCACGGAGAAGCCATCAACATGGCTGGGCTGCTGAAGTCGATTCCCGTCCGCATGACATCCGTGCGAGAATATGCCAAGTCGGTGCTGGGACCCTATAAAGGTTAGGGCGCGGCAACTGACGCACTAACTTACCGTGACTTAAGCGCGTCTATCGCTAATGTCGACCTTCGTCCTCGTACACGGAGCTTGGCAGGGGGCCACCACCTGGGACCTCATCGTTCCGAAGCTTCAGGCTGCCGGACATAAAGCTTTCACGCCTGTGTTGACGGGTCTCGGCGACGATTCGGACCGTCTGTCACCCGCCATAAATCCGGACAGCCATATCGACGATGTCGCAGGCATTTTGAAGCGCGAAAACCTTCATGACGTCACGCTAGTCGGCCACAGCTACGCAGGAATGGTCATTGGGATTATCACGAACTCTCCGCTGGACATGATTGCCATGTGGAAGTCCCGGTGGCGAAGAACTTCGTGCCGCAGACGGGACATGTGACTGACTCGCGCTCTACGGCTGCCCGTTGTGTACCACGCTTACTCCCAGGTTTTCGGGACTGTCTTTTCACGGCTTTAGCCGTCCTTCGGCAGCGATCAGCATGTCGCAGAGCGCGCGGATCTTCCTGTTTCATTTAAAAAGGCAGTCGGAATCCACGTCCTCCCGCGGCGCTTGCTTTTTGGGTGCGATATTCTGCGTAGGCTGCTTCTGCGCGTCTTTCCAGGGAAACCGATTTCTGCTCCCTCGCGGTTCCGATGGCTTCGCAAAATGAAGCCTCAATTTCGGTTTCGTCTGCATTAACGGCCGCAAGGAACACACCCTTGAGCCGCTCTAGCTCTGAGCACCACCAGCGCTCCTCAGATCTTTGAACGACTGCTTGTGCCTCCCTAATAGCCTCGAGGGCTTCAGACGTACGGTTTACCAGGTGCAAGGTTTCGGCCTTTAGTGCTAAGAAATAGGGCACGCACCACATTGATCCGTTTGCCCGCCAGTCGGCTATTCCTTTCTCGATCCACGACAGGCCTTCGGCTGCACTGCCGGAAGCGCTACGCGCCCACCCCCGGAAAATCTCTCCTCCAGTCAGCCAGAACGCAAAACTCTGATGAGTTGAAAGTTCGATCATATCGCACGCGTAGCGTTCCACTTCAGCAGGGCTGCGTTCAAACTGACCGAGAGCTGCTGCACACCATAGTACCACGGCTAATCCATGTGTATCATTCAGCTCTTTGGCCAGCGAGATGGCTTCTGCTATTTTCGCTCGGCACAGAGAGACCTCTCCTAAATGCCACTCGGCTATCGCCCCATAACAAAGACAAATAACCTCAGGCGTGGTGATCTCTTCGACAGAAGACTGTACGCCTACCGAGCGCCAGATCTGAACTCCACGCAGGGCATAACGTCGTGCGGTCTCGAAATCGCCCAAAAAAAAGAGGGTGACGGCCAAAGTGCGATAGGCTCGAATCATTAACGCGGAGTTATTCTGCTCCTGTGCCAATGAGTAAGTTCGCCTGGCGATCTGCATTGCTGCGGTCAGCCTATCGGTGACAAGGGAATAGCGCCATTGGCCTTCGAGTGCAAAAACCAAGACTAAAGGACGATTGAGTGAATGACACAGGGCCTCCGCGCGCTGGTAACAAACTCGCGCTTCCGGTGCCGCGAATCCTCGGGTATGTATTAGGTACCTGCCCGCCTGCGTAAGGACAAAGAGCTGATCCTCCTCAGCGAGACTTTGCCCGGCGACACTCACTTCCGCCAGTGAGCCCCAGCGTTCCTTTTCAAAGAAATGGGCTAGTGCCAAGAGTAATGCTCCTCTGACCCCCAGCACATTAGAAGCGAAGGAGGCATCTCCCCGGTGAATCCGCGGAATGTAGACTTCGTGCAGCGCCTTTCGAAACAGGCCGGCATTGCACCCACAGATCACCGCTAAGAAAAGCGGCTCCATCTCCCTAAAACTATCCGGCAGCTGAGGCGCAAGCGTTTGATAATAGTTGTAAAGCCGCTTATTGCATTCCTGCCAAGCCTCGATCCTTTGAGTCCGGAGCTGTTCGCCAAAATATTCACGAACCAGAGGATGCGTATCCAGGTCGCGGGATTGTATGGATCTTCTCCAGCAAGCAGCCTTGCTCTTCTTAACTTGGCAAGTACTGTTCGCCACCCGATCGGGCTCAAATCAATCAACGACTCTGTAAGGCCCCGGATAGCAGGCGGGTCCAGCAGGGTTCTAAGCGCCTTTTCATCAGCGGGCCGATCAAAAAGGCCTAACATGCGGAGCACGGACAGCTCCGGACCCTCGCCGAACCAGATTTCATAAGAATCCATCACTTTTCTGGCGTGGGCTCCCTGTCGTACGTCGTGAGCAAGACGTTGTGACACTTCTTTTCGAAAGCGAATATCGCCATTGTAAGCATCGGTCAGATAACTGCCCAAAAGGGTCAAAGCGAGGCAATGGCCACTAAAGTCGTCACTGACATTTCGCAACTCCTCCTCATCCCCCTTAACGCCCGACGCCCGGAGCAGGTTGGCGCCGGCATCACTCGAGAGGTGTTCCAGGTCACGACGCAGACATGAGCTACCCTCGTGATCCGTAATATCACCGACCGCTATCCGCGTGGCAATCAGGCAAAGCCCGCTATTGAAGGCAGCGAGCTCGCGCAGAAGCGCCTTGAGCGCAGGCTCACGCAGCCGTCCCTCTTGTGGACCGGGTGGATCTTGGAGCGGCTCCAGGCCGTCCAAAATTAACAAGGTTCGCCGATGCGCGATGAGCTTCGCGAGTCGTTCGCCCTTCTCCCACGCTGTTCCGAGCCGTGGATCTGGATCTCCAAACCAGGTAAGAGCAGCATCAAGAAATTCATCCGCGGACGAAGTGTCGCCGCTGGTACCTTGTCTGTAGAAGGACCAACCAAAAATGAGCTCTGCTGAACGATAACGGTCCGTAGCCATCCGTCGGAGCCAATGGTTAATAAGTGCCGACTTCCCGACGCCAGCCCAAGCGACAATGGTAAGGACGTTGATATTCTTGTTTGCCCACGCTTGATCCAGAAAAACGATATCTCCTCTCGGCCAAAAATGTCGCTTGCCGTAACGGGTAACCTCGCGATGGAAATTTTCTCGAGTCCCTGCCTTACTGGCAGCTCGGGAGTTCCGGCTCGTGAAGCTGTAGCGGGGGTTCTCTGCGGGCTCTGACCAGTGACCCGACGCCGTGCGGCAATGGCGCCTGTTATTGTCGGCATCGCCTTCAAGAGTTCGGCCGGGGTCTGAAAACGCCGCGCCGGATCTTTCTCAAGAGTTTCTCAAGGAGAACGACGACCGGCTGTGGAACATCTTGGAGTCGCCCAAGCGGCAAAGGCGTGTGCTGATGCTGATACATCACCTCGCCGGGAGTGCCCCCGAATGGTGTCTTTCCCGTCACCATCTCCCAGAGCGTGATACCAAGTGAATACAGATCTGACCGTATGTCCCCACCAATTCCAGCGAATTGCTCAGGACTGGCGAACTCCGGTGTTCCAGCGAAAGCCCCGGGCGTCGAAATCGCGGTTTGGGCGCCCTGGTCATCGAGCGACTTGGCTAGGCCGAGATCGATGATTTTTGCGGTCACAGCGCCTCCCTCCTCCAAACTCACCATGATGTTGCTTGGTTTGATGTCCCGATGAACCAGCTTCTGTTTGTGCACCGCAGCCAAGCCGGCAGCGACCTGCGTGGCAATTTCCAGCGCCAACTTTACCTCAAGCCGGCCTGAGCGTTTTATGAGGTTCTCCAGCGTTTCTCCGTCGACGAACTCCATCGCATAAAAATAACTGCTCGCGGTTCTGCCCAGGTGTAAGACTGAGGCCACGTTGGGATGACGAACGCTGGCTGCGGCGCGCGCCTCGCGTAAGAAACGAAGTCGCGCCGATTCGTCACCCAGATATTGTTCACTAATAACTTTCAGGGTCACCGCACAACGCAGGTCAACGTCGAGTGCCTTGTAGGTGATGCCCATTGCCCCACGACCCAGTTCGATCGGTCTGCCAGCTTCGTCCGAGGCCACTTCATAGTGCTGGAATCGGCGGACGGGCAACGCGGACTCTTTGTTCCCGGAGCTTACAGCTGAGCCAGATGCTGGCCCTGCTTCCTCGTCCGCCGCAGATTCCCCGCTCGCGGCGCACCGCAGGATACAAACTGGACAGAACTCTCTATCAGCGGTGGCGAAGAACTTCGTGCCGCAGACCGGACAGGTGCTTGCTTCCTCCTTTACGGCTTCCCGCCTGGTAGCACGCTTACTCCCAGGTTTTCGGGACTCTCTTTTCAAGGCTTCAGCCGTCCTTCGGCAGCGATCAGCGCATCGCACAGCGCGCGGACCTCCCCCTCAATCTCTGCCGGATCTGAGACCGTGCGGGCGACCTCCTCGCGCACGACGGCCAGGTATCTCTTCCGTAGGCGGTGGATGAATGTCTTGACCGTGCCGACGCCAACACCCAAAGCTTTCGCGGCCTCCTCGTATGAGTCCCCCGGCTTGCTCTCCATGATCCCTATGAACGGCTTCAAGATCTCAAAGACTGATTCTTTCCCCCGGGCAACGTATTCCTGGCGCAGGAGCGTCACCGCGTGATCCAGCAGTGTCAGCGCCCAGCGCGCCTCGAAGATCTTCTCGGCCGTTAAATGATCCGCTGGCTCGTATCGATAACGATCTTCGGCCGTTTCCAGGTCCAGCGAAACAAACTGATACTGGCCCCCTCGCTTGAGTCTGTGGGCTCGATGCGTCTCGACCGAGAGATAGTTCTGAAAGCAGGCGAGCAGAAACGACCGGAACTTGCCTTTGAGGCGGTCCACCCCGCTCAGTGCCCGATGCTCCAGAAGATGCAGGAAAAACCCTTGGGTTAAGTCCTGGGCATCATGCGAGGAATGTCCGCGCCGGCGAGCAAACGCATAGAGCGGATACCAATAGACCTGGCAGAGGGAGGCCAAGGCCGCCCGGCCCGTCTGGTTCGGGTCGTGCGCCGAAGCCATCACCAGCGTCCAGCGGGTCGTATGAAATTCGCCCGCCCTACCTCCCACGGAGCTGTCGCTCGCTGTCATCGGGAACCCGCTTGCTGGGTGATTCTAGCCGATCAGTGAGAATTTTACACTTTTTTCCCTGAGCGCTGACACTCGGGGTGCCCGAATCGATTTGTAGAGAATAGCAAGCCGGAAATCCCTAAGCCGCCTAACGAACAAAGACGAAACGCTATGGATGCCACCTCCAACTTCAGCCTCAGGTTCGCTCAAGCATCAGAGTCGAAAGTCCGGATGGCCGACCGGTTACTCACGCGACAGACCTCGGAGAAGATAGCGATTGCACTGAGCCTGATCAGCCAAGCTTTCGGTTTCTCGATCTTCGGGACCCTGATCATAGCAAACCGGCACCAGGCAGACTTGAATGGTTTTAGCGGCGGCAGTTTTGTCGCGGTGGTTAGCGGCATCAGCGCCATCGTAGTGGGTGCAGCGTTCCTGATCGCCGCTGGTTTCTACTGGAGGTTCTGCGCCAGGCGTTCAGCCGCCTTGGCGGTTAGCCGTAAGACTGCGCGCCTAACCTTTGCGAGACCTCGGTCAATCACAAGAATCCCCTCCCTAGCTTGAGAGGCATTAGCGCTGATGGAGGAAAAATGGAGTAGCTGTCGATTTTCGGTCTCCCAGAACGACTATCTGATAACAGAACGGTGAGCTACGGCTCTCTGAGTCATAGGAAACAAGAAGGAGGAGTCAATTATGATCGTCGAAAATCAACATAGTGGACTTGTGAAAGCTCCGCGGATTTTTACTGTGCCGGCTTACGGCTTGGTCGTCGCTGCACGTACCAGGGAGTTCCAGCTTCGTAAGAGCGCTAGTGAACAAGTATGCCGCCCAGGCGCGTGGCGGCCGGCCGCCAGCTTTAGACGCGAAATCCGCCCGGAACAAAGCCTTTTGGAGCTGTGTCGTAAGACCGCTTCTCTAAAGTCGGACAGGGTCGAGTTGGTCGTCTTCCTGTTCTTCGGACTAGTCGTGGTTGTAGCGATGATGGGTTGCATCTCCGAGTTGTTCCACCTGCTTGGTAACGCCGTTCTCGAGCAGACAGTCCGTACGCTTCTAACCCAGTGAATGAGTTCTTCTTTCCAACAATTGGATTGATGAACCGCTTAATTGGCTTAAGCCGCTAGGGTTATGCACTTCGGTGGCCGATCGTGCTTTGTCTTACTTTGCAATCTGAGCACGCAAATCGACGATCAAGGCGGGGCGGGAATCGAACCCGCGAATAGATCTTGCCCTAGCGTAAGTCCTTATTCCATAGGGAGATAGATAATATAAAACATTGCTGTACAACGTTGGATTGTCTTACTATTTGTCTTACCTATGGCCTGCATCTGGAAGCACCCGAAATCGAAGTATTGGATCGCCCGGTTTCTTTCGGCTGACGGTGAATACAAGAATCGGTCGACCAAGGAAACCGATTCGAAAAAGGCGCGAAAGACAGCCGAGGACTGGGAAAAGGTCGAGCGCGTGGCACGGCGCGGCGTTTTGGTCGAGGCGCAAGCAAGAGAAGTCTTAAACGAGATTCTTGAGCGGGCCACTGGCGACCGACTGCAGACCCATTCGTGCCGGGAGTGGCTTGAGGAATGGGTTAAAGGCAAACAGGGGACAACGGCGGCAAAGACCATGCTGAAGTACTCGCAGGTTGCGCGAGACTTTCTTAAATACCTTGGGAAACGTGCGGACCTGCCTCTGACGGCTATCAGCATCCAGGATTTCAGGTCGTATCGCGACAAACTCGCAGAAGGCGGCCGATCGCCTCAGACAGTCAATCAGTTGCTTCATAAGACCTTGACGATCCCGTTCAACAAGGCGCGAAGATTCGGACTGATTCCCATGAACCCGTTAGTTGCGGTCGAATCTTTGACTGAGGATCCTGGCGAGCGGGACATATTCACGACGGAGCAGATTGCATCTTTATTGGAAGTTGCCCGGGATGATTGGAGGGGCGTTATCCTTGCTGGCTTTTATACGGGTCTGCGCCTCATCGACATAACGAACCTGAAATGGTCGAACATCGACGTGGCGACCGGTTGCATCACGCTCTATGCGCAAAAGAGCAAGAGGACGAAGCGAAAGATCATCATCCCGATCCACGACGATCTGGCAGACTGGCTATCGTCCCCGACCTTCGAGCGATGTGGACGGATCTATCTTTCCCTCGCTCGCCGGGAAGGCCGTTGGCGGAAGCAGCGGCCTTTCGCGGCAGTTCAGGAAGATCATGGAAAAAGCCGGAATTGCGGGACGGGTCATTCGATACGGCAAGGGCGCCGGCCGACGTATCGAAAGCCTCTCCTTTCACAGCTTGCGCCATTCTTTCAACAGTGCGCTCGCAAACGCAGGGGTCAGCCAGGAGCTGCGCCAAGCGCTCACCGGACATGCTTCCGCAAGGGATAATGAGCGCTACACTCACCGGCAGATCAGTCTGTTACGAACCGCTATTGAACAGGTTCCGCGTATCAAACCATCGATCTAGTCGAGGTCTAGGAATAGCTCTGGCCGGATACCAAAGTGCTGGCTAAGGTTCCTGGCGTGCTCTCGAGTAATCGGCCGGGCCCCTTTAAAGATTAGAGACACCAGGCTTTCGCTTACTCCGAGAACCGCGGCGAGTCTCCTATGGTCGGTACCGGTTTCTCTACAGGCGGTCGTGAGCATTTCCAAACAGCTCCGCTGGCATGGCCTCACCCTTTTTTCAACCCTTGCCAAATCTCCTTTGCTGAACTTGACGCACTCAACTATAGAATCTGACTGACTCATGGCACGTGCTGCGGAAGCGAAGGGTAAACTGCGAATCGGCGATGACTGGAACGCAATCCGGATCATCGCCCTGTCGCAGAGCAACCCGCTGAAAGCTATTGCCGAGCTCGCCGAGAACAGCATCGACGCGCACGCGCGAAAGATCACGATCACGCGTGGTCGGGAACACGGCGAACACTATCTCGCCATCCGCGACGATGGCGATGGCGTCCCGCGCGATGCTAACGGGCGCCCCGATTTCCGCTACGTCGCCACGCACATCTGCGATTCGGTGAAGCGTCGTCTGAAGTCCCAGGGGACGGGAGCGGGGATCCAGGGCGAGTTTGGCATTGGCTTACTGAGCTTCTGGACGGTTGGCGAGCGGCTCGTCATGACCTCCACCGGCAGCGACCAGCGCGCCTACCAGATGACCATGAACAAGGGGGATCCCAGCTACGAGATGAGCCCCCGGCGCGTGCTGTTCGCCGAGCGCGGCACGGAGGTTCGCATCTCGCCGCTCCTCGAAGGTATTCGTACACTGAGCGGGGAGAAGATCCAGTGGTATCTAGCCTCGGAGCTGCGTGATCGTATTCGCAGCTCCGGAGTGCGCATCAGCGTTATCGATAAGCTGGCACGCAAACAACTGGAGGTCGAGCCGCGACAGTTCGATGGTCGCCTCCTGCATCAGCTGCCGTCGGTCCGCACCTCATATGGCGATGCCTATGTGGAACTGTATGTGACCGAGCCCGCGGAGTCTTCGCGCGTTGCGCTGTACCGCTCCGGCACGCGTGTGGTCGAGGTGCTGGGCTCTCTTCCAGGTCTCGAACATGCTCCCTGGACGTCGAGCTATCTCGAAGGCCTCATCGATGTGCCCTTTCTGAGCGTCACGCCGGGCACGCGCAGCGGTATCATCCACGATGAGCGCTATGCGGTGCTGTGCGAGGCCCTGGGGCCGCTTGAGGAACATCTGAATGCGCTGATTGCCGAGCAGCAACGCGCGGAGGAGGAGCAGGCGAGCCGGCAGCTCATGCGTGCCATTCAGCGCGCCTTTCGCGAGGCACTGCTGGCCCTGCCGCCGGAGGAGTACGACTGGTTCGACGTGCACGCGCGCTCAGGTCGGCGGGCCGAGGCGCGTCGTTCGGGTGAGAACGGCAAAGCGCTTGGGGCTTTGCAGGAGGATCAAGTGCTGGGCGCGGCCGAACCGGAGCCGGCGACAGAGCCGCAGCGCCAGTTCTTTGAGCACGCAGGACCGCTCTTCAGTGTCGTTGTCTCGCCCGCGGCGAGCACGATTGCCGTGAACGCCTCCCGGTATTTCAAAGCGCTGCCGCGCGATCGGTCCAGACGCCGAGTGACAGACGACCTGCAATTCTGCTGGGAAATCATCGAAGGTGGGGGCACCCTCGCGAGTGAGCACGATCAGGAGATCAGTTTTCAGGCACCGGCGACGCCTGGGCTCGTGCGATTGCGCGCCACCGTGAGGCAGCGCGACGTCGCCTGTTCCGCGGAAGCGCTCATTACTGTGACCGACAGTCTTGTCCCCTCCACTGATTCAGGGGTGATCGATGCACGCGGTCTTCCTGGATATACATTCGAGCGCGCGTCCGGCGAATTATGGCGCTCCCGCTTCGATGCGACGCGCAACGTGATCGTCGTGAACAACGGCCATCGCGATTTCGTGTTCGCCTCGCGTATCCAGGCGCTCAAACTGCGTTATCTGGTAAGGCTCTATGTCAAGGAGCTCGTGCTGCGAAATTTTAGCGGCGTTCCCGGGGATCAGCTTCTCGAGCGCATGATCGAGCTGTCGCTCTACACGGAGGACAAGCTTTGATGGGGGTTCGAAATGCTAAGATGACTGTCCCCGTCGCTGCGACACGCCTCACCCCCCCGGTTTCCGCCACGACCGACGCGCGCGGTTTGGCGGCGTCCTCGACGGCCTTTGTCATGTGGGGCGTGCTGCCTCTTTAGGAAAGCAGCTGGAGAGCGTAAAAAACAAACTCTCAAATGAAAGTATCCAGCGGCCGCAATTCGCGGATGTAACTGCATTTAAATCGTAGACAGCCCCGATTCTTTGAATTTGCAGCTCCAGGATAGCTTGCGCACAAGGGCCATTATCAGCAAGAAGCGCCAGTACCACGACATTGCCTCGACTTGAGTCTCCGGACGTGGCCGCCCGAAAGGTAACGTTGCCATTGTGGATCTGAATCGAAAATTCGTAAGAATGGCAGCACCGGGTCATCGGTCGCCGTCGTGATGCGGTCTCCGCACGGTTGCATACGCATGACCTAGCGGAAGTACTCAAATATCGGCTTTGTACGCGCGAAGCGGAGCAGATTGTGTTTAAACAATTGGTAGGAAAGACTGACCGGGATTTTTGGGGGAATGTGTGAAATTCGTAGAACAGGGCTATGCACTTGGTATCAAAGACGTGAATAGTCCTGCACAGTGGCCATCGGCTGGCCGCCATCAAAATGCTCTTTTCCTGGCCGACCGAGAAAGGGGTGCTTGGGATGAACCCTGCCCGGGAAGTGAAGACGGAGCGGTTTTCCCGCACTCAGGGCAAAACCCCGGCCTTTGCCGACGGCGAAGTCCGGAAGCTGCTTGGCGCGTGGAGGCCGAGTCGAGCGCCTTGTTCAACAAACTATCGATAGGCGTCGCACTTGCCAACAAACGTATTGACTCGACGCTCGAGGCTGACTACATTGTGTAGTCAATGCGGATTATCGCTCCCTCCACGATAAGAAGATGGTGTGATGAGCATCCGAGGGCGAAAGGGAGATTGCTGGCATGGTTGGATATCGTGAAAAAGGCGAAATGGAGTCACCCTCCGGGCATGCTCAAGCAGTTCCCAAAAGCTGATCCAGTAAAGGTAAAAAGTGGAAAACCGAACGTGTGCGTGTTCAATATCCTTGGAAAT
>Ga0306920_100009669_pt1 | contig 12883 bp, 13 predicted proteins | sample flu12Cox44000170_FD_204666 | JGI IMG/M metagenome (GOLD analysis project Ga0306920, IMG submission 204666) | Lab enrichment of tropical soil microbial communities from Luquillo Experimental Forest, Puerto Rico - flux4day.12C.oxic.44.000.170 (v2)... | ecosystem: Environmental > Terrestrial >...
TGAGGTCTTCGTCTACCCCGAAGCCTGGCCGACCCATATTCAATGGGCGGCGATGCTCTTTGTGCTGCTGGCGCGCGGTCCCGGGAAGCTGTCGCTCGATTGGCTCATCCGTCGCCGGTTTCTCGGGGACGGCTGAGGGGAGCCGTCACCATGCGCTTTGGGTCGATCCTATCTCGGGGTGCGCTGGGCTACCTCCCGACACTGCTGATCGGTATGACGCCGGCCATTGCCGACCCCTCTTCATGGCGTCAGGAATGGCCCCGCACCGATTTCTCGCGGCATTCGGTTGCGTATGACGAGATCGTCTCGGGCGGCCCGAGCAAAGACGGCATTCCGGCGATCGACAATCCTTCTTTCGCGCCGGTCTCCGAGGTCGGCGGTGTTGCCTCGCATGCACCCGTTATCTCCGTCGCCATCGGGGATGACGCAAAGGCCTATCCGCTGCGGATCATGATCTGGCATGAGATCGTTAATGACACAGCCGGCGGTGTGCCGATCGCGGTCACCTGGTGTCCGCTGTGCAATTCTTCGGTGGTTTTCGATCGCCGGCTCGGCGGCCGAACACTGAGCTTCGGCACGACCGGAAAATTGCGCAACTCGGATCTCGTCATGTATGACCGCGAAACCGAAAGCTGGTGGCAGCAATTCGGCGGCGACTGCATCGTCGGCGCGCTGCTCGGCGCCGAACTCAAGCTCACGCCGATGCGCGTGGAAGCCTTTGACCATTTTGCTGCCCGTTTTCCACATGGTCTCGTCCTGCTGCCCCCAGCCGGCAACCAACACGGATACGGGCATAACCCCTATGGGGGCTACGACAGCGCCTCCACTCCGTTTCTCTATCGCGGCAAATATGCCGGGCCTGTGGCACCGCTCGCCCGCGTCGTCACGGTGGGCGAAGAGGCCTGGACGCTCGATCTCCTGAAGAAGCGCCGGCGTATCGAGGCGGGGGAACTCGTATTGACCTGGAAACCGGGTCAGTCCTCTCCGCTGGACACCACTGACATCGACGCCGGGCGGGATATCGGCAACGTCGTCGTCCGGCGCTGGACAGCAGAGGGGCTGGAAGATGCGGTCTACGACGTCAGCTTCGCTTTCGCGTTCCGCGCCTTCCACCCGCAGGCTCCGATCCACGCGGAATGAAAATGCGGACAGGCGCATTACACTGCCGGTCCCGTTGTTAAGCTCAAGAAGACGGAGATGAAAACGGCTCTGCGGATCGCCGCGCGGTCTCTCATCGGACTGGCTCTTTTTACCGCTGGTTTGGCGCTCGGACAGCAAACCGGGCCGACGGATTACCGCGGGGTCGACGAAGAAGTTCTCGCTGCCATCGATTTGGACAAGGAGATAGACACCGTCGAAAATCGTGACTTGCGTGTCAGTCGCGCTATCGTGGCGCCAGTCGGCCATATCGGTCTCGACAGCCACAAGGGCGATCCGACGATCGTCTACGTCCTCAGTGGAACTCTTACCAATCACCACGACGACGGGACGACGCAGGAGTTTCAGGCGGGTCAGACATTTGCCGAATTCGGTACTCGATCACATTGGGTCGAAAACAAGGGACCTGCGCCGCTATTTCATCGTGGCGAACATCCACCAGCAGAAATAGGCCCGGCTAGGATCGTACTGTTCCGAATCATCTACCGCATCCACATCATCTACGGCATCCACGCGATTGCGAAGTAACCCACGATCCACCCTGAACGAACTGATCCGTGATGGCAGAGCTCGGCGTCCACCACGCCGAGAATGAGATGGAGCCGCGGGCCGTGGCTCGATATCGCATCAGCCGAGAGCGCCGGTCGACGAAGTTTGGAGAACCGGTCCGTCAAGTGGTGGCCGCTTGGATCGTAGCCGTTTTTGTCGTCGTGGCTGGGCTTTCCGTTCTTGCCTTTCATGATCTTGGTGGCCGCGACGGCGGCGCGGCCGCAGTCGCACTGCGATGGCATTCGCCGCCAGTAGCTCGAGCCGAAGAGTCGGACGAGCCTCTATGCTGCAGCGGCATTCGCGCGTGCGCGAGCGAATCACCAGCCGAGCGCGACTGCGACGACTGGACGATCACCCAATCCCTGGGCAGCAGTGGCTTTATGTGTTCCTACGACGATCACGGGCGCGCGGAGGAAGGGCGCTCTCCGTGTCGTCGAGACCTATGACAAGTTTCACCTCGTGCCGTTCGGTGAATACATGCCGTTGCGCAATACCTAACGCTCGACGCGATCGCGGCCGGCCCGATCGATTTCTCGCCGGGGCCCGGGCCGCGCACCATCGGCTTGCCGAGACTGCCGCCGGTCAGCCCGCTCGTGTGCTACGAGGCGATCTTCCCGGGCGAGGTGGTGGGGCCAGGGGAGCGACCGGGATGGTTGCTCAATCTGACGAACGACGCTTGGTTCGGAAAAAGCGCCGGTCCCTATCAGCACTTCGAGGTGGCTCGAACACGCGCCGTAGAAGAGGGCCTGCCGCTGGTGCGCGCCGCCAACACCGGCATTTCAGCAGTGCTCGATCCCTACGGCCGCACCGTGGCCAGGCTTGGCCTCGGGCGACAGGGCGTCCTTGATGCACCTCTGCCACAAGCTCTGCGTGAGCCGACCCTCTATGCCCGTTATCGCGACTGGATCCTTCTGGCGATGCTGATTGCAACCCTCGGTCTCGCCGTCGCCAATCGTGTGTGCCTCCAGGTTGATTGATCGTCGCCAAATTTTTCGGAAGCCCACCCCTTGATCCGTACTGTAGTACGGCGCCGATATTCCCATCGTGGTGACATGGTGAGCTCATGAAAGACTTGACGATTGGCGAAGCCGCAGGTCAGGCCGGGGTTGGCGTCGAGACGATCCGCTTCTACGAGCGGCGCGGGTTGATCGAGCAACCGCCAAAGCCCCTCGGGGTCGGGTTCCGCGTTTATTCGCCGGAGCAGGTCAGGCGCATCAAATTCGTCCGTCAGGCCCAGCAGATCGGCTTCTCGCTGCGCGAGACCCAGGAGCTGCTGTCGTTGCGGGCTGACCCGCGCGCCGACTGCTCGGCTGTTCGCGATCAAGCCATGGCGAAGCTTGAAGAAGTGCGCCGCAAAGTCGAACAGTTGCAGCAAATTGGTGCCGCGCTGGAGACCGTGATTGCCGCCTGCCCCGGCAGTGGCGAATTAGACACCTGCTCGATCCTCGACGCATTGGCAGATCCGGTTCGCGGAGCAATCCGACCGGTCGCGGCGGCTTCCCCCAAGCTGCAGAGACACAAGAGGGCATCGTGAAATCGGTCACCTTGAAGATCGCGGGGATGCATTGCGAGGGCTGCGCAGCGACGATCAAGGCTCTGGTCGAGCGCGAAGCCGGCGTCAAGATGGCTTCCGTCAGTTTTGCCGGCAGTGAGGCGCACATTCTCTTTGACCCGGCCGAGATCGGCGAAGACCGTCTGACTACCGTCGTCGAGCGGCCCGGCTTCCGAGTAACCGGCCGCGGGCCATGACCGGCCTCAGCCTGCCAAGCGCGCTGCTGGTACCCTTCGGGCTCGGTCTTCTCGGGTTTGTCGAGCCCTGCACGATCGGCTCGAGCCTGATCTTCATCAAGCACATCGAGGGGCGAGGTGCCGGCGGTAAGCTCGCCGAGGTCGGCCTCTTTGCAGCCACGCGCGCGGTCTTCATCGGTGCGCTCGGCACCTTGGCGGTCGCGATCGGATCGGCGTTCCTCGGCTTTCAAAAGGCGGCCTGGATCGCGCTTGGCGCGCTCTATATCGGGCTCGGTATCCTCCATGTCGCCGGCCGGGCGGGCAGGCTGATGGTCGCTCTGGGGCCGCGCCTCGCGTGGCTTTCGGGGTTGCGCGGCTCGGCCGGTCTCGGTGTGCTGTTTGGCCTCAACATTCCAGCCTGCGCGGCGCCGCTGCTCCTGGCATCGGTCGGTGCGGCCACCGCGGGCGGTGCTTCGGGCGCGAGCTTCGCTCTGGGCTTTGCCTCGCTGGCGCTCTTCGGCCTCGCGCTGTCGTTGCCGCTCGTCCTTGCCGTCCTGATAGCGCCGGCACGGCAGGCGCTCGACTGGACCGCCGGGCTCTCCCGCCGCGCACCGCTCTGGACCGGGGTTGCGCTGATCGCGCTCGGGGTCTGGTCGGTGTGGTTTGGCCTCTTCGTGAGGCTGGGGCCTGCATGAATTTTTGCGGATGGAGTGAGCCATGAGCACCACCATTACCGGCTTTGCCTCCGATCGGCTGTGGAGCGAGGAGCCGTCGAGCCGGCCGGGACGCAAGAAGATCCGCGCCCGCATTGGCGGGCTGCATTGCTCGCTGTGCACCGGCACGATCGAGAAGGCGCTGGGCCGCCTGCCCGGGGTCGACAAGGTCGCAGTCAGCCTGACCCACGAGCAGGCTCTCGTCGAATACGATCCCGCGACGGCCCAGCCCGAAGAACTGCTGCAGACATTGAAGGACATCGGCTACACGATCCACGATCCGCGCAAACTGCGTGCCTTCGAGGAGGAGGAGCGCGACCTCGTGCGGGAAGCGCGGCGCTTCGTGTTCGTCGTCGTCCTCAGCGTCGCGGCGATCCCGATCATCGGCGATCCTGCCGTGGGGTGGATCGGCTTTCTGCCGGCCCTGGTTTGTCTCAGCCTGGGAGGGTTCGTCTTTCTGGTCCTGCGTTCCAGTGGATTGTGGACTGCGATCGGCGCGGCTGGCGGTCTTATGGTCATGGCCCTGACATTGCTCTACCTCAATCTGCAGGGATACCTGTCGGATGCGGCGCCCTGGCTTACGGGCGCATTGGCTCTGACGCTCGTTTTCGGCGTCGCCAGACACATTCTCTACATGGCCCTGCAGGCGCTGCGCCGCGGCATCCTCAATCAGCATGTGCTGCTGGAGATCGGCGCCATCGCCGCGATCGTCGGCGGCCTGATCGGCCTCGTGCTGAACCCAAAGGACTACCCGACGGCCCCGTTCTTCGCGGTCGCCGTGATGGTCGGCACCTACCACGTCTTTTCGGAGTGGCTATCGCTGATCGTCAAGACACGCAGCTCGCAGGCGGTGAAGCGGCTTCTTGACCTGCAGCCGGATATGGCCCGGGTGGTGCGCGACAGTCGCGAAGTCGAGGTCCGCGTTAGTGAGGTGGTGAGGGGCGACCTCGTGCGGATCCGCCCCGGCGAGCGCATCCCGGTCGACGGCACGGTGGTCAGCGGCCACTCCGCGGTCGGCCAGGCCTTCGTCACCGGTGAGCCTCTCCCGGTCGAGAAGCAGCCCGGCGATTCTGTCATCGGCGGCTCTGTCAACGGCACGGGCACGCTCTTGGTGCGGGTCATTGCGGTTGGCGAGGAGAGCTTTCTGCAGCGCGTCGTCCGCCAGGTCGAGGATGCGCGGGCCTTGAAGCCCGGCATCCTGCATCTCGTCGATCGCGTCCTGCGCGTCTACACGCTCGCGGTCCTGCTGATCGCGGCACTGGCTTTTATCGGCTGGATGGTGGGTCCGCTGGCGATCATTGGGCACCCAGATCTCGGCCGCGCCGTGTTCGCCGCGCTGAGCGTCCTCGTCATGGGCTATCCCTGCGCGGTCGGCATCTCGGCCCCGCTGTCGATCGTCCGCGGCGCCGGCGAGGCGGCCAAAGAGGGCATCCTGATGCGCACCGGCGAGGCGTTCCAGACCTATCGGCTGGCGAAAGAGATCGTGCTCGACAAGACCGGCACTTTGACCGAGGGCGAGCCAGTGTTGCGCGAGATCGAGACGCTCGGCCTCGGCGAGGACGCGCTCCTGGCGCTTGCGGCGGCGGCCGAAGCCGCCTCCGAGCATCCGCTCGCGCAGGCCGTCGTCAGAACGGCCTTCGAGCGCAAGCTTGCGATGCCCGAGGTCGCCGCCTTCGAGGCGTTTCCCGGCAAGGGCGTCATCGCCCGCATCGCCGACAGCGACGTGATTGTCGGCAATCCGAAATTCCTCGGCGAGCACGGTATCGAGTTGACGCCGCTCGCGGACCAGATCGGCGCGCTCGAGGAGGAGGGGCGCACCGTGATCGCAGTTGCCCGTAACCGGAGCCTACTCGGGATCCTGGCGCTCGGCGACGTCCTCAAACCCGACGCCGTCGGTACAGTTGCGGTGATGCGCAAGGCCGGGCTCAAACCCCTGTTGCTGACCGGCGACAACGAGCGCGCGGCGCGGCGTATCGCTGGCGAGGCCGGCATCGACGAGGTGCATGCCGACCTCCTGCCCGGTGACAAGGCCGAGATCATCCGCCGGCTGCAGCAGAAGGCGAAGGTCGCGATGGTCGGCGACGGGATCAACGACGCGCCGGCGCTGATGCAGGCCGATGTCGGCATTGCCCTTGGCAGCGGCACCGACATCGCCATCGAATCGGCGGACATCATCGTCCTCGGCCGGAAGCTGGGGCTGATCCTGCGCGCGCGCGAGATCAGCCGCTACAGCTATCGCAAGATGGTGCAGAACGTCGCGCTCGCCTTCACTTTTAACGGCGTCGGCATCCCGCTGGCGGCAACCGGGCTTATCCACCCCGTCTGGGCGATGGTGGCGATGGCGGTCAGCGTCACCGCGATCTTTCTCAATTCGCTGTGGGGCCGTCCGTCGTTGTTCATCGACGCGATCCTCAGCGTCGGCCGCCCGGTCGCGCCGACGATCCCGCAGACGGGATGAGGAAGGCCGTTATCCGGCGCAACAGGAGAGCTTGGAGACGTCCTTGTCGAAGGCTTGGGCGGCGAGCTTCAGTCCCTCGACTGTGGTCAGGTACGGGAAGATCGTCTCGGCCAATTGCTCGACCGTGAGATCGCACTTGATGGCCAGCACCGCGGTCTGGATGCTGTCGGCGCCTTCGGGCGCGAGGATGTGCGTGCCGAGCAGCTTCCCGCTATCAGCGTCGGCGACCAGCTTGATCAGGCCCCTGGTGACGCGCGCCGCGAGCGCCCGCGGGACCTGATCGAGCGCCAGTATCGAACTCTTGACCCGCAGCCCCCTTTCTCGCGCCGCCGCTTCGGTAAGCCCGACCGTTGCCCACCTGCGGATCGGTGAACACGATTGCGGGCATGGCAGTGGCGTCATAGCGCTTCTTGTCGCCGGTGAGCGCGTTCTCCGCCGCGAGCTTGGCGCCGTAGGCCGCCATATAGACGAACGGGTCGCGGCCGGTGACGTCGCCCGCGGCGTAGACGCCGGGCTTGCTCGTACGCATGTGCTCGTCGACCCTGATGCCGCCATTCGGCAACAAGACGACGCGGGCCTCCCGCAAACCCATGTCCTCGGTGTTGGGGCGCCGCCCGGTCGCCACCAGCAGCTGTTCGGCTCCGAGCGTCTCGCTCCGGCCACCGGCGGAGATGTCCAGCGCAATACCGCAGGACGTCGTCCGGATGGCTAGGGTCTCGACGTTTTCCCAAATGGCAATGTCTTCCTCGCGGAGATATCCGGCCAGCGCTCGGGAGATCTCGGGCTCGCCCGCCGCCAGGATCGGCAGGATGTCGACGATCGTGACCTCAACGTCGGCGCGGGCGAACATCTGGCCGAGCTCGCAGCCGGTATAGCCGCCGCCGAGCACTAGCAGCGATCCCGGCAGTCGCTCGAGCGCAAGTGCCGTTGTGCTCGTCAGATACGGCACATCGGCGATGCCCGGGATCGGCGGCACCGCCGGAGATGCGCCGGTGGCGATAATGATCTTGCCGGCCTCGATCGGGCGGCCGTCGACGGCGACACCGCCTTCGGTCAGCCGCGCCCGACCTTCGAAGTAGGCGGCTGTGTCGTAGTTCGGGAGCAGGTCGATGTATTTCGCCCGCCGCAGCGAGGACACCAACTTGTCCTTGCCGCGGATCACAGCTCGCCAATCCTCGACGCCGCCACGCGCGCGCATGCCGCCGAAGCGTGCGGCGTTGTTGGCGTGGTAAAGCGCCTCGGTGGCGGTGGCGCGGATCAGGTTCTTCGACGGCACACAGCCGATGTTGACGCAGGTTCCGCCGATCGTCCCATGTCCGATCAGGGCGACGCGAGCGCCAAGCTCCGCCGCAGCGATGGCGGCCGAAAATCCGGCCGAGCCCGCGCCAACAACGGCCAGATCGTATCGGCTGCTCATCGCAGCCTTACTTTGCGGGTTTTGCCGCGCTCGCTGACGCGATCTCCCGCGAGGGATAGCCGGCTTGCGTGGTCGCTGCGATAAGAGCTGTTAAGTTCGTCTTTTGATCGTCGTACGTGACGGTCGCGGTCTTCGTCTCAAAAGAGGCGCTCACCTGACCGACCCCGTCCACTTTGGCCAGGCTCTGCTTCACGATGTAGGGGCACGACGCGCAATACATGCCGGGAACCGAAAGCGTCACCGTCTTCTCGCCGGCAACAGCGCCGCCGGCGCTCAGAACGACGGCGCCGAGCCCGAGAGCAGAAAGAATGCGGTTCATTGATTCAATCCTCCGTTCTCGATCACGCCCCAAGCAGGATTGGAGCGACATAGGGAAACATAACGGCCGCGCCGGCCAAGACGGTCGCCGTCCACAGCGCCAGCTTGACGATCCGGTTCGGTAATGGCCGGGCGCAGGCTTCGCCCTCGGCGCAGGCCGGCTTCGGACGGCGATAGACCAGATAGTAACCGACCCCGAGGAACACCGCCGTTGTCGCAAGGGAGTACGGCTGATAGGGTGCCAGAGCCGTCAGATTGCCGATCCAGGCACCGCTGATGCCGAGGGTGAAGAGCACGAGCGGCAAGATGCAGCATGCCGACGCTGCGAGCGCGCCGAGAATGCCGCCGGCAGCGGCCAGCCTCGCGCTCGGCGTCGAGCGAACGACCCCGCTAGCCTCGCGCCGGGCCGACAGCGGGTCGATAAAGCCCTTCTCGACGCGATCCATCAGCCTCCTCTCTGTTTGAATATCGTCGGCCGTGCTGATCAGATAGGTCCTGTACCACCTACAGGTGCAACGAGAAAAATCACGTTCACGGTTTCGTGAGACAAACTCGACGCCGGCCGACTACGACACCTTGCGGCTGCAGGGCTGTGATTGTATCTCCTCTGTAGGAATTGCAGGTTTGGAGAGCGCCCGTGCCAAACCGGACAACCTCGCGCCGTACGGAGCTAACGCGTGGCGAGCTGGCGGCTCAGACGGGCTGCAACATAGAGACGATTCGGTACTGCGAGCAGATCGGGCTTCTACCGGCGCCGCCTCGCAGCCAAGGCGGGCATCGGCTCTATGGAGACGACCTCCGCAAGCGCCTCGGCTTCATCCGCCGGAGCCGCGACCTGGGGTTCACGCTCGACGAGACCCATGGATTGCTTCGCTTGGTCGACGGCGGCAATTACACATGCGCGCAGGTGGAGGCGCTGGCCCGTCAGCATGTGCGAGAGATCGAACGCAAGATTTCGGATCTCAGGAGCTCAAGCGCGCGCTCGAAACGATGGCCTCGCAATGCAACGGCGGCACGGTACCCTTATGCACAATCATCGACGCGCTGTTCGATACCGGGCCCGCGCGTAATTCGTCCGCATGAATGCGAAGTCGATGACGAATCGCGTAACCTTGGGAAGGGTTTCTTCGAACTAGGCAGAGAAGCAGACCGAACTCGGGAGCATCAATTGGCAGCCGGCGGTGGCGCAGCGGCGACTGTTGAACGCGCCTTGGACAGCGCGAAGTTCCGCGATCCGTTTGTCACCGCCAAGGGAGAAAAACGCGCCGCCGTTTCGCTGAGGCGGCTTCGAACCCTTTGGTTCAACACCGGCACGTTGTGCAATCTGACGTGTCGAAACTGCTACATCGAGTCGTCGCCGACGAATGACAGGCTCGTCTACCTGTCGGTTGCCGAAGTCGCGGAATATCTCGACGAAATTGAACGCGAGAGCCTTGGTACTGAGGAGATCGGCTTCACTGGCGGCGAGCCGTTTATGAACCCGGCGTTCCCAGCGATGCTGGAGGCAACGTTGCGCCGCGGATATCGGGTGCTGGTCCTGACCAATGCAATGCGTCCAATGATGAAGATGACGGAGCCGCTTCTGGCCCTCAAGGAGCGCTATCCGCAGCAACTGGTGATCCGCGTCTCGCTTGATCACTACAGTCGATCGCTTCACGAACTCGAACGCGGGCCGCGGAGCTGGGTACCGGCCTTCGATGGCCTGAAATGGCTGATCGAAGTGGGGTTTGTCGTCCATGTCGCCGGGCGGCGGTTTTCCGGCGAGCCGGATTCTGTATTGCGGGCCGGCTACGCCCGTCTGTTTCGTGAGCATCGCCTGCCGATCGATGCGCACGACCCTGTGCAACTCGTCCTATTCCCAGAAATGGACGCGACCAAGGATATCCCCGAGATCACCACGGCGTGCTGGGACATTCTCGGGGTCTCGCCCGACGCAATGATGTGCGCCGCCTCGCGAATGGTGATCAAGCGCAAGGGCGCGCCTCACCCGACGGTGGTCTCCTGTACATTGCTGCCCTACGACCCGCAATTCGAGCTCGGCCGTACCCTCCGGGAGGCAGGCGGCTCCGTGCCCCTCAATCATCCCCATTGCGCCCGGTTCTGCGTGCTCGGCGGCGGGTCATGCACAGCCAATCGGTGACCGCTAACGGGATGATCGCGACGAGGCCGTCGCCCGGGCAGGCGGGAAGATCGTCGGGTTGCTGCGCCTGAACCCGGCGGTGCCAATCACTTTGCAGAAATACCTGTTTGGCTCACTGCGATTCCCTTCTCGCATTTCGTCACGGCAACCCTCACCCTTGCATCGCTCTTCAATCTCCGCTTCTGGCACTCAAGAGATGATTCGTTGAAGAAGCGGTTGGTCGGCTTTCTGGGGCAAGGCTGACCCTCTCACCGCAGCGCGCGACCGCCGCCCTTGACCCCTTTCGGACATTTAGTAAGAGCCCGTTTTCCAACCCTTCCTCGCGTCCCACTTGGCGCCGGCAATCCGGCAGTTCGAAAACGCGTTGATCACCCCGCCCCGAACGAGGCGGCGATCGCCAACCTGGCCGCCAGGGCCGCACTTCATAGACTTAGAAATTGCGTGAACCGTACCTAGCTAGGAGCATACCAAATGATGGACGACTGGTCGGCAGCACGCTTCAATTGCACGGCTTTTTCCACAAACGGTTGGAGTGCCAACCGAGTGGGACGGGTGCGTCCTTTGATCTGCCGGACACAAGGGCAACCTTGCTGAGATCCTGCTCATGTCGCGCGGGCTTTGGGCGGCTGTCGCTTCTTTGGCTTTTGCTGTGAAGCGATAGCTTAGTCAGGCGCGGGACCTCCGCTCGGTGGTGCTGTCGTTCTTCCACTCAAGCACCCGACGCACATTCACACCGGTCCGCGCGGAGTGGGGCTTCGCCGAGAGCTGCATCCCTTGGCTGATGGACCGCCGAGTTCTATCTAGAAGGTCGAGGGATCGCTCGCGAGCGGTCGCGGTTAAGACAGGTTCCGGGGGCAGCGGCCAGATTACAGGAGGCAGCCATGCTCATTTCCGACGTTTTACGGACCAAGGGCCATAATGTGGTGAGAATACACCCCGCGGACAGCGTCGAAACTGCGGTCCGCAAGCTCGCTGAGCATCGCATCGGCGCCTTGGTCGTGGAGGATCGATGGATGAAACCGGTCGGCATCTTCTCGGAGCGGGACTTCATCAACGCGACCGCCCGAGACGGCGCCGCGGTACTTGGCTTTGAGGTCCAACACTTGATGTCAACGCCCATCCTCAGTTGTCGCTCCTCCGATCGAGTGGATGCCATGCTTGCGAGAATGACGATAGCGCGGGTCCGGCACTTGCCGGTTATCGAGGACAACGAGCTGAAGGGAATCGTGAGTATCGGTGATCTGGTGAAGCACCGCCTCGACGCGAAGGAGCTGGAAGCAAGTGTTCTCCTCGATCTCTCGCGCATGCGCGCCTGAGTCACGGTGCCTGCTTGCGTGCGCGCGACTGAGATTCTCAACTCAGCATACAGACCGCATAACGTTCGTAGACAAAGGGGTGGAGCGCGCGCCTATCGCGACACAATTCACAGTGTGAGTCTGGACGGCAGCCAGCAACGCTCATGCGAGGGGCCGAGCACTGCCGTGGGATAAAGATCACCCAATTCGTGAAGCGTCAGCTCCGCGCAATCCCAGCGAGTTTGATCACGAGTTTACGACGCGTAATCCCCAGCCAATGTGCGCAACCTCCACCGCATCCCCAACCAGTTTATCAGCAACGACCGGACTGACCCGCAGACCCGCTGGGCTGGGGGTGTCTTAAAGCAACTTGACTGGCCGCTGCGGAAAAAGCCGATACCCCGGGGGATATCGGCTTCGTCGTCGCCTACCAATGGTTAGTAGTCGTCCATCCCATCCATTCCGCCGCCGGGCGGCATTGCGGGCGCAGTCTCCTTCTTGGGCTTTTCGGCGACCATCGCTTCGGTCGTGACCAGCAGGCCCGCCACCGAGGCGGCGTTCTGTAGGGCCAGCCTCACCACCTTGGTCGGATCGATAATGCCGGCCTTGACCATGTCGACATATTCGCCGGTTTGCGCGTCGAAGCCGCGATTGAGATCGTTCGAGTCGAGCAATTTGCCGATGACCACCGATCCTTCGGTGCCGGCGTTTTCGGCGACCTGCCGAACCGGCGACTGCAATGCGCGCTTGACGATGTCGATCCCGACCTTCTGGTCGTTGTTCTCGGGCGTCAACCCGTCGAGCGCCTTGGCAGCATAGAGCAGTGCAACACCGCCGCCAGGAACGATGCCTTCCTCGACCGCCGCTCGCGTCGCATGCGTGGCATCGTCGACCCGGTCTTTCTTCTCTTTCACCTCGACCTCGGTCGCTCCGCCGACCCGGATCACCGCGACGCCGCCGGCGAGCTTCGCGAGGCGCTCTTGCAATTTCTCGCGATCGTAATCCGAGGTCGTCTCCTCGATCTGCTGGCGGATCTGTGTGCAGCGGCCCTGGATGTCGTCCTTTTGGCCGGCACCGTCGATGATCGTCGTGTTTTCTTTCTCGACC
>Ga0306920_100009670_pt1 | contig 12882 bp, 12 predicted proteins | sample flu12Cox44000170_FD_204666 | JGI IMG/M metagenome (GOLD analysis project Ga0306920, IMG submission 204666) | Lab enrichment of tropical soil microbial communities from Luquillo Experimental Forest, Puerto Rico - flux4day.12C.oxic.44.000.170 (v2)... | ecosystem: Environmental > Terrestrial >...
GCGGCGTGCGGCGGTCCTGATGTCGCGGTCTGAAGCGGTAGGATTGACCAGCTTCAAGTTATCCTTGACCGAAGCATGAAACAAAATAGTTTCCTGCGGCACATATCCAATGCTGCGCCGCCAGGCCGTGAGCGGCGCCGACGCGAGATCGTAATGTCCCAGCCGGATCGATCCGGCACTCAGCTCGACCAGGCCGAGCAACGCGTGCACTAGCGTTGATTTGCCGGCGCCCGACCTGCCAACAATGGCAAGTAGGCCGGGAATTGAAAGGGTCAAATTGACTTGATCGAGAGCAATGCGCTCGCCAAATCGGACCTTAACGTCGACCACAGCCAGAACCGTTGGTTTATCGATCTTCAAGGGCTGACTGGAGCCATCCTGCCGCTCCGCTTGGGCTTCCGCGGCCATCTGCAATTTGTCGAGGGCTTCGATCGCGTGCACATTAGCATTGAGCGCATACAATTGCGCCTGCACGGTTGTAAGTCGCGGAAACAATCGTGCAAAGAGCGCAAGCACAATTATCACATTTCCGGGCGCTGCACCGAGTCCGGCACTGGTCAGAACGAGAATGATGGCGACGCCAATCAGGGCAATGTATTCGAGCAACGCGCGTACCACGCTCGGCATTGCTGTGGCGAATGTGTTGATGTCGCCCAGTTTTTGCACCAACGGCTCGATTTGTGTGATCGCGCGATCGAGGCCGACGCTGGCTTTGATAAATTTGGCACCCGCAAACTGCTCCTCAAGCATGGCCTGCAATTCCGCATTGAGCGGTGCCAGGCTTTGCCCGAACGCGTGGCTCTTCTTGTAGAAACGGCTCATCGCAAGGGCGGTTAGGATGGCTAAAACAATGAGGGTGAGCGTCGCTTCCCAGGCGATAACGGCCGACAGCGCAACGTAAATGAGAGCGACGACAGCGCTGCCAAAAAGCGATAGGCATAGAGTGAAGGCGCGACCCAATCGCTCACATTCGGTGACGATCGCGTTTACCATCTCGCCCGCTTTGCGATCGAGCAGAAAAGTCCATTTGGCGCCGATGAACGCACAGAACAATTCCAATTGGCGTCGCGATTGATAATTTCGCGCAAGCCGAACACTCCACCAATTGAGAGCGACTGACAGAATCATCTGCACCGTTGCGATGGCAATAACAAGCAAGAGAATTGCCCCAGTGCCATGAGCGCCGATCAGCGCCAAACCTTTTTCAATGAGCTCGTTGGCGATGCTTTGTGAGTTTGCGGATCCGATTCCGATGCGGTTTAGGAGCGGCAACAGAAGGAGGATCGACGCGCCTTCGCTCAGGCCGACCAGCGCTGTCCAGAGTACAAGCACCGGGAAACGCCAACCGAGGCGCGCTAATAGGTCAAGAAGCAGAAGACGGTATGCGGTCACGCGGCTCTTGAAAGCTGCCTAATCAGCTTATCGGTGCGCCAGTTGCTCGCCATGTAAACGCCGCGCAGGATGCGGAAGTCGCGTGCTGAAAAAATTGCACGGCGTGCCCCGGGCATCAGCCGCGTGGCATGGGGCTTTAGCGTGTTTTTCAAACCTCGCGGCAGTCGCTCGATGAGCGGAAAAAATCGTTGAATGCGCGCAATTTGTGCATGAGTTTCATTTTCACGGCGCTGCGGAAGAGGTTGGTCGGAAACTCCTATAAAGCCGCAGAGCTCTGCGCTAAATCGCTTCGGCGCACTGACAATGTCTTCAAAACGCAAAACGCAAACCCGCTTTGTGCCAAAGAGATCGACGTAGGCGCGAATGGTATGATCAAAATGGCCGGCCTGCAGCAGGACAATGCCGCTCGGAGTCGTGCAATAGTCAGCGAAAGAGCGACGATTCCAGGGCAGTTGAGACATCACGAACTTGTATACTGATTGTAGCCAATCGCCCTGTTCGCGAATTACGAGCAGAACCTTCGCATCTGGATGTATTTTGTGAAGGCGCAACGCGGCCTCGCCCGGGTCGATGAGAATATCATTTTTCACCTGATCCCACGCGCCCGGAACGTAGAGACAGCGCTGCCAATTCTTCAAGTCGCCAACAACACAAACAGATTCGGCAATGTTTTCATCTTTGCTTACATGAATTTTGTGCAAGCTCGGTTTTGCCTGTATCTCAAAACGGCCGCCAGTCTGCTGCAAAATATCTGAAAGCTCAAATTGACTAACTGTGACCTCCGGATGGCTTTCCAGAAATTTGACCAGAAACGTCGACGCAGCCTTCGGGTAGCCAATGTGAAGCACATCAGCTTTGGTGTGCATCGTGATTGACCCTTGCACAGAACCACATTTGATTGCGGGTTTCGCTCGAGCGAGTGCGGAACTAAATTCCGGCTGTACTCACTGCCGTGAAATTTTGTGGAATCGCCGACGAATCCGGAAGCTCAAAAAGCCAGCGAGTTCGAATGAGAGCCTTTCCCGGAGCCACCGCAACCAGGATCCCAAAGTCTGGAACTCCCTTTTCGAATTGGCAAGGGTTAATCCCTGCCGCGCCAACAATCGCGCCGCACTTCGATTCCATTTTCCCCTCGTGACGATTTGGTGTTGCTCAACCACCGACTTCCAGACGGCGAAATGGCTCTCGTTGCTGACCATGTGTTCGAATTCCCAAATGGTCCCGGGTTGTCGCAATAGCGATCGAAGATAACTCCGCTTCCAAATGGCCAACTCGACTGAGGAGTAATACGGCTCCGCGGTTGAGATCAGGCGGAGCGGCCGTTTCGCCAGCTTGTATCTGAAATATTCGACGACGCGGCCAGCAAGGTTTCTCGTTACCGGAACTAACCTCACATAAGCCAAGTTCCCGCGAACCATTAAATCGGCGACGGCATTCAGCTTGCTCCCGTCAACGGTTGACATAAACAAGGCGTCTTCATCGATCCGCAATACGTATTCGATCTCATCGGGCAGCGCGTCGAGGTAATCGCCCACTTCTTGCCGCCAATCCGACGGGCCTTTTGTTGCGACCGCCTTGAAGCCATAAATGTCTGGGTGCTTGGTCGTGAAGCCGACAAAACGCGGCCAATCGCAATCGCGCCAAGTCCTGTCCGCGTTCTGAAACACGATTTCGAAAATATCACGGGCGCGATCCGAGCTCGTGACCAGCACGCCAAAACGCCCGAGAGAAGGACGTATGTGACTGTTCTCCAAGCTGGCCTGGCTCCCTACATCCAGCATTGTGGTTTTAAATCCACTTATCGCTTTCGGCTGATCAGCCGCGTGGTGTTTGCTGAAACCGCATTCGCGCAGCAGGCCGCGGCGATATTTGCGACGGAGATCTCCACGCTACCGCAGTCCGGGTGAAAATGCCTCAACCCGAATAAACAAACTCAACGTGCACTGCCGTAGATCGACTAGGCGGCAGCGACCAAATCCGCGTCCAGCACTACGCGAACTTTGCGGCCCAACAGATCGAGCAGGATGGCAATCCGTTCGCGTTCAGCCATGCCCTCGAATAAGCCGAGGCAGGAAGAAAACGCGCCTTCCAGCACACGAATTTTATCACCGGCGCGAAATCGCGGACGACAATCGAGCTTGATAAACCCACTAGCGTCCTCCCGCTGTTTCAACGACTCGACGACTCCGTCGGGCACGGGAGTCGGATCATCGCCGTTGCACACCAGCCGACTGACACCAATGGTAGAATAGATCGCGCGCCAGCGTTGTACGTTGAGATCGATCGCGACGAACAGATAACGCGGAAACAAGGGTGCCGCGACAGTCTCGATACGGCGCGCATGCCGGCGCCGCTTGAGGTAGCGCGGAAAGTAAATCTCGAAACCTTGACGATTCAGATGAGCTGTCGCTTTTCCCTCGGCGTGTGGATGGGTGTGGGCGACAAACCAGTGTGGGTGTTGATCGATGCTCATGCTACGCCCTCCATTGCCCATCCAGACGCACACCAAGTAACGCGGGCACAAACACACGTTCGGCCTCTAGCACGGTGAGCGCGGCATTCACGGTCTCGCGCGTGGCCTCAAGATCGGTGACCACGAGCGCGTCGAAGCCACCCGGAACAACATTGAACGATGCCACGACCGGCGCTCCGACGAAGCGATCGCTTTGTGCCTTCGGATCGACCACCGCCACGATGGTGACGCCCTGCTCCAGCGCGCAAATGGTTGCGATCTCGGCCAGGTCCGAGACACCGACGAGCGCGACGCGGTTCCAGCCCTGGGCGTGGGCCGCTCTGAGCACAAATGAACAATCCTGGCGGGCGCGACGGAAGAAGGAGAAGGAGCTAGAGAGATATTCGACGGTCAGCCGCGACTTCTCGGCGAAACCATACGGGGTCAGATAATAGGCATACCGACGCGCCGGAGCCTGGCCGATTTTGACGAGGCCTTTCTTGACGCAGCGCTTCAAATAGGCGTTGACCAGTCCAAGCGCGATGCCGAGATCGGAGGCAAGCGCACGCTGCGATTGCGCGCCATCGCGTTCGACCGATTCCAAGAGGCCGAGCACGATACGGGCGTTTTCGGATTCTTCGCTGCGCGCAGCTTGCGTCATCCCCCACCCCCGTCGGGGGCCACCAGTACCTTGTTCACGGTCTGAACGTCAAGCCCGATGTTCAAACCATGAACACGAATAAGCTATTGGTGTTAAAATGAAATTTATTTTGCTCTGGGAAATAGGCTGTGTTCCACCAGGCCACAAACAGCGTGCGCCGCCACAATATGGATTTGCTGAATGAGCGGTGTCTCCTCGGCTGGAGCCGCGAGGCAATGGTCGCAGAGCGGTTGCATGACCCCGTTGGTGCCGCTCCCGGTAAAGCCGATCGTCGTAAGCCCAACCTCACGCGCCGCTTTCAAGGCCGCGATTACGTTCGGCGAGCGGCCCGACGTGGATATCGCGATGAAGACATCGCCCGGTTTCCCCAATCCGCGGACTTGTCGTTCGAAGGTGCATTCGAACCCGTAATCGTTGCCAATTGCGGTTAGAACCGAACTGTCGGTAGTAAGCGCGATCGCCGGCAGCGGATTGCGGTCAAAATTCAACCGCGACAGGAATTCGCCGGCAATGTGTTGAGCATCGGCCGCGCTGCCGCCATTGCCGGCGATCAGCAATTTGTGACCGCCGCGAAATGCCGCAGTAATCGCCTCAGCGATCTCGTGGATCCTAGCGCGCAAATGGGGATCGTCGGCGGCGCGCGAAAGCGTCTCGCACGAGCGGCGGAAGTGTTCGGCCACCAGATCGTTCTGGCCGCGGTTTTCAATCGGGCTGCGACTGCTCACGGTTGCTCCCCAAGGAGCCATGCACCTAACATGATTTCGTTGTGCTAAGAAAGGCCATTGAGGTGAGGCGTAGAACCCGCAATGCTCAAATCCAGACGGTCGGCCGAGCACCCGCTCAATTCGGAGGGTGTCTGGTGCCAAATTCTGCGGCGACCGGCGCCTGGCCGGCCTGCCCTGTTCTTGGATCGCGATGGTGCGATCGTTCAAGAGACCGAATATTTGCACCGGGCCGAGGACATCCGGATGATTCCAGGAGCGGCGAAAGTCATCGTTGCCGCCAACCGGCGAAGGGTTCCTATAATCATAGTCACAAATCAGTCTGGCATCGGCCGCGGCTATTATGGCTGGCCCGAATTCGCATCCGTGCAGGCGAAGATCGCTGCTTTGCTGGCTGCCCAAGGCGCCACAATCGACGCGGTCTACGCCTGCCCGCATCACCCGCAAGCCGAAGGCGATCTCGCTCACCCGGATCACCCGGCGCGCAAACCAAATCCCGGCATGTTGTTACAAGCTGCGTCAGCGCTGACGCTTGATCTCAAATCGTCCTGGCTGGTCGGCGACAAGGCCGATGATATTGAAGCCGCCAAGCGCGCTGGTATTGCCGGCGCGCTCCTGGTCGCAACCGGCTATGGTAATGCCGAGCGTCAACGCGCAGCGATACTGGCTAGTCCAGCTTTCGAAGTCCGCTTCGGCCGATCGATCGCGGATGCGATGACGCTTCCCCTTCTAATGTCTCAACAGGGCGCGTGATGACATGTCAGGCGTCACTTCGGCAAAAACCGCGCCTACTCTATGTGGTGACGGAGGACTGGGCCTTCCTGTCCCATCGCCTGCCGATGGCGCGCGCAGCGCGCGAAGCCGGATTCGAAGTGCACGTGGCGACACGAGTAAGCGATGGAGCAGCAGCGATCGAGGCCGAGCGTTTTATCTTGCATCCGATCCCGTTCGCGCGCGGCAGCCTATCTCCGGTCGCAACTCTTTCCACGGTTGCCGCGCTCCGCCGCGTGCATCGTCAAGTAAAGCCGGCGCTCACGCACCATGTTGCTTTGCAGGCTTGCGTGCTGGGCATGCTAGCCTCGCTCGGTCGGCCGTGCGCCTGCGTCAATGCATTCATTGGCCTTGGCTATTCATTCACTTCCGGAACCGCTAAGGCCCGTGCTGTTCGCACCATCGTTGGTTCGCTGTTGCGTTTTCTCGTCAACCGCAAAAATTCCATCGCTTTGGTACAAAACAACGACGACATGTCGGCATTAATGTCGCTCGGCATTGCTAAGGACCGGATTGCGCTGATCCCCGGATCGGGCGTCGACGTCAACCGCTTCACGCCGCTTGTCGAACCGGTTGGTGCTCCGACATTCGGATTTGTTGGGCGGCTCCTTGACGATAAAGGGATCCGCACGCTCGTTGCCGCACATCGCCTGCTGCGCAGGCGCATACCGGATGCGAATCTATTGATCGCTGGCGCGCCGGACTCCGCCAATCCCGCTTCGGTGACCGATGCGGAGGCGCGGTCTTGGAATGACGAAGTCGGAATAACCTGGCTCGGCCATGTCGCCGACATAGCTGCGTTTTGGGCGAAGGCGCATGTCGCGGTGCTGCCGTCACGGCGTGAGGGTTTGCCGTTGTCGTTAATGGAGGCGGCGGCATGCGGCCGCGCTTTGATCGCAAGCGACGTGCCAGGCTGCCGCGAGCTCGTGCTTCACGATCAGAACGGGCTTTTGTTCCCTGTCGATGACGTGACGGCGTTAGCAAATGCAATGGCGCGGCTTGCTGCTGATCCGCAATTGCGTGCACGGTATGCAATGGCGGCGCGGAGTCGCGTGGTGAATGAATTCGCCGCTTCCATCATTGCTCGTCAAATCGTTGCGCTCTATCAGAGCATATTGGATCGCGTCGAGGTCCGTAATTAGCTCCACGGGAGACTTGGCCGTGTCAGCGACTGCACATCAAACACACGCTGCAAAAAGCCCCATTTGCGACTCGCGCGCCTGGCAATCTTTCCGCAAGTGAGATCATGCCATTTGGCCGCGATTTTTCAGGAACAATATCCACGCTGCGAACGCCGCGAGCATAGCCATGAGAGCGGGCCACATCGACATCGCGTAACGCGGCGTTGCCTCTTCTACGAGAGCGACCAAGAGGTGATTGGCATTGACACAAAGCGCGGCCACAGCAGCGAAGATCGCTAAAGGTGAGGCGGTTGGGCGTATCGCTACTGCAATGACAAGCAAGAAGGAAAGGGCCATCAAAGCAAAGAACAGACCCTCCTTGAGCGGAACTGCAAACGTTGGGATTTTAATTCGAGCGTCCTCTGCAGAGGATATATCTGGAAATGTCCATAATCCACTGAAGGTCGTCAGCACATGAGAGATGTAGTCGGCTGGGTGATGTCGAATCGTCGCTATTGCACTCGACGTTGAGTTCGCATTGTTCTGCTTTGCAAGTGCAATCGATGGAGCTTCTATATCAAAATTAATGGGAGATGTGTCGAGTGTATGATCGTATTTACCGATATTATACCCGGCAAAAATTTGCGTGCCAAAAAAACCTTTGGTGGCAAGATTCCAACTGCTTACCGCGAGCAGGATGGCAATTGCTGGAATCGTGGCCGCGCCGACTGCCGTCCACCGCCGACCAGTCCATAACAGCCCAATGAGCGGCGCAGCGCCTAGCAACGCATAACCAGCAGGCCGGACCAGGATTGCCGCGCCTAAGATCCCGCTGGCGGCAAACAGCCAGAGTAGAGCCGGCCGTCGTTGTAACGCCATCGCGACACAGCCCAGGAAGACCATGAAAAGAGAAATAAAAAGACTTTCCGTTAGGATCTCCCAGGAGTAACGCCAGATAAATGGATTGCCAAGAATACCAGCACTCATTAACGGCCATATCCACCAGGGCCCGCCGAGCCTCGCAGCCGCCTGTGCGAGGAAGGCACTTGACGCAATTAGGATTGCCATCTGTACATAAGGTAAATGTCCGAGTTCAGGATCAATTATCCTGACAACCGACAAGAAAAATGGGTAACCTGGAGTGCGAATGACGCTCCAATTCAAATAAGTGAGGCTGTCCGGCGTCATCATGGGTGGCGGCGTGGCCACAACAGTCAATCCACCCATCAGCGCAATACCAATCAGCGCCACAATCAGCCACGTATGGTCCTTCATGCGCTCACGAACGGGTGACGCGACGGTAAAATTCTTGGTCCTAGCGGAGATAAGGTTGTTCGTCACTTTCATTGCAAGATTGTTGTTGCGACAATCGCTTCCACGGCCTGGCCATGCGCGCAGGAATGGCAGAACTGGGCGACGCGCGCAATCTAAATGTCAACCAGCTCGCCCGTAAGAGCGAGTTTCTGTTTCAGCGAAGCTCGGAGGTAGGGGTTGGTGGATTATAAGAAAATAGACGCGGCCAGCTACGATAGAGTTGCACCAGAATTCGATCGTCTCACAGAGTGGCTGAGCACACCGATCGCCATGCGAATGATAGAACTGGCGCATTTGAAACCTTCGGATTGTATTCTCGATGTGGGCACTGGAACTGGTCTGCTAGCGCTTCGGGCGGCGCGGTTCGTTGTCGGAGGCCGCGTTTTCGGCGTAGATCACTCGTCGGGAATGATTGAGCAGGCCCGTATTAAGGCGCGTCAATCGGGCTTGCACGACACCGTGATCTTCAATCAATCAGACGCAGAGCAGCTCGAGTTCTCGGACCAATCATTCGACGTCGTCCTCTCGCTCTATGCTCTTCTTCATTTTCCAAACCCGTTGAGGGCGCTTGGCGAGATGTATCGGGTGTTACGGCCCGGCGGTCACGCCGTCATTGGCGTAGGAAGCGGCCCGATGCCACTTTCTCGTAACGGTGTTCTCCACGGCGTGCAACATTTCATTGATCTCATTGCCACCGCCCGTGGCCGCTTGCTAACCGCGCCGCAGTTCCTGCGTCATCTCATGGTCGAGCATGGCATGAATCTGAATGAGACGCAGGGGCCTCGAACGTCCCAGCCACGAACCGAGCGGATGTTACGACAAGTCGGCTTCAAGCGCATACGCAAGCACTGGCAAGGCCGTCGAGAGGATCTGGATCCGGAGGATTTCTGGCGCGTTCAGGTCACCTTCGCGAGTCGGGAACGAATACGGCTGCAACAGGCCCCTGCCCAGGAGATCGCGGGTCTCAAGCAGGAATTCCTCGAGCGATGCGGGCTCGTGCGAGCGAAGAATGGGAGGCTGGTGTATCCTCACGGCGCCATGCTCTACACTGGAATGCGTGGCTAACATCCCGGGGGAGTTGCCGTGTCAGCAGAAGGGGAGCGTCAAGAAATTCGGATGCGTCTTCATATCGACGTAACGGCGCTTCCCCTGCAGGATCGAAAGACGGCACCAACCCATCTATCTGATTTTTACTCAAGTTAGAGCGACCCGGTTCTTCCCTAATAGTTCCCTGCCGCTATTTGCGCAAAGGTTCACCTTTCCATCGTGGAGCAGCGAGGCGATCTCGTATGCTCATAACGTAGCCGAAGGTTTCCCCGGCGGTCCATGCGAGCGTAAAAACGGCGAGCCAGATCCAGGCACCTTTCAATTGCTTGCGCAATTCGGCTTTTCGGCGCGACGCACTCACGATTCTGTTTATCAAGACAGCGAATATGCAGGGCGCCAGAAGAACCAGCAGCAAGCTTCGCATAAGAGGCTGTTTGCGTGCACGGGTCAATCCAAACTCCCGTCCATGCGCAAAGCGTTGAGCAATGAACTCGCGCGCACTGTAGCGGTTGCGATGCACAACTCGCAGCGTCGGATCGAGAATGAGCCGGATACCCTCGGCGTGAAATCGACTGTGGAATGATGGTTCCCAGAATCCGCATTGGAGCAGATCCTTATGACGCAAGAGGTCTGATCGCCGATAGAGAGCGTTATCGGCGGCCAACTCCCGCACGTCGCGCTTGGTCTCGGGCGGAGCGAATGCCGAATAACGCAGAAGAAAAATCGCTCGTGCCTTGGCGTCGGCATTTGCATCGTTTTCGATTGTCCCACCATAAGCTGCATTGTCGAGGTCGGCAGCGCTGAGCGCTTCGACCCACCCCTCGGTCGGAATGCAATGAGCCGTCGTCGTGGCTACCCGCTCGCCGCGGGCGACGAGTATTCCGTCGCGCCACAGGTGCGGTATCAGGCTGCCTGCAGGGGCAGAAATGAGCCTGATTTGACCTTGCGATCCGACCAACACCGGAACGTCCGGGTCGGCTGCAGTATAGCAAAACAGCAATTCAACCTGAGGATGGAGAGCAGGCGCCACAGCCCGCACGACCTCCGCGACATTCTTCTGCGCATGCTGCAAGCCGACGACAATCGAGAGCCTGACAGCCTGGTTCATCCAAAGCTCCTGAACCGCCGAAAAGCGCGCCGCAGTACGATGTACGCTTGGGTCGCCGGGGATTGCAGGTTGCGGAATAGGAATTCTTTGCGCAAATAATAAGCCTCGAGGCGCGGGAGCGCAGCCGGATCTTCTTTCGATCGCAGCATGCGTACGTCAGCGGTGACGCTTCCGACATACCTTTGGCGCGCGAATGACCGCACCCGTGTGTCATTGAAGCCGTAGGGATAAGCAAAATAACGCGGACGAACGCCCAGCATCGATGCGATAGTCTCGTCCGCATGATCACACTCCGCCCACAAGGCATCGTCGGAGAGTTGCCTGAGGTCGGGGTGACTCGCCGTATGGGCCTCGATGTGGATTCCGGCACCCCGGAGCGCTTCGATCTGTCGCCAGTGCAACATCTCAAACAGCGGTGCGGCAGACGGTTGGCTTGCCCAGCGATTCGTCATTCCCACGACGCCAGTCGTGAGAAATAGATGTGCAGGCGCCGAATAGCTGCGCAAGATAGGCAGAGCCTCAGTAAATACGCTGCACATTCCATCATCGAACGTCAGCGTGACGCCGGTTTTTGTCTCCGGCCGCAACAGAGCGTCGAGGTCGAGGAGAGGAATGGCGGAGCGTTGCAGCGCAAGGAGGAGCTTGTCAAACGTCTTGGGCGGATAGGACAGGACCGATCCGGTGTCATCTATGCTGTGGAAGGTCAAGATTGCTCGCATGATAGCGTCAATGAAAGCCCTTAGCAGCTCTGATCGCGGCAACGTGAGCCAAATAAGCTTCGATGTGACGCTGAGGCGTATACAACCGCAGAAAGCCCTCGCGCGCACAAAGGGCAAGACGCTCGCGCAATCCGGGTTCGTTGGCCAATCGTGACAGGGCTGCGCGGAGTTCCTCCCTCGTCCGGTATACCAGTCCCCCGCCAGTTGCATCGATTGGCTCGCGGCAGCCCCCTGCATCGCGAACGATCACTGGTGTGCCGCAGGCAAAGGCTTCGACGATACTTAGGCCAAAGGTCTCCGGTGCCAGAGATGGAAAGACCAAAGCGGTCGCATCGCGGTACGCCCCAACCAGTTCCGTTTGCGGAATTTGTCCAAGAAAGCGAATATTTTGATAACGCCCAAAACGACCTTCCAGCTTGCGGCGCAGATCGCCATCGCCAATCACATCCAGATCATAGGCCGGCAGACTCGCGAACTCCTCCAACAAAGGTCCAATTCCTTTCGGTTCAATGAGACGGCCGACGTAGAGAAAACGAGGTTTCGCGCGCTGCGGTGGCGGGCTCACGGATTGTGGCGCAATCGCCGAGTATAGGGGTAGAACGTGAATCGGCGCGCTCAGGCCGGCATTGCGATGCAGCATTGCTGTATATTCGCTTGGCGCGAAGAGTAGGTCAGCATGGGTCACCGCACGTTCCACCAAACGGGTGTAGCGCCAGAGCTGTGGCGGGATGCCCGATATCAGGCTGCAAGTGAAACAGGTTTTATGGTCGCATGCACGAGATTTATTCTTCCAGAAGATATGCGTAGGACATAGAAGCCAGTGCTCATGCAGCGTGTACAGCGTCACCGGTGCGCGGCTCCAAGGAATGATGGCCGGCCCGCCGACTAGCGAGATATTGTGAAAATGCACGACGTCGAACGAGCGCCTAAAGACGGCGCGTTCTGCTCGCGCCTTTAGCCCAGGATGGCCTGTTTGCTGCGTGATCAGCGGTGATAAAAATCCGAAGCGACTTTTGAGACGATGCACCACGATGCCGGCATCGGCGACGTCCTTTAGGGGCATGGGGTCGTTTCTTTTTAAGCGATACGCGTCGGCGCAGTGCATGACCTCGACTTCATGGCCTAACTTAACCAAGGCGCGGGAGAGCGCGTGAACATATGTCGCATCACCGCCAAAATGGTAGGGCGGATAGTAAGTCGTCACCATGCAAAAGCGCATCAGGATGTGCCCGCGCAGCGTTCAAGGCTTCTTAAGGTGAGGTCAGCGGCTTTGCTCCAAGTATAATCTCGCGCGCGTTCTACCGCCCTAAGCCGCAAAGTCGAAAGCGTCGTCGGCTCATTGGCCAGCCGCCAAATCTGCTGTCCGATTTCGCTCGGGTTGTGCGGATCGAACGTTAATCCGGCCGCGCCGATGACTTCGGCGACGGCTCCGGACCGACTGGCCAACACTGGTGTTCCACAGCTAATGGCCTCCAGTGCCGGCAGGCCAAAGCCTTCCGAGAACGACGGCAAAACGAGCGCCAAAGCGTCGGAGTAAAGCGCAGCGAGGTCATCATCGGCTACGAAACCCGTGAA
>Ga0306920_100009672_pt1 | contig 12882 bp, 9 predicted proteins | sample flu12Cox44000170_FD_204666 | JGI IMG/M metagenome (GOLD analysis project Ga0306920, IMG submission 204666) | Lab enrichment of tropical soil microbial communities from Luquillo Experimental Forest, Puerto Rico - flux4day.12C.oxic.44.000.170 (v2)... | ecosystem: Environmental > Terrestrial >...
AGCTTTTGCAACACGCGACCACGATTTATCTGCACCCGAACATCACCGAGTACGCGGAAAAGCTCGCAGCGAAGATGCCCGGCGATTTGAAGGTCTGCTATTTCGTCAACTCAGGCTCTGAAGCCAACGATCTCGCGATCCTAATGGCGCGCGCTTACACCGGGAACTACGATGTCATTGCGCTTCGAAATTCGTACCACGGCGGCAACGCGGTCGGAATGGGACTCACGGCGCACCGCACTTGGAAGTTCAATGTCCCGCACAGCTTCGGCGTGCACCATGCGATCGCGCCCGATCCATATCGCGGAACGTGGGGACGCGACGATCCGCACGCCGGACATCATTACGCCGCTGATGTCAGAAGTTTGATCGAACACGCAACTTCAGGGCAGATCGCAGCTTTCATCGCCGAATCAATTCAAGGCGTCGGTGGATGTGTGGTGTTTCCGGAGAATTACCTGAAGCACGTCTACGAATATGTGCGCGCGGCCGGCGGTGTGTGTATCGCCGATGAAGTGCAGACGGGATTCGGGCGCACTGGCACGCACTACTGGGGATTTGAAACTCAGGATGTGGTGCCGGATATCGTGACAATGGCCAAAGGCATTGGCAACGGCGCTCCGCTCGGTGCTGTTGTCACCACTTCCAAGATCGCAGCCACACTCGCGGACCGGCTACATTTCAACACCTTCGGGGGTAATTCTGTCGTGTGCGCGCAGGGCGCGGCTGTGCTGGGCGTGATTGATCGCGAAAAATTGCAGGCAAACGCTCTGAAAATCGGGAATCACATCCTTGCGGGACTCGATCGCCTAAAAGCAAAACACAATCTTATTGGCGATGTGCGTGGTAAAGGCCTGCTCCTGGGAATTGAGCTGGTGAAAGATCGCGCGACGAAAGACCCGGCGACGAGTGAATGCGCGCAGGTGCTCGAAAACTGTCGAGACATGGGATTGTTAGTCGGCAAAGGCGGTTTGTACGGTCAGACGATCCGATTTTCACCGCCGATGTGCCTCTACGAACAAGATGCCGACTTTCTGCTGGATGTACTGGATCGAGCGTTTTGCGTCGTCTGAAGTAATTCGAGTGGCGCGTCACTGGTCAAAATTCAGTATCGACACACGCACATCCGAACGTTGATGCGATTCATGCTGCGGAGGGGCGCACCTGCTAATACACGACCGTCTCGAATCTATTTACCCGGACCACCGAATGAGCCGGGGCAGTTAATTCAGGAATGCGACCCCGACCTTCGTCTGTAACTCCCTCGGCCGCGCTGAGTGGAATCTGGGCTGTTTTGCTTATCGCGTTTGTCGTTGCCGCACTTTACTTCGGGCGCTCAGTGCGCATAGGGGCTCACTCACTGCGGAGCAACGGACCTCTGCGTTACAGCGAGTTCACGAGATCATAGATGATTTCAGCGGCGAAGAGGACGCATATGAGGAAGAAAGTAACGACCTCGCCGGAGTCGCTCCTGCCATTGGCAGCCGTGTTCTGTGTCTGCCCGCTAGTGCATATCGCGACGAACTTGCAGGGGAGATGCTCGCACAGCTACTTCGAAACCAAGGATTCGAAGCTGAAAACCTACCTGCGCGGCTTAAACACGAGGAGCTGATCGATCGTACGGTTGAGGTTCAACCCGAATGCATCTGCGTGTCGGTATTGCCGCCGACAAGTATAGCCCAGGCCCGCCACCTGGCTTCGGGAATTCGCGAGCGACTTGGAAGAGTAACAATTCTCATTGGCGTGTGGAGTGTCAGATTTGATGCAGAGAAACTCAGAGAACGTTTGCGTTCAGCGCACGTAGATGATGTCGCCGTTTCTTTGGCCGACGCCGTACAACGCGTTTACAAAATGAGTGCGGCAATTACCGACGCGATGCTGCCTGCACCTACGTCACCTAACGAGGAAGAGCGCCTGGTGGAACTCAACGGATTAAATCTTTTGGACACGCCGAGGGAAGCACATTTCGATCACGTGACAGAGCGCCTAACGAAACTTTTCAAGGTGCCGACAGCGCTTATAACCCTGATCGACAAGAATCGGCAATGGTTTAAATCTCAAACCGGACTGCCGGCCGATCTTGCCGAAGCTCGCTCCACCTCGCGCGACGTTTCGCTTTGCGGTCACGTCATTGCCAGTGACGAGGTGATGATTGTGCGCGATCTCGCACGAGATCCGCGCTTCGCAAACAACCCGTTTGTGAAGGACCATGGCCTGCGGTTTTACGCCGGCGTTCCCTTGCGCGGGCCTAATGGTTTTCCCTTGGATCGCTTTGTATTCTCGATACGAAACCACGGGACATGACAAAGCAGGAGCAGGAACTCCTCAAGATGATCGCCGGAGACCTGATGGAACAGATAAAGCGCCGCCCCGTTGCCGAGATGCCAAATACTGTCGCGTCTGAAAAGATATAGACGCTGATCTCTGTCCTTTGCGTAAACAGCGATCGAAAGCTGGGTGGACAAGAATGTAATGAGAAGAGGCAGCGAAATAATATTTGCTGGCCTTCATCCGTCTTTAATTGTTTTTCCGCGCCACCGAAGCGACAACTTGTTCGAAACATGGATCACCACGCAATGGGTCCCACCAAGGCATCAGTTTCAATTGACCGTAGCTAGGGAACTTGTGTAGCCAATCGCGCCGGCAAGCTGCTCACAGGCTACGGCGTTGTCGCCAACCCAGGCCGCGATCATCGCGAAATAGGCGGCGATAATGCGACCGACGACTGCATCTTTTTCTATTGGAACAAGCTCAACTGCTCGCCGGCCTTCACGCAGCGCCTCTTCTTTCCGTCCAAGAGCCGCGTCGATCAAGCCGAGCACGACTAGCGGCGGGCCGTAATTTGGTTCGGCTTGAACGAGTTTCTCCTGCTCCGCGCGCGCAGCGGTGAAGGCCAACCGTGCTTTTGGGTCATCGTTGACCATACGAGCGTTAAGGCCTTCCATGAATGTCCGACTGAACTGGATTGGCCCGTCACCCAAAGCATTTTCGCCAAGTAGGGCCAGGGCATTAGAAGCCGCCGCGGGATCCCGTTCTGCCAAAGCACAGATAAGCCAGAAATCAGCCACACCTTGCAACGCGGCGGAATCTTTCGCTCGGATTTCATTAATCAATTCATGCACGGGGCGCGTATCAGCTTTCCAATCCAGATCCACGACTGCACGCATGGCTTTGGTGGCGACGTCGTTCGGCTGAATACCCAGGGCACGATCCAACACGGATTTCTCTTTAGCATAACGGGCGAGATCACCGTAGCTGAGCGCAAGCTGCTGAAGCGTGTCGAAGTTGCGCGGGTCGAGCTCAAGTGCGCGCTCCAGGCTCTGTATGGATTCTTCCCACCGTCCCTGGCGCCTCTGAATATAGCCAGTCAGCTCAGGTATCTGCGAATCATTGGGCAAGGCCTTGCCAGCAATCTCCAGTTCAGCCAAGGCGCCATTGTAATCGAGGTATCCCCAGTAAAGATTGCGTGCGCGCGCCAGGTGCGTTTCACCTGCGTTCGGACGCATGCGAGAGGCTGCTTCGAGCGCCGCTTCGGCCAGCGCGAGGCGCGTTGACGTGTGGTCGAAGCCATAAAAATAAAGCAGACCATGAGCTAGAGCGAGCTGGCAATACGCATCGAAAAACGATGGATCATGTGCCACAGCCTGATTTAGCAGGTCGGCCGCCCGTCGCAGATCATCTTTAGCGTTAGCACCAAAGCTCACCGGTAGAAGAAGATTTTTTGCGCGAATGTAGAGATCGAAAGCGGTGAGGTCGGCAGTCGGTGGTCGCTCGATGGCTCGTTTTTCCGCCGGTGAGATTTTCGCGCGCAGTTGACCGACGATCGCCTGCGCGATTTCACTTTGGACTGCAAAGAGGTCGGCCACATCACGATCGTAGGTTTGAGCCCACGAATGCGTATCGGTGTGCGTCTCGATCAGCTGGGCGTTAACTCGAAGCCGGTTGCCGATTCGCTGGACGTTCCCTTCCAAAAGATGGGCAACTCCCAGTTGCTGGCCGATCTCACGCGAGTTTCGCGGATTTCCACTTTTGTAAAGGTTCCCGGACGTGCGACTGATGACCTTCAGGTCTGCGATTCTCGCGAGGTCGGAGATTATTTCATCCTGGACGCCAGCTGCGAAAAAGGCGTTTTGCTTATCGTCGCTAAGATTATCAAACGGCAACACTGCAATACTCTTCTCGGAGATCGGCAGCGGAGATAAAACTGCTCCAGCCGGGACAGACGGACTGGGCGCCCGGCCACTCGCCGGCAACCTGCGATAGCGGACAGCAAATAAAGTTGCGAGGCAAACGATGGCAATTGCTGAGATTGCAGCCGCCCTTAGCCAGGGAATCTTCGCAAGCAGTCCCAATGGTGTTGCGATTCGGCTGTGAACGGGTTCTTCGGTTGTCGCCGTTGAAACGGCCTTTCCCAAATCCGCACCGCAAGTTGCCAAAGCCGGCTGCACAGCTGTGGACGGGTACTCAGGCGTTGTGGGCGTGGCCGGCCGCTCCATAACTTCGGCAACAAAGCGATAGCCGCGGCCGGGGACGGTCACAATGTAATCGTGGGAGCCAGGCGTTTCACCGAACACCTGTCGAAGTTTTGAGATGGCTTGCGCCAGATTGTTTTCCTCATCAATCGAATCGGGCCAGACCGCCTCCATGATCCGCTCCTTGTCCAGTACGGCGTCGTGGTGCTCGACCATGAAGAGCAGCGTTTCGAACACTCTCGGCGTCAGGGAAACCGGTGTTCCATCCAAACGACGCAACAACCGTTTCGCCCGGTCAAGCTGGAAAGCGCCAAATTCGTAGACGTTAGCTGGGGAAGTCTGCATCACCGTTTTCAGAATAATTCAGAAAAATTCAGCCTTTCCTTAAAGACTTTCATAAGGGCACTCGGCATTTTCCACCACGCGCAAGCTCGGTAACAGACCGCCCCTAGGCACAACCAAGGAAAACCCACAAAACCAGTAAATCAAAAACCACAAGCAAGGACAAGAAAATGAAAAAGCCCGGTGAAGAAAACGCAATAAAACGTATCAGCATACTCATTGCCGCTGCCGTGTTCGGTCTGTGCGGCGCCCCGAAAGCCTTCGGGGTAGTTCCAGCTCCAGACGGAGGCTATCCCAACTTCACCACGGCCGAAGGAGACAGCGCCCTTCTTGGCCTCACTACAGGTATTGGCAATACAGCAGTTGGGGCGTTTTCACTCGAGAGTGTGACCACCGGTAACTTCAACACCGCTATCGGCGCCGGAGCGCTGCTGTTCAACAACGGGGATTCAAATACGGCAATTGGCGCCGCTGCGCTTTTACTCAATACCACCGGCGAAGCGAACACCGCAGTTGGAGTGGACGCCCTTTTGAACAACACGACTGGCGAGAACAACACAGCCACCGGTGATAGCGCACTGCTTAGCAACACCACTGGGGCATCCAATACCGCCAATGGTAACCAGGCGCTCGTTAGCAATAGTACTGGCTCCGATAATTCGGCCATCGGTGAAAGCGCGCTCTCCCGCAATACCACTGGCAGTGACAACACCGCCACCGGAACGTTTGCGTTGCTTCTTAACGACACCGGCACCAGCAATACTGCCAACGGCGTCGCAGCGCTCTTTACCAATATTGACGGTACTGACAACACGGCCACTGGCGCCTTCGCACTGGCTGACAATACACACGGCGAAAATAACACCGCCACTGGATCTCATGCGCTTTTTAACAACACAGACGGCGGCTTCAACACGGCCACTGGAACGAACGCACTTGGTCAAAACACGCATGGCGGCTCTAACACCGCCATTGGTGATGATGCGATGTTTGCCAACACTGAAGGCGACTTCAACGTGGCGGTCGGCGTCGAGGCACTCCACGATAATACTACAGGAGGTCTCAATACCGCCGTCGGTTTCGATGCGCTGTTGCATTCCACGGAAGGCTTCGACAACACAGCCCTGGGATCCAATGCGCTTTTTTTCCTGACCACCGGCAACAACAACACGGCCGTGGGCGATGATGCTGGAGAAAATCTGACCACCGGCAACAACAATACGGCCGTGGGCAGAAGTGCTGGAGCAAATCTGACCGCGAACGACAGCAATAATATCGATATCGGCTTCAACGTCGGGGGCGTGGCCGGCGAAAGCAATACCATTCGAATCGGTAACAACGATATCACCGACACGTTTATCAGAGGCATCAGTGGAACCACCGTAGCTAGTGGGGCCACGGTCCTTGTAGATTCAAACAATCACCTGGGCACCGTTACTTCCTCACAGCGTTTCAAGGAGAATATCAAACCGATGGACAAATCCAGCGAAGCGCTCTTTTCACTTAACCCCGTTACCTTTCGTTACAAGAAGGAAATTGATCCAGTTGGCACATTGCAGTTCGGCCTGGTGGCGGAAGAGGTAGAGAAGATAAATCCTGATCTCGTAGTCCGCGACGAAAAAGGCCGAGTCAACAGCGTACGCTACGATCAGGTAAATGCGATGTTGCTCAACGAGTTTCTCAAAGAGCATCGCAAAATGCAGGAATTGAAGGCGACTCTTGCACGGGAGCAGAACGACTTCCATTCCAAGCTTGCGGAGCAAGAAAAGCAAATCGCAACGCTGGCATCAGATCTTCAAAAAGTCAGCGCCGCCCTCGAGAACAACAGAACTAAGACGCAAATTGTCCTTAATAACCCCTAGACCAAAAACGATCAGGAGCACAAACATGAAAAACATAATTTCATTAATCAGGACTCTAACTGGCTGTCCATTTTTTGGTTGCCCTTTGAGTCTGGTTATTCTCGCCCTCGCTGGTTCTACGCCTTTACCAGAAGCATACGCAGTTAATCCGCCGCCAGATGGCGGCTATCCCGGGTTCAATACTGCAGAAGGGGAAAACGCTCTTTTCAACCTCACCACGGGCGCTGGCAATACCGCAGTTGGGTCGTTTTCGCTCGAGAGTCTTACGACCGGAAGCTTTAACACGGGCATTGGCGTCGACACACTTGTGTTCAACACGGGAGACGGCAATACTGCCACTGGCGCTGCTGCACTCTTGCTTAATACCACCGGTTTCAATAACACGGCGGACGGAACTGCTACGCTCGTCAATAATTTGATCAACGCTGAAAACACGGCTGTCGGGGCCTTTGCGCTCAATACCAATAATGGCAGCAGTAATACAGCAATCGGGGCAAACGCGCTTTTTAGCAATACCATCGGCGAAGGCAACACGGCCAATGGTGTAAACGCATTATCTAGCAACACCACTGGCTCCTTCAACACCGCAAACGGTGTTGCAGCACTACTTGCCAATACCATCGGTGGTTCCAACACAGCCACCGGAGTTAGTGCACTCGCCAGCAAAACACGGGCAACGACAACACTGCCACCGGTCTCGCAGCGCTGGTCAGCAATATCGACGGCGGCTCCAACACGGCCACGGGCCTCAGCGCACTACACGACAACACCAGCGGGAGCTCCAACACGGCGGATGGTGATCACGCGCTTTTTGAAAATATCGAAGGTAGCGGCAACACGGCGATTGGTAGCGGGACGCTTTCTGCGATCGGCACAGGCAACAACAACACGGCCTTGGGAGAAAATGCCGGCTCCAATCTAAGCGGAAGCGACAGCAATAATATCGATATCGGCGCCGACGTGGAAGGTGTATCCGGCGAGAGTAATACCATCCGGATCGGTAATCCCGATATTACTACTACCATCATCAGAGGGATCAGCGGCCAAACTATTCCCAGTGGTGCCGCCATGCTCGTCGCCGCGAACGGTCAGCTAGGCACGGTGACCTCCTCGCGGCGTTTCAAGGAGGACATCAAACCGATGGACAAAGCCAGCGAAGCGTTGTTTTCACTCAAACCGGTAAGCTTCCGTTACAAAAAGGAGATCGATCCGGCAGGCAGAGAGCAGTTTGGGCTCGTGGCCGAAGACGTAGAGAAGGTAAACCCTGATCTCGTGGTCCGCGACGAAAGCGGTAACCTCAGTACTGTGCGTTACGACGAGGTGAATACGATGTTGCTCAATGAGTTTCTCAAGGAGCACAAGGCCCTTCTCGAAGCACAGCGCAAGGTCGAGGAGCAAGGATGCAAGATCGAAGAGCAAGAGGCGACGAGTTCCCAGCTGCAGAGAGAAATTGAAACGGTAGCGGTGCGGCTCAACGATCAGGACGCAAAGATCCAGAAAGTGCGCAACCAGATCGAGATCAGCAGAACTGCGACGCAAATGGTCCTCAATCACTAAACCAAAAACGATCAGGAGTACAAACATGAAAAACACAATTCCATTAATCAGGATTCTAACTAGCTGGCTATCCTTTCGAGGCCGTTGCATGCTCATCATTCTAGTGCTCGCCGCCTCGGCACTCTTACCGGCGGCACACGCAGTTAATCCGCCGCCGGATGGCGGCTATGCGGGGTTGAATACGGCAGAGGGCCAAAACGCTCTCTTGAATCTCGACACAAGTATAGGCTTTGCGAACACAGCAGTTGGCGCGCTTTCGCTGCAGAGCAATGTGGACGCCGGTTTCAATACAGGTGTCGGTGCAGGGACGCTCTCTCTCAACACCGGGAACGAGAATACAGCCGTTGGCGCTGCCGCGCTTTTACTTAACACCACGGGCGAAGCGAACACAGCCGTTGGAGTGGGCACGCTTTTGAACAACAGCACCGGCGAGGCCAACACGGCCATCGGCGATGGCGCATTATCCAGCAATACCGAAGGAAACAACGACACGGCCAACGGTTCGTCCGCATTGAAAAACAACACGACCGGCGATGCCAACACGGCCAACGGCGTTGCAGCGCTGGAAAGCAACACGGAAGGCGCTTTAAATACTGCTACTGGTGAGGTTGCGCTCACGTTCAACATCACCGGCAGCGGGAACACGGCCAACGGGGTTGCAGCGCTCCTTAACAATATTGATGGTAACTCAAACACGGCCAATGGTCTCAGCGCACTGCACGACAACACGAGCGGTAGCTCTAACACGGCCGACGGCGATCATGCGCTGTTTGAGAACGTTGATGGCACCGGTAACACTGCGGTAGGCGCTGGCGCGCTTTCAAGCGTCACTTCCGGCAGCTCCAACACGGCATTGGGTGAGAATGCCGGACACAACCTTTTCAAAGGTGACAGTAACAATATTGATATCGGCTTTGATGTTCAGGGGGTAGCAGGCGAGAGTAACACTATACGGATCGGCAATTCCGATATCACCACTACCATCATCCGCGGGATCAGCGGCCAAACGATTCCCAGTGGTGCTGCCGTGCTCGTCGCTGCGAACGGGCAGCTAGGCACCGTGACGTCGTCAGGGCGTTTCAAAGAGGACATCAAACCAATGGACAAAGCCAGCGAAGCGCTCTTTTCACTTAAACCCGTGACGTTCCGTTACAAAAAGGAGATCGATCCCGCAGGTGCACAGCAGTTAGGACTCGTAGCCGAAGACGTGGCGAAAATAAACCCCGACCTCGTCGTCCGGGACGAAAACGGCAATGTCAATAGCGTGCGCTACGACCAGGTGAACGCGATGTTATTGAACGAATTTCTGAAAGAGCATCGCCGGAATCAGGATCAGCAAGCGACTATCTCCGAGTTGAAGTTGATCCTTGCAGAGCAGGAGAGCCGTCTTGCGCATCAAGAGAAGAAAGTTGCGATGCTGACGGCAGCTTTTAAACGAGTGTGCACACAGCATGAGATTAGCAGACCTGCATCACGGTTAAGTAGTAACAGTAATTAGATGATTTTCCACCGCCGCGTAACAGAACTACTGATCATTTTCCTTATCACATCAATGGGTCTCACTACTGGAGGGGGGAGAGCTACGCAGCGTTTAGAAGTTATCGTCCTAAGTGGCATGATCAGGTTTGGTGGCGCAGTCGCTACAACCGCATTGTGTTCATCTCCGGAGGTTGGTATTACTGGAATGCGGGTTGGTGGTATCCTGCCTGGGGCTACGCTCCAAAGGCGTATTGCGCCCACGACGGTCCGATCTACGGCTATAGTAATCTTACTGCTGATTAGGTGATTGCGAACGTGCAGGCCACCTTGCAACAAGAAGGCTACTATCATGGCGAGGTACACGGTATGCTCGGGCCACTCACCCGCTCGGCCCCAGCCAATTACCAAAGCGATCACGATCTTTACGTAACTGTGGCGATCGATCGCCCGACCCTCGAGGCGTTGGGAATGACGTAGCGAGAGCTTGCACTGGCAAAGCCAACCGCGCGGCATTTTCTTCGACTCCGCGCTTCTTAGCGCGATATTCAGGACAGCATGACGAGGAAACGAACTGCTTGATGGCCTTTGGTCGCTGTACGACAGCTAAACAACGAGCTGACCGAGGCGCATCAAGTCTATGCGGTGAAGTCATCGCTGCCGACCGCCTTTGCCCGTGAGCACTGCGCGTCCGAAGAGACCGATTGCGAGCAGTGCTAGCGAGGCGAGCCCGTTCAATATGTCTGCCATCAGCATGCTAACCAAGAAAGCTAGGCTGCCAACAGCGACGAACCAAACGGACCAAGGATATCCCCAAGTTTGATAAAATCGTGGTAATTCAGGTTCTCGGCGTCGCAATACGACCAACGCGATGCAGCAAAGGCTATAATTAGCCGCCAAAAAGAAAGACGTCATTGCTATCAGACGCTGAAATGTGCCAGTTACAATGAGACCAACAGCGACCGCAGTCGTTAACAGTGTCGCAGTATCCGGCGTGCCGCCGGGATTCACGGTTGATGTGCGCGACCAGAACAGCCGGTCACGTCCCATCGCAAAAATGACGCGTGTAGCCATCATCGTTATCGCGTTCAACAGCGGCACGAGGGAAATCACTGATAACAGTATGATAATAGTCCTCCCATAGGCGCCGGCGATGACGCGTGCAGCGTCAGCGGCGGGAAACGTTGAGCCAGAGAGCTCCGATATCGGCAGTACCTTGAGCAGCGCGATATTAATAAGCAGGTAAATCCCGATCACCGACAGCACACCACCGATCATCGCGCGCGGAAGATTGCGCGCCGGGTCGCGATCTTCCTCTATGAAGTATAAGGGGCTTTGCCAGCCGGCATATGTGATGATGATCGCTTGCAAGGCCACCGTTAATCCGCTGAACGTAAGCGATGGTGGCACGTGTCTGGATGCGTATTCCCCTGCTGGTAGTAGAAGGCATGCCGAAACAAAAGCCAAAAACGCAATGCATTTGAGTGAGGTGGTCACCTCTTGGAATTGACCGCTGATGCGAATTCCCAGCCATTGCAACGCCACAACGCCAAGAAGGATTAAAACTGCAACTATTCGAATGGTATCGCCGGATATCAATCCCAGAGCAGCAACGAACTCGGCGATAGCAATCGACAAATATCCGAGGACCGAACAGTACATGAGCCAGTCAGTCCAGCCGACAGCAAATCCCGCTGTGTTGCCAAAAGCGCGGCGCACATAAACATAGAACCCGCCCGCCCGCGGGATCATGAGGCCCAACTCGGTCAAGCAACTTGCACCGAGCAGCGTGTATATGCCCCCTGCAATCCAGGACAAAATAATCGGCAATGGCCCGTGCAGTTGCTGGGTGATCAGGCCCGGTGTGCGAAGAATACCGACACCGATCGTACCACCGATACTCACCGCCAGGCCGAAGCCGACGCCCAAAACGCGGCGCAGTTTACCGGATGTTTCGGACGTCATAGCAATGTTCAACCTAACGATTTTGCAAATCTCAATCAGTCGAAATTTTCTTGCCCAATGTTAAGCTTCCAAAACGATGGATGCCCCGATTATTTGCCAACTGTTTTGAATGCGCGTACGAACAGGTCAGGAATGAATTCGGGGTGTACGTGGAGAATCGGAAACGAATTGTGTTGACAGGCAGGCCGAATTTTCAGCAGACTCGGCGTCGCTAAAGCGGATCTGAATCAGGCGGAGGATTTGTCACCCGCCGGGTCCTTTGCCTCTTCCGGACCCGCGATTCCAAAATTAACCCAATGGGGAAAGAAAGGACAGGCAATGAATGCACTGATTCGCATCAAAAAAGCAGCTCCAATTTTTGTGATCGCTTTGTCGCTGGTCACGGCTAAGGCAACAACGACAGACGTGATCTTTAGCTTCGAAGCGGATGAAGGTGAATACGCCGACACAGATCTGGAGACGGATAACGCCGGGAACATCTATGGCACCACAGTCCTGGGAGGCGATCATGGAAGTGGCACAGTTTTCCAACTCAGCCATACATCTAACGGATGGGCGCACACTGTCCTTTACAGTTTCACTGGCGGAGCGGATGGAGGCGAGCCGTATAAAGGTGTCTCAATTGATCGACGCGGCAACTTGTACGGCACGGCAGTCACGGGTGGTTCAGGTGGCTGTGAAGGCGGCTGCGGAGTGGTGTACAAGCTCACCAAGTCCAACGGAACCTGGAACCAGACAGTTATTCATGCGTTCACCGGCGGCGACGATGGCTCCGGCCCGGGCGCGCGAGTTACGGTAGACCGGAGCGGAGATGTCTATGGTATGACCCCGACCGGTGGCACCTACGGCGTAGGCACTGTCTATAAAATTCATCCTCACGCCGGAAGTTGGGATTTTCAGGTAATCCACACGTTCACCGGCGGCGATGACGGCGCGTCAGGTTCAGCTGGAAGGATGCTTTTAGAGCACGGGCGGCTCTACGGTGCGGCTACTGCAGGCGGTATGTATGGAAGCGGAGTTGTTTTCGAGCTAACACCGACAGAGGTTGGGGAATGGAATTTCAGGATACTTTATTCCTTTCATGGGCAACCCGACGGAAGTTTTCCTTATGGCGCGTTGCTTCGTGGTCCTTCAGGCAAAGTCTATGGGACGACCTATTACGGTGGTGAAAACGGTATCGGCGCTGTTTACGAACTGACTCCCTGGCC
>Ga0306920_100009673_pt1 | contig 12881 bp, 10 predicted proteins | sample flu12Cox44000170_FD_204666 | JGI IMG/M metagenome (GOLD analysis project Ga0306920, IMG submission 204666) | Lab enrichment of tropical soil microbial communities from Luquillo Experimental Forest, Puerto Rico - flux4day.12C.oxic.44.000.170 (v2)... | ecosystem: Environmental > Terrestrial >...
ATGGTACCCTCCCTTCTTCAGTGCCATGGTTTCACAACTGCCCAAAGCTCACCCCTTCGATATCATTAACGCTCTGCAACAGCGTATCCTCATCCTTGACGGCGCACTCGGCACCATGATCCAGCAGTTGAAGCTCCAAGAGGAGGATTATCGCGGCGCCCGCTTCGCCCGCCATCCAATCAATCTGAAAAACAATAACGACATTCTGTGTCTGACGAATCCCGATATTGTTGAGAAAATCCATTTCGCCTATCTGCAAGCGGGCGCCGATATCATCGAGACCAACACTTTCAACGCGACCGCGATCTCGCAGGCGGATTTCGGGCTCCAGGAGTTTGTGCCAGAGATCAATCGCGCGGCCGCTCGCCTTGCGAGGAACGCGGTTGAACGTGTGATGAAGCAAGATCCGGATCGGAAGAGGTACGTGGCCGGCTCTATTGGACCGTTAAATCGAACCTTATCGATCTCACGTGACGTCAATGATCCCGGTAAGCGCGACGTGACTTGGGCGCACGTTAAAGAGGCTTATCAAACACAGGTTGCCGGGCTCATTGAAGGGGGTGTCGATCTCCTGCTGGTTGAGACGACTTTCGATACGCTCAACCTGAAGGCGGCGCTCTTCGCAATTGAAGAGCAGTTTGAGAAACTGGGATACCGGCTTCCGGTTATGGCTTCCGGCACAATCACCGATGCAAGTGGGCGGACATTGACAGGGCAGACGACTGAAGCGTTCTGGATTTCGATCTCACATGCGCCGCTGCTCAGCGTCGGTCTGAATTGCGCCCTTGGTCCGAAGGAATTGCGGCCTTACGTCGAAGAGCTTGCGCGAATCGCCCCTGTCTACGTTTCCTGCTATCCGAACGCCGGTCTGCCCGATCCTTTGTCGCCGACGGGATTTCCGGAGACGCCGCAGAGTTTTTCCCCACAGCTTCGAGAATGGGCGGAACTCGGCTGGCTGAACATCGTCGGTGGCTGCTGTGGAACTACTCCGGCGCATATCGCGGCGCTTGCTATGGCTGTCAGAGATGTGGCGCCACGTAGGTTGCCTGAATTGGTTCGAGGCACCTGGCTGAGCGGGCTGGAACCCTATAAGGTTGATCAAAGTTTTACGGTGATCGGCGAACGAACGAACATCACCGGATCACCCAGATTTTCGAAGTTAATTCTGGCCGGTGATTATGATGGCGCTTTGGCCGTTGCCCGACAGCAGGTTGCCGGCGGCGCGAACCTTATCGACATCAATATGGATGAGGGAATGATCGACTCTGAAGCGGCAATGGTGAAATTCCTGAATCTCATTGCTGCGGAGCCCGACATCGCGCGTGTACCCTTCATGTTGGATAGCTCACGCTGGAGCGTCCTGGAAGCGGGCCTACAGTGCCTTCAGGGTAAGGGGATCGTCAATTCGATCAGTCTCAAGGAAGGGGAAGAGAAATTCAAACAGCAGGCTCGACTTATCCGGCGCTACGGGGCGGCCGTAGTGGTAATGGCATTTGACGAAAAGGGGCAGGCGGACAGTTTCCCGCGTCGAGTCGAGATTTGCTCCAGGGCTTATCGGATTTTGACCGATGAAGTCGGTTTTCCAGCCGAGGACATAATTTTTGATCCCAACATCCTAACGGTCGCGACCGGGCTGGAGGAGCATAACAACTATGCCGTTGATTTCATTGCCGCCACCCGTTGGATCAAAGAGAATCTGCCGTATTGCCGGGTGAGCGGCGGCGTCAGCAATATTTCGTTCTCGTTTCGTGGAAACAACGTGGTTCGCGAGGCGATGCATGCCGCCTTTCTCTACCATGCTATTAACGCCGGACTCGACATGGGAATTGTCAATGCGGGCCAGCTAGCGGTTTACGATGAAATTCCAGAGGATTTGCTCGGACTCGTCGAAGACGTCCTCCTGAACCGGCGGCCGGACGCAACAGAACGGCTCGTCGCATTTGCCGAAAAGGTCAAAACATCGGCAAAAGTAGAGGTCAAGAGCGAGCTTTGGCGATTAGCGCCGGTCGAAGAGCGACTGGCACACGCGTTGGTCAAAGGGATCGTCGACTACATCGACGAAGATACCGGGGAGGCGCGGCAGAAGTACGGCAAACCCCTTGCGGTCATCGAAGGACCTCTTATGGCGGGAATGAGCATCGTAGGCGACCTGTTCGGAGCCGGAAAAATGTTCTTGCCGCAAGTGGTTAAGAGCGCGCGTGTGATGAAAAAATCCGTGGCTTATCTGACGCCGTTCATGGAGGCGGAAAAGGCGAGTCAAGCGATTCAACGGGCGCAAGGAAAAATTCTGATGGCGACCGTCAAGGGAGATGTTCACGACATCGGCAAGAATATTGTTTCGGTAGTTCTGGGGTGCAACAATTTCGAAGTCATCGATCTGGGCGTCATGGTGACTGCGGAAAGAATCCTGGAGACTGCAAAGGCCGAAGGCGTGGACGTGATCGGCTTGAGTGGGTTGATCACCCCATCGCTTGACGAGATGGCGCACGTCGCTCAGGAAATGGAACGACTCGGCTTCGAGGTGCCTCTGTTGATTGGTGGCGCGACCACGAGCCGTGCCCATACCGCGGTGAAGATTGCCCCGAATTATCACGGCCCGACGGTCCATGTCCTTGATGCCTCCCGGGCTGCAGGAGTCGTGGGTGCATTGCTTAGCGAGGAATTGAAACCGGACTTTGTTGATAAGAACATCCGCGATCAACGCCGCCTGCGTGAAGAATTTGCGTCAAGAAATGCTGAGAAAGCGCTTCTCCCGATCGGCCGGGCACGAGAACGCGCAACGCGTATTGATTGGGCTGCCACCCGGATCGATGTTCCACGGTTTACGGGGCGTCGCGTCATCACAAATCAGCCCCTCGAGGAATTGGTTCCTTACATTGATTGGTCCCCCTTTTTTCACACCTGGGAGTTGCGGGGTCGTTTTCCCAGGATTTTGGATGATCCTGAGGTTGGCCAGCAAGCGCGCCAGCTTTTTGAAGACGGACAAAAATTGCTTCAGGACATTGTGAATGGAAGGCTTTTGACGGCGTACGCAGTGTACGGATTTTGGCCGGCAAACGCCGTGGGAGACGATATCGAGCTCTATAGCGATGAATCGCGGTCCTCGGTTTTGGCGACCTTTCATATGCTGCGCCAGCAGATGGACAAGCCTGCCAACCAGTACTGTCATTCGCTTGCCGATTTCATTGCGCCCAGAGATTCGGCGCGAGGCGACTACCTTGGTGCATTTGCGGTAACCGCTGGACATGGAGCGGACGAGTTGTCTAAACAGTTCGAGTCTGACCATGACGACTACAACAGTATTATGACCAAGGCGCTTGCAGACCGGCTTGCGGAAGCATTCGCCGAATTTCTTCACGAACGCGTCCGCGCCGAATGGGGTTATGGCTGGGAGGAGAATCTTACGAAGGAAGACTTGATCAGAGAGGCCTATCGCGGTATCCGGCCTGCCAGCGGCTATCCGGCTTGCCCGGATCACAGCGAAAAGAAGATCTTGTTTGATCTGCTGGCCGCGGAAAAGAACGCGGGCATTCGACTAACCGAAAGTTTCGCGATGTGGCCCGGAGCCTCGGTGAGCGGACTTTATTTCGGTCATCCGGAAGCGAAATACTTTGGTGTGGGAAAAATTGGGCGGGATCAAGTTTTGGATTATCAGCGTCGGAAAGGGATGCCGCTTGAAGAGATCGAGCGTTGGTTAGGCCCCTACCTCAATTATGAGGTGGGAGCAGCGGTGTCGACTCGCTGAGGCTTTTTCGCCAGACCAGTAGGACCGGATCTTCTGGCCGGCCGAGCCAACCCACATGAACCCATAGGGCCTATAGGGCCTATAGGGCCTATTCAGGATTCGGCTTGCCCTTCTGATCTTTGTCGGTGCTGCTGGCGGGCACGAGTCATGCGCTCGCGGAGCCCGCCTCCCTGGACGAACTCGTACTCCAGACGTCGGATCTGCCGATCGAGCAGATAGTTCGTCTGGTGGATCAAGCAAATAGCTATGTTCGCAACGACCTGAAGTGAGTGGGTCTGGCAGAATTCGCGATAATTTTCGTAGGTCACATTAGGGGCGCTCCCGAGGCGCCGGACAAATCTGGCCTGACGGCTCTCTTTTTTCCAGACAGGAAGGTCCCGGACTCGGAGCAAGTCGCAGTAATCGGCCAGGAGTTCTTCCAGGCTAGCGCGAGCAACGCCGATCAGCTTGATTTCCATCTCCTTGGAAGTGCCGGACGCTTTGCTCCCTTCCACGAGATTCTGTTTTCCGGATCGGGCAGCTTAGCTTGGATCATCTGATCATTCGTGCGATCCGTCTTAGGAAGAAACCGCTGACAGAACCGATACGTGAGATCATAAACGGCCTCGGCCTTTCGATAGGAAAGGAGTTCGCGGTAGTTGCCGTGCGGGGGAATGAAACCCGCGTCAGTCTTCATCGGATAACGAAAGTATAAGTCCTATATGAGTGATGAGTCGCATTGTTGGGCGACCCTCAGGAAATAGGTGCAACACAAACTCAACAGGAAGTGCGACACCCCTGATGGACACCATCTCGCGATTTTTGCGCCCTAGCTATAGCTAGGGCATTGAGCCAAATTGCTTAACTCCGTAAACCTTCGTTAGCTTTGCTACCTGCTGTTCAATCTCCTTTTAACCCTTCTGTCAGCTCCAGAGCGACCAGGTCAGCGTAACTCTGCCTCTTCCGTACAAGCTTTGCTTCGGCCCCGGAAACGAGCAACTCGGCCGGCAACGGTCTCGAATTATAGTTCGAAGCCATCGTGAATCCGTAGGCACCTGCACTCATTAGCGCCAAGACTTCACCCGCCTCGACTTCCCTGATTTCGCGACCAAGCGCAAAGAAATCGCCGGATTCGCAAACCGGCCCGACAACGTCGACCTGCAGGAGGCCCCGCTCTTTGGACTCCCGGACCGGAACAACTTCATGATATCCCTGGTACAATGCGGGCCGTATAAGATCATTCATCCCAGCATCGACGATTACAAAGGTCTTTTCCGGTGTTCGTTTGACATACAACACCCGGGTCAGCAGCACGCCGGCGTTGCCAACTATAAAACGGCCCGGTTCGAGCAGAATTCGTATACCGAGGTCCTTCAGCAAGGGAACCGCCGCGTTTGCATATTGGTCGATAGTCAATCCATGTCTTGATGTGTCTTTCCACCAGACTTCATCGCCGCTTTCAAGCGATCCCTGATACACGATCCCAATTCCGCCGCCGATGCTAAAGAATTCAATCCCGAACTCCGATTTCAGGTGCCGAACAAGCGGCAGCATTTTTTCGATCGCGTGGACGAACGGTTTCGCTTCGATAATTTGGGACCCAATGTGCATCTGTACGCCGCGGATCGTAACATTGGGTAGTGACTGAACCCTCCGGTAAACCTGCGCAGCGCGATCGATGCCGATCCCAAACTTGTCCTCCGTTTTTCCGGTGCTGATGTACTTATGAGTGTTCGCTGAAACTCCCGGATTCACCCGAATCGCAATTGGTGCCCGTTTATGCAATGATTTAGCGATTTCGCTGATGGCCGTCAATTCCTGCTCGGATTCGACATTGAAACTCAACACCTCGCTTCGCAGGGCATACTCAATTTCCTCGCGACTCTTTCCAACTCCTGCAAATGTGCATTTAAGCGGATTTCCGCCGGCCTTGATAACCCGATAAAGTTCGCCGCCGGAGACAATATCGAATCCGGCGCCGTGCTCCGCCAGCAGCCGTACCACAGCCAGGTTGGAATTTGCTTTGACCGCGTAACAGATTTGATGGCTCAAATCGCGCAAAGACTTATCGAGGCGCTGATAGTGATCGGTGATCGTCTGCGAACTGTAAACATAAAGCGGGGTGCCGTAATGCTCCGCAGCCTTATCGAGCGAATACGATTCGCAGGTCAATTTGCCTCGCTGGTAGTGAAATGAGTGCATGAACAACTGGTGTGCAACCCGGCACCTTCAGGGCCCGCGGTCCGGCTCGAACGCTCCGGTCTGATGCTGGCAAGCAGTGACTGTGTTTGCCATCAGCATGGCCACCGTCATCGGACCGACTCCTCCGGGGACGGGCGTGATTGCCGCCGTTTTCGGCGCGACTTCATCAAACGCAACGTCTCCCGCAAGACGGTAACCTGTTCGCCGCGCTGGATCAACCATCCTATTAATCCCGACATCGATTACTACAGCACCTTCTCTAACGAACTCTGATCGGACGAATTCCGCTCTTCCGATAGCAGCCACAAGAACATCGGCTCGCCTGGTAATCTCCGGTAGATTGCGGCTGCGCGAATGAGCAATAGTGACCGTTGCATCACCGCCCTTTCCTTTTCGCATGAGAAGCAGCGCCAGCGGTTTTCCCACGAGCATGCTCCTTCCAACAATGACCACGTGCGCGCCAGAGATCTCAATGCCGCTTTCGGCTATCAGACGCTGGCAACCCAAAGGAGTACACGGAACAAGCGCCGTCAGATCTCCGATCGCCAGTTTGCCTACATTGATCGGATGGAGTCCATCCACATCTTTTTCCGGATCTATCGCCCGCACGACCTCCTCCTCTTTGATCTGTGGAGGTTGAGGCGACTGAACCAGAATTCCGTGAATGGCAGGATTGGCGTTCAACCGACTCACGGTTGCCAGAAGTTCCCGCGGCGTCGTGGCAGCATCCAGCTCGATTTTTTGTGAGTAAAATCCGAGTTCCGTCGAGATTTTGTCCTTATTGCGGACGTAGGCAGCCGATGCGGGATCATCGCCAACGAGCACCACGGCGAGCCCGGGGATGATTCCGCGTCTCTTTAATTCTACTACCCTTCCGCGAGTCTCCTCATTGATTCGTTCCGCGACAGCCCTTCCATCAAGCAATTTCATTCTTGTAATCGCCGGTCGGAATTGCCGCCTCCGAATGCTATTGCAGCCATTCCGTGTGAAATGTTCCCGGCTTGTCGATCCGCTCGTAGGTGTGCGCTCCAAAATAATCTCGCTGCGCCTGCAGCAGATTGGCCGGTAGTCGCTCCTGACGATAGCTGTCAAAGTATGCGAGGGACGCTCCAAACGCAGGAACGGCAACTCCTGCCCGAGTCGCAAGGGACACAGCCAAACGCCAGTTTGCCTGGCTTTTCTCGAGAATTGAGCCGAAGAATGAATCGAGCATCAAATTTTCCAGCTGCGGATTGCGATCGAAAGCTTCCTTGATCCGATTCAAGAATTTCGCGCGAATGATGCAACCGCCTCGCCAGATTGTCGCTATGTCCCCGAAGTTCAGGTTCCATTTGAAATGTTTGGCTGCGGCGGCAAACAGCGTAAATCCCTGAGCGTAAGAAATGATTTTTGACGCGTACAAAGCGTCCCGCACCGCATCGACTAACTGCTGGCGCTCGCCATCATAGTGAACAGGCGCCGGCGCAGGCAATTGTTTCGCAGCCCGGACTCGCTGTTCCTTCATGGACGATAGAATTCGTGCTTCGACGGCTGCGTTGATAGTTGATACGACCACTCCCAGATCAATCGCAGATTGCAAAGTCCATTTCCCGGTCCCTTTCTGGCCGGCCTTATCGAGAATGACATCAACGAGCGCCTTACCGGTTTCCGGGTCTCTCTTTTTGAAGATATTCGCGGTGATTTCAATCAGGAAGCTATCGAGATCTCCCTTGTTCCAAGTGTCGAAAACGTTGTGCAGTTCGTCGGGACTAAGGCCGAGCAGATCGCGCAGAATGGCGTATGCTTCGCAAATAAGCTGCATGTCTCCATACTCGATCCCGTTGTGTACCATTTTGACGTAATGTCCCGCGCCCCCGGTCCCCATGTATCGGCAACAAGGCTCCCCGTCGACCTGTGCCGCGATCTTTCTATAGATCGGGGCGACAATTTCCCAAGCCTCCTTGGTTCCTCCCGGCATTAACGAAGGACCTTTGAGCGCTCCCTCTTCACCGCCGGAAACACCCATTCCGAGGTAGTTCAAACCTTTTGCGGCCAAGGCTTCCTCCCGGCGTTGTGTATCGGTATACAGCGAGTTACCTCCGTCGATCACGACATCGCCGGCTTCAAGATGGGGCAACAGTTGATCGATGACCGCGTCTACCGGAGCGCCAGCCTTGACCATGATCATCATTTTACGTGGTTTTGCGAGGCTGCCGGCAAACTCCTCAATGGAGCGAGTTGCCGTAATACGTTTTCCAGCACCGCGCCCGGCCGCAAACTTCTCCGTAACGTCCGTAGTCCGATTGTAAACCGAAACGGAAAAACCTTTGCTCTCCATATTGAGAACAAGATTTTCGCCCATGACAGCAAGGCCGATGAGTCCGATATCTGATAAATTCATGATTTTGGGAGCTGAAGATTGAGTTGAATGTCCTATTTCGGAGTATCTAAAATCCTGGATGCTTAGCAATGGAGTTTTGTGACATAAGAGTGAACGACGATCCGATTAGCGCGCCGGAGCTGAATTTTTCGCGTGCGGAAGGGGCGGTTGTCGATTTCTTCGGCGTGGTTCGGGCGCTTGAAGGAAGCCGCCTGATTGAAGGCATCGAATACGAAGCCTTTCAGCCAATGGCGGAACGCCAACTCCTGATAATCGCGGAGGAGGCGAAGTCGGGGCACGGCCTGCGCCAGGTGGTGATTCATCATCGGATTGGTTTTGTGCCCGTCGGAGACGCCTCCTTGTTTGTGCGTGTGACGGCGCGGCATCGTCGAGCCGCCTTCGAGGGGAGTAGCCAAATCATCGAGCAGCTGAAAATTGCTGTTCCAATTTGGAAGCACCCAGTGTACGCGCAGGCTCAGATGGCATGAATCTTCCGAATCAATTGACTGTTCTGCGGCTGGTCTTGACGTTCCCCTTCGTTTTTGCCCTCAGTGTCAATTTTCCTGGAGCCAAACTCCTGGCGCTCGTGATTTTTATTGTCGGGAGCGCTACGGACTATGCAGACGGGTACATCGCCCGGAGGTTTAATCTCATCACGGATTTTGGCAAATTAATGGACCCTCTTGTCGACAAAATCATGACGATTTCCGCCTTCATCTGTCTGGTTTCGCTAAGAACTCTTCCGGCATGGGCCGTCATAATCATTGTAAGTCGAGAATTTTTAATCACCGGACTTCGCCTGATAGCAGCGGCTCGGGGCAAGGTATTGCCAGCCGAGCGGCTCGGAAAGCACAAGACAGTCTGGCAAATTGTGACAATCCTTTACTGCCTGCTGCTTGTCGCGGTTGATCCCCGCTTGGACCCGCGCCTTTCGGCGTTTCTGCACGTCACGGCCTTTATTCTTATTTGTTTCACCGTCAGCCTCACTCTTTGGTCCGGCATTTCATATTTCGCAAAGAATTGGGACCTCATCCGAGAACAGTGAAGTGGGAGAAGACAGAAGACAGAATTCTGATTTCTCCAGCAGTCCGAATAGGTGCGGTTCAATTTGCAGTTTCGTGGTCGTCGCGTACTTCTATTCAGCATCATGATTTCCTTTCTCGATGGCGAACTTGTCGAGGCGCTCCCTACGCAGGTGGTCATCTCAGTACAGGGCGTTGGATACCTCGTCCAGATTCCGCTCTCAAGTTTTGATCATTTGCCATCTGTCGGAAAGCGCGTCCGATTGCTTACTCATCTTGTGGTTCGCGAGGATGCGCACCTTTTATTTGGCTTCATGACAATTGCCGAACGAGATCTTTTCCGGTTATTGATTCAGCATGTAACCGGAGTGGGACCCAAGATGGCGCTCGCTCTGCTGAGCGGCATGAGCGTGGCTCAGTTCAAGACGGCGGTCGTCAAGGGCGATGTCAACGCGCTGGCAAAAATCAGCGGCCTTGGCAAGAAAACCGCCGAAAGAATAATTTTGGAGCTGAAGGATAAAATTGGTGTTGCTGCCGCATGGGAGCTTGCGGCTTCCGGGCGCGATGACAACCAGGCAAGAGGAAACGACGCCGTCCTGGCCCTGCTCTCCCTTGGATTCAAGCAGGTCGAGGTACAAAAGGCAGTCCGTGAGGTCCTTTCCTCCCTGAAGGTGGATGACATCAATACGGAAGAACTGGTCCGCCAAGCCCTAAAGCTGCTTGCCTAGCCCGCAAAATCACGTGAAAGCGACAGCAACGAGCTTACTGCGGACTGGCAAGCAAATGGATAACGCCGTAGCCCTAGAGCGGATTCAGCGAATCCAGGAACGATTTCCGAAGCAGGGACTTTTCGCGCAAAAAGAGTGGCTCGTTTCGCCACAGCCATTCCTGATCGGAGCCGAGTTTGCGGACGAACTTGAACGGCTTGGCCATTGGCTTCTCAAATTCGTCAGAAAATCGAATCTGCTCTATTACCTCAGCGTGAACGGCAAACAGCCTCGCTGGATCGCGCATTACCTGGACCTCGGAAAGCCGGATCAGTTGATCGAAATATCCCAGAAATATCGGTACGAGATTCCACAGGTCATTCGCCCGGACATCATTCTGACCGACGACGGATACGCAATTTCAGAACTCGATTCCGTGCCTGGGGGGATTGGTCTTACGGGATGGCTGAACCAGACCTATCGGGAACTCGGCTTTGATGTCATTGGAGGCGGGGATGGCATGATCGAAGGATTTCGGTCGATTCTTCCAAGGGGTGTTGTCGCAATCTCAAGCGAATCAGAAACCTATCGGCCCGAAATGCAATGGCTCTGTGAGGAGCTAGCCTCGCGTTACGGACCCAACTGGCGTGTAGTCCAAGCTGAAGATTGGGACTTCCGTACGTCGGAGCCGGTTTACCGTTTCTTTGAAATGTTCGATGTCGAGAACTTGCCGTCCAGGCAGTTGCTGCTGGCCGCGACCGCCTCGGATCGCTTCAGGATCACGCCTCCGCTTAAACCACATCTCGAAGAGAAGTCCTGGTTCGCGCTCTTCTGGGCCAAGCCTCTTCAGCGTTTCTGGCGACGCGAACTTCGAGCTAATCATTGGTCGAGGCTTCAGTCACTTCTCCCGAGGACATGGGTCATCGATCCAGCTCCAGTTCCGCATTACGCCGTGATCCCAGGACTCGAAATTCAAAATTGGAGGGAACTGAAGAAATTCAGTCAGCGAGAACGGGAGTATGTCCTTAAGGTGAGCGGATTTTCAGAACTCGCCTGGGGTAGTCGGGGCGTATTTGCCGGCCAGGATCTGCCGCAGAAGGAATGGGCAGACCGCATCGAGGAAGCGATCGCATCGTTCTCCCGGAGTCCGTTCATTCTTCAAAAATTTTTCAAGGGACGTCTGGTGAAGCAGCCATTCTTTAACCCGGCCACCGAGTCGATTGAGACCCTCACTGGCCGGGTACGTCTTTGTCCCTATTATTTTGTTATCTCGGAGAAGGAAGTTCGGTTGGGTGGCGTATTGGCCACGATCGTTCCCGCAGACAAGAAAATCGTTCACGGAATGCGAGACGGCATCATGGTGCCTGCGGCCGTGGAATTATGATCCAAGGATTCGTATTTCTCGCTGCTGCACAACCGAATCCGCCACTGCCTGAACCACGCGCATGTATCGCACCCCCTGTGCGAAATTCGGCTGCGGCTGTATGCTTCCGGGTGAGCGAACCGCAGCGATAAAATCTTCCTCTACACTCCAGTTCTGCTCCAATCCCGGCGGGATTTGAAGTTTTGCGACTCCTTTTTCTCCAACCCTTCCACCCCTAATCTCATCATTCGCAAAGTCGTAGGCGAGCGTTCCCTCGTTTCCGAAGACTTGAAGAAGATCCGATTTTTCAAAGCACGCGACTCCGCTGAATTCCATGACCCCTGCCATGCCATTCTCAAACTTGCATAGAACCAAGACGAGATCGGGAATTCTGATCTCATAACCCTGGCGAATCAGATGAATAGTCTTTTGATGGGCGAAGACCTCTGTGATCGGCCCGAACCAGCGCTGAACAACTTCGGCATAGATACCCAGCGTTAGAATATTCAAACCGGAAAGCTCATCCCGTTGTCTCCAGTGGGGCGGCGCATCGGGGTCCAAAAAAACGTCCGAAAGACTTTGTAGGCGAAGATGATGCGGGTGACCGAGATAGTTCTCGGCGAGTAACTTTTGAATGAAAAGATTGCCGCGCAGCCCGTGTGGAGGGGGACAGACCATTGTGACCAGATGGGGATTCCGCTGCGCCGCCGCAAACATTTCTTCGGCTTCCGGAAGATTCATGGCCATCCGTGCCTGAGAAAATACATGCTTACCCGCCTCAAGTGCCGAAACTGTGATCGTGGCATGAAGGTAGGGCGGAGTTCCTATCCAGATGATATCAATCTCTGGATCAGCAACGAGTTCTGCCCAATTTCCGAAAGGAGTTGCTTCGGACGCATACTCGGCGCAGAATTTTTCCGACGATTCGTAGGTGGAATTGCAAATCGCCACAACTTCAACATCCGGAATATTCTTGAGCGCCGGTAAGTGCCGCGTCTTTACAACCGTGCCGGCCCCGACGATCCCAATGCGTAGTTTAGAATGGCGCGCAGACATTGCGATGTACCTCAGTCAACACAGCGTGACCTCGATTTGTTTAAAAAGGAAGACTATTCGGACTAGCGAGGCCGCCCCTCAGACCAGCGAGATCCAGGGATAACGTGGCAGGCTGGGAGCAGCGTCGACTTGGTGAAGCAGCCTCGCTATCGAATCCTTGAAAAGCAAAACCACCTAATGAGCAATGTGTGGATACGGAAAAAACTTGACTCATCTGCAATCAGTTTTGCTTTTCAAGGATTCTATTGGAAAAACTCCTCGGGGCGCACCATCGCTGGCGGGGTGCAAATGCGCTGGACGCATTGTTCCCAGGTCTCTTGTCCGTTGAGTATCTCAATTTCTACTCTCAAAAAATAAATTGGCATTTCAAGCTTATCGAGTACCGGAAGACGAACGGCATCCTTTTCCGTCGTGATGACCGCGCTTACATCCCGCCGTACACACCGCT
>Ga0306920_100009675_pt1 | contig 12880 bp, 8 predicted proteins | sample flu12Cox44000170_FD_204666 | JGI IMG/M metagenome (GOLD analysis project Ga0306920, IMG submission 204666) | Lab enrichment of tropical soil microbial communities from Luquillo Experimental Forest, Puerto Rico - flux4day.12C.oxic.44.000.170 (v2)... | ecosystem: Environmental > Terrestrial >...
CTTCGAAGGGCCTTCCTTCATCTCTCGTACAGCATGATGCTCTCGCATCTTCTTGACACAATCACCCCGAGCCTCTCACAGAACCGGACTTGACACTCTCGCCTAATCGGACACCGTACCGCTACCCCGCCGTTTTCATGACGAAGGGGTTGCCGCCGCCGGGGCCGTTGTTGATCCACACGCTCTTCGACTGCAGGTAGCCTTCTATCGCTTCCATGCCGTTCTCGCGGCCAAGGCCTGAGGCCTTGTAGCCGCCGAAGGGCATGAGAAAGCTCACGGCCCGATACGTATTGACCCACACGGTGCCCGCCTTGATGCGGCGCGCCATGGTATGTGCGCGCTTGACCGATTGCGTCCACACGCCGGCGGCAAGCCCATAGGCGATGTCGTTGGCAATGCGCACTGCGTCGTCCTCGTCCTTGAACTTGATGACGGAAAGCACAGGCCCAAACACCTCCTCCTGGGCGATGCGCATCCTGTTGTCCACGCCGGTGAAGATGGTGGGTTTGACGAAATACTTGCCGCCGCCTTCCTCTCTGCTAGCTGGGCCGCCGCCCAGCACGCACGTGCAGCCCTCGCGCTTGGCGATGTCGATGTAGGAAAGGATCTTCTGATACTGCGGAGGCGTGGTCACCGGCCCGACCTGCGTCTCGGGCTGCGAAGGATCGCCGAGGCGGGCTTGGCTTGCCATGGCGACGAGCTTCTCGACGAATACGTCGTGGATCGTCTCCTGCACGAGCAGGCGCGAGCCGGCGATGCAGGTCTGGCCGGTGGCGGCAAAGATGCCGGAGATTGCGCCGCTTACCGCATCCTCCAGGACGCAGTCGTCGAACACGATGTTGGGCGACTTGCCGCCGAGCTCGAGCGACACCTTCTTGAACGTCCGCGCCGCGAGCTCGTTGACGCGCGCGCCGGTCGCGCTGCCGCCGGTAAACGCAACCTTGGCGACCTTGGGATGGGTAACGAGAGGCTCGCCGACCACGGGGCCATAGCCCGTGACCACGTTGACAACACCCGGAGGGATGTCGGCCTCGGCGATGACGAGGCGCATGAACTCGAGCAGCGAGGCGGAGGTATACTCCGACGGCTTGATCACGGCCGTGCAGCCGGCCGCGAGCGCAGGCGCGAGCTTCCAGCCCGTGAGCATGAGAGGCGAGTTCCAGGGCGTGATGAACGCGCAGACGCCGACCGGCTCCCTGAGAACGTAGGTAAAATGCTCGGGGCGATCGACCGCCACCACGGCGCCCTGAATCTTGTCGGCGAGGCCCGCGTAGTAATAGAACCACTCGGGCATGTAGCGGGTCTGCGCCGCCATCTCGGAGATGAGCTTGCCGTTGTCGCGCACCTCGACGCGGCCCAGGTGCTCCGCGTGCTTCTCGATGAGGCCCGCGATGCGGCGCATCGCCTTGCCGCGCGCGGTTGCGGTCATCTGCGGCCACGGCCCCGCTTCAAAGGCGCGATGCGCGGCCTCGACCGCGCGATCGACATCGGCCTTGTCGCATTCGGGGATCCGGGCCCAAGCCTCGCCCGTGTAGGGATCGAGCGTCTCGAAGGTCTTGCCCGAGGCAGCATCGACCCACTTGCCGTCGATGTATGTTTGATAGGTCTTCAACGTCTGCGGTCTGTCCTGCATCGCCGTAATCCTCTCAACTCCACTCATTGTTATCCTCTCGACCGCAATTCGCAAACGGGTGCCGCAGCGTAATGTTCCAATATGCGGCATACGCTGGAGTCTGCAATCATCGCTGGATCGCGTTGTGCGCTTGCATATGCTATTGGCCGCGCAACCTCGAGGAGGCGAGAATGAAAACGCTTTCGTCGATCTTGCTGCTCTTCCTCCTGGCGTCGCCGGCATCAGCCCAAGAGGTGAGTATCGGCGATACCGACATCGGCGGCGTGGTCACCGGAGCGAGCGGTCCCGAAGCCGGTGTCTGGGTGATTGCCGAGACCACCGATCTGCCCACCAAGCTCGCAAAGATCGTTGTAACCGATGATCGTGGCCGCTACCTCATCCCAGACCTGCCGAAGGCAAATTACCGCGTGTGGGTGCGGGGATTCGGCCTCGTTGATTCAGCCAAGGTGCAAGCCGCTCCAGGACAGATGCATAACCTCACCGCTACCACGGCACCGAGCGACAAAGACGCGGCGCAATATTACCCAGCAATGTACTGGTGGGCGCTCCTCAATCCGCCGGCGTCGAGCGAGTTCCCTCTGCCGAAAATCAAGAGCCAGGGCGAGTGGCTCAACATCATCAAGGTGGGCGCTTGCGGCTCGTGCCATGCGCTCGGCACGCCCGGGACGCGGACCATTTCCCCCAATCTCGGTGAATTCAAGACATCGGTCGAGGCATGGCAACGTCGCGTGATGTCGGGGCAGGCACAAGCCTTGATGGCGCGCGACATCGGCCGCCTCGACACCGAGCGCGCGCTGCAAATGTTTGCTGACTGGACCGATCGGATTGCCGCAGGCGAGCTGCCGTTTGCCAAGCCGCAGCGTCCGCAAGGGATCGAGCGCAACATCGTGGTTTCGACATGGGATTGGGGACATCCGACCGGCTATCTGCATGACCTGGTGTCCACCGACCGGCGCAATCCGCGCCTCAACGCCAATGGAAAGGTGTACGGATCGCCTGAGGATTCAACCGACTTGATGCCGAATCTCGATCCCGTGCAGAACACGGCCAGCGAGGTGCTCCATCCGGTACGCGACCCGGCAACGCCATCAACGAGATCGAACCCCATGGCGCCTTCGCCGGTGTGGGGGCCGGATCCCATCTGGGACGGCAAAACGCTCGCCCACAACCCGATGCTCGATGAGCAGGGGCGCGTCTGGTACACGGCGCGCATCCACCCCAACGACAATCCGGCCTATTGCAAGAAGGGTTCGGATCACCCGTCTGCAAAGACGTTCCCGATCGACAGCGGCGGCCGTAATCTCTCGTTCTATGATCCGGCGAATGGAAAGTTCACGCTCATCCACACCTGCTTCCCGACTCATCACCTCAACTTCGCTGCCGACGCCAACAACACGTTGTGGACCAGCGCCGGCGTGGTCGGACCGGGAGTGCTCGGCTGGCTCAACCGAAAAATGTACGAGCAGACCGGAGACGAGGTGAAATCCCAGGGCTGGACGCCGTTCGTCCTCGACACCAACGGCAACGGCAGGCGAGACGAATGGGTTGAGCCCGATCAACCGCTCGACCCGGCCAAGGATAAGCGTATCGCCGTGAACAATTACAGCGTGGCCGTCAGCCCTGCCGACGGCGCGGTCTGGGGGAGCGTGCTTGGATATCCCGGCGGTGTCGTGCGCGTCATGCCCGGTGACGATCCGACCCACACTGCGATTACGGAGTTCTATGCGGTGCCGGCGCCGGGCTTTGGACCGCGTGGTGGTGACGTCGATAGCAACGGCGTGTTCTGGGCGTCGCTGGCGAGCGGCCATCTCGGCAGCTTTGATCGGCGCAGGTGCAAAGGTCCGCTCAATGGATCCGCGGCGACAGGAAATCATTGTCCGGAAGGCTGGACGTTTTATCGGCTACCTGGTCCCCAGTTCCGGACCGTGACTGAGCCGGGCAGCGCGGAGGGAAGCTATTACGTGTGGGTCGACCGGTTCGATACTTTCGGCCTTGGCCGCAACGTGCCGTTTGCCATGGGCAATCTCAACGACGCGATCTACGCGCTGGTGGAGGGCCGGCTCGTCACTCTGCGCGTGCCTTATCCGATGGGCGTGTTCGCCAAGAACGTCGATGGGCGCATCGATGATCATGCCGGCTGGAAGGGCCGCGGCCTTTGGACGACCACGGGTACCCGCGCGTTCTATCACAACGAAGGCGGCAAGGGCTCCCGTCCACAGGCAATCAAGATCCAGCTTCGCCCCGACCCCCTCGCGCGCTGAGGTGGGCAGGGCACGCGGTGCCTGTGTCTTAGGATGAGCGCGGCAAGCGCTTCCTTCAGGTGTTTTGCCGCGTCCTGGACGTGGGTCATCAATAACGCTCACGGGTCCCACGACTATCCGCCAGCCTTGCAAAGCTTCAGGCGGCACTCGCTTGCGACGTGTCGGAAATCTTTGTCCGTTGAGAGCATGACCAGCTCATGGCGGATGCAGAGTTGCGCCAAGAGGGCATCGATCGTTCCAATCTGTATTCCGGCGCGCCGGCAGCAAGGCGGCTATGTTGGAGGCAGTCCGCTAACCCTCCAATAGCGGCGTCCGCGCGAACATGCCGGCACTTACGTTGTGTGCCAAGCGCCGACGTGAGCACGTGCAGCAAAGGAGCCGCGGAAGTCTGCGCTCAATTTACTCGATAACCTCGTCGGCGGTAGCGAGCAGCTTGTCTGGCACTGTGAGGCCGATCGCCTTGGCTGTCTTGAGGTTGATCATGAGATTGAACTTAGTCGGCTGCTGGACCGGGAGGTCGCCCGGACGGCGTTACCAGCCTTCAATGCATTGCCTTCCAGCGGGTGCAGACGTGCTCGGCAAAGCTGCGCGTGCAGCCATGCGCCCGATCACGCCGCCTTGCGCCAAAGCCGGGTCGGCTCCCGGAAGCGGCCGTAGACGTCGACCATGGCAGTCGTCATCTCGCCGACCGTCGCATAGGCTTTCACCGCCGCCATCAGCGCCGGCATCACGTTCTTGCCCGCCGTGGCATCCGCGCGCAGCTCTCTCAGCGCGCGCTCGACCGCGTCGTTGCTGCGCTCGCTGCGCAAATGGCGCAGCGCATCGATCTGCGCCTTCGCTCCCATCTCGTCGTACGGGTGGAGCTCCACGTTGGGGTTTTCCTCCTCGCTTTCGGTGTAGCAGTTCACTCCCACCTTGCGCAGCGTGCCGGCTTCGAACGCGCGCTGGCGCTGGTAGGCATATTCCGAGACGCGTTGCTGAATGATCCCTTCCGCGACCGCGCGCACGATACCGCCATTGGCGTCCACCCAGCCCATGGCTTCGACGATCTTCTCCTCCATCTGGTTGGTGAGCGTCTCCACGTAATAGGAGCCGCCGAGCGGATCGACCGTATCAGCGAGCCCGATCTCCTCGATCAGGAGCTGCATGGTGCGCAGCGAGATGCGCTGCGCCTTCGGCGTCGGGATGGTGTAGGCCTCGTCGTAGCAGCAAAGCGCCATGGTCTGCGCGCCGCCGAGCGCGGCGATGAGCGCGTAATAGGCGCCGCGCATGATGTTGTTCTCCGGCTGCTCGATGGTGAGCCCGAAGCCGCCGCCCCCGGCGATCATGCGCAGCCATCCGGAGGCAGGATTCTTCGCCCCGTACTCCTCGAGGATGATCTTCGCCCAGCGCCGCCTGCCGGCGCGGAACTTCGCCACCTGCTCGAACAGATTTCCGAAGACGTTGAAGTTGAAGGAGAGGCGGCCGGCAAAATCGTCGATGTCGAGCCCGCGCGCGAGCGCAGCATCCGCATAGGCCTTGGCGATGGAGAAGCCGTAAGCCATCTCCTCGGCCGGCGTCGCTCCCGATTCGCGGATGTGGTAGCCGCACACGCTCACCGGGCTGTATTTGGGCGCCACCTTGGCGCAGTACTCGATGGTGTCGGCGACGAGCTTGACCGATGGCTCGACCGGGAACACCCAGGTGCCGCGGCCGATGAACTCCTTGAGGATGTCGTTCTGCGCCGTCCCGCGCAGCCTGCTCACGTCATAGCCGCGCATCTGCGCCATGGCGAGATACATGGCGATGAGGATGGCGGCGGCGCCATTGATGGTCAGCGACACGGTGATGGCATCGAGGTCGATGCCGTCGAAAGCGATCTCGAAGTCGCGCAGGCTGTCGATCGCCATGCCGACGCGGCCGACCTCGCCCATCGCCTCGGGCGCGTCGGAGTCGTAGCCGCACTGGGTCGCAAGGTCGAAGGCGACATTGAGACCCGTCTGCCCGTTGGCGATCAGATATTTGAAGCGCTCGTTCGTCTCGGCGGCGTTGGCAAAGCCGGTATACTGGCGCATGGTCCAGGGCCGCTGACGATACATCAGCGGATGGATGCCGCGGGTGAACGGCGGCTCGCCCGAGCGGCTGAGATCAAAGCCGCCGCTCGTTGTGACATCTTCCGCCGTGTAGAGCGGTCTTATCTCGATGCCGCTTTCGTTGACCACGGGGCGCACGCTGTCGGCGGCATCTCGCGGCTTGCCTTGACTGGTTTGGCTCGTTAGAGCGGCGCTCATTTCATGCTCTCCCGTATGAACGAGACGATGTCCTGCGTGCGGCTGCCGGTGGCGAACACGCCGCGATAGCCGAGCTGCCGCAGCACCAGACGATCGGCTTCGGGGATGTTCCCGCCCACGAGCCACAGCTTGTCGTGCAAGCCGTGCTCGAGCAAGAGGTCGCGGATGCGCCGGCACAGCGGCACATGCGCGCCTGAGAGGATGGACAATCCGATCACATCGGCATTGATGGCCTGCGCCGCCTTGGCGATAGCCTCCGGCGTCTGCCGCAAGCCGGTGTAGGTGACGTCGAAGCCTGCATCCAGCAAAGCCTGCACCACGACCTTGGCGCCGACATCGTGTCCGTCGAGGCCGGGCTTTGCCAGCAGCACCCTGATCCTGCGCTCTCTCACCCCGACAGCTCCTTGGCAATGACGAGCTTGAGGATCTCGCTGGTACCGCCGCCGATCAGCGTAAAACGAATATCGCGCAGATGGCGCTGCACGGCATATTCCATGCTGTAGCCGTAGGAGGCCATGATGCGGGCGGCCTTGTCGCAGATTTGCACCGCGGCTTCCGAGGCAAACAGCTTGGCCATGGCCGCTTCCTTGTGATGGGGCTTGTCGTTGTCCTTGAGCCATGCCGCGTAATGTACAAGACGCCGCGCCGCTTCAAGATCAGTGCCCATCTCGGCGAGCTTGAGCTGGATCGCCTGATAGCGATTGATCGGCTTGCCGAACTGCTCCCTCTCGCGGGCATAGCGGATCGCCTCCTCCAGCGCGCCGCGCGCGCCGCCGAGCGCAAGCGCGCCGGTGACAATGCGGATCTCGGCGAGCAGCTTGCGCAGGTGCGTCTCGCCATCTCCCTCCTCACGGCTCAAGCGGTGGGTGTCCGGGACGAAGCAGTCGTCCAGCGCCAGCTCGGACGTGGGCAGCGCCCACATCCCCATCTTGGCGATGTCCCTGCCGATGTGGAGACCCTCAAAGTGTTTCTCGATCAGAAAGATCGTCAGCTTGCGCGCTTCCCCGGCGCGAGCAAATACGGTGAAGAAATCCGCCACCGGAGCCGAAGTGACCCACATCTTCTGGCCCTTGAGCCGATAGCCGCCGTCGGCCTTGATCGCGGTCGTGGCAATGCCGCCGAGGTCGCTGCCGGCGTTCGGCTCGGTCATGCAGATCGCGCCGATCTTCTCCCCGCGCAGAGCCGGGATAAGCAACCGGTTGCGGATATCTTTGTTTCCGAGCAGCTCCAGGAACTTGGTGCCCATCAGCGACTGCATGGTGACGCAGCCCGCAAGCGACATGGAGCCGCGCGCAATCTCCTCGAGCGCAAGGCATAGCGTCACCAGGTCCATCTCGAGCCCGCCCACCGCCGCGGCATAGCGCATGGCGAAGAAGCCGAGCGCGCCAAGCTCCTTGAACAAGGCGTGCGGATAGGCATGCGCCTCATCCAGTATGGCGGCCTGCGGAATGACCTTCTCCTCGCAAAAGCGGGCGAAGGTACCCCGGACCTGCTGCTGCTCGTCGGTAAGGTCGAAATTCATGGAGCTTGGCGCCTGACCGATGATTCAGCGAAGCCGCTCTGGTAGCCTCACCCGACCATTCTCTGTCATTCCGGGGCGCCGCGAAAGCAGGGAGCGCGGGTACTGCGCCACAAGTTGCCCATGTCATTCCGGGGCCGCGACCGCAGGGAGCGGAGCCCGGAACCCACAACCACAGGCCGTGGAATTGCTATGATATCGCTGACGTGCTGACAGTGACTCACACAGCCGCCTGGGGTTATGGGTTCCGGGCTCGCAGGCAAATCGGCCAAGCCGATTTGCGTGCGCCCCGGAATGACATCGAGAACTTGTGACGCAGGGAGCATTTCATGGCATTCGAGCTCGAGCGCAGGGCATTGCTGCGCATGTTGGCCGCGGGTGCGGCCGTGGCCTGTGCCCGGATCGACGCAGCGCTTGCCGCCGAGGATGCCGTCACCATCGCCTGGCCGAACGACATTCCGTCCTGGGATCCGAACCAGCGCTTCACGCCGGACGCTCAGCCCATCTACAAGGCCGTGTTCGACCAGCCGCTCGACCAGGATGCGCAGCTGCCGCTCATTCCGAATCTGATCAGGAGCTGGGATCTCGCGGCGGACGGCTTGACCATGGCGGTCGAGCTTCGCGACGACGTCTTCTTTCACAACGGCGACAAGATGACGGCGGAAGATTTCCGCTACACTTTCTTCGAGCGCATCAAGGCCGGTGTGAAGCTCGACACGGCGAATTCCTGGCGCAAGGTGGAAGACATCGTCGTCGAATCGCCGACCAAGGCGCTTATGAAATTCAACTCGCCTGCGCCCACCGCGCCGCAATGGATGGCATTTCTTGGCAGCTACATCGTTCCCAAGAAATATCTGGAAAGCGTGGGCCTCGACGCCTTTCGCGAGAAGCCGGTCGGCACCGGCCCCTATAAGCTTGCCGAATACGAGCTCAATTCGCGCATCATCCTCGAGCGCAACGAGCGCTACTGGGGAGCAAGGCCGAAGATCGCTCGAGTCATCTTCCAGATCATGAAGGACCCCTCGGCGCGGGTGGCGGCGATCCAGTCCGGCGCCGTCGATTGCACCATCAACGTGCCGGTGCGCGAGGTCATGCGCTTTGCGCAGGAGCCTTCGCTCGCAGCCGAGCTCAATCCGATCACGCGCGTGATCCTTCTGCAGGTGCGCAATGACCTTGCTTTCGCCGACCAGAACGTGCGTCTGGCTGCTCACCATGCCATCGACAAGGCCGCATTGTCGAAGGCCTTCTACGGCGGTGCCGCGCTGCCGCTGTCGGTTGTCGCAACGCCCGGCACGCCTGCCTATCTCCCCGATTACGAGTTCAAGTATGATCCCGAGCTTGCGAGGCAGTATCTCGCCAAGTCGAATTTCGGCCCCGAAAAGCCCGCGCGAATCGGCTTCGCGGCGACCAACGGCCAGTTCCCCAGCGACTACGACATCGCGCGAGCGATGGTGCAGATGTGGAAACGCGTCGGCATCGAGGCCAATCTCGGGGTGATCGAATACGCAAAATATTTCGAGCTCAATCGGGGAGGCAAGCTGCCCGAGGCAACGCTCTACAGCTGGGACAATGCCACAGGCGATCCGGAAATCTTTGCCGGTTATCTGCTCAACCCGAACATGCCGTTTTCGGCATGGAAGGGCATGGAGGTCGGCGAAAAGGTGGCCAAGCTGTTCAACGTCGCCAACTATGAGCAGAGGATCCAGGGCTATCGCGACCTCAATCGCTTCGCCGTCGAGACCGGCGCGACGATCCCGCTGCTGCAAAGCGTGCTTACGCTCGTGCGCAAGAAGAATCTCGCCTATACGAAATATGCCAACGGCTGGGTTCTGGCGCAGTCGATGCATTGGACCTGACGATGCTGGAGCCCTGGTCCATGAAATGGAAACAGTCCGAGCAACAAACTCGATCTGCTCCCTCCCCCCTTGTGGGGGAGGGTTGGGGAGGGGGGTAGTTGTTGTTGCGCGAGAAATCGCATCAACCCCCACCCCCTCCCCACAAGGGGGAGGGGAGCGCGCCTGAGCTCAACGCATTCGCATGAGCGCAGAGTGCTCGTCACCGTTCTGAAGCTCCTCGGCCGGCGCTTGCTGGCAGCGGCTCCCATCCTGCTCGTCGTTTCGATCCTGCTCTTTTGCGTGCTGCGCGTGCTCCCCGTTGATCCGGCGGCAATGTCGCTGCCACCGAGCGCCACGCTCGCGGATATCGAGGCCAAGCGGCGCGAGATGGGACTCGATCAGCCGCTCTACCGGCAATATCTGATCTGGCTGGGCGATGCCCTGCATGGCGAGTTCGGACGCTCGATCCACTACCGGCGCGATGCCGCCACGCTGGTCAGGGAAACTCTGCCGGCCACCCTGGAGCTCGCGATTGCAGCCATGGCAATCGCCGCGATCCTGGGACTTTGCGGCGGTCTGCTGCTGTTTGCGCTGCGCGCAACGCCGATGGAGGCCGTCGCCGATCTATCCTCGATGCTGCTGCTGTCGATCCCGGAGTTCGTGTGGGGGCTGATCCTTCTGTTCCTGTTTGGCGTAACCTTGCAGCTGCTCCCCTTCACCGGCCGGCTTTCCCCCGGATTCATGCGACCGAGCCTTACCGGCTTTCTGTTGCTCGACACATTGCTCACTGGCCGGCTCGATATGTTCTTCGATGCTCTCAAGCACATGGTCTTGCCCGCCGTCGCGCTCGGGCTTGCATTCTCGCCGGCGATGATGCGGGTGCTGCGCTCAAGTCTGCTCGACGTCTACCACGAGGACTACATCGAGCAGGCGCGCCTGCGCGGCCTGTCCGAGGGCCGCATTCTCATCGCCCACGCGCTCAAGAACGCGGCACTGCCGACGCTGACGCTGGCCGGCGTTCAGTTCGGAATCCTCTTCGGCGGCACGCTGTTGGTCGAGGTCATCTATTCGTATCCAGGGCTCGGCAACCTGATGGTGGATGCGGTGCGCAACGCCGATCTTCCCATCATTCAGGCGGCCGGGCTCACGTATTGCGTCGTGGTGCTCCTTATCAATACGCTGGTCGACAGCCTCTATCTCGTGCTCAATCCAAAGCTGCGCGTGCGCTAATGTTGGAATCCCTCTCCCGCATGCTGCGCTCCGGTCGCGTTCTTGTCGCGCTTTGTCTTGTTATCTTCATCGGAGCTTGTGCCGCGTTTGCTCCGCTGATTGCGCCGCACGATCCCGCGGAGCAGAACTTGCTGGCGATCCTGTTGCCCCCGGCGTGGGCTTCCGCCGGCGATCCCGTCTTTCCACTCGGCACCGATAGCCTCGGCCGCTGCGTTCTCTCCCGGTTGATCTACGGGGCACGCACGGCGATGACCGTTGCAATCGTGGCCTCGCTCGGGGCGATGCTGATCGGGTCGATCCTCGCCCATGTCTGCGGCTATTTCGGCGGCATCGCCGATTGGATCATCGGCCGGGCGGTGGACGTGTGGATGTCGTTTCCGCCCGTCATTCTCTCTTTGGTGCTGATGGTCGGGCTCGGGACCGGCCTCGACAAGGTGATCCTCGCCATCGTGCTCGTGGACTGGACGCGCTTCTGCCGTGTGCTGCGCAGTGAAGTTCTCATCGTGAGGCAGCGCGACTACGTGGCGGCGGCCCGTCTCGTTGGTTTCACCCATTGGCAGACCATAATGCGGGAGATCCTGCCCGCTACGCTGCCGCTGCTCATCACGCTTGTGAGCCTCGAAATGGCCATTGCGATCGTGGTGGAGGCGATCCTCTCCTTCGTCGGCATGGGTGTGAAGCCGGATGAGGCCGCGTGGGGCCAGATGATCGCCGACGCCCGTCAATATCTCTATCAATCCCCCTGGAATCTCGCCTTCCCGCTGCTTGCGATCTTTGCCGCCGTGACGGGGTTCAACCTGCTGGGCGATGGCTTGCGGCGGGCGCTGGATGTGCGCCTTGTACAAATCGGGCGATGAGACATGAGCGTGCTCGAGGCTCGCAAGCTGGCAATAGGGGCGCGCATCGACGGCGTCCTCACGCCGGTCATTCGCGATGTTTCATTCTCTCTCGCCGCGGGCCGCGTCCTCGGCCTCGTCGGCGAATCGGGCGCGGGAAAATCCATGATCGGGCGTGCGATCGCCCAACTGCTTCCGGCGGGTTTTGCGATCACCGCCGGCGAGCTGAGGTTCGAGGGCAAATCTCTCCTCGGCTTGGGTGCGCGGCAAAGGCGCGCCTTGCTCGGCCGTGCCATTGCCTTCGTTCCACAAGCCCCTCTGAGCGCGCTTAATCCCGTGCTCACCGTTGGCCGGCAATTCGACGAGCATCTGACCCGCCTCGGCATCCGCCCACGCACGGAAAGGTGCGAGCGCGCGCTTGCCGCGCTCGCCGCAGCGCAGTTGAGGAACCCGTCGGAGCTGCTCGGTCGCTACCCGCATCAACTCTCGGGCGGCATGTGTCAGCGCGTGCTCATTGCCTTGGCCTTCGCGAGCAATCCGCGGCTGGTCGTTGCCGACGAGCCGACAACCGCGCTCGACGCCACGATCCAAGCACGCATTGTCGAGCTGATCGCCCGGATGCAGCAACGCCATGGCACCGCGCTCGTTTTCATCACCCATGATCTGCGGTTGGCAGCCCAGCTCTGCGACGATGTCTTGGTCATGTATGCGGGTCGTGCGATCGAATATGGTCCTGCCCGGACAGTGCTTTCAGCACCGGCACATCCCTATACGCGCTGCCTGCAACTCGCCAATCCCGCGGTGAGCTCTCGCCGTCGCGCGCTTTATCTCCTGCCCGAGCAAATGCCGAGCCCGCGCCAGCTGAGAGATGTCTCCGGCTGCCATTTTGCTCCCCGCTGTCCGATCGCAGTCCAACAATGTGGTGATGCCGCCCCGCCGGACATGGTGGTCGGCCGGTCCCATTCGGCGAGCTGCATCAGGCCGCACCTCACCGCGCAAATCGCAGCGCAGGCCACCCCTCCCCCTTGTGGCGAGGGGTTAGGGGTGGGGGTAGAAATTGATGACGCACGTCGTGCAACAACAATTACCCCCCTCCCCAACCCTCCCCCACAAGGGGGGAGGGAGCCGGCCGAGCTTGTCGCTAGCGTTCGCCCCACCTCGCCTGAATCCGGTGCGAGCGTTGCTGGTGCTGCTATCACGCACCCCGTGCTCTCGGTCTGGAATCTGAGCAAACGGTACGTCATCGCGCAGCACCTATTTGCCGCCCCCACCGAGATCACGGCCGTACGCAATGCC
>Ga0306920_100009676_pt1 | contig 12879 bp, 7 predicted proteins | sample flu12Cox44000170_FD_204666 | JGI IMG/M metagenome (GOLD analysis project Ga0306920, IMG submission 204666) | Lab enrichment of tropical soil microbial communities from Luquillo Experimental Forest, Puerto Rico - flux4day.12C.oxic.44.000.170 (v2)... | ecosystem: Environmental > Terrestrial >...
TTCGCGACCGCGCGATCGTCGCCTTGTTCGGGGCCTTGTCGTTCACGGCGTATCTGCTCGGCGCCGGGCGGCTTTACGCCATCCCAGCAGCGCGTTGCATGTCGGATTAAAACTAATCTGCTCTTGAATCCGCCGCGGCGAGATTTGCGCTCTTCGTCCGCGGCTTCGCTTTTGGTGTTGGTGCGGCAGCGTCCCAGCCGCCGGTTGGTATTTTGACCCTGACTGCTTCGTCCGGTTGCGGCTCGGGTCTCCAATTTTTCACCACGAGATCCGCCGCGGCGAGCGTCGCTTCATCGAGTTGCGCTGCAATCGCGTCGCGCTTATTGGCGGCTTCGATATCGCCCTGTTTGGCGGCAAGCGCAAACCACTTGTAGGCTTCGGCATAATTCTGCGGTTCGCCGCTGCCGCGCGCGTAGAGCATCGCGAGATTGTACTGGCTGTCGGTGATGCCGCGATCGGCGGCTTTACGGAACCAGAGCGCCGCGGCGTGATAATCGACCCGGCCGGTGACGCCATCGGCGTAGAGCACGGCGAGATTGTGCATCGCTTTGCCGTTACCCTTCGTCGCCGCCGCGAGATAAAGGTCGCGCGCCGCGGCGAGATCCTTCTTCACCCCGATACCTTTTTCGTAGTAGCCGCCGAGCCGAAATTGCGCCGGCGCCAGTCCTTGCTTGGCCGCGAGTTCGAGCCAATGGGCCGCCTGTCGCTCGCTGCGCGGGACACCGCGGCCCTCGCCGAAGCGCAGCGCAATTTCGTATTGCGCCGACCTGTCGCCGGCCATCGCGGCCGCACGCAGCGTCGGTCCGCCGATCCCGGCCGGCAGCGCGTCGATCGAGGGTTCGGGAGCATTCATTACTGTGCCAGTCGAACTCGGCGGCGGCGACGCCCCTGCTGCCGAGGGCATCGCACGCGGCGCCAGCGATCCGGTCGAACCGGCCGCAGTCGGCAATCCCGATTGCGGCGGCGCAGGCACTGCCGCAGCGGCATTCGGCGGTGGGCTCGTTACGACGACGGACTGCGCCGCGGGCTCCGCCGCGGCGGCGAGCTCGGCATTCTGCGCGGCGCTCGGTTTGCCGACGGCCTCCGCATCTGGTGCCGGCGCTGGACTTGGCGCGGCCAAGGGCATTGGCTCGGTTGTCGCGGCCAGCGATGGATTGGGCTTGCCGGGATTGGGCTTGCTGGGGGGCTGCAACGAGCCACTCCGCGGCAACGCCGTATTGTCCTCAGGCTGCGTATTCGGTTCCGCCGGACGTTGCCAGGGCGCGACCGCTTCTGCGCCGGGCCGGCTGTCCTGAAAGATATGCAAGGCGATCTGAAGACAGCCGACAGTGACGACCAAAATGCCGGCCGCGAGCAAAAGTTTACGCAGCCGCGGCGCTTTGCCGGCCTGCATTTCGCCGCTTGCGCTGCTGCGCGATTGCCGGCGCCGCCGCGACCTGAAACCGGTCTCGTCGTCAGGCGCCGTGGCAGCCTCGGTCGCCTGAGTGGCGCGCCGCGCCGCGGCGATGAAGTCTTGTCGATCGGCCGCCGCGATGAGCTCGGCCGGTGGGCTCGATCCGTCAACTTGCGACGGCGTGGCGGCCGCCAGCTCCGCCTTCTCGGCGGCCGGCTGTGCCGGCATTTGGCTGCGTGGCGCCCGCAGCGCGACGTCGTGAATGTCGCTCTCGATCATCGCCAGGCGGCCGACCGCCTGTTCGACGGTGCCGTGAACGGCCTCGAGCGACTCCTGGGTCCGTTGCTCGCTGCGCCTGATTTCAGCAACATCGCGCGCAATCGCGGCGACCGCCGGTCGCGAGCTTGTACCCTCCGCGGGCGCGGCGTCGGCGCCCCGAAGCTGCTCCATTTGGGCGACCAGATCGGTGACGCCGCGCTCGACCGCCGCCATATTGCCCAGCCGCGCATCTGATGCCTCAAGCCGCCCGATCAGCTGCGCAATTCGCTCCTCAAGGCGCTTGAATGCCGCCGGATCGGTCGTGAGCCGAACCGATTCGAGCCGCTCCATGGTGTCGGACAAAAGTTTCTCGAGGCCACGCGGCGCGGCGACCTCGGCGGAGGCGTTGATCGTGTCAGTGAGCGTGTCGATGCGGTTGCTGAGCGCGGAAACCGCCTGGCCGCTGGCCGCGCCCTTGGCCAGGCCGTCGACCTTGGCGGCGAGGCTGCGCACATCCTCGGCCACGTTGTTGAGCGCATCGTTGGAGGCGACGTGCGAGACGATGCCGCGCAGCGCGCCGAGTGCGGTTTCAAGTTGCCGCAGCGCCGCGGGATCTTCCCTGGCGATGATTAGGTCAAGTTTCTGCGCCAGCGTCTTGAGCGCTTCGTCGAAGCCGATCAGGTTTTCGGCCGGTGTCATGGTGCGCAAGGCATCGCGGACCTCGGCCAGGCCGCGCTCGATTGCCGCGATCGCGTCCGAATCGCCGGTCCGCTCGCGCGAGTGAGCGATGCGCCGCGCCAGAGCCTCGACCTCCACGCACAGCGATTCGACGGCCTTGCGCGGCAGCGCATCGGTGAACTGCCGCCTGATCTCGGCAAGATCGCCGCGAAGCGCGGTGATGACTTTGTCCAGCCCTGTCGACCGCAGCGATTCGAGCTGCGCCGTGATGTGGCGCAATTGTTCGTCAAGTTCGGGGAATTGGGGCGTCTGGTCACCGTCGCCGGCGTCGGCCGCAAGCTGCGGCGCAGTCTCGGCGACGTCGGCAGAATGTCGATCGGCGGCAAGCCCGCCGCCTGGCAGCCAATTCCGATGCCGCAAAGACCGGTGCGACGGCTGCACTGGCGCACCGCACAGCGGCGCCTTGTCGTGCACGAGTTTCTCAAGCTGGCCGGTCAGGCGATCGAGCCGGGCGTGGACCTCGCCGAGTTGTTCGCGTGCCAGGACGGACTCCCGCCCCGCCGGTCGGTCGTCGTATTCGCGCCGCGGCGGGCGTGACCGGCTGCGGCGGCGGTCATCATCCCGGCTTCCTTCCGGCCAGACAACATAGTCTTCCGTGTCGTAATCATCGTCCGGCCGCATCGAGGCGGGGCTAAAATCGTCGCTCTGCTCGATCAGTTCGTTGAGCCATTCCCCGACCGAGACCCCGGATCGCCGGGCGGCGTCTCGGGCTGCTGCCAGGGTTTCGGGACGAAGGCCTCTGAGATTCCACGGGCCGCCGAATTTCATTGGGCGCAAAACCACTTCGCGAGAAGCGTGGGTCGCCCTGGTCTATCGAAGCCCGCTCGACAGCGAAGCGGAGGGCGCGGTCTTCTGTCCTCGGCCAACTTTTCCGGAATTACTGTAAACAAGCGGTTAATTCCGGCCCGTCGCCGAATTCGGCGGCGGACCGGCAAGCCACGGTCCGGCCTTGCCATTTCATCGTCGTCGCACCGGTGTAAATCGGCTAGGGTCTGCCCGGCGACCCGACCCCTGGCGACCGACCCCTGGCGACCGATCCAGGGAGGGGCCGCACGTGGCGTAAAGGACAACCGCAAATCCGCTAGAGGCGCTGATGCCGGTCTACAAAGCTCCGGTCGACGAGGTGACGTTTCTGCTGCGCGACGTCTTTCGTCTCGACCGCTACAACAATTTGCCCGGTTTTGCCGAAGCGGCGCCGGACGTCGTCGAGGCGGTGCTCGCGGAAGCGGCAAAGTTCTCCGAAGCGGTGCTGATGCCGCTCAACCGGATTGGCGACAAGGAAGGCTGCCGCCGCAATGCCGATGGCAGCGTCACCACCCCGACCGGATTCAAGGACGCCTACAAGAAGCTCGCCGAGGGCGGCTGGATCGGTGTGTCGGCGCCGGCCGAATTCGGCGGCCAGGGGCTGCCGATTGTCATCAACCAGGCGGTCAGCGAGTTTTTTTCCTCCGCCAATATGGCCTTCGGCATGTATGCCGCGCTCACCGAAGGCGCCGCCGCGGCCATCACGGTGCACGGCTCGCCGGAACAGAAGAAGCTCTACCTGCCGAAGCTCATTGCCGGCCAATGGGCCGGCACAATGAACCTCACCGAACCGCAATGCGGCACCGATCTCGGCCTGGTGCGCACCCGTGCCGCGGCGCAGAGCGACGGCAGCTACAAAATCACCGGCACCAAGATTTTCATTTCGGCCGGCGAGCACGATCTTGCGGAAAACATCGTGCATCTGGTCTTGGCCCGGATCGACGGCGCTCCGGCCGGCACGCGTGGCTTGTCGCTCTTCATCGTGCCGAAATTCCTGCCGGCGTCGAACGGCGGCGTCGGCGCCCGCAACGCTGTCGCCTGCGGTTCGATCGAAGAGAAAATGGGAATTCACGGCAACGCCACCTGCGTGATGAACTACGACGGCGCGACCGGCTGCCTTGTGGCCGAACCCAATCGGGGGCTGCAGGCGATGTTCACGATGATGAACGAGGCGCGGCTCGGCGTCGGCGTGCAGGGTCTGGCGATGTCTGAGGTCGCCTATCAGAATGCCGCCGCCTACGCCAAGGAACGGCTTGCCGGCCGCGCGCTGACCGGCGCGAAATTTCCGGACCAAGCCGCCGACCCGATCATCGTTCATCCCGACGTGCGGCGCATGCTGATGGGCATGCGCGCCTTCAACGAAGCGGCCCGAGCGCTCGTGGTGTGGACGGCGCTCAAAAGCGACATCGCCCATCGCGCCGCCGACGCCAAGGAAAAGCAGGCGGCGGAGGATCATCTGGCGCTGCTCACGCCGGTCCTCAAAGCCATACTCACCGATGGCGGCTTCGCCAGCGCGGTAACCGCGCAGCAGATATTCGGCGGCCACGGCTACATCGCCGAGCACGGCATCGAGCAGTTCGTGCGCGATGCGCGGATCACGATGCTCTACGAAGGCACCAATGGCGTCCAAGCGCTCGATCTGGTCGGCCGCAAGCTACCGAAAGACGGCGGCCGCGCCTTACAGGCGTTTTTTGCCGAGCTTACCGCTTATGCCAAGGAGCGCGGCGCCGATCCGGCCATGGCGCCGTATGTCAAGCCGGTCACCCAGGCGCTTGGCGATTTACAGCAAGCAACTATGTGGTTTTTGCAGAACGCGCTCGGCAATCCCGACAATGCCGGAGCGGGTGCGACTGACTATATGCACCTCTTCGGCTTGGTCGCGCTCGGCTATATGTGGTGCTTGATCGCCGAGGCGGCGAACGCAAAAACCGGAGCGGGAGGTAACGGTGCGGGTAACCGGATGGCGCAACGCTTGGCCACCGGCCGTTTTTTCATGGAACGAATGTTGCCGGCGACTGCGACGCATCTTGCCCGCATCAAGGCCGGCTCGGCGAGCACCATGGCGCTGCCTGCGGAAGCATTTTAGCGGTCTTCGCCGGCCTGCACTGGACGAGGTCTAGGAGAAAATTTCGATGCCCGACGCTTTCATTTACGATCACGTGCGCACGCCGCGCGGTCGCGGCAAAGTCGACGGCGCCCTGCACGAGGTCACCGCGCTCAATCTGGCGAGCCAGGCGCTTGGCGCGATCAAGAGCCGCAACGATCTCGACACCACGCTGGTCGACGACGTGGTGATGGGCGTGGTCGATCCGGTCGGCGAGGCTGCCGCCGATATCGCGCGGACCGCGGCCTTGGTGGCCGGCTACGGCGACAGCGTCGCCGGCGTGCAGATCAACCGGTTTTGCGCCTCAGGACTCGATGCGGTGAACTTTGCCGCCGCGCAGATCATGTCCGGCCAGCAAAAGCTCGCGGTCGGCGGCGGCGTCGAGTCCATGAGCCGCGTCGGCATCGGTTCGGCCGGCGGCGCCTGGTCGGTCGACCCGTCGATCGCGGTTGCACATTACTTTCTGCCTCAAGGCGTTTCCGCCGACCTGATCGCCACCAAATATGGCTTCTCGCGCGACGACGTCGACGGCTATGCGGTCGAAAGCCAGAAGCGGGCGGCCACCGCGTGGGACGACGGCCGCTTTTCCCGCTCCGTCGTTCCGGTCAAAGACGTCAACGGGCTGACGATCTTGGCCAAGGACGAGCATATGCGGCCGGGCACGACGATGCAGTCGCTGGCGGCGCTGCAGCCATCGTTTGCGCAGATCGGCGAGCTCGGTGGCTTTGATGCGGTCGCCATTCAAGCCCATCCTGAGGTCGAGTTCGTCAATCACGTGCATCATGCCGGCAATTCGTCGGGCATCGTCGACGGTGCGGCCGCGGTGCTGGTCGGCAACAAAGAGGCCGGCGACAAGGTTGGATTAAAGCCCCGCGCGCGCGTGCGCGCTTTCGCCAATATCGGCTCCGATCCGGCTTTGATGCTGACCGGGCCGATCGACGTCACCAAGAAAGTGCTCAAAGCCGCGGGCATGCAGCTTTCCGATATCGATCTGATCGAAATCAATGAAGCGTTCGCCTCCGTCGTGCTCCGCTTCATGCAAGCCTTCGCGCTCGATGGTTCCAACGTCAATGTCAACGGCGGCGCCATCGCGCTCGGCCATCCGCTCGGCGCCACCGGCGCGATGATTCTCGGCACGCTGGTTGACGAGATGGAACGGCGCAATGTCGCGACCGGCCTGGTCACGCTCTGCATCGGCGCTGGCATGGGCACCGCGACCATCATTGAGCGGATATGAGCTAGGATTTGCATTAATGCCCAAGCTCGACATCGAAGCGCTGCCGATCGATACCAAGACACCCTATCCGCCGCCATTCGACCGGGTAGTGTATGGCCGCGAGCGCCGGCGGCTCGGCAACGCCGCCGGTCTTAGTCAATTCGGCGTCAATCTCACCACGCTTCGCCCGGGCGCGGCATCGGCGCTGCGGCACTGGCATGCCAACGAGGACGAGCTTGTCTTTGTCCTTGAGGGCGAAGTGGTGCTGATCGAAGACGACGGCGACACGGTGCTCGGGGCTGGCGACGCAGCCGCCTTCAAGGCCAATAGCGGCAACGGCCATCATCTGGTGAACCGAACCACCGCGGACGCGGTCTATCTCGAAATCGGCTCGCGCTCTCATCACGAGCGCGTCGAATATCCGGACGTCGACCTGGTCGCGGTGCGCGACGACAACGGCTGGCGTTTCACGCGCAAGAACGGCGATCCCTATGGCTGAGCGGAGACGATGAGCTTTTCCAATTTCAAGATCGAGAATGACGGCGACGGCATCGCAGTTGTGACCTGGGACTCGCCGGGCCGCAGCATGAACGTCATTGATGCATCGGTGATGGACGAGCTTTCGGCGATCATCGACCAAACCACCGCGGACGCCGCGGTGAAGGGCGCCGTCATCACCTCAAGCAAGGATGCGTTCTGTGCCGGCGCCGATCTGACGATGCTGGAAGGATTGAGCCGCGCCTTTGCCGAGCTAGCTGCGGCGCAAGGCGAGGAAGCGGCGATGACGCGCTTCTTCGAGGAAAGCCGGAGATGGTCGGTGCTGTGCCGGCGCATCGAGACTTGCGGCAAGCCTTGGGTCGCCGCCATCAACGGCACCGCGCTTGGCGGCGGCTTCGAACTGGCGCTGGCCTGTCATCGCCGCGTCGCCGCCGACAGTCCGCGCACGCGCGTCGGCCAGCCCGAGGTCAAGGTCGGACTAATCCCCGGCGCAGGCGGCACGCAGCGGATCGCACGAATGATGGCTCCTTCGGACGCGTTGCAGTTTCTGCTCAAGGGCGATCAGGTGCAGCTTCCTCGCGCCAAGGCGATGAAGCTCGTGGACACGGTGGTGCCGAAAGCCGATCTGGTGCGGACGGCGAAGGAGTGGATCAAATCGGGCGGCAGCGCCAAGGCGCCGTGGGACGTCGATGGCTTCAAGCTGCCGGGCGGGCCGGTCTATTCCAAGGCCGGCATCATGGTGTTCACGCCGGCGAACGCCATCTACCGCCGCGAAACCTACGACAACTACCCGGCTGCGCGCGCCATCCTTCAGGTCGTCTATGAAGGTCTGCAACTGCCGATGGATCAGGCGCTGCGGGTGGAGTCGCGCTGGTTTGCGAAAATTCTCCGTTCGCCGGAAGCCGCGGCAATGATCCGCACTTTGTTCGTGTCCATGCAGGAACTCAATAAAGGCGCCCGGCGCCCGGCCGATGTGCCGCCAAACCAATTGAAAAAGGTCGGCATCATCGGCGCCGGTTTCATGGGCGGCGCCATTGCCTATGTCAGCGCCTTGGCCGGGCTCGATGTCGTGCTGATCGATCGCGATCCGGAAACCGCCGAAAAAGGCAAAGCGCATTCGCACAAATTGGTGACCGATCAGGTCAATCGCGGCCGCGCCACCACCGCCGATCGCGACGCTTTGCTCGCGCGTATCAGCGCGACGGCCGATTTCGTCGAGCTGAAAGACTGCGAGCTCGTCATCGAGGCGGTGTTCGAAGACCGCAAGATCAAAGAGGAAGTGATTTCGCGCACGCAGAACGTGCTCGGTGAGGAAGCCATTTTCGGCTCCAACACTTCGACGCTGCCGATTACCTCACTGGCGGCGGCGTTCAAGGATCGCGCGCGTTTTATCGGCATTCATTTCTTCTCGCCGGTCGAGCGGATGATGCTCGTCGAAATCATCATGGGCAAGGAAACCGGCGATGCCGCGCTGGCGATGGCGCTCGATTTCGTGCGCACGATCCACAAGACCCCGATCGTGGTCAACGATTCCCGCGGCTTTTACGCCTCGCGCGTCGTCGGCACTTATATCCGTGAAGGCCATTTGATGTTGACCGAGGGCGTGCCGCCGGCCTTGATCGAGAATGTCGCGCGCATGGCCGGCATGCCGGTCGGCCCGCTGTCGCTCACCGACGAAGTGGCAGTCGATCTCGCCTGGAAGATTCTTAAAGCCACGGAAGCCGATCTCGGCCCGGCGGCGGTCGATCCCAAGCAAAAGGCGCTCCTGGCCGAGATGGTCGAGAAGCGCTCCCGCTTCGGCCGCAAGAACGGCAAGGGATTTTACGACTATCCGCCGAACGCGCCGAAGCGCTTGTGGCCCGGGCTCGCCGATCTGCAACCCAACCGGCTCGACGTCGACGGCATCGACATCGCCGTGCTCAAACGCCGGCTTCTTGGCATTCAAGCGCTTGAATCGGCGCGCTGCATCGAGGACAAGGTCGTCACCGATATGCGCGAAGCCGATGTCGGTTCGATTCTCGGCTTCGGTTTTGCGCCTTTCACCGGTGGAACGATTTCTTACATAGACGGCATGGGTGTGAAGAATTTTGTCAAAATGTGTAATGATCTCGCCAAGGCTTACGGCGACCGGTTCAAACCGTCGAAGCTCCTCATCGACATGGCGAACAAGGGCGAGACGTTTTATGGCCGCTTCGCACCAGCTAAGCGTAAAGCTGTCGCGTAACTCCATGACGGCGCATTGCGGAGCCGAACGCGCCGCGTATCGGGCTGCGGCCGAGCGCAGGGTCGGGCAGCTCAAGGTCGGCCATGGCGCGTGATCAAGTCGACCTGACGCCGATCGAGCGGCGCGACGAGCTGGTGCATTGGCTCGCGCAAGGTGTCAAACCCAAGTCGCAATTCCGGATCGGCACCGAGCACGAGAAGTTCGCTTTTACGCTGCAAGGCCATCGTCCAGTGCCCTATGAGGGACCGCGCGGCATTCGCGCGCTCCTTGAGGGCATGCAGCATCTGCTCGGCTGGGAGCCGATCATGGAAGGGCCGAACATCATCGGGCTCTTCGACGTCACCGGCGGCGGCGCCATCTCGCTTGAGCCCGGCGGGCAGTTCGAACTATCCGGCGCCCAACTTGAGACCGTGCATCAGACCTCGAGCGAACTGATGGCGCATCTGGCGCAGGTGCGCGAAGTCGCCCGTCCGCTGCATATCGGCTTTCTCGGTATCGGCATGACGCCAAGCTGGACGCGCGCCGAAATGCCGAAAATGCCGAAGGGCCGCTACAAGATCATGACCGCCTATATGCCGAAGGTCGGCACGCTCGGGCTCGACATGATGTATCGGACCTGCACGGTGCAGACCAATCTCGACTTCGCCTCGGAAGCCGACATGGTGAAGAAGCTGCGGGTGTCGATCGCGCTGCAGCCGGTGGCGACCGCATTGTTCGCTAATTCGCCGTTCACCGGGGGCAAGCCCAACGGCTATCTGTCGTTCCGCTCGGAAATCTGGCGTGACACCGACAATGCCCGCGCCGGCATGCTGCCGTGGGTGTTCGAGCCGGGCATGGGGTTCGAACGTTGGGTTGACTACGCCCTCGACGTGCCGATGTATTTCATCAAACGCGGCGACGAATATATCGACGTCGCCGGGCAATCGTTCCGCGATTTGCTGGCGGGGAAATTGCACGCGTTGCCAGGCACGCGCGCCACGATTTCCGATTGGGCCAATCACCTCAGCACCATATTTCCGGAAGTGCGGCTCAAGCGCTATCTGGAAATGCGCGGCGCCGATTCCGGCACTCTGCCGAACCTCTTGGCGCTGCCGGCGCTGTGGGCGGGCCTTCTCTACGACGATGCTTCGCTCGATGCTGCCTGGGATCTGGTAAAGGGCTGGAGCGCCGAGGATCGGCAAAGACTGCGCGATGCCGTGCCCAAATCGGCGTTGGTGGCAACGGTCCGCGGCCGCGTTGTGATCGAGATCGCGATGGAAATTCTTGCGCTCGCACGCGCCGGGCTAAAACACCGAAACCGGCGCGATCCAAGCGGCAAAGACGAGACGCGTTATCTCGAAGTGCTTGAGGCGCGGCTTGAGCGCAAGGCCACGCCGGCGCAGGATCTGCTCGATAAATATCACCAAGCGTGGCGCGGCTCGGTCGATCCGATCTACGCCGACGAGGCGTATTGAACTTCGGGTCACAAAAGAATTATTCGACTCCCTCCGCAGATACGATCAAGGTTAAGAGAAGGCGGAAATCATGCGGGAGGATCGCGTGTTGGAGCATTATCACAACATCAATTCGGTCTGTGCGCAAAAAGTGCGGATCGCGCTTGCCGAAAAGGGTCTTCAGGTCAAGGAGCACTTGCTGACGCTGCGCGGCGATCAGCATGATCCGGCCTACCGCAAGCTCAACCCCAACGGGGTAGTGCCGACGCTGGTCCACGACGGCAAGCCGATCATCGAATCGTCGTTGATCCTCTACTATCTCGACGAAAACTTCCCGGAGCCGCCGCTGATGCCGCGCGAGCCGATGCTTCGCCACCGCGTGCGGATGTATAACAAACTCGTTGATGAATACGTACACAACTCCTGCATGATCTTGACGTTCGCCACGGCGTTTCGGCCGAATTTCACGAAAATGCCGCGCGAGGCTTGGCTCGCCGAGGTCAACAAGACACCGCTCAAGCGCCGCGCCGAATATAAGCGCAGCGTCATCGAACACGGGCTCGATTCGGAATTCGTCAGCGAAGCGATCGCGCAGCACGAGAAATTACTGGCGTGGATGGCCGAGTCGCTGCAGGGCGGCCGCTACCTTGCCGGCAACGGCTTTTCCAATGCCGACTGTGCGGTCATTCCCTATATCCTGCGCCTCGAATTGTTGAAGCTTACCGGCATGTGGCGCCGTCATCCTGCGATCGGCGATTGGTGGATGCGCATGCGCGAGCGCCCGTCGGTCAAAGCCGCATTGATCGACCGCATGTCCGATATGGATTGGGCTCCATTCCGCAATCTTGCACCCGATCCGTGGCCGAAGGTGCAATCGCTCATGCATGCGGCCTAACTAGACCTCCCCGCAAGGTGAGAAGGTAATCCGCGCCGAACCACATCTGTGCCTTCGGATCCCCACCATGGCATCTCCGATCAATGCTGTGCTTTGCGCGTTGGTCGGAACGGCGTTCTGGACCGCGCTCGGCTATGCGATCGCGCGGCACTTGCTGCCGCGTGCACTGGCGCTCGGTGCCGCGCCGGTCCTCGGCTGGGCGATCTTCAGCGCGGCGACGTTGCCGATCCTGGACCTGATCGGTTTTTCGCCGCTCGCCGTGATCGGCTTGGGCATTTTCGGTCTCGTACTCGCCGGGATTGCGCTTTCACGGCCGTCGGCCATATCCGCACAGCGAAGCGAACCAAAGTCGTGGTTGCTCGCCGCGGCTGCGATTGCGGCGGCGATCCTGGCGCTTGCTCCTGCGTTTGCGCTGCTGCCGAAATATTCGGAAGCAGGGGTACATCTCGCCGCGCCGATTTTCGATCATTCCAAGATCGCCATCATCGATGCAATGACGCGGCAGGGGCTGCCGCCGGTCAATCCGGTCATCGGTGAGGACGGCGCCGCCGGCGCCGCGGGACACCTTGTCTATTATTACCTTTGGCATTTCAGCGCCGCGGAACTCGCGCTGCCGCTGCATGTAAGCGGCTGGGAAGCCGATATCGGCCTGACCTGGTTCACCGCCTTTGCCTCGCTCGCCTTGATGATCGCGCTTGCGGTCTGGCTCAGCCGGCGCGCCGCGGCTGCGTTCCTGGTCGTGGCGCTGGCGGCGAGCGCCTCATTGCGCGAGGTGTTGAATTTCTTCGTGGGCAGTTACGAGCTTGAACCGTTCTTGCAACGGCCGGGCGGTTTTGCCGGCTGGCTGTTTCAATCGGCCTGGGTGCCACAACATCTGATGGCGGCTTCCGGAGCGATCGTATCCATGCTGCTGCTCGCCCATTACACGCAGCGGCCGAGGCTCGCCTATGTCTTGACCTTGGCGCTCCTTGTGGCGGCCAGTTTCGAAAGCTCGGCCTTTGTCGGCGGCGTGACGTTTGCGATCGCCGCCTTGGTGTCGGCGCCGGTGTTGTTCGCGGCGATTGAACGCAAAAAACGCCTGAACGCAATGCTTGGCCTGGCGCTCGCCGGCGCACTCGCGCTCGGAATAGCCACGCCGTTCATTCGCGATCAGTTTGCGCTTGTCGCCGCGCGCGGCAGCGCTGGCGCGATCGGCATTCACCCTTTCGAAGTGCTGGGCGAGATGTTTCCGCAAACCCTGCGCCGCAGCCTCGACCTGCCGGCTTATTGGTTAGTTCTCCTGCCGTTGGAATTTCCCGCAAGCTTCATTGCCGGCG
>Ga0306920_100009679_pt1 | contig 12876 bp, 9 predicted proteins | sample flu12Cox44000170_FD_204666 | JGI IMG/M metagenome (GOLD analysis project Ga0306920, IMG submission 204666) | Lab enrichment of tropical soil microbial communities from Luquillo Experimental Forest, Puerto Rico - flux4day.12C.oxic.44.000.170 (v2)... | ecosystem: Environmental > Terrestrial >...
CGCCCACTGTCCAAGGCTAATAACTTTTAAGGCAACCGTGCGATTGAGACTCTTTTGCCGGGCGCGAAATACCACGCCCTGGCCACCGCGACCAACTTCTTCTAGCAATTCATAGTCGCCCAATTCTCCCAGCATCTCCGCGATGCGCTCGCTCTTGCTAGGTGGAACGCGTTCTCCCGCCTTCGCCGAGGCTCCGGCGGACAGGCCGACCCCGGCTACAGCTTCGGCGCCGAGCAGATTGAGGCCACTCTCAAGAAGGCATCCTGGGCAGCCTCCTTCTGGCGCGTCGGCTGGGATTTGCGACCCGCATTTTGGACAAAGTTTCACTGCGTTACCGTTTGATATACGCCGTTTATACGGAAATCGTACGCATCTGGTCAAGTCAAACGCTGCCTAATTTTTATGTAGGACATCGCCTGAATGCCGCTATCGGCTCCCGCGATTTTTTACTGACGGCGTTCTGCTCGCGTGCGCCGTTCAACTGCTTACGTCTGGCAAAGCGAACCGCCGATTCAAGTTCCAGAGACGCCGTCAGTATTTCATCCGCGCGCACAACGAAACGCTTTCCGTTGTCGCGATGCGCATCGACAATCCAGATTGTTCGCCCCTTGCAATCCACTGCTGACACGCAGCCCCAACTCCATCCGGCTTTGCTGAGATTGTCAGAGATGATCTCCCCAAAGTTCATTCACTCACTCGGTTTTCAAATCACCGAATTTGAGCCCTGTTTGATTTACAATCTGGATTGTCGATGCGCACATCGCGGCGACGGAAAGCGTTTCGTTGCGTTTCTGGAACTGGAAACTGCGACTCGCGCTTGAAAGAAAACGAAACTGTGGAAATTGAAAGCAAACATACCTTGGACATGGGCGAGGTTTGAATTGGTCAGATAAGAGTCGGGAACAGATAATCAACGTGAATCACGCAATGCGATCGCTTTTGGCTGCCTTGAGCACCGTGCTGATGGTCACTGGTTGCGCGACGTCTCCCTATGCAGAGGTCCGGCACAAGAGGCCCCGATTGATGCCGCCGCCGGGCAGCGGGCGTCTAGCCATTGCAGAACAAAACCTAACGAGAGCGATGCACGAAGAGCGCGCAAAACCACTCGTTGCGATGGGCGATTGTCTGGAAGCGCTGCAGTCCGCATCCGACGAACTAAAGCGAAATCCCAGGAGCGCGACGGCCGTTCGGGATTACAATTTTGGTGTTAGCCGCATCTTTCAAATTATTCAGGACGCCAAACTCGATCCATGGACGCAACCTTTGTCCGTTCCCACTGTGCAGAGCGAATTTGTGCTGACGTACAAACGGGACCCTCGTCCAGAGTGGAACCCGGCGCTTTATGAATTCACGCCGGCTGACGAGTTCGATGTCGGCGGCAAATATGTCACAGAGCGCACCACGCGAGATGGAATCGGTGCGCCGATTGTTGCAGTTGAGCGGGAGGAAAGCAAAAATGCGCGTGGAAAAGCGGCGCCGTCTCGGATTTACCGCACCGTCAGTGCGGTTGCGCGGTTTCAAGGTCAGCGGTGCGTACTCGAATTTTACGATCCGCTCGACAAGGAGACTGTCAGTTTTGGTGGTCGCACCGCTCCGCTCGCCGCGGATTTCACTGTTCCGCTCGCGGTAATGCTCCAGGAAACCGATCCCGGAAAGCATGAATTATCGCGTGTTCTGAATCCGGAAAAATATGCACACACCGCCAGGATCGAGCGCCTCCAACCTTACAACTCGGATAAAACGGTCGTGTTAGTGATCCATGGGCTTAAGGACTCCCAAGCGACATGGACTCCGATGATTAACAAGCTGCGCGCCGATGCGGTGATCCGAAAGCATTATCAGTTTTGGTTCTATAGTTACCCGACTGGTTATCCGTTTCCGTATTCGGCGACGATTCTACGCGAGGAGCTGGATGAAGTGGAGAAACAGTTTCCCAAACTTAAACCCATGGTGGTGATCGGACACAGCATGGGCGGCTGTATCAGCCGGTTGCTGCTGACTGACAGCGGCAACGAGCTATGGATGAAAATCTTTGGCCGGCCGCCGGATGAAGTGCCGCTTTCGCCAAAAACGCGGGAATATTTTCGGCAGGAACTATTCTTTCACCACAGACCGGAAATCGGACGGGTGATATTCATTGCTTCGCCCTTACGGGGAAGCAACATGGCGAGTGGCTGGATTGGAAAACTCGCAACGCTGATCATAAACGAGCCGAACTTGAGCAGTGAGGCCAGTGAGGAGATGCTTCGTGTGACCAACACAAGAGAGGAGGAGCTCAAGCCGAAACGTCGCGCCAACAGTGTGGACAGCCTCTCTCCGAAAAGCCGCTTCCTTCATGCAGTGAATGGCATTCCGATGACACCCGGTGTTCCGTATAACACGATCATTGGCGATCGCGGCCGCGGCGATTCACCGAATTCAAGCGACGGAGTCGTGCCATATTGGAGTTCGCACATGAAGGGTGCGGAAAGCGAGCACATCGTACCTTCCGATCACAGCGCGCATCAGAATCCGCAAGCAATTGCGGAAGTGCTAAGAATCTTAAAGGCTCACGCGCACTGATGTGATCGTCAATAAATCAGTAAAAGTTGCGTAGCCCGAACAAACAATAGCGTTTCACACTCAGCCGTCACGTTTCATCGCGTGACGGCTTCGATACAGTAGGTTCCGCGGCGATGGCGCTCCCGCTGAGCCAAGCCAAGCCGATCAGTGCGCACAAACCCTTCCAAGATTTATGACGTCCCATGTGCGAGATCATGTAACACCATCGCATTGACGAATCAGGTCGCAACGCAGCTGATGTGCATCGTCAAATCGTCGTCGCCCGATTCAGGTTACGTCGATGTCCACTAATTTTCGCCAGATCGGCATCGCGCGGATGCCCAACATGATGTGCCATCCGTAATTTGCAGCAAAGTCGCGGTCCACTCTATCAGCACACTCGCATCGAGGACAGAGACGGCACCGGTGAAGGTATTGCCCCAAAGTCCTATTGGCGATTCAATCCGACGGTGCGATGATTGAGCTAACTCCGTATCATTAGGGACAACACCTCAAGAAGTGGGAGGAGACCAGCGATGAAATGTCCGGCTTGTTGCTCGGAGATTGATGATCGGTCGTACCGCTGCAAGGTATGCCACCGGGTCTGTTCTTATCGGCGGCTTTGCTGGCGATATCGGTACATCCTGTTGGTGATGATCGCGCTGATCGGATTCTGGACGCTCAGGGGGTACGTCGGGCGATGGTTCACGACCGATTATGACAAGTTGCCGGAAGGCGCGCTTGTCTCTGATGCGACGACACTGAGCTGGCTTGGGCTGAGCGACAAAGGATGGTTTTGCGAGGAGCCACATTACAAGGGCACCCTCTTGCATCTGCGGCACAAGGTCTTTCAGGCCAAGGACGTAATCATTTTCGTTCACGGGTTCACCGGCGATTACGTCAGCACCTGGGGCAAGCCGAAGGTCTTGCTCGACGATCCTCGCTTCAATCGGAACTACGACTTCGTTTTTTACGGTTTCAAAACAACGTTCCATCGGGACCTGCCGGCGTTCGCAGCAGAAGCGGCCAAGCTCGATCGCTTGCTGACGCATCTGGAAGAGGATTACAAAAGCATAACGATCGTGACCCACAGCAACGGCGGACTGGTCGCGATGCGTGCGCTTCTCAACCGGGCCAAAGATTTTCCGGCAAAACAACCTCATAAGATTCACCGGATCGTAATGTTCACCCCGCTCACCGAAAACGTGTCGCTGACGGGACAGCCCGACATCGTGAAGCTGCTCGGCAAGCAGAGCACCGATGTCGCGCAAATGCAGGCCAACACTTCCTCGAAGCTCAACAGTGTGAAGCAGGACTTGAAAGCTTTGCTTGATCCGCAGGACCCGTTAGCCAAGGCGCGTGCAGAAGCTTTCATGAAAGATGTGGCGGAACATATTTATATCGTCAATGCCGAGGGCGACAAACTGGTGGACGTCGGTCCTAACGGCGAAAAGATCGTGAGCGAAACGGTGCGAATGCTAAGCCAGCTGCCAACCCTGGGCGCGCCGCGGTTGGTCACGCTTCGCTACAGCGACATCGGTGGGAAGGAGGAAGACGCGCGGGAAAGAAAAAGCGGGCTAAGAAATCCTGCGTATGTCCACGGGATCGTGGTGAAAATGGGTGCGCAACAGGATTTCTCTTTCTTCGATCGTTTCGAGGAGTTGCTTTTCGATCGCATCGGCACGCCGCCGCGAAATTCTGCCGCCAACGTCGAACAGATCCGACAAAGCACCCAGGAGCGGATCCAGGACACAATTTTCGAGATGAACAAGTTTGTGGTCGACAAGAACCCGATGGTCGGCCTTGCCTGGAAGGACATCTCCGACGCGGTCCAGGCGAAGTTCAAGGACGTCCCGGAACCGGCCCGGACAAAGCAGATCGAAGACCTCACCAGGCAGACGTACTATGTTTATATCTTTCTCAGCTTGTATGCGCGAATGGACGATCTGCGAAGCCGCGGAATTCTCTCGCCTAACGACGAAATGATCCTCGGATGGAAACGATCCTGGCTTCCGAACCTGATGACCTCGGAGCTCGGCCGTTGGATGCTCGACAACAATTTAATGGAGTATTACTCCGAGCCGATGATCAAGGACCTGCGCGAAGCCGCGGGTGCAACCGGGAGTTCGCCGCCGCCGCCGCCGAGCACTCGTTAACGTAGAACCCTCGCACGACCAGCAATGAAATGTCCGGCTTGTTGCTCGGAGATTGATGATCGGTCGTACCGCTGCAAGGTATGCCACCGGGTCTGTTCTTATCGGCGGCTTTGCTGGCGATATCGCTACATCGTGTTGGTGATGGTCGCGCTGATCGGATTCTGGACGATCCCTGGGTTTGTCAGGCGGTGGTTCACCCGGGGTTATGACAAGCTGCCGACGGGCGCGCTGGTCTCTGATGCAACGACACTGAGCTGGCTTGGGCTGAGCGACAAAGGATGGTTTTGCGAGGAGCCGCATTACAAGGGCAGACTGTTGCATCTGCGGCACAAGGTTTTTCAGGCCAAGGACGTCATCGTTTTCGTCCACGGATTTATCGGCGATTACGTCAACACTTGGGGGAAACCGAGCGTTCTGCTCGACGATCCGCGATTCAATCGGAATTACGACTTCGTGTTTTACGGGTTCAAGACGGCGCTCTATGGCGACGTGCCGGCCTTCGATGAGGAAGCGGCAAAACTCGATAGCTTGCTAACGCAGCTGGAGGAGGATTACAAGAGCATTACGCTCGTGACCCACAGCAAGGGTGGACTGCTCGCGATGCGCACTCTTCTCAACCGGGCCAAAGAGTTTCCAACGAGACAACCTTACAAAATTCACCGGATCGTCATGTTCACGCCGCTTACGGAAAACGTCTCGCTGGCGGGGCAGCCCGAACTCGTGAAGCTGCTCGGCGAGGAGAGCGCAGATATCGCTCAGATGCAGGCCAATACCTACTCGGAGCTCGGTAAGGTAAAGGAAGACCTGAAAGCTTTGCTGGATCCGCAGGACCCGTTAGCCCAGGCGCGCACGGAGGCTTTCATGAAAGATGTGGCGGAACATCTCTACATCATTAATGCCGAGCGCGATGAAGTGGTGGATGTCGGGCCTAATGGCGAAAAGATCGTCAGCGAAGCGCTGCGAAAGCTAAGTCAGCTGCCAACTCTCGGCCCGCCTCGGCTGGTCACGCTTCGCTACAGTGACATCGGTGGATCGGAGGAAGACGCCCGGGAAACAAAAAGCGGCGTTGAAAATCCCGCCTATGCCCACGGCATCGTGGTGAAAATGGGTGCGCAACAGGGTTTCTCTTTCTTCGATCATTTCGAAGAGTTGCTCTTCGATCGCATCGGCATGCCGCCGCGAAATTCTGCTGCCAATGTCGAACAGATCCGACAAACCACCAATGACCGGATCGACCATACAGTCTTCGAGATGAACAAGTTCGTCGTCGATAAGAATCCTATGGTCGGGCTCGCCTGGCGCAACATCTCCGATGCGGTCCAGGCAAAGTTCAAGGACGTCCCAGAGCCGGCCCGGCAAAAGCAGATCGAAGACCTTACCAAGCAGACGTACTATATTTATATCTTTCTCGACTTATATGCGCGGATGGATGATCTGCGAAGCCGCGGGATCATGTCGCCTAACGATGGTATGATTGTCGGATGGAAACGATCCTGGCTTCCGAACCTGATGACCTCGGAGCTCGGCCGTTGGATGCTCGACAACAATTTAATGGAGTATTACTCCGAGCCGATGATCAAGGACCTGCGCGAGGCGGCCGCGAGCAGTCAGCGGGACAGGTAGCGCTGGGTGTAACTTCAGGGTTTTGCTTCATCCTGACCCGAGCGACAAGCCCGCCCGCTAGTCGTCTTTCGGCAGGTCTTCGCGGATTAACCGGGAGAAATCTGGATCCTGGTCCGCATCGCTGGCGCGTTTGTTGATCTGGCTGCGCCGCTTGAGTTCTGAAAATGGCAGACCACCGGTGGCGATGAGGTGACGTTCGTAAAGCCATTCGTCAGACTTGCCATTGACAAGCATTCTCCAATCCCATGATGCTCGCTGATCCACGGAGCGCTGGGTGCGAATGTTTGTGGTACAATTACTCGTTAGGGCATTGTACCAGCGCGGATGATCGCGCAGCGTGTTGGTTGCGTTTACATATTCCAAAAATCGAGCGCGCGCTTGCGCCGGTGATTCGAGTGTCCGGTAAAGATAAACATCTTCGCCATGCCGGTACTTGCTGCGCACACGGATCGAGTCGCGCTCGTCGGCGACGATGTAGATGAGGGTGTATTGCCGGTAAAGCCCGCGCAATGCGGAGTATTCCTGCCCTATTGTCTTCCGCGTTTCGATGGAAAAACAAAGCGGGAGCGCGTCGGCGAACCGAAAGCTCAAGATCGGATGCGCCATCCACGGCGAACCCCAGTACATGATGAATATATCCATGCCGGTGATCTGGGAAAGCCGAACAGTGCGTGTTTCCCAGTGCGTTGTGAAATCGGTGTCGGTTCGGTAATCGCAATTCCGGACATTGTGGAACGCGACCTCGTCGCGGTTGATCTCAGCCCAGGCTGTTTGTGCAACGTCCGGTTGCCACGCACCATCATTGCTGGGCTTGATTGTCAGATACCACGCCGCCACAAGCGCGCATGCAGCAAAAATAATCCCAAGCTTCAGCGGTTTTCCGCGAACAAATGCAATCGTTGCGAGCAGAACAACAACGAACAGAATGGCCGCGAACGTGCCAGCCGTCGGAAAATCAAAATAGAGCGCGCCAAATGCCCATGCCGTACAAACGAGTGCAGCCAGCCACGCGAATGCCCAGCCTACGTATTTGATCACACGCATGCAAAATCCGACTTAAGGCCGCTTCGCTAGTGAGTTACTTTGTAGATAATGCGTCGGAAGGCCATTCATCTCCGGTGGCCCGCCATGTTTTGTCAGGGTCATACCGTTCCATGCTTTGGAACCGCTTTAGTGTATCGGGCCCGAGATCCTTCTCGTAAACGATTCCGCTCGGCCCAACGATGAACGTTTTTACTCCAGTGACGCGATACTGCGCGGGCCCTGCGGCGAGGGCGAATCCACCGATCATGGCGCCATTAACTACAAAATCCATTTGCCCCATTCGCGCTGCAGGGCCTTGCCCCTTCAATACTTTGAAATAATAACCATGATATGGCTGTGGTTGACCTTGCGGTAGCGAGTAGCCTTGTTCGATCGCCTTTGCGGCTCCTTCTCCGACCGGGCCGCCCCAAGTCCCGTCCGCATTCTTCCATGCCAAACCATCGTGCTTGCCGGGAGTGCTGATGACTCGCTGCGCGTACTGATTTACTTTAGCGTCATCGTGTTTTTCCTGGGCGTATTCATTCTGAGCTTCCACAAACCCGCGGCAGATCGTGATAGCATCCAGTTCGTTTGCTCCGATCCTGCGATTTAGTATTTCCTCACGGCCTACCTTCGTATCGAACGACCATTTCCCCTTGCGTTTCACTATAGGAATGGGAAGCGGAAAATCATCGTTGCCCACCAAGAGAATGGCGCGGTCGGGATCTTTCTTATCTATTTCAATCGAGTTCTTTTCCTTCGCCTTAGCCGCAAACGCCAGAGCTTTGTTTTTGTCCTGCACAGGGTCCTCCGAACTGACAATATCGGCGCTGTCAGGTCCGAGAATTTCTTTCAATGCAGCGACATCGAACGCTCCTGCCGCTTCAACGAGATTTTCGGCTGCTTCTTTCGGCGAGTTGAACTGCTTCTGCTGTGACTGAAGTGCGGTAGCGGCGTCTTCCTTCGGCTTCGGGGCCGCTTGGAGGGCAAGCGTGAGAAAGCCGCAGAGAGTGATCGCAAAGGCGACCCAAAAAAGTTTCGAAGAATTCATAATATTTAAGCTGGATTTCATTTTTGTTCCTTCGACGTTTTATCATCTTCGACGTCCGCCACCGCCACCGCGTCCGCCTCCTCCGCCACCACCGCCACGGCTGAATCCACCGCCCCCCATGCTGGCGCCTCCGCGGTTACCTGCCGACCTGGCGGCGCTTCCGTTAAACCCACCGCCACTAAAAGCGTTGCTACTCGAACCGAACCCGGACCCTGATGAGACAGAGCGATTACCGATGCCATTTGAGCCACCGCCGCGGCTCGCCGGCATTGCACCGGCTCCCGTGCCCGCGCGGCTGGCACCTGCCCCACTGCCAGGGCGATTGCCGGCACTGATATTTCCTGCGCCAACTCCGCTACCGGGCCGATTACCGGCCCCGATATTTTGCGCTCCACCGCCACCCGTTCGGTTGCCTCCGCCGATACCGGATCCAACAGAGCGAGCACCAACTCCACTACCACGTAGCGCTCCGGCACCGCCGCCTCCGCGAGCGCCGGCTCCAAGCGAGCCAGCTTCTCCGCGAGCAGTGCCACCGTACCTATTCGCAGTTTGTCTGTTCCCATAGGGCGCATTCCCTCGGTGTTGCGGGTTATGCTGCCACGTGTTGCCCTGACCCGTAACAGTCCCGCGATTGACGTTCCTGGTGACGTTTCTGTTAAAGTTATTGTTGTTGTTGATGTTTACGTTGCCGTGCTTCCAATCGCAGTTGCCCCAGTTGTTGTTGGCCCATATGCCTCCCAAGACAAGTCCCGTTCCAAAAGCCAGCCCCATGCCGGCGTAGTATCCCGGATACGTGTAAGGATAATAGGGATAGGCAGGAGGCGGAGCTCCGTAAACCATTTGGGGATCATATGAGGGAACGTAAACTACATCGGGGTTAGCTTGCTCAATTACAATCATCTGTTGACCGCCCTCGGCCGTCTCGGTCTCCACTTTCTGTTGTGCGCTGGTCTTTAAATTTCCTGTGCCCTGAGCTTTGGCACGCATGCGTTGAATTGCGTCCATTACGTCCGATTGCAGCGCGAGGAATGCGTTTCCCAAATCCGTCGTCCACTGGATATTGCGAGCCATCCGTTGAAAGACGTCCGGGAACGCTACCAATGCCTGGACGCTTGGATCCCACGGCTGCTTGGCCACAGCGTCCGCCAGTGCTTTGTCCTTCAGGTACTTGTTGTTCGCGTACCACTGCTCAAGCTGGATTACTTCCAACGGATAAGTGGAAGCGGCCAGCGTCTGGGCAAGAAGCGGATCTGGATAAAGAGCAATCGGCGCGACCAGAGAATCCAGTTGGTCGGCTGGAATCGGCGGCGCCTCTCCATTGGCAGCCGCCGACGGCAGCACCTGGTCTTGTTGTGCGTACGCTAGTGAATAAGCCTGCACAAATAGTGCAGCCGCCCAGGCGATGGCGATCACGCGACGAGATGGTTGGTCGGGGAACTTGAACGAATCTATTGTCTTCATAGTTTTTAGTTTTCGTTGCTTCCCTTTCTCGACTCTCGATCGCCGATTGCTTTGCTGCGTCGTTCGTTGCAACCCACGTACGACTTTAGACGACCAAGCCGGCGCAGGACAACAACAATGTCTCCAGTCATTGCGGGAATGCATAGCCTTCAGCACGAATCGTTTCGGACTCGTTAGGAAGCTACCTGTGTTAACTTTCTCGCCTTAGCCGGCTTCCCAATTCTTGAGCAAGCCGGTCATGCGATTCACGTAACGTCGGTCTTTAATCTGAAGAGTCGTCTTCGACGTCGTCCTCGGTCACTTTCCAAGTCTTGTCTGGATTGTACTTGTCCATGCTCTGGAAGGTCTTCAGCGTGTCGGGTCCGAGATCCTTTTCGTAAACGACTCCGTCGGGACCTACGATGAACGTCATGACTCCGGTCACTCGATACTCCGCCGGTGCAGCAGCCAGGGCGAATCCGCCGATCATTGCACCGCCAACCACGAAGTCCATCTCTCCCAGCGGCGCGTCGGGTCCTTGTCCGGTTAACACTTTGAAGTAGTAACCATGATAGGGTGTTCCTCGCTGGGCCTTGTAACCTTCCGCCAGCGCTTTGGCGACTTCTTCTCCCACCGGGCCTTCCCACGTGCCGCCTGGATTTTGCCATGCCAAGCCATCGTGCTTACTAGGCGTGCTAAGGATATGCTGTGCGTACTGGTTCACCTTTGAACCGTCGTGCTTTTCCATGGCATACTCGTGTTGTGCATCAACGAAGCCACGACAAATCTCAATAGCATTGAGTTCGTTAGCGCCGACACGTCGATTTAATATTTCCTCACGGCCCACCTTTGTGTCGAAGAACCATTTTCCATTTTGCTTTACTATGGGAATCGGAAGCGGGAAATCATCGTTACCGACCACCAAAATGGCTTGGTTCGGATTTCGCTTGTCTATGTCCACGGAGATCTTTTCTTTTGCTTTATCCGCAAACTCGGTCGCCCGCTTCTTATCCATTACTGGATCTTCGGAACTGATGATATCCTCGCCGTCCGGGCCCAGAATCTCTTTCGCGGCGGCGACATCCAGATTCGTCGCGACCTGAATGAGGGCATCGGCGGCCTGTTTGGGCGTGTCGAATTGCTTTTGCCCTGGTTGCGGAGTGCCTTGAGCGGCTTTTTGTTTCGCAGCCGTTTCCTTCTTCTCCGGCGCTGCAAGCGAGAGTGGCGTGAGGAAGCCTGTAATAAGGATCGCCGCGGCGAGTGCGATCATTTTCGATGGTGTCATGGTGTGTCGTTTTGTTTTCATAGTCTTTCCTCAATCGATCATTCGCTTATCTCCGACGTCCTCCACCGCCACCACGACCACCGCCACCACGACCGCCGCCTCCACGGCCACCGCCACCACGGCTCATTCCGCCGCCTCCACGGCCGCCGCCGCCACGGCTCATTCCGCCGCCACCGCCACGGCTCATCCCGCCGCCGCCCATACTACGGCCGCCTCGATTGCTGCTGGCTCGCGCGTAGTTTCCGCTACCACCACTAAATCCTCCACCGCGAGAACCGGAACTAGGTCGCGACGATGCGCTGCGATTTCCAACTTTGTTCTTAGCGCTACCGCCACCGGGACGAGCTCCAGCACCGGCTCCGCCACCGGGACGAGCTCCAGCCCCAGCGCCGCCACCGGGACGAGCTCCAGCACCGGCTCCGCCACCGGGACGAGCTCCAGCTCCGGCGCCACCGGGACGAGCTCCAGCCCCAGCGCCACCACCTGGTCGAGCTCCAGCCCCAGCTCCGCCACCGGGACGAGCTCCAGCCCCAGCACCCGGCTGCCTGCCACCCTGGCCGCGAGCCCCCTGCCCGCCAAATTTATTCGCCGTTTGCCTGTTGGCATAAGGCGCATTTCCCCTGTGTTGTGGGTTGTGCTGCCAGTTGCCGCCTTGGCGACTGACGTTTCGATTGAAATTGTTGTTACGATTGAAATTATTATTGTTGTTGATATTGACATTTCCGCCGTTCCAATCGCAATCTCCCCAGTGGCCGCCCCAAGCGCCCCAGGCGGCGGCACCCAGCGCAATTCCCGCGCCCCACATTAAAGCTGTTCCTGGCACGTAGCCTGGATAGGTATAGGGATAGTAAGGATATTCAACAGGGGCAGGCCCGTACACCACAGTCGGGTCGTAAGACGGGACATAGACTACGTCGGGATTGGCTTGTTCGATTGTGATCACCTGCTTGCCGCTGGATACTGTTTCGGTCTGCACTACCGATTGGGCGCTGGTTTTTAGATTTCCCGTTCCCTGAGCCTTTGCACGCATGCGTTGCACTGCGTCCATCATGTCAGATTGCTGCGCCAGGAGTGCGTTTCCCAAATCTGTCGTCCACTGAATATTGCCCGCCATCCGCTGCACGACGTCTGGAAACTCTACTAATGATTGGACGCTTGGGTCCCACGGCTGCTTTGCCACAGCGTCCGCCAGCGCTTGGCCTTGCAAATTCTTGTTGTTATTCATCCACTGTTGAAGCTGAACTACTTCCAGTGGATAGGTCGAAGCGGCGAGAGTCTGCGCCAGGAGCGGATCGGGGTACAGCGCGATTGGCGCAACTAAAGAATCTAACTCACCACTTGGAAGCTTCGGAGCCTCCTCGGTGTCCGAGGTTGTTGTGTTCATGACCTGCGATTGCGCCTGCTGCGCGAATGCGCTGGACCCCGATGAGATGAATGCGAGACCAAGGACGGCGATCACGCAATGGAATAATTTACGGCTTTGTGATTTCATAATTTCTTGCTTTTCAACCGTTGTATGCACGTATAGATGAATTTTACCGACCGGCAATGTTAGACTTTCGTCCAATAGTGTCGTCGGATACAAATCGTAGTTTCAGCAAACCAATTGGAAGGAATCCCGGCTACTGTCACCATTCCACGCGCACGCGCGAGGAGCGTGGTTCCGCGTTGACACCCTGTTGACGGTATGAGCGTCTGAAATGGCCGCTTTGTGTCGCTAGTGTTCGCACATGCACGAGTGACTTCGACTCGTTAGG
>Ga0306920_100009680_pt1 | contig 12876 bp, 11 predicted proteins | sample flu12Cox44000170_FD_204666 | JGI IMG/M metagenome (GOLD analysis project Ga0306920, IMG submission 204666) | Lab enrichment of tropical soil microbial communities from Luquillo Experimental Forest, Puerto Rico - flux4day.12C.oxic.44.000.170 (v2)... | ecosystem: Environmental > Terrestrial >...
TCGCTATACTCGGACGGGGAGGAGCCCAAGGTGTCCGTCCAGACGGTAGAGCGCAAACTTGCTGCGATCTTCGCCGCCGACATAGCTGGCTACAGCCGGTTGATGGCGCGCGACGAGGTTGCCACGCTCGCCCGACTGAAGGCTTGCCGGGCTATCATCGACGGGCTGATCGCGTCGCACCGCGGCCGCATCTTCAACACCGCCGGGGACAGCGTGGTCGCCGACTTCGCCAGCGCGGTCGATGCCGTGCAATGTGCCGTCGCGGTGCAGGCCGCGATAGTGACAGAGAATGCCGGACGAGCAGCCGATGAACCGATGCAATTCCGCATCGGTGTGCATGTTGGCGATGTCATCGTCGACGAAAGCAATCTGCTCGGTGACAGCGTCAACATCGCCGCCCGCCTCGAAGCGCTCGCCGAGCCGGGTTCGATTTATGTCTCAGCTCCCGCGCGCGATCACATCGGCAACAAGCTGCCGCTGGGTTTCGACGATCTCGGCGATCAGCAGGTCAAAAACATCGCGCAGGCGATCCGGGTGTACCGGGTGCAGACCGAAGCATTGGCGTCTAAACCCATTGCCGCCCCGCCGCTGCCCGACAAGCCGTCGATCGCGGTGCTGCCGTTCCAGAACATGAGCGGTGACCCGGAGCAGGAATATTTCGCCGATGGCATGGTCGAGGAAATCATCACCGCGCTCAGTCGAATCCGCTGGCTGTTCGTCATCGCCCGCAACTCGAGCTTTACGTACAAGGGTCAAGCCGTCGACGTGAAGCAAGTGGGGCGCGCGCTCGGCGTACGCTACGTGCTCGAAGGCTCGGTGCGCAAAGCCGGCGGCCGGGTGAGGATCACCGCCCAGCTGATCGACGCCATCACCGGCACGCATCTCTGGGCCAACCGCTTTGACGGCTCGCTCGAGGATGTCTTCGACCTACAGGACAAGGTGGCATCGAGCGTTGCCGGGGTCATCGAGCCGGCGTTGCAGGCCGCCGAGATGGCGCGTGCGACCCGCAAGCCGACAGAGAGCCTTGATGCTTACGATCTGTACCTGCGTGCTCTGGCTGAAGCCAATCGCCTCAGCGCGAACGGCATGCAGGACGCAGTCGACCTCCTGAAACAGGCCTTGGCAATCGATCGGAACTACCTGCCGGCGATAGCGCTGACCGTCTGGTGCCGGCTCCTTCAACGGACACACGGCTGGATACCCGCGACTGGGCCCGAGGTCGAAACAGGTCTACATCTCGCCAGGCGAGTGGTCGTGGCCGGCAGGGACGATCCCGAGGTTCTCTCTACGGCGAGCTACGCGCTAGCCGTTTTCGCGGGTGAGAATGAGACAGCGTTGCTCGGGATCGACCGAGCGCTGATGCTGAACTCCAACGCCGCCCAAGCTTGGCAGCTGAAGGGGCTGGTTTGCTGCTTCTTGGAGCGTCCGGGACAAGCGATTGAAACACTAGAACGGTCGATGCGTTTGAGCCCGCTCGATCCGCGCAGCTACATTACGAAATTTGGCCTGGGCATGGCGCATTTCATAGCCGGGCGTTACCAGGAGGCACTCGGCTGGGTCGAGCAATCCTTGCAAGAGCAGCCCCACTACGTGCCGCCGTTGCGCTATCGGACTGTCATCCTTGCCCATCTCGACCGCCTTGAGGAGGCGCAGGCAGCGTTGCGGCAGCTGCTCGAACTGTTCCCAACCTTGACGATAGCAAGCTATTGGGCGACCTCGCCAGCAGGCTTCAGCATGTCGAAGAAAACGCGAGCCGCTGTGGAGGCAGGGTTGCGGAAAGCTGGGCTGCCGGAAGAATGACCGCATCTCGCCGGCTCGCGGCAATCCTTGCGGCCGATGTGGCGGGCTATTCACGGCTGATCGGTACCGATGAGGGCGGCACCCTCGAACGCCTCAAAGCACTGCGGCGCGAGCTCCTCGATCCGAAACTCGCCGAACACCGGGGCCGTTTGGTCAAGACTACCGGCGACGGGTTGCTCGTCGAGTTCGCCAGTGTGGTCGATGCGTTGCGCTGCGCCGTCGAAATGCAGCGCGAGATGACTGGGCGCAACGACGGTATTCCGCCCGACAATCGGATCGAATTTCGCATCGGCATCAATATGGGTGACATCGTCGTCGAGGATGGCGACATCTTTGGCGACGGGGTCAATGTCGCAGCCCGGCTCGAAGCTCTGGCCGAGCCGGGCGGGATTTGCGTCGCGGCGCGGGTGCAGGAGGACGCCGCGGGCCGGCTCGACCTCGCCTTTGAGGACATTGGCGAGCAGCAGCTCAAAAATATCGCCCGGCCTGTCCGCGCCTACCGCGTGGCCACATCCGCCCGCGGGGCGATTACGCGGCATGACGCCGATCCTCCGCTCCCCGATAAGCCGTCGATCGCGGTCCTTCCTTTCCAGAACATGAGCGCCGATCCCGAGCAGGAGTATTTCGCCGACGGCATGGTCGAGGAAATCACGACCGCCATTGCACGGCTGCCGTGGCTGTTCGTGATCGGGCGGAATTCGAGCTTTACGTATAAGGGTAAAGCGGTCGATGTGCGAGAGGTCTCGCGGGAGCTGGGCGTGCGGTACGTGCTCGAAGGGAGCGTGCGCAAAGCAGCCAACCGGGTGCGCATCACCGGCCAGCTGATCGATACCGCGACCGGCGCCCACATCTGGGCCGACCGCTTTGACGGGTCGCTCGACGATATTTTCGAATTGCAGGATCAGGTTGCGTCGAGGGTCATCGGGGCGATCGAGCCCAAGCTGCGCCAGTCGGAAATCGAGCGAGCGAATAGGAAGCCAACCGAGAGCCTCGATGCGTATGACTTGTATCTGCGGGCGCTGGCGGAGTGCAGCAAACCTGCCCGCCAAGACTGGTACGCGGCCATCGGCCTTCTCGGGCAAGCGCTTAGGCTCGATCCCTCTTATGCCCCGGCCGCCGGGTTGATCGGATATGTCCGTCGCGAACAAAATGTTGCGGGCGTCCAGCTATCACACGAGGAGATCGCGGAGGCGCTCCACTTGGCAAGGCATGCGCTCGCGATGGGTAGGGACGATCCCGACGCACTACGGTTGGCTGGGCCCACGCTTGCTGTCTTGGGCGGTGAACTCGCCGCGGCGATGAGCGCGCTCGATCGTGCAATCACGCTCAACCCAAATTCGGCGCAAGCGTGGCGCGAGAGCGGTGTCGTAAATTGCTTCGCAAACCGACCGGACGCTGCGATTGCCGCAGCGCAACACGCGATGAGGCTGAGCCCGCTTGATCCGCTCGGTCATAATTTCAAATGGGTGCTCGGCTTCGGACTGATGCTCGCGGGCCGATACCAGGAAGCTATGGAATGGGTGGATCGGTCGCTGCACGACCTACCGGAACATCACCCCGCGATCCGCGGCAAGGTGGCGCTCTGTGGTTATCTCGGCCGAGCCGAGGAGGCACGCCAGTGGATTGGTCGTCTGACGGAAGACAACCCAGCGAGGACGATCGCCAGCTTCAAAGCATACGCGTCCAAGTACCAAGTACCGGAGACGATTGCCGTATGGGTCGAGGGCTTCCGCAAGGCCGGACTGCCTGAGCAATGACTGTCACCCGCCGACTTGCCGCGATCCTCGCCGCCGATGTGCGAAGGTCCGCTGTCAAAGGATGGGCATCACACGCCGGGAAAATCGGGAATGGCGGGTCTCCACCCAATTGAGGCGATCCCGGCGAGTGTCGCGAACGGCAGCTGTGGGGCGAGGCAGTGTGAAAAGACGATCGCCGCCAACCATTGGGCAATTTACTGTCGTTGCGCGGGGCTGCGGCATTGCGAACACTTCGGATGCACAATTCTAAGAGCAATAGGATTACTGGTTTTCATCAGGGTAGTGACTTTTCACACGGCCTCGGGCACGAAGACCCGTTCCAGCGGCGAAGGCTGTGCGGCCGGTGTCGGTTTAGTTAAGATGGTGTATCGCGGCGGCCGCGGCTCACACTTGGATGATGAGTGCGCGTCCCCTTTCTCCGACGATAGCGGATTGAGGTCGGGCGACCTCGATCATAGAGAAAGGAGCGATGAGATGGTGCATTTCGTTGGTCTGGACGTGTCGGTAAAGACAACGTCGGTCTGCGTGGTCGACGATTCTGGCAGGGTAATCTTGGAGCAGAAAGTACCGACCGATCCGGCCGATATCATCGCCATTCTGACCTCGCTCGGCGTGAGCTTCGGCCGGATCGGGATCGAGGCTGGCCCGCTGTCGCAGTGGCTGGTCAATGCGCTGACGGCGGCCAATCTGCCGGTGATCTGCGTGGAGACGCGGCACATGAAGGCTTTGCTGACGGCGCAGAAAATCAGCAAGACGGACCGCAACGATGCGCGCGGGATCGCGCAGATGATGCGGGTCGGCCTGTTCAAGCCGGTGCATGTGAAGACGCTGGTTGCCCAGGAACAGCGGATGCTGCTGACCAGCCGCAAGCTGCTTCAGCGCAAGCTGCTGGACGTGGAGTCCGATTTGCGCGGCACGCTGCGCAATTTCGGTTTGAAAGTGGGCGTCGTCAGCAGCTTTCGATACGAGGCGCGGGTCCGCGAGCTCGTCGCAGGCTTCCCCAGGCTAGCCGCGATCGTCGAGCCGCTGCTCAGCGTCCGTCGGGTCATGCGGCAGCAGTTGGCCGTCCTGCAGAAGATGGTGCTGGATACCGTCCGCGGCGACCCGGTGTGCCGGCGGCTGATGACTGCCCCAGGGGTCGGCGCAGTGGTAGCGTTGACCTACCGTGCGACGGTCGACCAGCCGCAACGTTTCGTCCATTCCCGGGCGGTCGGCGCGCATGTCGGCCTGACGCCGAAGCGCTATCAGTCTGGCGAGACCGACTATGAAGGCGGGGTGTCCAAATGTGGCGATGCCCTGCTGCGCACGATGCTCTACGAGGCGGCACATGCACTGCTTACTCGCGGCGCAAAATGGTCGTGGCTGAAGGCATGGGGCGTGCGAGTGGCCCAACGACGCGGGATGCGTCGAGCGATCGTCGCCGTCGCCAGGCGGCTGGCTGTCATTCTGCACCGGATGTGGGTCGATGGTAGCGAGTTCCGGTGGAGCAAGGACAGCACCGCGGTTCCTGCGGTTGCCTGAAGCCGCCGCGGAGAACGCAGGAAAACCGCCCTCAAGGAGATCAACGCGTTCTGCCTCGGCAGAAAAATGTCCCCGCGGGGACGACGGGTGGGGTGAGTTCGTAATGTCCGCTGATCCTGCCGCTAATCTGCGGCAAGGGCGCCCGATAGATTGAGCCTCCCCATCCTTCTCATCCCATCATGAGGCGGCCTGACGCCAACCTCGAAGAGAAGCGAGAGCCCCGTATGACAGGTAAGCCGACGCGCAGTACGAGGTGATCAGGGTGCGTCTTGACATTGGCCGCGATAGAGAAGCGGACATTGTCGGAATCTGATCTGCCCCATCCGAGCTGCTGCGCCATGCCACGGAACCGATTGCTTGGACCCACTAGCGGGCACCACGCCCAGCAGCCCACTTGGTCGAGCACCCGGGTCGGCGTGCCCGAGCGCCCGACGCCAAATATCGCGCCGGCATGGCTCGGCGAGGAACCGGCAGACGAACCGCACCTGAAGGCGCTTGGCCGCCTACCCTTCTGATGAGATGGTCTGCTGGCCGGTCAGCCCTCGCGTCGGCAACGCGAAGGACAACGATCCGGATTTGGTCAAGCCGATTGTTCTACAGTGAGCGAGCGGCGATGCCAATCGCGGCGGCCGGTGATACACTAAGCTCGGTGCCCGGATCGGGAGCGATCAAACCAATGCGTGACGCGGAAATCGTAAAAGCTGTGCAGTTGCTGGACTTGATGATCGAGCATTTTGCCGACGACGCTCACTGGACGCGCGGCCGTTATGATGACGAAAACGGCGGCCATTGCCTCGTCGGTGCTCTTCTGCATCTGAGCCGCAAGCATTCCCTACCACGGGCGCCGGCGATCGCGCTCCTGCAGGATGCGATGCCCCGTCCTGGCCTTCCGCTTGTGCACTTCAACGACAGGTGTTGCGGCAGCGTCGCCGAACTGCGCTCCATCATCCTTGAGGCCCGCCGCCTCGCCGACGATCATGCGGAGCAAGACCGGGCGGCCGCCGCGGCCAAGACCTGGTTGCTTGCCCAGATCGGCAAAAAAAGGAGAGCGTCGTCGGATATCGCAGACACGGCGCCGAAGCCGTTCGCCCCCGAACGCCTCGCCGCGTAACGACCGACCGCAACAGCTGGTGATCCGTAAGTTCACGCGCAGCTTGCCCCCGCCATGTTTTTTAGTTGGAGGCCCGGCGGCGGCCGGGCCATCCCGCGGCAACACCTGATGCGACAATTTTTGGATATCGTACACCGCCGTCTGGAGGGCCGGGCCGATGCGGTGTTTTCCATGACGAGGCGATCGACCGCATTTCCCCCTTGCTCGATCGTCGATCTCGAAAACCCCGGTTCCCCCAACCGGGGTTTTCTTCATTGGCAGCCGTGACTCTGGCTCAATCCGCCACGGCTGCGCCTTCGGCACCGGTCGTTGCCGCCATATGCGCCGCCGAAATCCTCGGCCTGGCCGGATTCTCGATTGTTCCTGCGCTGCTGCCGCAGTTCATCGCGGCCTGGTCGCTGACCAACACGCAAGCCGGCTGGCTCGCGGGGATCCCCTCCGCCGGTTATATGCTCGCCGTCATTCCTCTGGTCAGCCTGACCGACCGGCGGCCGGCCCGGCAACTCTATCTCGCCTCGAGCGTCCTCAGCGCGCTGTCCTGCTTCGGCATGGCGCTATCCGACAGTCTGTGCCTGGCGCCGGGATTCCGCGCTTTGGCCGGCATCGCCATGGCCGGCATGTATATGCCCGGCCTGCGGGCACTCACGCATGGCGTCGAAGGGGCGGCCCGAGCCCGCATTGCGGCATGGTACACTAGCTCTTTCACCATCGGCGCCTCGCTGTCGTTCCTGTTCGGACGGGTCGGAACGCTGCTGGGCTGGCGCAGCGCTTTTGTTATCGCCGGTATTCTCGGCGTCGCCGCCGTCTTCATTGCCCTAGCGGCATTGCCGGGTGGGGATACCGAAGGCGAGGACGATCCCCAGCCGCTGCTCGACTTTCGCTCGGTGCTCGCAAACCGGGATGTCCGCGCCCTGATCGTCGGCTACGCCGCGGCCATTTGGGGCTGCGTCGGATTGCGGCAGTGGATTGTCGTCTTCCTGACCTTCCGTGCCGGCGATCAGGCCGCTGATCCCGCACAAGCCTGGACCATTCTGGCGGTCGGAGCGGTGATCAATTTTCTCGGCGTGCCCGCCGGCCTGATCGGCAACGAGCTCTCGATCCGCTATGGGCTGCGCATCATCGCCACCCTGGTCTTCGTTCTTTCGGCCTTTGCCGGCGGTTTGTTCGGCTTCACCGCGATGCTGCCCTACATCGCCGTGCTGGGACTTTCCGTGGTTGCCGGGTTCATCGTACAGGGCAACTTTTCCAATCTCACTTCGGGCGTGCTCGCCGTTGCCGCCCCGCGTTATCTGGGAGCAACGATTGGGCTCTACTCCTGCATCGGCTTTGGCGCCAGCTTCCTCGGCACACTCCTGTTCGGCGTGACACTCGACCTATTCGGCGGGACGTCGCAGCTCGCCGCCTGGGCGGTGAGCTTCGGCATCTGTGGACTTGCTTGCTTAGCGGGCGCCGCGGCGACCGTTTTCCTACCCCGGAACATCTGGCAACGCTGATCTCGCAGAGCTGGCCGGGGCAGGTGCAGCCGTCGGTCTTGCCCTCAGCATCAGCAGCGCGAAAAGCGCGCTCAGGCTGAGGCCGGCCGAGATCGCCAGCACGCTGATGCCCATATAATCCATCAGAAGACCGAACAGCAGCGGCGATGCCGCCTGCGTCGCGCGCGCCGGCGCGCCGAGAATGCCGCTGCGCAGCCCATAACCGGCCGGCCCGAAGATCGCCAACGGCACGGTCCCCTTGGCGATCGTCAGAAGACCGTTGCCCGCGCCATGCAGCACCGCGAACGCGGTGATCGCACCGGGACCTAAAACCGCAAGGATTACCGCCCCGATTGGATGCAGCAGGGCGGCGAGCCGCGCCGACACCAGTGGATGCACCATGCGCAGCGCCCCGAACTCGACGAGACGGGCCGCGACCTGCGCCGGTCCAACCAAGGCGGCAGCGGCAATCGCGCCCGTCGTGCTGGCGCCGGCGATCTCGAGGAGGCGCGGCAAATGGGCGGCCATAGCCCCCGTCACAAACCAGGTAGCGGCGAACACGAAGGCCAGGATCGCCATCGCGCCACGCGGAGCCGGGGACACCTCTCCTTCCAGCTTCGAGCCACGGACCGGCGGCGGCGCGCGCGGGATCAGCAGCCGGTTCAAGGGCAGCCCGATCACGATGTGCAGCGCCGCCCAGATCAGGCACGCAGCGCGCCAGCCGAATTGCGCGTCCAGAAAGGCCGAGAGCGGCCATCCGACTGTGCTGGCAAAGCCGGCGATCAAGGTGATGCCGGTGATCGGTCCGCGCGCGGCGCGGCCATATAGCCCGGTGAGCGTGGCGAAAGCGGGATCGTAAAGGCCCATCGCCATGCGGACGCCAAGGACCGCCCAGGCCAGAGTCAGAGTCAAAAACCCCTGGGTGGCACCGAGCAGGACGAGCCCCGCCGCCAGGACCAGATTGGACAGCGCCAGCACGCCGCGGCCGCCGCGGTTGTCGATCGCACGGCCGACGGCAGGACCCAGCACGGCCGACAGCAGCAGCGCGCCCGAGAACAGGCCGAACACCGTCGTCCGCGATAGACCGAGACCCTGCGCGATCGGATCGGCCAGGATCGCCGGCAGGTAATAACTCGATCCCCAGGCAAGCGTCTGCGCCGTTCCGAGCGCAGCGACGACGATCGAGCGCCTCACTCGGTAGCGCCCTTACCGAGCAATCGGTCGACGATCACAGCGGCCGTCCAATTGCCCATGGCGCCGGTGAATTCCAATTTCCTCGAAACCGAGGCCTTTCAGAAGGGCGCGGCTTGCCGTGTTCTCCGGAAATACCCGGCTGGTAAGCTTGTGCATCCCTCGTGCCGTTGCTGTTTCGATCAACGCCGCAAGGGCCGTGCGGCCGGCACCGTGGCCGCGATAATCCCGCCTCACATAGACCGAGAACTCGCCGATGCCGCGGTAACAGGGGCGGCTGCTGTAGGGAAACGACGCCGCGAAAGCGACAGGGCCGGTTACCCCGGTTTCGGCGACCACCACGAGATGCTGTCCAGTGAACCATCCGGCAATGTCTGTAGCCGAGCGCGGCTCGGTCTCGAACGTGGCGATCCGGTCGGCGATGCCCTGATTGTAGATTTCCGCGATCGCGGCCGCATCGGCGATTGTTGCCGCCCGCGTCCTCAATTCGATAGTGTCGGGCCCATCGCCGGCCTGCTTGCTCCTTACCATGGATCCACTGTCTTTAAGAATTTTATTATGCGCGGCAGCACCAGTTCACTGCGTGCGTAGGCCTCACAGTGGCAAGCCGGGTAACGAGAAGAAAGTCACCCCCCGCATGCGACGGCTGCATTTTTCGACCTCTGGGTAGACAGGATCCATGTTGCCGGCATAGAGGCAGCACGGCATCGGCATGGCCGCAAGCATGTCTTCGAGGGCGGGCCTGTCCTGAGCAAGCGCCAGATAGGCCCCGAGATCCGCCGAACGAAGCCGCTGCTTCCGCACGGCCGACTCCGGCCCAAACATTTCCTCCATGCCCACGACGAACGCTTCCCCGCCTTGTGATATGCCCCTTCGGACTACCTGCCGGAGAGACTCCAAGCTGCGTGCATACGGATGTTGTCCCCCAATCACCAAGGCACGAAATCTTTCTTGAGAATATTTGGCGGTCCCAAAGCCGATCCACCCACCCATCGAGTAGCCCCAAAAAAGCGCCTTTGCGATCTTCAACGCGTCCAATACTGCGACAACATCCGCTACCCTTCGGTTCAGCGCATAGGCGTCAGGATCGTGCGGCTTGTCACTGGCCCCATGCCCTCGCGCATCAATGAGGATGAGTCGATAGTCCGATTTTAAGGCCTCGACATAGCCGGCTTCGTACCAGTCCTGCACGCTTTCGGTAAAGCCATGCTGGAGCACAAGCGCGGGCCCTTCTCCTTCCACCTCGAAGTGGATTCGAACACCTCCGTTGTTGGCATATGACATCGCCTTCCCTCCCACAGTTGCCGGATCTGCCGACGCCCACGGGTTCGGAGCTTCCGAGAAAAATCACGCGGGAAAAGCCTGTTCCCGGCGCTCGTACCAGCCGCGCGTCCGCAATACAATCCGCACGACCGACAGCATGACCGGCACTTCGACCAGCACGCCGACGACGGTTGTCAGCGCCGCCCCGGACTGAAAGCCGAACAGCGCGATCGCGGCGGCGACCGCGAGCTCGAAAAAGTTGGATGCGCCGATCAGGGCTGACGGGCAGGCAACGTTGTGCGAGACGCCGAGGACGCGGTTGATCGCGTAGGCAATGCCGGCATTGAGATAGACCTGAATGATAATCGGCACCGCCAGCAGCGCGATGATGAGCGGTTGACGGACAATCTGCTCGCCCTGGAAACCGAACAGCAACACAAGGGTCGCCAATAGAGCGAGAAGAGAAATCGGTTGCAGTTTCCGAAGGGTCTGTGCCAACGCAACCTCGCCGCCCCTCGACATCAAGGATCGCCGCCACCACTGCGCCGCGATTACCGGTACGACGATGTAGAGGATCACCGACAGAAACAAGGTCGACCATGGTACGGTGATCGAGGACAAGCCCAGCAGCAACCCGACGATCGGCGCAAAGGCGAACACCATGATGGTGTCATTGAGCGCGACCTGAGTCAGGGTGAAATTCGGCTCGCCGTCGGTCAGGTTGGACCACACGAACACCATCGCGGTGCATGGCGCCGCTGCGAGAATAATGAGGCCGGCGATATAGCTGTCGATCTGTCCCGTCGGCAGCAACGGCCGGAATAGCCAGCCGATGAACAGCCAGCTGAGGATCGCCATGCTGAAGGGCTTGACCAGCCAGTTGATGCCGACGGTCACGGCAATGCCGCGCCATTGCTCAGTGACCCGGTGCAGCGCCCCGAAATCGACCTTCAGTAGCATCGGGACAATCATCAGCCAGATCAGCACGGCGACGGGGATATTGACTTCGGCCACGGTCACGCGGCCGAGCATCTGGAACGGTGCTGGGAGTAACCGGCCAAGGACGATGCCGGCAATGATGCACAGCGCCACCCAAAGGCTCAGATAGCGCTCAAAGCTCCCCAGCGCCGGCGCCGCCCGGCGCCGGCTTGTGTCAGTGACGGATGTCATCAGAGCTCCAGTTTTGATGCGGTTATGTTGGAGACCAAGCCGAGGCGGCCGATCTCGTCGACATTGTGTTTGATCATCATGACCGGCGCACCCGGTTTGGCGAACTCGTCCCAGCTTTTGCTGCGCAGTCGGCTGGTATCGAGGTGCGCCTTTTCGAGCAGATCGAACGCAAGCGGATGCACGGCACCTTTCGGAAAACTGCCGGCGCTGTAGCCTTTGAACTGGCCCTCGCCCCAATGATCGATCAGCGCCTCGGCGAGAATGCTCCGCGCGGAATTGCCAGTGCACAGAAACAGCACATTGTAGATCCCCCCGCCCGTCATGGCTCACCCGCCACGCTCAAGGCTTGCGGGCTTCGACCATGGCGGAAGCTATGTAATTTTCGATACCGCGACCGGACGCCCAGCTCTCGACTATCTTGCGGCTTTCGAAGTTGGGCGTGACGCGAGCATCCACAAAGCCGGCTTCGCTCAGCCAGGCTTCAATGCGCTCGGCCGGTGCCGCACCGGCGACGCAGCCGCAGAGGAGTGCCGGATCGGCTCGCAACTCGGCCGGCAATGGCACGATGTTGATGACATCGGAGACGGCGAGCCGGCCGCCTGACTTCAGCACCCGAAACGCCTCACGAAACACCTGCGCCTTATCGGGAACGAGATTGATCACACAATTCGAGATCACGAGGTCGGCCGTGTTGTCCGCGATCGGCAGATGTTCCAGTTCCCCGAGGCGGAATTCGACATTGCGCGCGCCGATGAAGGCTGCGTTGTCGCGCGCCTTTTTGAGCATCTCATGGGTCATGTCGACGCCGATCACCTGGCCGGCGTCACCGACCTGCCGCGCGGCGAGAAAACAATCGAATCCGGCACCACTACCGAGATCGACGACGACCTCGCCCGGCTGCATCGCAGCAATTGCCTGCGGGTTGCCGCAGCCAAGGCCGAGATTGGCGCCCTCGGGAACCGCCGCCAGCTCCGCCTCCGAATAACCCATCCGTCGCGCCTTGTCGTGAGAGGCGGTCTCGGGACCGCAACAAGACGAGGGTGCCGGTGCGCAACAGCTTGCCTCGCTTGCCTCTGCCGCGATACCGCCATAGCGCGCGCGCGCACCATTTCCTTGATCGCTGCGTCATCCATTGTGGTCTCTCCCTTTAGGCGGCCGTGGTCTTCGGCGCGGCGCTACTGCAGCCGACGGCCGGATCGCAAACCGGGGCACAAACGGCATCGCGCCCGCAGCAGTTTTCAGTGAGGTAAGCCAGCAGCGCGTTCATCGCGCTATATTCGGCCGAATAGATCAGCTGCCGACTGAGCCGGCGCTGCGTGATCAGCCCGGCGTGGACGAGCTGCGCCAGGTGGAAGGAGAGGGACGAGGGCTGTACCCCGAGCCGCTCGGCGATCACGCCGGCGCGAAGACCCGCGGGCCCGGCCGTGACCAACAATCGGAATAGTGCTAGCCGGGTCTCCTGAGCAAGAGCGCCGAGAGCGGCGATCGCACGTTTTTCATCCATAGCCGCGATGTCCATATTTCAACGACGATCAAATGGATGTTCCGCGGCATGCTTCAAGAGCACATTTTGAAAATTGTTAAAGTACCG
>Ga0306920_100009681_pt1 | contig 12876 bp, 8 predicted proteins | sample flu12Cox44000170_FD_204666 | JGI IMG/M metagenome (GOLD analysis project Ga0306920, IMG submission 204666) | Lab enrichment of tropical soil microbial communities from Luquillo Experimental Forest, Puerto Rico - flux4day.12C.oxic.44.000.170 (v2)... | ecosystem: Environmental > Terrestrial >...
CGTCAAGTGGAAGCTCGAGACGCGGACCGTCGGCGGTCTCGATCGTGCCCTCGTCGCCCCAGTCGACCTGGGCCTGCTGGCCGGGGAGGACCTCGAAGCGGCGGTGCAGGTCGATCGGGTGCGGTGCGATCCGGGGTCGTGCCTCTGCCACGTAGAGCTTCACGCGCTGGTAGGTGCCGCCGAAGCCGTGCTCAGCGACCAGGCGCTCGTGGATCACCGAGGCCCTCAGCCTCGGCTGACGGCGCAGCCACTCGTCGACGACCCCGGTGAACGGGTCGATCAGCTTGGTCTGGCGTCGGTGGCGGTCCACCCTCGGCGGCGCCGTCGGCGCCTCTTCTTGCAGGTACTCCTTCGCGGTGCGCCAGTCACAGCCCGCCTCCCGGCCGACCTCGGCCCAGGCAGTGTTGCCCCGATCGGTTGACTTCGCCTCCACTGAACCTAGGTCTCAGAGCGCGGTCCATCCTCCGTCGACAACGAGCACCTGGCCAGTCACATAGCTAGAAGCGTCGCTCGCGAGAAAGAGGATGGGACCGTCGAGATCCTCCAACGTCGGCAGTCGGGCCAGGAGGGTGTGGCGTCGGATGGAGTCAGCGAAGGCTTCATCCGCGAGGTAGCCAGTGAGCGCCGTCGGGAAGTAGCCGGGCGCGAGGGCGTTGACCCGGACGCCCTGAGGTCCCCACTGCGCCGCGAGATTCCTCGTCAGGCTGATCAGCGCTCCCTTGGTCGCGTGGTAAGCCGCCATGGGTCCCGTTGAAGAGACCAGGCCATAGATCGACGCAACGTTCACGACGGTCGCTCCCACGCTTGACGCGAACAACGCTCTCGCACTCAGCCGACAGAGATCGAGGACGCTGACGAGATTGACGTCCACGACCGTCGTCAGGTCTTCCAGCGTCTGTTCGTCGATGGGACCGTCATCGCACATTCCTGCGTTGTTCACAAGCACATCGAGGTGCCCGTGCCGTTGGACCGTCCTTTGGATCTCATGTCGACAACTGGCGTTCGTCAGGTCACCGACAACGATCTCCAGACCGGGGAGCTCGGACTGGAGCTTCTCCAGGAGGTCGCGTCGGCGAGCCGTCGCGATGACATGTGCACCTGCTCCTGCCAGGACCCGGGCGAAGCGCTCCCCGATGCCGGACGATGCCCCTGTCACCACAGCGATGCGGCCTTCGAGGCCCCAGGTGCTGGTCGGAAGTCCGCTCACCGACGAAGAAGGTTACAGATGTACTCCGATTGTCCGAGGAGCGGTCGAGACGGACCCCCGCCACCGACGCCTCTCGGCGCCGAGTGGAGTGCAATGCGTTTGAACGTTGCGACGTTGAGCCGGAGCTGGCAGCCGACCGCACGGCGCCTCCGTTCCCGTGTGGTCACATATGGCTGCTTCCCGGCGGGCCGATCGGTTGCGCCGTCCGGAGACAGTGGGCACGACGCCCTCTGGAGGATGGAAGGGGTAGCGATGCGTGATCATGAGGTTGGAACTCGCGAGCGGTGGCTTGCAGCACGCAAGGAGTTGCTCACCGAGGAAAAGGAGCTCTTCCGTCGCGGCGACGAACTTGCAAAGAAGCGTCAGCGACTCCCATGGGTCCCGGTGGGCAAGGAGTACCTCTTTGACACGGAGGCCGGCCAGAAGTCCCTCGCAGAGCTCTTCGCCGGTCGCCCGCAGCTCATGATCTACCACTTCATGTTCGGGGAGGGCTTCAACCTGACACCTGAGCGCCAGGGGTGCACCGGCTGTTCCCTGGTCGCAGACCACTTCGACGCGGTCATTCCGCACCTGAACGGCGGGCGCAACGTGACGTTCGTGGCGGCATCGATTGCGCCGCTTCGGCAACTCCTCGACTACAAGAGACAGATGGGATGGGGCTTCCCTTGGGTCTCCTCGGCTGGCAGCGACTTCAACTACGACTTCGGCGTCGCATTCACAGAGGATCAGCAGGCGAACGGCGCCGAGTACAACTATGCCCACGTCGAGCATCCGCCATCCCAGAGGGAGGGCATGAGCACCTTCGTGCTAGCGGACGGTGTGGTCCACCACACCTATTCCTCCTACTCCCGTGGCGTTGAGTCGCTCATGGGGATCTACCAGTATCTCGATCTCGCGCCATTTGGGCGGGACGAGAACGATCTTGAGTACAAGCAAGCCTGGTGGCGTCGGCACGACGAGTATCCGTCACCTCAGCCGTAGCCGCATCCGCGGGTCGCGTACCACCAACTGCCTCGTCCGTTCCAGGGCGGCATCGCGACGTGGCCATGGTGATGACGCTTGACGGCAACTCACACATGGCCAGCATCTGGTTGGCAGTGAAGAGGTTCGAAGGTTGAAGTCCCTGCGCCTCCACTGCGAGAACAGACTGCGATTTGCAACGCCCGTCTGGACGTCGGCGCGCGGCCAGATCTGGGCCACCGCCTCAGGCAGGCCGTTCAGCCCGTCGCAACAGACGATGAGCGCGTCGACGGCACCGCGGTCCTTGAGCTCGGACAGCACCGTGGAAGTTCGAGCGCTTCGTCGCTTGAGTTCTATCGCCCGTGCTCTGGGAAAGCGCGTAGCTTTGGCTTCCGGTCAATGTCGATGGCGAGCGCCGACGACGCGACCGCTGATTGCCTCCAGCGTCGGCCGTCTCGTCTCGTCCGGCACGCTGCAGTACTAAGTTGCCAGCGTGCGTGGCAGAGCGTTGGGCACTCTCGTCGCGATCGCGCTCACTGCGACGCTCCTCACATCCTGCTCCGCCGGTAAAAGTGAGCTCTGGACCCAAGTCCGCTCGGTCTGTGGAGCAGACCCGCCGACCGAACCCCTCTACTCAGGAAGGCCACTCGCCGCAACGACGGCACATGGGCTCTTAGTCGCGGTCTTCTCACATCACGCGTTCATCGGCGTGTGCATCGGTAGGGAGTCGGGCACCCTCCTCAGTCCGCCGCTCCGACGTTCAGCTCTCGGAAGGCACGCGATGTTGCCGTTGGCAACGGTCATGTTCGACGGCGTGTTCTGGACGCTCGTCGCCACGAAGCCTTGGATCAGCTCTGTCCGCATCGCGACGAGCGCGAATGGATGGCACTTGGATCCCACCATTCGTGTCGATCCAGGCCTGTTCCTGGGCTCGTTCACCGGAGGAGTTCGGGAGGCGATCGCCGTCGCTTACCAGTCGTCACGTGCAGTCGCCACAGTTCGCGTCGAACGATGCTGGTACCTCGGATTCATGCTCTTCAACCGAGCCTGCTGAGGATCTCCGAAACGAGTGCTGACCCGTCGGAACGTCGTCGGATCGAGTTCAGAGAGCGCCTCCTCATCGCGTTGATCAGTCAAGATGCGACGTCGATGCGTTTGACCGCGTGTCATCAGGTACGCAGATTCGCAATTTAATTCTGGATCCACGGTGATACCTTCGCCGCGAGATGGGCCGTCTGGCCGGAATGGCCTTGGTGGTGTCGCTGCTTGCGCCGTCCCCTGGGACTGCCGCGCAGGTCGCCGCCGCCGTGAAAGCTTCGACGTCGATCGAATCGATACCGAGCGACCTCACGCCGAGTCTGTCGTCGGTTCTGACGTCATCCGGCTACTGGAAGGCGGTGTCGACCGACTACATCAACAACAACTGCAATGCGCGGAACACGCCGTCTGTGCGAACCAAGCCAGCCGCATGCTTCTACGGCGACCTGTCTTCGAAGCGAGTCGTGATCCTGTACGGGGACTCAAACGCCGGCAACTGGGCGCCGGCGGCTGCCATCGCTGCGACGAAGCTCAAGCTGCTGCTCGCTCTCGTGGCGATGCCGGGCTGTGCCGATGGTTTCATGACGTACACCACAAGCGAAGTCGAGTTTCCCCAGGCCTGTGAGACCTGGCATGACCATCTGGCTCCTCTCGCGAAACGTCTCCATCCGATCGCGGTGCTCCTCGTCTCAGAGGGCTTCGCCCGACCGGCCCCCCGTGGCTGGTCGGCTGCGATCGCCAGGGCATTCCAGGTGCTGAGCGGCGGAAGCGCGAAGGCAAAGCGAATCGTGGTCGGCACGACCCCCGACTTTCTGGGCCCCGTTCCACAGTGTCTCGCGTCCTACCCAGCTGCGATCCAGACATGCGATGTCGACTACTCGAACTCGACGAGCCCGTACGCACAGGACCTGGCACGAGACTCCCGGGTCGCGGCCGCCTCCCATGCAACGTTGATGCCCACGACGAGATGGCTGTGCAACGCGGCCCTGTGCTCACCGATCGTGAACGACATGATGGTGTACCTCGATCGGGACCACTTCTCGATCGTGTACAGCCAGTGGCTCGCGGGCGTCTTCGGTGCAGCCCTCAGGAAGTACGGCCTCTAGCCAGGTCTGGCGAAGGGCTTCAGCCAAGAGGCACTCCTCGCTCGAAGCACGGTCGCACCTCTTCGACCGGCCCGCTGGGTCCACGCGTCGTGATCGCGGGCGTGCTGGCCGCGTCTCAGGCGGCCTCGCAGGAGCGCCGGAACGACGTCTGCACGACCCTGCCACGTCGCTGCGCAGCCCGCGGCTCGTCGAGGTCGTGTGCGTCGTGGACCAGAGCACCGCTGGCTGGCGCCACGCACGACCCCTCGGGGGCAGGCGTCCGGAAGCTGACGCCTGACCCCGTTGAGTCCGACGACTAGAGGTGCCCCACGCAGGTGCCGCCGTGCGCGTTGCTCGACGTCCCGTCGACGCAGGTGGTGCCACCCCAGACGACCGAGTTGAAGTTCGCCCCCTTGGTCGTCGCGCCCGTGAGGTTCGCGCTCTTGAGGATTTCCAGGAGCAGGTTGGCGTAGCTGAGGTTCGCATGCTGCAGGTTCGCCCCGGTCAGGTCGGCGCTCTGCAGGTTCGCGTAGCTGAGGTTCGCGCCAGCGAGGTTCGCGCCGATAAGCACGGCTCCCAGAAGGTTCGCATGCACGAGGCTCGCGTTCTGCAGCTGAGCCCCCACGAGGACCGCACCCGCGAGGTTTGCGCCGGCAAGGTTGTACGCCCCGCTCGGGAGCTTCGGGAACTTCGCGAGCGACGTGTTCACGTACCCCGTGGTCGGCCCTCCCGAGCTGCTGAGGAAGCTCGGGTCGCCGAGGTAGCTCACCGTGAGGGTGTGCTTGCCGATCGTGAGCGCGCTCGTCGTGAGAGTGGCCACCCCGCTTCCGTTGAGCGCTCCGGTCCCGAGCAGCGTCGAGCCGTCGAGGAAGCGAACGGTGCCCGTGGGCGTTCCCGCACCGGGCGCCGTTGCCGTCACCGTCGCGGTGATGGTCAGCGGTTGACCGGATGTCACGGTCGGGCCCGAGGTGCCGAGCTGCGTTGAGGTGGACGCCTTGTTGACGATGTCGGAGTCCGTGGCCGAGGCGCTGCCCAAGAAGCTGCCGTCCCCGCTGTAGGTGGCGGTGACGCCATGGGTCGCGACCGAGAGGCTGGCTGTCGTGCAGGTCGCCTGGCCGTTCGTGCCCAGCGTCACGCTCCCGCACGTCGGGATGTCGCTCGAGCCGTCCATGAACTCGACGGTGCCCGTTGGCGTGCCCGCCCCGGGGTTGGTCACCGACACGGTGGCCGTGAACGTCACCGACTGGCCGAAGACCGACGGGTTAGGCGCCGAGACAAGCCCGGTGGACGTCGACGCCCTGTCCACTTCGTGGCTGACCGGGCTGCTCTGGCTGCCCTCGTACGTACCATCGCTGACGTACTCGGCCGTGATCGAGTGCCCTGAGCTGACCGACAGCCCGCCGGTCGAGATCGTGGCCGACGTCACCCCGCCGACGGTGCTGAGCGTCCCGATCCCGATCGGCGTGCCGCCGTCGTAGAACTGGACCGTGCCCGTTGGGGGGCCAGAGGGCGAGCCCGCACCGGTCGGCATGACCGCCGCGGTGAACATCGCTGACTGCCCGAAGACGGTGGGGCCGATGTCGTCGGCCACCGTGGTCTGCGTCGGGTACAAGATCGTCTCGGGGAGGATCGCGGTGCTCGTGCCGCCAGCCTGGTCCGTCGTCGTCACGGTCACCGTGTAGTTGCCGGACGCCGAGTAGTCGTGCGTGCCGGTGAACGGCAGCAACCACCCGCCGGGGACCTGTGATTGGGACCCGAGGAGGAAGTTCGGATCGCACAGGAAGCCCTGCGTGTAGCAGCCGCCGTAGTTGCTCGCACGCTCCGGTGGCGAGCCGTCGCCCCAGTCGACCGACACCGACTCGACGTCCTCGCTCCCCGCGTGGATGACGCCGCCGAGCACCGTGACCGTCCCCGGCGGGTTGATCGTCTGGTTGACCGCTCCAAGGCAGATCGAGGACGGGCTGGTCCGGTTGCACACCGGGTCGAACCCGACGGTCGGCGGGACTGCCGCAACGTTCACCGTGATCGTGGGCGAGCTGGTCGTCCGTCCGGCTGCGTCCGTCACGGTCGCACTGACCGTGAACGGCCCGTTGGTCGGGAATGTGAAGGTGGCGGGGTTGCCGGTCACCGTGACGGTCGGCGGCGGGCACGGGATCGGGTGCTGCTGCGGGTCCGTGCAGATCTTCAAAGGTGGGTTGACGGGCTTGTCGAGGATCGTCCACGTGGTCGTGAGCGGCGAGCCGACCGAAGAGAACGCCGCCGTCGACAGCTGCACCGGCGTCCCCTCGACGAGGGGACCCGAGCCGACGTGGAGCGTGCCGATGACCGGGTTGGGGTTGATGACCGCGGCCCGGTAGAGCTTGCCGTCGGCTCCCGTGTAGTCGATGACGCTGCTGTCGTCGCAGGAGCCGTCGGTCAGGCACGAGACCGAGACCCCGCCTGTGGAGCTCTGGTCCTTGACCGATACGAACCTGGTCCCGACCGTCGGCCAGTCAACGAGCCATGCCGTGTGGCCGTTGCCGTTCCAGTCCGTGTAGTGGATGCGCAGGGTCTGGGAGGTGGTCGTCGTGTTGGACGTGTCGGTCGTCGACTCGACGAACCAGTTGCCGACGGCATAGGCGCTGTCGGTCACCGAGTTGGCGGTGTCCTTCCAGGAGAGGGTCCCCGAGTCGTTCGCCGGCCCGAAGGTCGGGTTCGCGGCGGTGCCGGTGTTCTGCGCGATGTCGAACAGGGGATCGCTCGAGGACGCGGCCGGGATCGGCGGCGCGTTGAGGCAGCCCGCCTGGCAGGTCCCCGGGTCCGGGGTGGGAGAGGCCGCAGCGACGAACAGCCCGTACAGGCCTGTGTACTCGTCGGTGTTGCTCGTCGGTACCGCGTCCAGGTTGACGGGATTGTTCTCCGCCTTGCCGATGAGCGTCGCGATCTGGCTTGGCACGAGCTGCGCGTTGAAGGCTTGCACCGCGTAGAAGCCGACCGCGATCGCCCCGGCGATGGCGATACCGATGAGGGCCGCGATGCTGGCAACCCCCACGCCCACGGTCGCCGCGAACGGGGCCAGCGCTCCCACCGTTGCGGTGAGGCCGGCTGTCGTCGCCGTCGGGACCAGCGTGGCTGACAGCGACAGCGCTGTGATCGCGGCCGCCGCGCCAGCCGCGAAGCCGAAGCCGATCGCCACCTGCCGTGCAAGGTCTGCTGCGGCGGGCGTGTTGTACAGCTTGTTCTGCACGTCAGCTGCGCCCCACTGCACGAGCTGGTCGTAGCTCGGTCCGAATGGGCTGCATGCGGACATCTCTGGGCACGGCGTCCCGTTGCAGACCGGCTCGGTCTTGTCGTTGGGGTACTTGTCTTGGAACGGCTTCGGCGGGGTGAACACGCAGAAGCCCTGGGTGTAGTTGGTGCCGTTGACGTTGACGCACGCGGAGCCGTCGGTCGGGCACTGCGAGACCGCGCCCGCATAGTCCTGGGGCTGAACCGGACACGTCGAGCCGCCGCACAGGAAGTTCGTGATCTGGTCTTGCGATGGGTTGCTGGCGAGGAGGCTCGCCCAGCCGCTCTCGCTCAGTCCCGCCCACTTCACGTACTCGAGGCCGGCGTCTTGGGCCGCGATGACGGCCTCGCGCTGGTCGACGGCCTCGAGCCAGTCGACGACGTTCTGCTGGTCCGAGGTCCGACACCCGTTCCCGGGCGTCTGGCTCGGCGTGCAAGCGGACGCCGAGAGGGCGTCCGTGAACTCGAGCCACAGCGCGGACTCGGCGTCGACACGACCCCAGGTCTGCACCGCGGTCGCGTCGCTCTGCGGAAGGCCGTGGTCCTGCAGGGTGTTCTGGATCGCCTGGTTCTGGAAGTTCTGCAGCGCGGCGTACTGGGCGTCGGTCGTCCCGAAGATCCCGATCTGCGCGTTCGGGACGCTGGGCAGCAAGGGCGGCGGCGGCGTGGTGATGACGCCCCCGTCCGCGCCTGCGGTGGCAGGGCCGACCGCGAGGCCCATGATGGTCGCGAGCACGACCATCGCCCCCGCCACCAGTGACCTCAGGTAGAGCGTCGATCGCCTGTGTGCGCGCAACTGGTCCCCCTTCACGCTCCGGAGCGTGGGACGCACGGGCTGTCCGAGCGACCGCCTACGGAGCTGAGTTCGCGCGACCGTACGCGTCGGCGCGAACGTCAGGCGACCTCGCGACTACCCATCTTGGATGCGGGGCTGCCTATCTTGGTGAGGGCGTCTCGCCTGGGAGCGAGATGCCAAGCTGCGCAGCCGCGGCGACGGCACCCGCGCGGTCGCTCGCCCCTAGCTTCCGCAGGACGGCCGCGACGTGGTGATCGGCCGTACGCACGGAGACGAAGAGCCGCTGGGCGATCGCCCGGTTGCTGAGACCCGCGGCGAGCTGCTCGAGCACCTCCGCCTCGCGCGCCGTGAGGCCGGCGGGGTTCGCCGACGTGGTCGAGCGCGGCCCTCGTGGGAGCCCTCGGATCCCCGCCGCCCGGAGGCGTCCCGTGACGACGGATGCGGCCCGCGTCGCACCGAGCTCGAGCAGCCGCGTGAGCGCCTCGCGGCCTGCGTCGGGGTCGTCCCCGTCCTGGAGGGCGAGCGCGGCGTCGTAGGGGCAGTCGTGCTCCACCCACCACGCCGCGGCCGAACGCCAGTCGCCGCGCACCTGGCTGAGGTACGGCTCTGGGAGGCGCTCCGGCGCGACTGGTGGCTTGCCGGCCCTGTGACGCCAGCACTCGAGCTCGAAGGCGAACCATGGCTCGGCCTGCGGGGGCAGCCCGACGAGCCGCTCGACCGCGTCGTCGAGGTCGGCACGGGTCCCGACGAGCCAGGCGATCTCGGCGCGTGCGGCATCAGTTGCCACCTCGAGGTGGGAGTGCCCGGATGCGGCCGCGAACCGCGCCGCCTCTTCGAGGGGACGCGCCCAGCCGTCCTCCCCCCGTCGTGCGTGCAGGCGGGCCAGGACGAGGAGCGCGGTGCAGGCAGGCTGCGGGTGCTTTCCCGCCGGCGAGCTGAGGAGCGCGGTGGCGTTGCGCTCTGCGGCCTGCCACCGCCCCCGAACGAGGTCGCACTCGGCCTGGAGCGCCCGAAGCCATCCGAGCGAGGCGTCGAGCCCGAAGCGGATCGCGTGCGACGTAGCCTCGTCCAGCCGCTTCGCGGCCATGTCACAGTCCCGCCATCTGACGAGCATCCACGCCTCGTGCTGCAGCGCCCGCCCGACCGCGGCCTCGTCGCCGTTGCTGGCGGCGAGCTCGCGGCTCCGCTCGAGCAGCCTGAAGCCCGACGGATCCCCCCGACGGCACTCGATGACGCCGCTCGCGTCGAGGACCGACGCGAGCGTCTCACCGTCACCGACCTCCTCAGCCAGCGCCACCGCGCGTGCCCCGAGCCGGAGGCCCTCCTCGTCGTCGTCCACCCCTCGGATCGCTGCAAGGCTCGCGTAGGAGCGCGCCAGTGCTTCGGTCGTCCCGAGCGGCTCAAGGAGCTGGATGGCCTCTTCGAGCCTCGCGCATGCCTCCTCTCGCCGGCCCAGGACAGCGAGGAACCGTGTCGTCAGGCGGAGCGCCTTGGCGAGGCCAGGTGGGTCGCCGACCTCCGTCCGCAGCGTCTGCGCCTCGTTCGCGGCCGAGAGCCCTTCGACGAAGTGGCCGGTCAACAGGGCTTCGCTTCCGTAGGCCTCGAGAAGGTCGGCGCGTGCGTCTGCGGCCAGCGCAGAGGAATGCGGCAACGCCAGCTGGTACTCCGCGAAGGCCCGACGGTGCGCGCCGAGGGCCGAGGCGCGCTCGCCGGCCGCTGGAGCGTGGCGCAGCACTGCTGCGCCGTCGCTTGCGGCATCGGCGTGGTAGGCGATGCGGGCGTGCTCGATCGCACCGGAGGGCGGTCGCTCCATGGCGGTGATCGCGAGACGGTGCAACCGCACGCGCTGGTTGGCGGGGAGGCTCGCCTCGATCACCTGACGTGCGAGCTCATGGCGGAACCGCACCGAGGAGTCCTCGGAGGTGAGCAACCCCGACTGGAGACAGTCCTCCAAGCGCGCCGCATCGGGCACGAGGGCTTCGAGGAGCCACATCTCCGTCGGCCCGGCCACGACGGCGACCGCGTCGAGGACCGATCTCGCGGGTGGGTCGAGCCGGCTCGCGCGTGCGAGGACCGCATCTCTGATCGTGGCGGGCACACGATCGCTCCCCGCCGCGAGGACCCCGGCCACGAAGAAGGGGTTTCCGCCGGTCAGCTGGTGGATCCCCACCACGTCGACCTCTGGGGGCCATCCGAGCTCCCCGACAGCCCGGACCGAGAGCGGCTCGAGCACGATCCTCATCGCGTCCGGCTCGCTTGCGAGCTGGCCCAGCGTCGCGCGCACGGGGTCCGCTCGCCCGATGCTGTCGTCGCAGACGCTAACGACAAGGAGGATGGGCATGTCCCAGATGCGCCGGGCTACGAGCCTCAGCACGTCGAGCAAGGCTTCGTCGGCAAACTGAAGGTCCTCGATGATGACGAGGCTCGGTTGAGTCGTCAAAGCCCGGAGGACTCCGTCTGCCACCTCATATGGGCGGGGCGAACCAGTCAGCAGTGTCAAGAGCCCTTGGCTGTGTGTGCTGCGAGCGATGTCGAGCAGCGGACCGAGCGGTGGGTCTGTTGCCATCGGATCGCAAGTGGCGATCGTCACGCGGACATCCGAAGCGACATCGCGTGCGAACGCTCGGAGCAGCGCGGTCTTCCCGACGCCCTCCTCTCCCGTCACCTGGACCACACGTCCAGCGGTCAGGGTCGTCGCTTCAACCAGCGCGCGGCGCAGTCGATCGAGAGCCGTCGAGCGCTCGAGCAACGGAGGGCTTCCAATCGGTGCGCGCGCCATCAACATCGGAACAGAGAATTCTGCCACTTTCGCCCTCAGCCGATCAGGCGGCGACCCCCGATGAGATGGGAACCAGACCGTGACGATCCCACTGAAGGACCGGGTACCGCCGGTTGCCAGATCGTGCGTCGCCACAAGACGGCTGAAACGGATTCCGCGGCTTGCGTTGACCAAGTCGTGCATCCGTGGTCTCGGCCTCCCGGTCGCACACTCGCGTCGCTCACGAGAGCCAAGAGCGTTGACCGCGGATCGAGTGCTCGTTGGCGATGAGGACGGGACCCACAACCTTCCGATCGCGGCTCAGGTCCGCAGGACGATCGGCAAGGAGGCCGGCGAGAAGGTCGTCATTCGCTTGGAAGAGCGGATCGACAAATAGGAGTTGCCGGGCGCAGCAGCTCCCGCCCTCACATGGACGCGGTCGGCCGGAGATCGCGCTTGATTACTGCTCAGGAATGACGGAGGGCACTTCCGCGCGAGCCAGCGCTCACCTCGAGTACCGCTCATGGGTGCTTCGCCACCCGCGTGGGTCGGCCCCTGGGTCCGACCCACCTCACTCGCCGGTCTTTCCGTCGACCGACTCCCTGAGGAGATCGGCATGTCCGTTGTGGCGGGCGTACTCCTCAATCATGTGGCCGATGACCCACCTGAGGTTCGGCGAGTCGCCAGGTCGGCTGTCCCTCACCTGCTGGTCCAGGTCTCCATCCGACAAAGCCTCTGCAACGTTTGCCCTCGACTGTTCCACGAACCGTTGCCACAGCGCCCGAAGCTTCTCAGGAGAGTCGTCGGTGGCGGAGTGCCACTCCCAGTCCGGGTCCGCATCCCAGTCCACCACATCCCAAGGGGATGACCGGTCCCGACCGAAGAGCCGCCGCGAGAACCAGTGCTCTTCGACGAGCGCGAGATGTTTCATCATCCCGCCGAGGCTCATCGTCGACGGCGGGATGGTGTGGTTCAAGCCGGCCGAGTCCAAACCGCTGCACTTCCACTCGAACGTCGCTCGATGGAAATCCAAGAAACCGAGGATCGTCTCGAGCTCGCCGGCTTCCTCGGGCGGTCGTGGACGACCATGCTCATCGATCATCGTCATGTCGGCAACATACCGACCGGCTGTGTCCGTCCGTGAACCAAGGGTCCATCGAGTTCGATCGCGCCGACCGTGAGCGACAGCCCCCGCGCCCCGGCTCAGGAAGTCGGGGTGATCCGTTCAGCCCGGACGAACACCGCACATCGATGTTCCTCCGCCATGACCCGGTCGAATGCGTCCCAGTCGCTGTGCTCACCCCCGGCTGCCCTGTAGATGCTCCTGATCGTGCTCGGCACATCCAGTCCGTCCGGACTCGGATCGTCCGGGCCGACGAGCCTGACTGGGCCGGAGACAGCGGCCCACCGGAAGCCACTCTTGAAGGTGACCGTTGCCCTCCCGATCCGACGGAGAAGCCGAAGCTTCGATGTCCCACCGTTCGCCACGAATCCCACGCCATGGGACGCATCGACGGGGTCGTCGATCACACCGGCGCTGACAACGGACGTCTGCACCGACCCGTCGGATCGGGCGATCGCCACCACCGCAAGGTGATGATCGCCCACGGCAAGGTCACGGACGAGCTCCAGATCGGCCATCAGCGTCCCTCCTCAGACGTCCGAACACCGTAGGGGGCGCACTCGGCCGCCGATTCCGATCTCTTGATGGCAACTCAAGCGCATCGGGGTCGAGGGCCGGCCAACGCCTCTTGCGCACGCAAAG
>Ga0306920_100009684_pt1 | contig 12876 bp, 11 predicted proteins | sample flu12Cox44000170_FD_204666 | JGI IMG/M metagenome (GOLD analysis project Ga0306920, IMG submission 204666) | Lab enrichment of tropical soil microbial communities from Luquillo Experimental Forest, Puerto Rico - flux4day.12C.oxic.44.000.170 (v2)... | ecosystem: Environmental > Terrestrial >...
GGCGAGCCCACGCTGGAGAACTACCAATTCATCCTGTCGCGCCGGCTCTACTTGGACGCCATCATGCGGACCTTCGCAATCGGCATATCGGTCGGCGTCCTCGATGTCGTGCTGGCCTATCCGCTCGCCTACTTCCTGGTGCGCACGACCAACCGGTGGAAAGGCCTGCTCGTTGCGCTTGCGCTGGCACCACTCTTGGCGAGCGTGGTGGTGCGCACCTACGGCTGGTACGTCATCCTGAACCGGTCCGGCGTGGCCAACGACCTGCTACTGTTTCTCGGGCTGATCGGGGACCGGATCGCCTTCATGCCGAGCTCGGGAGCAATCGCGATCGGGCTGGCGCATGCGCTGCTGCCGTATGCCGTGCTCAGCGTGATGGGCGGTCTCGACGCTATCCATCCCAATCTCGAGCGCGCCGCGATGAGCCTGGGTGCCGGCAGGCTGCGCACTTTCATGCATGTCACCCTTCCGCTGAGCATGCCGGGCGTAGTCGGTGGGTTCATCCTGTGCTTCTCGATCGCGATCAGCGCCTATGCGACGCCCGCGATCCTCGGCGGTCCGGCAACCCAAGTGCTCGCGACCGCAATCTACGGCTTCATGATGCAACTGCTCGACTGGTCGATCGGCGCGGCACTCGCGGTCGTCCTTGTCGTCAGCTCGCTGGGCCTGCTTTACGTCGCAGCCAGACTGGGCGCGCGGCAGGTGGCGCTGTGAAAAAACACGGCGAGCCCACATCGCGCGCCTGGGCCGCATTGTGCGTCGTCGTCGCGGCGATTTATCTATTCATGCTCGGCCCGATCCTGATCACCGCGGCTGTCTCGTTCAATCAGTCGAACCGTTCGCTGTTTCCGCCGCAAGGGTTTTCGCTGCGCTGGTGGACGCGCGCCTTGTCGCCGGAATGGCTCGACCCGCTGTGGTTCAGCCTGCAGCTCGGCGCGACCGCAAGCATTCTGTCGGTCGGACTGGCGCTGCCGCTCGCGTTCGCGCTGGTGCGACACCGGTTTCGCGGGCGCAACGCCCTGCTTGCCCTCACGCTCGGCCCGCTGCTTCTTCCCGCGCTCGTGACCGGCGTCGGTCTCTTACAGCTGTTCCAATATGCCGGATTCCGCGAGGCCATCGGGCTTCCCGCCTTGATCGCCGGCCACGTGCTCATCTGCATGCCATTTGCGGTGCGGACCATTTCAGTCAGCCTGCAGGGACTGCCGCCGAACCTCGAGCACGCCGCCGCGAGTCTCGGCGCATCCGCATGGCGCATCCAGCTTCACGTCGTCGCGCCACTGATCAAGAACGGCATCGTCGCCGGCGCGCTCTTTGCCTTCATCCACTCGTTCACCGACGTTAACCTGTCGCTCTTCTTGGCGCGGCCGGGCGAAACACCGATCAACGTGAAGATCCTCGGCTTCCTGGAGTTTGGCTTCGCGCCAACGCTCGCTGCCGTGTCGGTGGTGACGATCGCGATCCCGCTTGTCCTGGTGATTATGGTCCAGCGCCTGACCGGCCTCGGCGATTTCCTCTACGCGGAGCGCGGACATGGCTGACCCGGCACTCGACCTCGTGGGCCTGGAGAAGCGCTACGGCGACATTGCCGCCGTCGCGGGCGTCGACCTTTGCGTTGCCGAAGGCGAGTTCGTGACCCTGCTCGGTCCGTCCGGATGTGGCAAGACGACGATGCTTGGCCTCATCGCCGGCTTCTTCGCGCCCTCGCGCGGCGACGTGCGGGTACGGGGCAAGTCGGTGCTCGGTGTGCCGCCGTTCCGGCGCGATATCGGCGTGGTGTTTCAGGACTATGCGCTGTTCCCGCATATGAGCGCAGCGCAGAACGTGGCCTTCGGGCTCAAGATGCGGCGACTACCGGACGCGGAGATCGTACGGCGGGTTGGCGAAGCGCTCGATCTCGTCAAACTGAGCGGATTGGGCGAACGTCGCCCCAACGAGCTGTCCGGCGGTCAGCGCCAGCGCGTCGCGCTCGCGCGTGCAATGGTGATTCGCCCGGCGATCCTGCTGCTCGACGAGCCGCTCTCCAACCTTGATCTCAAGCTGCGCGAGGAGATGCGTGTCGAGATCGCCGAATTGCAGCGGCGGCTCGCGATTACCACCATGTTCGTGACGCATGATCAGGGCGAGGCGCTGGTGATGTCGGACCGGGTGGCGGTGATGAATGGAGGCCGCATCGAGCAGATTGGTCGGCCGGCCGATATTTACGAGCGTCCCGCCTCGTGCTTCGTCGCCCAGTTCATCGGCCGCATAAATCTATTTTTGGGCCGCGTCAAAGCCGGCAACGGTGGGCTGCGCGTGCACGCAGGAGCGATTGCGCCGGCCCTCCCAGCCCCGCCCGAACTCGGCGATGGAGCGGCGGTGCACATCGCGCTCCACCCGGAGCGCGCATCCCTTTCTCACGAGGTACCGCTGGCGGGCTGGTTCGCCGCGCGCGGCCGAATCGACCGTGTTCTTTATCTCGGCGCGACCCGTGAGATCCGTCTCATCCTCGACAACGGTGAACGCGCCATCGCCGAAATGCCAAATACCGGCGATAGCGTCGACTTTGCGCCCGGCGACAGCGTGTGGTTCTCAGCGCCGCCAGAGGCTTGCCGGGTATTCAGGAAACAGTCGACGGACGTGCGGTGACGGCGGCAGGAGCGTTTTTGTTCTCTGCCATCCTTCGTCGGCTCGCCGTCTGCGGCCGACATACCGGTTTGCTCGCCATGACCGGAACCTCGCCTTCGAGCGTGGTGCGGTGCATGAGGCGTTTATAGGCCGCGTCGTCAAACGGCATGGCGCAATGCTGGGTGCAGCGATTGTCCCAGAGCAGCGCGTCGCCCTGGCGCCATTGGTGGCGATAGACGAACTCAGGCCGGTGCGCGAAGTCGAGCAGATAGTCGATCAGGTGCTTGGCGTCTTGTTCCGGCATGTTCTCGATCTCGCAGGCCCAGCGGCCGATATATAGCGCGGTCCAGCCACTGTGCGGATGACGGCGCGCCATCGGGTGCCACACGTCCGGTCGGCTGCCCTTCTGCTCCTCGGTGAGCGGCTTCATGTGCGGATAATGCACGTGATGCAGGCGCACGCGGCTGAAGCAGGCGCGCCGTCCCATGATCGCGCGACGCAAGTCGCCCGGCAGTGCTGCAAACGCCGCGTACATATCGGCGAACAACGTATCGCCGCCGTCGGGCGGGATCAGGTGGGCGTAGAGGAAAGAGCCCGCATTGGGCAGCACCTTGTCCTCGCCGTCCGAGTGCCAGCCCCAGCCGGCCCGCTTCAAACCCACAGCCTTTCCATCCTCTTCGACGTTCGAGACGACGAAAATTTCCGGATGGCCGGGCAGATTAAACTCGAGAGGTTCCATAATATGCAGCGCACCCAGCCGGCGCGTGAAGGCGACGTGCTGGACCGGCGTCATCTGCACATCGCGGAATAGCAGGATGCTGTAGCGTCGCCATGCATCCTCGATCGCCGCGAAGGTCTGCGCATCGATCGGGCGGGCGAGATCCACGCCGAGGATTTCGGCACCAAAACTCTCGTGCAGGGGCTTGACGGAGATCGTCATGGGTGGGTTCCCTGATCGGCGCGGCTGGTGTGCATGTTGGAAACACAAGCGGCCATCTGTCAAACCACCATCAGGGACCCGCGATGTTTGTGATCAATCCTCTGCCCGCACCGGTCGACCATGCATTGCTCGACCTGCTGGCAAAAGCCGAGCCTGCCACAATCGGCCATTTTCTCCACACCGGCTTTGTTGATCCGGCAATCCGCGGCTTGTTCCCCGACGTTCGCATTACCGGAACCGCGGTGCCGATCCGCGCGCCGGGCTTCGACGGCACGATCATTCATTATGCGCTCGGCCAAGTCCGTCCCGGCGACGTGTTGGTGATCGATCGCTGCGGCGACATGCGCCACGCAGCGCTCGGCGGGGCCGTGGCATACGCGGCCCGCAAGGCCGGCGTCGCCGGGATCATCGTCGACGGCATGATCACCGACCTCGGCGAGCTGCGGCAGTACCGCGTCCCGGTGTGGGGCCGCGGTCCGTCGGCGGTGACCACCAAGCGCGTTGGCCAGGCGGGGGAGTTTTGCGTTACTGTCAATTGCGGCGGCGTGCCAGTGAGGCCGGGCGACGCGATCCTCGCCGACGAGAATGGGATCGTGCTGCTGGCACCGAACCAGATCGAGGCGGTCGCCAGCCGCGCCATCGCCATGCAGGCCGCCGAGAAGACGACGCTGGCGCGTCTCGACGCCGGCGAGAAGCTTCCGGACATCACCGGCGCGTCGGCGATGATTCGGGACAAGCTGGGTCCGGACTGAGAGAAGGGCGTTGGGTCTCGCAAGCTCGAGCCGATCCACCCGTCAAGCTGTCACTTTGATACCGCCTGTTTCGACGAAATGAGCGTCTTCCAATTCCGCCAGCGGCGGACAGGCGCAGATGACGTTGCGATCGCCATAGACATTGTCCACCCGATTAACGGGAGACCAATACTTGTCGGTGCGCAGCCTTTCCAAGGGAAAGCAGGCCTGGGCGCGGCTATAGGGCCGCTGCCACTCTTCATCGGCGACATCCAACGCCGTGTGCGGTGCATTCTTGAGCGGATTGTTGTCGCGCGGCAGGCGCCCCTCTTCGATTGATCGAATCTCACCGCGGATGGCGATCATGGCTTCGCAGAAACGGTCGAGCTCCGCTTTCGATTCCGATTCTGTGGGCTCCACCATCAACGTGCCGGGAACGGGAAAGCTCATCGTTGGTGCGTGAAACCCGTAATCGATGAGCCGCTTGGCAATATCTTCAACCGAGACTCCGGCGCTCTCCTTGAATGGGCGCGTATCGAGAATGCACTCGTGGGCGACTCGTCCTTTGCGGCCCTTGAACAACAGCGAATAATGAGCTCTCAGGCGCGCAGCAATGTAGTTCGCATTGAGAATAGCAGCCGTGCTCGCAGCAGTGAGGCCCTCGGCACCCATCAGCATGATGTAGATCCAAGAGATCGAAAGAATCGAGGCGGAGCCGAACGGTGCCGCCGCCACGGCGCCGGCGTGCGAAGACTTCCGCTCCGGATGTCCGGGCAGAAACGGCGCAAGATGCGCCTTCACCGCAATCGGGCCCATTCCCGGTCCGCCCCCGCCGTGCGGGATGCAAAACGTCTTGTGCAGGTTGAGGTGGCTGACGTCGGCGCCGTAGTCGCCCGGTCGCGCGAGCCCGACCTGGGCGTTGAGGTTGGCGCCGTCGAGATAGACCTGCCCGCCGGACCCGTGCACGATCTCGCAGATCGAGCGGATGTGCTCCTCGAATACGCCGTTGGTCGAGGGATAGGTGATCATGATCGCGGCAAGCGCACCGGCGTGCTTTTGTGCGTTGCGGCGCAGGTCGGTGAGATCGACGTTTCCCTCCGCGTCACAGGCGACCACAACCACCTCCATTCCGGCCATATGGGCCGAGGCAGGGTTCGTGCCGTGGGCGGAAGACGGGATGAGGCAGACGTTGCGGTGGCTTTGCCCTTTGCTGCGGTGATAGGCGCGAATGGCGAGCAGGCCCGCATATTCTCCTTGTGCGCCGGAATTGGGTTGGAGCGAGACGGCGTCAAACCCGGTGATGGCGCAAAGCTTGGCCGTAAGATTGTCGAGCATTTCGATGTAGCCGGCAACCTGATCGGCGGGTGCAAATGGATGGATATCCGAGAATTCCCGCCAGGTGAGCGGAACCATCTCGGTCGTGGCATTGAGCTTCATAGTGCAGGAGCCGAGCGGGATCATGCTGCGGTCGAGCGCGAGATCGCGATCGGCCAGACGGCGCATGTAACGCAGCATTTCCGTTTCGGAATGATACCGGTTGAAGACGGGATGCGTGAGAAATCGGCTGCTGCGGCGCAGCGGCTCGGGCAATACATCCGGCCTGCCCCGCGAAACCTGTTCAAACGACAACCGATCCGGCGGCCCTTTCGTGCCTCCAAACGAGCGCCAGACCGCCTCAACGGTGTCCGGCACTGTCGTCTCATCACAGCTTATGCCAATGAGGCGCGCCCCGTTTTCATGGACGATGCGGCAAAATTGAGTCCGTTCTCTGCCGCGCGCCGCAAAATGGTGGCCTGACGATCGCCGGCATCGACACATATGGTGTCGAAGAAGTTCTCATTGAGAATGGTCCATCCCAGCACTCTTAGCCCTGCCGCCAGTGTCGCTGCGCGGCGATGCACATTGCGAGCAATCTTTCTCAGACCGTCAGGACCATGATAGACGCCATACATCGACGCGATCACCGCCAGAAGAACCTGGGCGGTGCAAATGTTTGAAGTCGCCTTCTCGCGGCGGATGTGCTGCTCGCGCGTTTGCAGCGCCAATCGATAGGCGACCCGACCGCGACGATCGATGGACACGCCGACAAGCCGGCCGGGCAGTGCACGCTGGTGTGCCTGCTTGCACGCGATGTAGGCGGCATGGGGACCGCCAAAGCCCATCGGCACGCCGAATCGTTGTGTCGAGCCGATGGCAATGTCAGCGCCGAGCTCGCCCGGAGCCGAGAGCAATGCGAGCGCGAGCGGATCTGCAGCGATTACCGCGATCGCGCCTCGCGTGTGCAGGCGCTCGATGGCCAGTCGGAAATCGCGGATCTCGCCGGAGCAGCCGGGATATTGAAATAGCGCACCGAACACGCCGCCTGGATCGAGATCGGTTCCCAGCGGGTCACCGACGATGATCTGCCATCCCAGCGGCTCGGCCCGCGTTTGCACCACGGCGATGGTTTGCGGGTGGCAGTCCCGGTCGACGAAGAACGCCGGCCTCTCCCATCGTGCGATGCGGCGGGCCATGGCCATGGCCTCTGCCGCGGCGGTTGCTTCGTCGAGCAGCGAGGCGTTCGCAATTTCGAGCGCAGTGAGATCGGCGATCATGGTCTGGAAGTTGAGCAAGGCCTCCAGACGCCCCTGGCTGATCTCCGACTGATAAGGAGTATAGGCGGTGTACCAGGCTGGATTTTCCAGGATGTTTCGCTGGATCACGGGTGGCAGAATGGTGCCGTAATATCCTTGTCCTATGAGCGAGGTAAGAACTTTGTTTTTTGCGGCGACCGCGCGGACCCGTTCGAGCACCTGCGTCTCCGAGAGTGCCGCGCCGAGATCGAGCGGCGCGGTTTGCCGAATTGAGCTCGGGATGGTCTGATCGATCAGTTCATCGAGGCTCGAAGCACCGATCACATCCAGCATCTTCTCCACATCGGCAGGCGATGGGCCGATGTGGCGGGCTGCAAAATCGTTTTCAGCAAGCGTTTTCATGAAGATCTTATCCAGTCAGCGCCTGATAGGCGCCCTCGTCCATGAGCCCTGCAACCTGGGCGGGATCGGCAATCTTCAACTTGAACAGCCAGCCCTTTCCCATCGGATCGGAATTGACGAGGCCAGGCTCGCTCACCGCACTCTCGTTGACTTGCGTCACCTCGCCGCTGACCGGCGCATAAACGTCCGACGCCGCCTTGACCGACTCGACCACGGCAGCGGCAGCTCCCGTTTCGAGTTGTTTGCCCACCGCCGGCAACTCGACAAAGACGAGGTCTCCCAGCTGCTCCTGCGCGTATTGCGTTATTCCGACGGTGGCAACATCGCCGTCGACACGCAGCCATTCGTGATCCTTGGTGAATTTGAGCATGGGATTTTCGCTCCGGCGATCGTCATTTGCGGCGCTTGTAATGCAAAGGCACGAAGGGGAATGTGCCGACCTCGACAGGCACGCGTTTGCCGCGTACCTCTGCGAAGAGCGTCGTGCCAGGGTTTGATGCGGCGCTGGCAACGTAGCCCATTGCCACCGGTGCATTCACGGTCGGGCCGAAGCCGCCAGAGGTGACCTTGCCAAGCGGAGTTTGCGACTGCTCGTCGTGATAAAGCGCGCTTCCCGCGCGCACCGGTGTGCGCTCCTTTGATCGCAGGCCAACGCGCCGGCGTTGTGTGCCCGACGCAAGTTGCCCCAGGATGACGTCAGCACCCGGAAAGCCCCCTTCACGCCTGCCTCCCTGGCGCCGGCATTTCTGGATTGCCCATTCCAGCGCCGCTTCGACCGGCGTGATGCTGGCATCGAGCTCGCAGCCGTAGAGACAGAGGCCCGCTTCCAGCCGCAGGCTGTCGCGGGCCCCGAGCCCGACCGGAGCCACGTCCGGATGATCGAGCAGCTTCCGCGCAAGGGTTTGTGCGTTTGCCGCGGAGATGCTGATCTCGAAACCGTCCTCTCCGGTGTAGCCCGAGCGGGAGACCACGCACCCTTCACCCAGGATTGAGACGAGGCGCACATCCATGAAATCCATGGCCGCGACTTCCGGAGCAAAATGCCCCAGGACCTGTTCCGCCTTTGGTCCTTGCAGCGCGAGCAGCGCGCGGTCATGCAGGCGATCTAATTCGCAGCCGATGAGCGCGGCGCGCAGATGCTCTTCGTCCTCCTCCTTGCGACTCGCATTCGCGATCAGCATGAAATATTCGCCGAGATTGGCAATCATCAAATCGTCGATAACGCCGCCGGTGGAATTGGTGAACAGGGCGTAGCGTTGACGCCCTCGCGGCAGATCCAGGACATCGACAGGCACGAGAGCCTCGAGGGCGCACGCTGCCTGCCGGATCCCCTGCGAGGGCGAACGCACCACAAGCTGGCCCATATGCGAGACATCGAACAACCCGGCCGCCGCACGCGTGTGCAGGTGCTCTTTGAGAACGCCGTCCTTGAAATTGATCGGCATCTCATAGCCGGCGAACGGCGCGAGCCGAGCCCCGAGCTCCACATGCAGATCATGCAGCGGAGTCCGCTTCAGAGTGGACGACGGAGGACGGACGACCGACGACGGATCGAGCCCGTTTCTTAAACTGCCGTCTGTCGTCCGTCCGCTGTCGTGCGACATGGAGCACCTTCGTGAGCGGCCGATCGGCCGATCCTGTCAGGTGCCCCCTCTGTCTGTTTGCCTGAGAGTGTTATCCCTTCGGCGGGCGCGTCACGCGCCACTTTCCAGAGTCGCTTGTTCTATCGCCTGGTCCGTGTGCCTGAGAGTTTCCGGGGCGGTTGCTCCTTCGGCGTCGGGCTCGTACCGATCTCTCCCGCAGCGATAGTGAAGAGGATTCTAGGCGAGCGCCATTGGAATTGCCAGCGGCAGCTGGGCAAGATGCGATTTTGCACACCCTCAGGGGCTTACGAAGCCGGGCGCATAAACGTCGTTACTGGTCACCGCCGTCTTGAGCCTGAAGACGCTATTGATGACGTTGATGGTTTCATCAACGCGCGCGGGATCGATCATGCCGAGCGGCTGGTCCTTGACCTGAGCCAATTCTGCCACTGCCTCGGTTTCACCTTTTCCGACCGCCGGATCGATCGTCGGGTGATATTTGTTGATGATGCGACCGGCCTCGCCCGGATCGGCGAATGCGTCCTTCATTCCGCGAATGGTCGCTGCGACGAAGCGGCGGAGCAGATCGGACTTAGTCGCGATGGTGGTATCAGTCGCAATGATGCCGTTGCCGTAAAAGCTCACCCCGGCATCCGCGAAAGCGAAGCGCACGAGTCTCGCTGGCGCAACCCGCATGCGCAACAGCGGCTCGCCCACGGTAAACTGCCCAACGCAAGGCACACGATTGCTGGCGAGCAGTCCAGGCAGCGCATCGCTGCCGGCAATCACCCATTTCACCTTGGCCGCGTCGAAGCCGGCCGCCTTGGCGTAGATCGGAAACATGTCGACGGTTGCGCCACCCGCAGGATTGGCGATGGAGGCACCTTCCAGGTCCTTGGGTTGCTTGAGCCCTGAATCCTCGCGACAGAAAATCGCCTGGGGCGGCCGCGCGTAGACGATGGCAAGGAGCTTGACCGGGATCTGATCGTTACCGCGCGCGAGCACCAATGAGCCCGCATCCGCAAATCCGACGATTGCATTATTGGCGCCCACCTGCCGGATCGCATCGACCGAGCCTTGCCCCCTCACGACCTTCACATCCAGGCCCACATCCCTGTAGTAGCCCTTCTCGATCGCGACGAAAAAATAGGCATGGCGACCATTGAAGCCAAAATCCGTGATGAGGGTGACCTCCTCCAACGCGGAGGCACTCTGGCTCCCAACCATGCTGCCAAGGAGCGTCATCGCGCACAGCACGATTGCGTACAAACCGAACCTGCTCATGGAACCCCTGCCGCTGATCCTTGATATGCGCCCCACCCTTCCCTCCCCCGCGAGCGGCGCAATGGGGAGGGAAGGTGGGGTGTTGACGGATATAGGCAATGCGATGCATGCACCATGTGCAAAGCGTCGCATGCCCCAGGATGGAAGTGTTACCGGGATGATGTCCAGCGTGGAATTGCAGTCACCTCTGCATACCGGCAGCTGGGACCGCGGCGACCCGCGCGCCGCACGCCGCGCCATTCGATCCGGCAGCTATGCCGGCTACACCGCAGGGATTGCGGGAGGCTACGTGCAGGCCAATGTCTGTATTCTCCCGCGCGCATACGCCGAAGACTTCCTGCTTTATTGCCAGCGCAACCCAAAGCCCTGCCCGTTGCTCGCGCGCTCCGACCCCGGCGATCCAAGACTGCCTACCCTTGCCGCAGATCTCGATATCCGCACCGACATCGCGCGCTATCACGTTTTTCGCGACGGTGAGCTCGCTCAAGAGCTCGCCGATATCAGCTCCATCTGGAGCGAGGATCTCGTCACCTTTGCGCTCGGTTGCTCCTTCTCCTTCGAGGAAGCGCTGCAGCAGGCGGGTTTGCGACTGCGCTTTCTCGAACGCGGCAATGTGGCCGGGGTGTATGTAACGAGCCTTGCAACGGTTCCAGCCGGACCGTTTCAAGGTCCGCTGGTCGTCACCATGCGTGCGTTCAAGCCCGCCGACGCCATCCGCGCCATCCAGGTCACCTCGCGCTTTCCCAATGTGCACGGCGCGCCGGTCCACATCGGCAATCCGGGTCAGATCGGCGTCGATTTGAGCAAGCGTTACCACAATGTGGGAGACGGCGAGGTTGCCGGCGACGAGCTCCCGGTATTCTGGGCCTGCGGTCTCACGCCGCAACTCGCGGTGAAGAATGCCAAACCGCCGCTCTGCATCACTCATGCGCCCTCGTACATGCTGATCACGGATGTGCGCAACGCTGCGCTTGCCGTTCTGTGACGGTTGATGCTGCTTCGTTCCATCGGTTTGCGGGTATTTGCCAATCCCCGCGTCGCTCGTGCGCAAGCCTATTCCTCCGATGGACGCGGTGAGGTGCTCAATCTTTCTGCTTTCGGAGAGGCAAAGCGCGAGATCGCGTCATGGCCGGGCTATCGTCCAACGCCGCTGCGCCGGCTCTCGAAGCTGGCTGCCGCGGCACGCATTGCGGACATCCTCTACAAGGACGAAAGCGGCCGCTTCGGCATCGGCAGCTTCAAGGCGTTAGGCGGCGCCTACGCCGTGCTGCGCGTGCTGCAGCGCCATATTTTTGAACATGCCGGCGTGCGGGCCCGCGCATCTGACATCGCATCCTCCCGTTATACCGATCTCGCAGCCGGCGTAACCGTCACCGCGGCAACGGACGGCAATCATGGGCGCTCCGTCGCCTGGGGCGCCCAGACATTCGGCTGTCGATGCGTGATCTATCTGCCGGAGAGCGTAAGCACAGGCCGCATCCGCGCCATCGAAGCCTACGGCGCGCAAGTCGAACGCATTCCCGGAACATTTGATGATGCGGTACGCAAGGCCGCATTCGATGCCGCCATTCATGGATGGCAGGTCGTGCCCGACACGTCGACCCAAGGCGGCTTGGACGTGCCGCGCGATGTCATGCAGGGCTATACGCTCTTGATCGATGAGGTGGCATCCCAATGTCCCGGTCTGCCCTCGCACGTTTTCGTGCAGGCCGGAGTCGGAGGCCTCGCGGCCGCGGTGTGTGCCTATCTGTGGGAACGGTACGGAACGGACCGGCCGCGGCTGATCGTGGTCGAGCCGCAGAAGGCCGATTGCTTCTTTCGCAGTGCCAGGGCGGGACGCCCGACGCCTGCGGATGGCGCCCTCGACACCATCATGGGCGGGCTTGCCTGCGGCGAAGTTTCCCCCCTCGCCTGGCGGATTCTTGCAACCGGCGCTGACGCGTTTGCGACCATCGACGACGATGCGGCCGCCGATTGCATGCGGCTCCTGGCGGCAGGTCCCTGCCAGGAGGATTCGATCGTCGCCGGGGAATCCGCCGTGGCCGGTCTGGCCGCCCTGTTGCAGGCCTGCGCCGACACGACGGCGCGGGACACTCTGGGCCTCGCGCGCGACAGCCGCGCCCTGGTATTCGGGACAGAAGGTGCAACCGATCCGGAAACTTACCGCGCCATTGTAGGCCGCGGCCCGGATGAAGTGATCGGTGCGCGGGGCGCGCCATGAGCACGAATATTGCCGATGTGGTTTGCAGCGAGATTGATGCTGCGCGCGAGGAGTTGGTCCGGTTGTGCGCGGAACTGGTTGCGGCCGAGAGTGTCAACCCGCCCGGACGCACGGCCGAAGCTGCTGAAGTCGTGCGCGCCTATTTTGCAGCCAAAGATATCGCCAGCGAGGTCATCAAAGCGGACGACGAGGCGCCCAACGTCATCGCAGAGATTGCAGGCGCGAGTGACCGCTGTCACGTCGTGTTCAACGCCCACATGGACACCATGGAAGCAGGCGACGAGAGCGCCTGGACAGTTCCGGTGCTGCGCCTGACGCGCCGGGACGGACGCCTTCACGGGCTCGGCATGGGGAATATGAAGGGCGCGCTTGCCGCCATGTGCGTCGCGACCGCGGCACTTCACCGCCATCGGCGCGCCTGGAACGGACGCCTCGCCATGACTGCCGTGTCGGACGAAGTGATGTTCGGTGAACGCGGCACGGTCTTTCTGTTACGCCAGCGCCCCGACCTTGCCGGCGATTTTCTCATCAGTGGTGA